>Ga0335081_10002759_pt1 | contig 27681 bp, 26 predicted proteins | sample Lox_Sample_35_FD_206713 | JGI IMG/M metagenome (GOLD analysis project Ga0335081, IMG submission 206713) | Soil microbial communities from Loxahatchee National Wildlife Refuge, Florida, United States - Lox_Sample_3.5 | ecosystem: Environmental > Terrestrial > Soil > Wetlands | place: USA...
ACATTCGCGGCCGCAAAGGCGGCGAACCACTGGTCTGCCTGACGTCCTATCACGCGCACACCGCACGCCTCGTCGATGGGTATTGCGACGTCATTCTGGTCGGCGACTCCCTCGGCATGGTGATGCACGGGCTCGAAACCACGATTCCCGTCACGCTCGACATGATGATTCTGCAAGGGCTCGCGGTGATGCGCGGCTCCAAGCGCGCGCTGGTCGTCGTCGACATGCCGTTCGGCTCCTACGAAGCGTCCAAGGAACAGGCTTTCGCTTCGGCGGCCCGGGTGATGAAGGAAACCGGCTGCGGCGCCATCAAGATAGAAGGTGGCCGGCGCATGGCCGAGACCATCGCCTTTTTGGTCGAGCGCGGCGTGCCGGTCATGGGCCATGTCGGGCTGACGCCGCAGGCGATCAACACCATCGGCTCGTTCCGCGCGCAGGGCCGCGATGAAAGCGATTGGGTGCCGATCGAAGCGGACGCGCGTGCGGTCGCCGATGCCGGCGCCTTTGCCGTCGTCCTTGAGGCGATCGCCGAGCCGCTCGGCCGGCGCATCACCGGAACGGTCGCGATCCCGACCATCGGCATCGGCGCCAGTGTAGCCTGCGACGGCCAAATCCTGGTCCTGGAAGACATGCTCGGCCTGTCGCCGCGGGTGCCGAAATTCGTCAAACGCTTCGGCGAACTTGGCCCCTCCATCGAACAGGCCATCAAGCGCTATGCGCAGGAGGTCCGGGACCGAAGCTTTCCCGGACCCGATCACGTCTACCCGATGCGCAGGTCCGGCCCCGAGGCCGTCATGACCGGGCGTCCCGAGCGGGGCAAGGGCACCTCCCGAGCCTGAATCTCATTGGAACACCCGATAAATCAGGGGGATTGGTCGCGGGCCGCACGCGGCATTTTGCCTTGCTCGCGCCATATCATTACACTAGTTGCGACAAGGCTTTACGGGCGGTCAACGGCGCAGATTACGGGTATTTCCCATTTTCTCGATGTCGCGCTTGAGGCGCGGCCTGTCTATACGGGCAGGATTGACGCGGCTTTCCGAAGCCGAAATCTGCCGGACGAATGAGTGCGGCCGCGAGGGCTTGAGACGGGGCTGGGGACGAGTGGCGTGACCGACATATTCAATGAAGTCGACGAGGAAGTTCGACGCGAACAGCTCAAAAAGCTGTGGGACCGTTACGGCATTTACCTGCTCGCGCTTTGCGTTCTCGTGGTCGTTGGCGTCGGCGCCTGGCGCGGCTATCAATGGTGGCAAGGCAAGCAGGCCGCGCAATCCGGCGCCGCGTTCGAGCAGGCGGTCACGTTGGCCCAGGCCGGCAAGCATCAGGAAGCCGAAGCGGCCTTTGCCAAGCTCGCCAGCAATGGCACCGCCGGCTATCGCGTCTTGGCGCGTCTGCGCGAGGCCGCCGAACTGGCGCCGACCGACGGCAAGGCCGCCGTCAAAGCCTATGACGAGATCGCAGCCGATAAGGAAGCCGGACAGGTCATCCAGGATTTGGCGACGGTGCGCGCCGGTTACCTTCTCGTCGACACGGCGCCTTACTCTGAGCTGCTGGCCAGGCTCGAGCCGTTGACCGCGAATGACCGCACGTTCCGCCACAGCGCGCGAGAGATTTTGGCGCTGTCGGCCTGGAAAGCCGGCGACATGACCGCGGCGCGCAAGTGGACCGATATGATCATGGCCGATCCACAGACGCCGGCGGGCACGCGCAGTCGCGCCCAAGTGCTCAGCGAACTCATTGCGGCGACCAACAAGGGCTGAGCGGATGGCGTTTCAGTACCGTTCCTCGGTGTTACGCGCCGTCGCCGCGCTGGCGCTCGTGCTCGTGCTTGCGGGTTGCACGCCGGGAGGCCAGTTCGATCCGACAACGCTTCTCGACAACGACATGTTCGACACCAAGGCCAAGCTGAGAGGTCAGCGCGTCCCGCTGTTTCCGAATGGTGTTCCCGGCACCACGACCGGCGTGCCGGCGGATCTGGTCAAGGGTTATCAGGCGCCGCCCGATCAAAACGACGCAGATGCCGACGCCGGCGCGCAAAGCCCGCCGCCGGCCGCCGAACCGGCAAAGCCGGCGGCGGCGCAGCCGCAATCAAAGCCCAAGCCTAAAGTCACGGTGGGACGGCCGCGTCCGCGGGCGGCGAAAACCGAAAAACCGCCGTCATCGGAGCCGACGCGGATCGACATCGGCGCGAAAGGCGCTCCGGCGCAACAGCAACCCGGGACGGTTTGGCCGAATTCAGCGCCGCCGGCGGCGCAGCAGGGCGGGCAATTCGCCTGGCCCTCGCCACCGGGCGCACCGGCCCAGCAGGCCGCGCAACCGTCGCAATCGATCTGGCCGGCTCCCCCGTCGACCGCGCCGGCACCGGCGGCGGCTTCGCCATCAACGGCACCGGCACAGCCCGCGGCTACGCCGTCAACCGCTCCGGGGGCGCAAACCGGGTCATCATTCGATTCGATGTGGCCGAAGTCGACGCCGAACGGCACGATATCGCAATAGTGCGGAGTTGCTGCGCCGGCGGCGATCGTCGGCGGCATTTGATTAAACGAAAATGCCTCTTCGCCAGCAGGCCCGCCGCCGACGTGCGGTCGGCATGAGGATGATATACAGCATTTTGTTTCAAAGCCTGGAATCATGTCTTTTACAGTTGCCATTGTCGGCCGGCCCAACGTCGGCAAATCGACGCTGTTCAACCGGCTGGTCGGCCGCCGTCTGGCGCTAGTCGACGACCAACCGGGCGTGACGCGGGACCGCCGCGAAGGCGATGCGAAGCTCGGTGATCTGAACTTCAGAGTGATCGATACGGCCGGCCTCGAAGACGCCGAGCGCGACAGCCTCTCCGCGCGGATGCAGGCGCAGACCGCGGCGGCGATCGCGCAGGCCGATGCCGTGCTGTTTCTCGTCGATGCCCGCGCCGGCACGACCGCGGCCGATCGCGCCTTCGCCGATCTCGTTCGCCGCTCGGGCAAGCCCGCGATCCTCGTGGCCAATAAGAGCGAAGGCCGCGCTGGCGAGGCGGGCCTGCTTGAATCTTATGCGCTCGGCCTCGGCGAGCCGGTCGCGATCAGCGCCGAACACGGTGAAGGTTTGGCCGATCTCTACGAGGCATTGCGCGGCGCTTTGCCCGGCGAGACCGCGGCGCGCGAGGCGGACGAAATTGTCGTTGCGGCTTCGGAGCAGCCGCCGATCCGCATCGCCATCGTCGGGCGGCCGAATACCGGCAAGTCGACGCTGATCAACCGCCTGCTCGGCGAAGATCGGCTGTTGACCGGCCCCGAGGCCGGCATCACCCGCGATGCCATCGCCGTCGATCTGAATTGGCGCGACGGCCGTTTCCGCGTTCACGACACCGCCGGCTTGCGCCGCCGCGCGCGGATCGAGGAGAAGCTGGAGAAGCTTTCGGTTGCGGATGCGCTCAACGCCATTCGCTTCGCCGATATCGTCATCGTGCTGATCGACGCGCAAGCGCCGTTCGAAGAACAGGACATCCGCATCGCCGATCTCGTCGAGCGGGAAGGGCGCGCCGTCGTCGTCGCGGTCAACAAATGGGACCTGATCGAAGCCGAGGCGGGCGCGCTGTCGCGTCTGCGCGCCACCGTCGATCGCCTGCTGCCGCAGATCAAGGGCGTGCCGGTCGTGGTCCTTTCCGCCAAGAGCGGCAAAGGCATCGACAAGCTGATGGAAGCGGTCTTGCAGGCCCACGAGGTGTGGAATCGCCGGGCGCCCACGGCGGCGCTCAACCGCTTTTTGGCCCAAATGATCTCCGCAAACCCGCCGCCGGCGGCAAGCGGCCGCCGGCTGCGGCTCGACTACATGACCCAGCCGAAATCGCGGCCGCCGACTTTCGTGCTGTTTTCATCGCGGCCCAGCGCGCTGCCCGAGACCTACCGCCGTTACCTGATCAACGGGTTGCGCGAGCAGTTTGCACTGCCGGGCACGCCGATCCGGCTCACCATGCGGGCCAAGGCCAACCCGTTTGCCGGAAAGAAACGGCGGCGGTGATCTGGTTCCGTCACTCCGGCTGCAGAAATTCCAAGAATTTGCCGGCGCGGTAATCGTAGAGCTTGCCCGTTTCCATGCAGCCCGGCAGGCACAGATCGACGATCTTCTGCGCCACTTCTTCCGGCGTCGGCAGCGTCATCGGGTCTTCGCCAGGCATGACCCAGGCGCGCATCCGGGTGCGCGTCGGCCCGGGATTGAACAGGTTGACCCGCACCGGCGTCGTCGACGACGTTTCAGCGGCATAAATTTGCCCGAGCACATTCAAGGCCGCCTTCGACACCGAGTAAGCGCCGCTATAGGCGCGGGGATTGGTCGCCGCGCCGGACGTGATGAGCACGACGCGGCCGGCGTCCGAGCGCTTGAGCAGCGGGTTCATGGCGCGGATGAGATGCCAATTGGCGGTGACGTTGACCGCCATGACCTCATCCCAGTTTTGTGGGTCGATGTGATCGAGCGGCGAGCGTTGCCCGACGACGCCGGCATTGCCGACGAGCACGTCGAGCCGCTGATAGCGTTCGTTCAGCGAGGTGGCGAGCCGATAAAGGCCGGGATAATCGCGCATATCGAGCGGCACCAGCGTCGCCGTGCTGCCGGCGCCGCGCAGGGCATCGTCGAGTTCCTCAAGCGCGCCTTGGGTGCGTCCCACCGCGACGATGTGGGCGCCGGCTTGCGCCAGCAACAGTGCCGTCGCACGGCCAATGCCGCGTGTGGCGCCGGTGACGAGCGCGACGCGATCAGCCAACGCTTTGGTCATTCCTCAGCTCGCCTCGGCGAGCAGCGATAGCTGGCGCGGAGTCGCGTCTTCCGCCGTGCGGTCCGTGAGTGCGGTCGGATATTCGCCGGTGAAGCAATGGTCGGTGAACTGCGGACGGGCCGGATCGCGCGCCTTTTCGCCCATGGCGCGGTAGATGCCGTCGACCGACAGAAAGGCGAGCGAATCGGCGCCGATGAATGTGCGCATAGCTTCGAGATCGTGCGTGGCGGCGAGGAGCTTGTCCTGCTCTGGCGTATCGATGCCGTAGTAATCGGGGTGCGTGATCGGCGGCGAGGCGATGCGGAAATGCACTTCGCGGGCGCCGGCTTCGCGCATCATCTGCACGATCTTCACCGACGTGGTGCCGCGGACGATCGAATCGTCGATCAGTACGATGCGCTTGCCGCTGACCACGGCGCGGTTGGCCGAGTGTTTGAGCCGCACGCCGAGCTGGCGGATGTGCTGGGTCGGCTCGATGAAGGTGCGGCCGATATAGTGATTGCGGATGATGCCGAGCTCGTAGGGGATGCCCGATTCCTGCGCGTAGCCGACCGCCGCCGGTACGCCGGAATCGGGGACCGGAACGACCACATCGGCCGCAGCCGGCGCTTCGCGGGCGAGTTCCGCGCCGCTCGCCTTGCGCACGTTGTAGATGCTGCGGCCGCCCAGCACCGAGTCCGGACGTGCGAAATAAATGTATTCGAAGATGCAGGGCCGCGGCGGCATCGCCGGGAACGGCTTGTGCGAATGGGCGCCATCCTCGTCGAAGATCAGGACTTCGCCGTTTTCCACATCGCGCACATAGTGCGCGCCGATGATGTCGAGCGCGCAGGTCTCCGATGCGAGGATGGGGCAGCCATCGAGCTTGCCGACCACCAGCGGCCGAATCCCCAAGGGATCGCGCGCGGCGACGAGCTTCTTATTGGTAAGCCCGACGAAGGCGTAGGAGCCTTCGAGCATGCGCAGTCCCTCGATGAAGCGATCGACGAAGCGGTTGCGGTGAGAGCGCGCCACCAGATGCAGGATCACTTCGGTGTCGGTGGTCGATTGCATCATGGCGCCTTCGCGCACCAGCTGGCGGCGCAGCGTCAGGCCGTTGGTGAGATTGCCATTGTGGCCGACGGCAAAGCCCCCGGCATTAAGCTCGGCAAACAGCGGCTGCACGTTGCGCAGGATGGTTTCGCCGGTCGTCGAATAGCGCACATGGCCGACCGCGGCATTGCCGGGCAGGCGATCGATCACCTCGCGCCGGGAGAAGGCGTCGCCGACCAGGCCGAGGCGGCGCTCGGAGTGAAAGCGCTTGCCGTCGAACGAGACGATGCCCGCGGCTTCCTGGCCGCGATGCTGGAGCGCATGCAGGCCGAGTGCGGTAATCGCGGCAGCGTCGGGATGACCGAAGATGCCAAATACCCCGCATTCCTCGCGGAGCCGGTCCGCGTCCAGATCGAGGAGGTCGGGGTCATTCATGCGGTCCGGCCTTGGAGCAAGTCGAGCTCGCTGTGCTGCTGATCGGGGTTCGCCTCCGGCGTCTCGGTATCTGTCGGATGCGGCTTCTTCAGCTTGTTTAAAATGGTGTTCTCCGGGTCTTCCGGCAACATCGAGATCAGCCATTGCCCGGTGCCCGCGAGTACGACGCGCGATTTGGCGGTTTTGACCCATTCAGGCTGGCTACGGTCGGGAACGAGCCAGGTGAAGAACTGAAAGGCCACAACCACGATAATAAGGCCGCGGCCGAGCCCGAACAGGAAGCCCAGCGTCCGGTCGAGCGCACCGACGCGGCTGTCGAGCACCATGTCGGAGACTTTTATGGTTAATACCGAGACCACCAGCAGCGTGAGCAGAAAGACGCCGCCCACCACCGCGACCGCGGCGACGATGTCGCTGTTGAAGTACTCTTTGGCGTAAGGCAGCAGCTTGCCATACGAGTAAAGCGTCGCCGCGGCTGCCAGAATCCACGCGGTGATGGAAAGCACTTCGCGCATGAAGCCGCGCACCATGGCGAGCAGCCCGGAAATCAGCATCACGACGATGAGTACGATATCGAGCAGCGTAATGGGCATTGGTTACCAGTCCGCTCGCCAGTGCACCGCGCTCGCCCCGTTTAAGCCCCGCCGGCTGTATAGCCGGGCGCCGCCACGCCGTCACCCGTCTTCTCGGACGTTCAACAGGATCGGCGCGGCCCGCGGCCGTCATAAACACATCGCGAATCCGGGCGCCCGGACCGCGTCACGCATCCTGCCGGCCGACGCGGCGCAGCGCCGGCGCCCCGTCGTGGGCGATATCGGCGACCAGATTGGCCAGCATGCCGATAGGCGACAGCGCAAAGCCGTCGGGGGCTTCATTGCGCGCGCCCTCCGGGACGACCGCCTTGGTGAATCCGAGCTTCTGCGCTTCCTTGAGCCGGGCCGCGGTCTGCGCCACCGGCCGGACGGCACCCGACAGAGATACTTCGCCGAAATAGACCGCATCGGCCGGAAGCGGCGCACGCGCCAGCGAAGACACCAGCGCCGCCGCGGCGGCGACGTCGGCCGCCGGCTCCTGGACGCGCAGCCCGCCGGCGACGTTGAGATAAACGTCGTGCCCCGACAGCCGGACGCCGCAATGCGCTTCCAGCACGGCGAGCACCATCGACAGCCGGCTGGGATCCCAGCCGACGACAGCGCGGCGCGGCGTGCCGAGCGCCGTCGGCGCGACCAGCGCCTGGATTTCGACCAGGAGCGGGCGGGTTCCCTCGATCCCGGCGAAGACGGCGGTGCCTGGGCTGCCGAGATCGCGTTCGGACAGAAACAGCTCGGAAGGGTTGGCGACTTCGCTCAGCCCTGCGCCGGTCATCTCGAACACCCCGATCTCGTCGGTCGGTCCGAACCGGTTCTTGATCGCGCGTAAGATCCGGAATTGCTGGGAGCCTTCGCCTTCGAATGACAGCACCGCGTCGACCATGTGCTCGACCACGCGCGGGCCGGCGATCTGGCCGTCCTTGGTGACGTGGCCGACCAGGATGACGGCCGCGCCGGTGCGCTTGGCAAAGCGGATCAGGTCCGCAGCCGAGCCCCGCACTTGCGTCACGGTGCCTGGCGCTGCGTCGAGGGCTTGGGTCCACATCGTCTGAATCGAGTCGATGACCAAAAGCCGGGGCGTGACGCCCCGCGACAGCGTCGCGATGATGTCTTCGACCGAAGTCTCGGCCGCGACCTCGACGGGCGCATCGGCGAGACCTAGCCGCTCGGCCCGCAGCCGGACCTGCGCGACGGCTTCTTCGCCGGAGATATAGACGGCGCGGTGGCGCCCGCGGGCAAATGCCGCCGCCACTTCCAGAAGCAGTGTCGATTTTCCGATGCCGGGATCGCCGCCGAGAAGCAGCACCGAGCCGCGCACCAGGCCACCGCCGGTCACGCGATCGAATTCGGCAATACCGGAGCCGAGCCGCGGCGCGTCGTGCGATTCGCCCTTCAGCGATTCGACGGCGAACAGCCGTCCCTTGCGCGCGGAGCGCCGCGGGCCCTCGGCGCCTTCCTCGACCAGCGTGTTCCATTCGCCGCAGGCTTCGCACTTGCCGGCCCAACGCGAATAGGCCGCGCCGCAGTTCTGACAGATGAAGTGTTGCGCACGCGCCGCCATCTCATGCCCCGCGATAGACGAGATGCGAGCGCGAGCCGAGCCGGGTGAGAATCTCGTAGCCGATCGTGCCGGCGGCCGCAGCGACCTCGTCGATCGCGATGTCCGCGCCGATGAGCGTCGCGCGATCGCCGCGATGCACCGCCCCGTCGGGAACATCGCTGATGTCGATGCAGATCAGGTCCATCGAGATGCGGCCGACGATGGGACAACGTTTGCCGGCAACGATGGCGGCGCCGCCGGCGCGGTCGTCGCTGCCGCTGCCGGCACGCAGGAGGCCATCGGCATAGCCGAGCGCCACGATGGCGATCCGCGAACTGCGTTTTGCCGTCCAAGTCGCGTCATAGCCGACCGTCTCGTCGCGCGCGACGCTGCGAAGCTGCAGGATGCGGCCGGTCAGCTCGACGACGCTTTGCATCGGATTGGGCCGGCCCGGAGTTGGATTGACGCCATAGAGCGCGGCGCCGGGCCGCGCCAAATCGAAATGCGCGGAATCAGCAAGGAAAATGCCCGAGGAATTGACAAGCGACGCAGGCACGCTCGGATACAGCCGATGCAGTTCGCGAAACAGCTGGATCTGCTTGGCATTGAGCGGATGGTCGGGAAGTTCGGCGCAAGCGAGATGGCTCAGGATAAGCGCGATACCGTGATTTTCGGTCTGCGCGCGCGGGGCGAGTGCGGCCGCCTCATCCGGGGAAATGCCGAGCCGATTCATGCCGGTGTCGACCTGCAGCGCGGCGCCGCCCTGCCAGCCACGGGCGCCGACGAAGGCGTCCCATTCCGCAAGCTCGGTGGTGGAGTTGATGACCGGCCGGGCATTGATCTCGATAAGTCCTTCGCCCCAATCCGGCGTGAAGCCGTCGAGCACGTAGATGGCGGCGTTGCTGGCGCGCGAACGCACGGTTCGCGCTTCTGCAAGATCGGCGACGAAGAAGGTCTTGCAGCCCGCTTGCGCCAGCTTGGTCGTGACCTGCGCCAGCCCGAGTCCATAAGCGTTCGCTTTGACCACGGCCGCGCATTCGACCGTAAGCAGCCGATGCGCCAATGCGTGCCAATTCGCCTCGATGGCGGCGAGATCGACGGCCAGCGTGCCGCCGGTCTCCGGCGCCGCCGGAGCGGGAACCGCGGGGGAAAGCCGTTTTGCGCGTGCCAAAGCCGCCTCCAAGGCCGCCTCCATAGACGCCTTATGGCCGGCATGGCGGCGGGCGTAAAGCGACCCGCAACAAGCCGCCTAAAAGTCCGGCCGGTGCGCCGTATCGAGATTGGCGAAACGGGTGACGGCGGCGTCGAACTGCAATTCCACCGTGCCGGTCGGGCCGTGGCGCTGCTTGCCGATGATCACCTCGGCCTTGCCTTCGACCCGGTTACCTTCGGCCAGCCATTCGTCGAATTTCTCGCGGTTCGACTCCAGAGGCTTGCGCATCTGGTGATAATACTCCTCGCGGAACACGAACAGCACCACGTCGGCGTCCTGCTCGATCGAGCCCGACTCGCGCAGATCGGAAAGCTGCGGCCGCTTGTCGTCGCGGCTTTCGACTTGGCGCGACAATTGCGACAGCGCCAGGATCGGAATGTTGAGTTCCTTGGCGAGTGCCTTGAGCCGGGTCGTGATCTCGGTGATCTCTTGCACCCGATTTTCGCTGGAACGGCGGCTCGTGCCCTGCAGCAGCTGGACGTAGTCGATCACCAAGAGATCGAGCCCGCGCTGGCGCTTTAATCGCCGCGCGCGCGCGGCCAGTTGTCCAATAGAAAGGCCACCGGTTTCGTCCACATAGAACGGCAGGTTTTGCAGTTCGATCGAAACGTCTTTGATCTTTTCAAAGTCGCCCTCGTCGATCCCGCCGCGCCGGATCTTGGTGGAGGGGATGCCGGTCTGTTCCGCGATGATGCGGGTCGCGAGTTGCTCGGCCGACATTTCCAGCGAGAAGAAGCCGACAATGCCGCCGTTGACGGTCGCTAAATGACCGTCGGCGCGGACCTCGCCGGCCCACGCCTTGGCGACATTGTAGGCGATGTTGGTGGCGAGCGCGGTTTTGCCCATGCCCGGCCGGCCGGCAAGGATCACCAGATCGGACTGCTGCAGCCCACCCATCCGGCTGTCGAGGTCGGTCAGGCCGGTCGCCAGGCCGGACAGGCTGCCGTCGCGCTGATAGGCGCGCGCCGCCATGTCGACCGCCGTGGTCAGCGCTTGGGCGAAGCGTTGAAAGCCGGAATCATAGCGCCCCGTCTCGGCGATTTCATAGAGCCGGCGCTCGGCATCCTCGATGTGGTGCAGCGGCGTCGAATCGACCGGTGCGTCGTAGGCGAGATTGACCATATCCTCGCCGATCGCGATCAGATCGCGGCGGATCGAAAGATCGTAGACAGTACGGCCGTAATCCTCGGCGTTGATGATCGTGGTCGCCTCGGCGGCAAGCCGCGCCAGATATTGGTTGATCGAAAGCCCCGCGATATCGGCGTCGGCCGGCAGAAACGTCTTCAGCGTGACCGGCGTCGCAAGCTTGTTGGCCCGGATCAGGCCGCCGGCGAGCTCGAAGAGGCGCTGATGGATCGGTTCGAAAAAATGCTTGGGTTCGAGGAAATCGGAGACGCGATAAAAGGCCTCGTTATTGACGAGGATGGCACCGAGCAGCGCCTGCTCGGCCTCGATATTGTGCGGGGCCGTGCGGAACGTCGGTTCCGGCGGCGCCTGCTTGCGTGCGGTCGAGTCGAATATCGGCATGATTCCGACAATAAGATTCGTATGGCCGATTTGCGGCAATCAGCCGAAAAACGGCGGGTGAAGGTTCAGGCGCGATACTCAACATGGCGGATTACTCAAGAACAGCAGAGGCCTCGCGCAGGCGCGAGCGCTGGGCTGCAACGAACGTCCCGTCGAATTAATCGAGCCGGTCGGCAAAGGGAAACGCTCGTTATGAGTTTCCCCGTTACTCACTGATCGAGGGTGAGGATTCCAATCGGCGCTTGACGCGAGGGCCGATGCGGTGGCGCCGCACGCTCGCCTACTCGCCGGCGAGTCGCAGCGGCGCCGAATAGCCGGCTTCGATGCCGCGCAACCGCGCCTCTTCGCGCGCGATATAGTCGCGCGTTGCCGGGGTGAGACCTTTCTGCTTGGCGATCTGGATCTGGAACACGACCATTTCGCCCTCGCGGAACGCCATCTCGGAGCAGGCGAGATAGAACTCCCACATGCGCACGAAGCGCTGGTCATAGAGCCGCACCACCTCGTCGCGGTGGGCGAGAAAGCGCTCGCGCCACGCCTTGAGCGTTTCGGCATAATGCAGCTGCAAGACCTCGACGTCGGTAACCATGAGCTTCGCGCGCTCGATCGCCGGCAGCACTTCCGAGAGCGCCGGAATATAGCCGCCGGGGAAGATGTATTTGGCGATCCAGGGATTGGTAATGTCTGGCGGGCTGCTGCGTCCGATCGAGTGCAGCAGCATGATGCCGTCGTCGGCAAGCAAATCGGCGCATTTACCGAAGAACGTCTCATAGAAGCCGACACCGACGTGCTCGAACATGCCGACCGAGACGATGCGGTCGAACCGGCCGTCGACGTCGCGATAATCGACGAGCCGGAAGGTCGCATCCTCGGTGCGGCCACGCTCCAGCGCCCGGTTTTGCGCGCGCTGGAATTGCTCATGCGACAGCGTGATGCCGGTGACTTGCGCGCCGGCGATTTCGGCGAGATAGAGCGCCAAGCCGCCCCAGCCGCAGCCGATATCGAGGACCGTGGCGCCGCGTTTGACTCGCAATTTGGCGGCGAGATGCCGTTTCTTGGCGAGTTGCGCATCGTCAAGCGACACGTCGGGGGACTCGAAATAGGCACAGCTGTATTGCTGGTCGCCATCGAGGAACAGCGAGTAGAGCCGACCGTCAAGATCGTAATGATGCGCCACGTTTTGCCGTGAACGGGAGCGGAAGTTGAACTGCTGCAAGCGCCGGAACAGGAAACGCAACAATCGCGGCGGCAGCGCCCAGCGTGGCGCTTCATTCCGCCCCTGACGCAATAGCACCGCGAGCACGTCCGCGATCGAACCACGCTCCACGATGAGCGTGCCGTCCATATAGGCTTCGCCAAGCTTCAATTCGGGGTCGAGGAGGACGGCAAGCTGCGTCTTTGCCGTGGTGAAGCGGATGGCGACCGGTGCGCCGGTACCGTCGCCAAAGGTGAAAGTGGAGCCGGCCACAGTCGTCACCGCGAACGACCCGCGGCGGATGTAGCGATTAAGCAATATGAACAGCAACCGATCCACGGCCGCCTCCGCACTTTACAAAGCCTCTTGCGCAGCCTGCGACGATTGGGCTTGGTCCGCCTTGGCGGCCGTTTTCTCCGCTCGATCAGCCTGATGCGCGGGCAGGGGTCTTCTTTTGCCGTCATTAAAACAAAATCCTCCGCGACCAGCAATGCCGTGATATCGCGCTTTGGGGGCCCGAACGCCGCGCTCGCATTCGGCCGCTATTTGGGGTGCTCATGATCGCCGAGCCATCGAGAGTTGAGAGAGGCAGCGCGTTCGCCCGGTCAGGGCCGGTGATCGGCGCGATTGCGGCCGCGGCCTTGGCCATGGTTCCGGCCATGGCCCGAGCCCAGGTCAATATCGACCAGGGCAAGTCCGCAGCCGAGATTTTCTCGAGCGTCTGCACCGCTTGCCACAAGACGCCGCGGGGCCTGGCGGTCGGTAAGAACAGCCTCACGCTTTCGGCGTTTTTGCGCGAACATTACACGGCGAGCAGCGATCAGGCCTCCGCGCTTGCCGCCTTCGTGCTCGGCGCCGGGGGCGCCGAACCCGGGCCGAAGCAAAAGGAAGTGGAGCACGCGAGGGCGGAGGAGCCTAAAGCCGGGGAGCCGAAAGCGACTTCCCGTGCGCCGGTCCGGGCGGCCGCCAAACCCGAGGAAGAAAAGCGGCTGAAACCGCAAGAAGCCAAGCGCGAGGAACACCCCGTAACGCCGCCGAGCGTCGAGAAACATGAGCCGGCGGCGGAAACCGCAAGCCGGGAGGTCAAACCGCAGGCCCAAGACGCCGCGCCGGCTGCGCACGAAGCCGCACCGGTCTCGGCCGCCCCCGAGCCAACCCCCGTCGCTCATGCAAGTCCGGTCGTGGCCGAACCGCCAACCCCGGCGCCACAGCCCGAGGTCGCGCCCACCGCGAGTGCCGCAGCTCCAGCCGAGGAACAGCTAAACACTGGCGCGGCCGTGCCCCGGGACAATATCCCGGACTAGGAAGCGTCGGTCTAACTGGCTGCCGGCGGCTTTTCCGCCGTTTCCGCGCCTTCTTCCTGGCGCGCCTCCGCACCGGCCCCCGGCTCGAAGAACTCCTCGGCCGCCACCAGGGCAGCTTCCGCTTCTGTCGCCTCGCGCAGCTGAGTCACGTCTTCGCCGCGCGCGATGCGGGCTGCCTCGTCTTCGTTGCGGGCGACAATAATGGTGATCGTGCTTTCGACCTCGGGATGCAGCGCGATCGGCACTTTGTGCTGGCCGATCGTCTTGATCGGCGCATTCAGTGCGATCTGACTGCGATTGAGCCGGAAACCACCATCGCCAAGGAGGACGACGAGGTCGCGCGGCGACACCGAGCCGAACAGCTGACCCGATTCCGAAGCCTGGCGCAGCACCGTGAAGCTTTTGCCATCGAGCTTTTCCGCCACTTGCGAGGCTTCGGTCTTGAGCGTGAGCGAGCGCGCTTCGAGGTCGCTTTTCATGCCCTCGAAGCGGGTGCGGTTTTCAGCCGTGGCGCGCAAGGCCTTGCCGCGCGGCAACAGGAAGTTCCGCGCGAAACCGTCCTTGACCCGCACGACGTCGCCCATCTGGCCGAGCCGGCTGATACGTTCGAGTAGGATCACTTCCATGGCGGCCTCCTTAGCGGATCACATAGGGCAGGAGGCCCAGGAACCGTGCGCGTTTGACGGCCTGCGCCAGTTCGCGCTGCTTCTTTGCGGAGACCGCGGTGATGCGGCTGGGAACGATCTTGCCCCGCTCCGAAACGAAGCGCTGCAGGAGCTTGACGTCTTTGTAATCGATCTTGGGCGCGTTGGCGCCTGAGAACGGGCAACTTTTGCGGCGGCGGAAGAACGGACGGCGGCCGCCGGCGCCTTGCGGTGACATGGCCATGCTCAATCCTCCGTCGGGGTTTCGGGCTCGTCGGCGCCTTCACGCGGCCGCCGATCGCGATCGCGCGGGCGGTCGCCACGATCGAAACGATCGCCGCGATCGAAACGGTCGCCGCGCTCGCCGCGGCGGTCTTCGCGGTCGCGGTCACGCTCGGCGCGCCGCATCATGGCGGATGGACCTTCCTCATGCGCATCGACCCTGATGGTAAGGTAGCGCAAAACGTCTTCATTAAGACGCTCGAGCCGCTCGATCTCGTTGATGGCCGGCGGCGGCGCGTCGACATCCATCAGAGTGAAATGCGCCTTGCGGTTCTTGCGCAGGCGATAAGAGAGCGATTTCACGCCCCAATATTCGGTCTTTTTGACCGATCCGCCGAGGCCTTCGATGACGCCCTTCAATTGGGTGGTCAATTCTTCGACCTGCTGCGCGCTGGCGTCCTGGCGCGCAAGATAGACGTGCTCGTAAAGCGGCATGGCTGCCCTTTCCTCATTTGCCGTGCTCGCCCAGGCGCGAAGCCCCTCGAACCCTTCGGGAAAGGCTCGAATGCTCTGAAGGCGGGAACACCGGACGCCGGACCCCCCGTTGGGGGTCTTACCGCGCATGAGCGCGGCCGTCCGTTCAGCCCCCGGCCGGGGTCGAGCGGAAGGCGGCCTTATACGCGGCAGGGCAAAAAAGGCAATAGATTACGACATGCTGCCGCGAGGGTCGGCGTTCTGGATCAGTTCGGCAAGCCGCACGGCAAGTTCCACCCCCTCGCGCAGCTGCCTGGCGTCCGGGCCGCTGCGGGGTGCCGAACCGCGCAGCCGTTTCATCCCCGCCAACAGAGCCTCGAGGTTTTGCTCAAGAAGCCGTTGGCGGAACGTCGGGTCCGAACGCGCACGGGAAAGGTCAGCGTCGGTAACCGGCGAGTAAGGGCTCATAACGAGGCGCTCACGCTGCGATCCGGCAAGGTCATGTGCCTGAATAGGCCAAGCTATCATCGTGCCGTTGTCGCTTTATTACGGCCCCGCATCCTTGACATGGCGTTCATCCCGGTATCTTTCGCCCCTTCCCAGTGGAAATCAGGTGTTAGGCGGGTTTTGGGCTTATGGCGGCGGCATTTGTTTTTCCCGGTCAGGGCAGTCAGACCGTTGGCATGGGCAAGGCTTTGGCCGAGGCCTTTCCCTCGGCGCGCCGGGTATTCGAGGAAGTAGATGCCGCCTTGGGCCAGCGGCTCAGCGATATCATCTGGAACGGGCCAGCCGACGCGCTGACGCTGACTGAAAATGCCCAGCCGGCTCTCATGGCGGTCTCGCTCGCGGCGATGCGCGCGCTCGAGGACGAGGCCGGGGTCGATCTCAAACGCGATGCAGCCTTTGTCGCCGGTCACTCGCTCGGCGAATATTCGGCGCTCGCCGCGGCTCGGTCGCTCGCGCTTGCCGATGCGGCGCGGCTTCTCCGCATCCGCGGCAGCGCCATGCAGAAGGCAGTCGCCGTCGGCGCCGGTGCGATGGCGGCACTGATCGGACTTGAATTGGAGGACGCCAAAGCGGTCGCTGCGGAGGCCGATAGCGTCGGTGTCTGCGCCACCGCCAATGACAATGGCGGCGGACAGGTCGTGTTGTCAGGCGCCAAGGCTGCGGTCGAACGCGCCGTGGATCTGGCAAAGCTTCGCGGCGCCAAGCGAGCCATGATGCTTCCGGTCTCCGCTCCCTTCCACTGCCCGCTGATGCAGCCTGCAGCCGATGTCATGGCCGAAGCATTGGCGAAAGTTCCGGTGCAGCCGCCCATCGTCCCGATCGTTGCGAATGTGCTGGCGCGGCCGGTCACCGAACCCTCGGAGATCGTGCGGTGTCTGGTGAAACAGGTCACCGGCACGGTGCGATGGCGGGAATCGATTCTGTTTATGGTGCAGTCCGGCGTGTCGAATTTCTACGAAATCGGTGCCGGTAAAGTGCTGACGGGCTTGATCAAGCGGATCGCGGATGCTGCAACCGCTTCGGCCGTCGGCGCGCCCGACGATCTCAGCCGGTTTGCCGCTGCGCGCGCCTGAATTGATTCTAAGTTGGGAGCTGGCGATCGCATGTTCGAGCTTACCGGAAAGACCGCGCTAGTGACCGGGGCCACCGGCCCAATCGGCGGCGCTATCGCCCGCACCCTCCACAGCCAGGGTGCAACGGTTGCCATTTCGGGAACCCGGCGCGAAGTCCTCGATGGGCTTGCGCGCGAGTTTGGCGAACGGGTTCATGTCATGCCGTGCAATCTCGCCGATGCGGCCGAAACCGAAGCGCTGGTTCCGCGAGCCGAGGAGGCGATGGGGCAACTCGATATTCTCGTCGCCAACGCCGGCATGACCAGAGACAATCTTCTGGTGCAGCTGCGCGATGAAGACTGGGAACAGGTCATCGCCGTCAATTTGTCCGCCACCTTCCGTCTTGCGCGCGCGGCGGTGCGCGGCATGATGCGCCGCCGTTTCGGGCGCGTCATCGCGATCACATCGGTGGTCGGGACGACCGGTAATCCGGGGCAGGCCAATTATGTTGCGGCCAAAGCCGGGATTACCGGCATGATCAAAGCGATGGCGCAGGAATATGCCAAGCGCGGCGTGACCGCGAACTGCGTCGCGCCGGGCTTCATCGTCACCCCGATGACGGAGAAGCTCAACGACAAGCAGCGGGAAACGATCCTTGCGAAAATTCCGGCAAGCCGGGCCGGTACCCCGGAAGAGGTGGCGGCGGCGGTGGTCTTTCTTGCATCCAACGAGGCGGCCTATGTCACCGGCCAGACGTTGCATGTGAACGGCGGAATGGCCATGATTTGAAGGCGATAGGATCGGCGATCGCGGCACGCCGCCGCGCTGGTCAACGCATTTGAAGTGTGGTAACCGAACCGAAATTGGGCTGGGGGAGCCGGAATGCCGGAGCGCGGGGCGAAACTTCCGCCTCTGAATCGGTGTCGACCCAATTGAGCTTGTCCGTCCCCCGACAAGTTCAATAAAGAGCTTGACGGGTTCGCTGCTAGGTCGATTGGGTCGCGTTGAAAGATGAGGTTGAAGCGATGAGTGACATTGGCGAACGGGTGAAAAAAATCGTCGTGGAGCATCTTGGCGTCGAGCCCGACAAGGTGACGGAGAACGCCAGCTTCATCGATGACCTCGGCGCCGACAGCCTCGACACCGTCGAGCTCGTCATGGCGTTTGAGGAAGAATTCGGTTGCGAAATCCCCGATGACGCGGCCGAAACGATTTTGACGGTGGGTGACGCCATCAAATTTCTCGAAAAGAACGCGAAGAGCTGACCGTCGGCAGAGACCGGCAGCTGTTTCATGGATTGCGCGCGCTGCAAGAACTGCACATCATTGGGCGCAGGCCGATGATGGTCGTGCGGATTCTTCAGGCGGAAGACGCGCGATAGCTGCAGTTCCAGCTTCCTGGCGGGAGTGTCCTCGATGCGACGTGTCGTCGTCACAGGTCTTGGATTGGTGACGCCGCTCGCCTGCGGGATCGAGCCAACCTGGCAGCGCCTGCTGGCCGGCAACAGCGGCATCCGGCGCATTGAAAAGTTCGACGTCTCCGACCTCGCCTGCAGGATCGCCGGCCAGGTTCCGCGCGGCGACGGCTCCGCGGGCACTTTCAACGCCGACGATTGGATGGAACCCAAAGAACAGCGCAAGGTCGACGACTTCATCATCTTCGCCATGGCGGCGGCGACGCAGGCGCTCAACGACGCCGACTGGCATCCCCGGGAGTATGACGATCAGGTGGTCAGCGGCGTTCTGATCGGTTCGGGGATCGGCGGTGTCGAGGGCATAGCGGAAACTGCCCTCGTCCTCCGCGACCGCGGTCCGCGCCGGGTGTCGCCGTTCTTCATCCCTGGCCGGCTTATCAATCTCGCGTCGGGCTATGTGTCGATCGCCCATGGATTGAAAGGGCCGAACCACGCCGTGGTCACCGCCTGTTCAACCGGCGCCCACGCCATCGGCGACGCCGGCAGGCTGATCGCGCTGGGCGATGCCGACGTGATGGTGGCCGGCGGCACCGAATCGCCGGTCAATCGTATCTCGCTCGCCGGCTTTGCCGCATGCCGTGCGCTGTCGACCGGCTTCAATGACACGCCCGAGCGCGCGTCGCGCCCTTATGACCGCGATCGTGACGGCTTCGTCATGGGCGAGGGGGCGGGAGCCGTGGTGCTCGAAGAGTACGAGCATGCCAAGCGACGCGGCGCGCGCATTTATGGCGAGTTGATCGGCTACGGCTTGTCCGGCGATGCCTATCACATTACCGCACCTGCCGAGGACGGCGACGGTGCATTTCGCTGCATGACGGCGGCGACCCGCCGCGCCGGCGTCGCAGTCGGTGAAATCGACTACATCAACGCTCATGGCACTTCCACGCCGCTTGGCGACGAAATCGAGCTCAAGGCCGTCGAGCGTCTGGTCGGCAATGCCGCCGGTCATATTGCGATGTCGTCGACGAAGTCGTCGATCGGCCATCTGCTCGGCGCCGCCGGCGCGGTCGAGGCGATTTTCTGCCTGCTTGCGATGCGCGACCAGGTGCTGCCCCCCACCATCAATTTGGACAATCCATCAGTCACGACGGCAATCGATCTCGTCCCACATCAAGCGCAAAAGCGTCCGGTCAATGTCGTGCTGTCGAATTCGTTCGGATTTGGCGGCACCAACGCGTCCCTGGTGTTCCGCCGGGTGTCATCGTAGTGCGCGCCGCCACACGCTTTCGCCATATTTGCTCCGCACTCGCTTGCGATCCACTGCAAATCTTGTCTGCGGTCGCAAGTCATGAACGCAAGCGACGCACGGAAGCGACAGAAGGCAGGGCGCTCGTTGCCGTTCGGCTGAACATCTTTCAATATCGATCATGGTTTGTAGATACGGATAGGCGGCCGTGACAGATCCTAACGTCCCGCCAAGCGCTGGCGACAAAGCTGCGCCGCAAGCATCGGCCGCCGGGCGCGGCGCGGACAAACCTGCCGTTCAAGCTCCGCGTTCGCCGGCGCCGGCCCCGCCGAGCACGGCAAAGCCCGCAGCCGTACGGCCCGCTAATGCCCCTGGCGCAGCGTCCCCCACCGGTTCGGCGCCGCGGCCGCGCTCGATCGGCGAAGCTCTGCTTGGTCGCGACGCGACGGCAGCGTCGTCCTCGCCGGCATCCTCGTCAAATCGCCTTTCCCCGCCATCCCCGCAGGACCCGGTGCGCGTGCCGCCGCGCGCTGCCGATCCTGGTCCGCCCAGGACGGAGCGGCGGCCGAATGAAATTGGCACGGTTGGCGATTCCAATCGCAGCGATCCCAAGCGCATCGTGCCGCGAAGCCCCCGAACCGCGATCGAACCCGACACCGTCGAAATGCCGCCCCGCCGCTCGGCCCGAGCGCGGCACCCTCTCGTGGTCATCGGCAACGCCATTATCAGCATCTTTTTGCTGTTGGCGGTTTTGGCCGGTGTCGTGCTTTTCGTCGGCACGCAGCGTTTCAACGCGCCGGGCCCGCTGCCGCAGGATCGCGTCGTCAATATTCCGCATGGCTCCGGCATCCGCGATATCGCCGATGTTTTGACCCGCGAAGGCGTGATCGACCAGCCCTGGGTGTTCATGGGTGGCGTGTTCGTGCTCAAGGCGCGCGAGGGGCTGAAAGCGGGCGAATACGAGTTCAAGGCGCATTCCAGCCTGCGCGATGTCGTGGCGACCATCGTCGAGGGCAAGGTGGTGGCGCACCAAGTGAGCGTTCCGGAAGGCCTGACCTCGCAGCAGATCGTCGCGCGGCTCTTGGCCAATGACGAATTGATCGGCGACATCAAGGCCATACCGGCCGAGGGCACGCTGCTGCCCGATACCTACAATTTCACCCGCGGAACGACGCGCGAGCAGATGGTCCAGCGCATGCAGCTGGCACAGCAACGCACGGTCCAGGAGATCTGGGAGCACCGCTCCCCCGATCTGCCGCTCAAGACACCCGAGCAACTCGTGACGCTCGCTTCGCTGGTCGAGAAGGAGACCGGAAAACCGGACGAGCGCTCGCGCGTCGCGGCGGTATTCATCAACCGGCTGAAGCAGAATATGCGGCTGCAATCCGACCCGACGATCATCTATGGTCTCGTGGGCGGCAAGGGTACGCTCGGCCGGCCGATCATGAAGAGCGAAATCAGCCAGCCGACGCCCTACAACACCTACGTCATCAATGGACTGCCGCCGGGCCCGATCACCAATCCGGGCCGCGCCTCGCTCGAAGCGGCCGCCAATCCGGCGCGGACGCGAGAACTGTATTTCGTGGCCGACGGCACCGGCGGCCACCTTTTCGCCGAGACCTACGAACAGCAGCAACGCAATGTTGCCCGCTTGCGGCTGATCGAATCCGATCAGAAAGACCAGGTCCCGATCGACGAACAGATGAATTCGCCGCCGCCCGCGCAGGGTACCACGGCCAATTCCACAGCACCGCCCTCGGCGGCACCGCCGTTGCGCGGGATGACGAAGCCGCGCCATTAGGCTGGGCATTGAGCGCGGTCTGCACCGAAGCGTAACGGCGCACGCGGCGCCTGTTACGGCGGCTTGATCCCCCGACTTGTTCCTGAGGATGGCCGCCGTTAAGTTCGGCCCGATTCTTTTTCATTATTATGCCCGGGGGATCGTAGCTTATGGCGCTTTCGAGCATGACGGGATTCGCTCGCGGCCATGGCGTGTCCGGCCCCTATAGCTGGGCTTGGGAAATCAAATCGGTCAACGGCAAGGGTTTGGATCTGCGGCTGCGCACCCCGGCCGGATGGGATGCCATCGAGGTGCCGGTGCGGGCACGCGCCGCGGAGGCGCTGACGCGGGGCTCCATTCAGGCCAGCCTGACCGTGGAGCGGAGCGGCGCACAGCCGGTCGTCCGTGTCAATGCGGCGGTGCTGGAAGCCATGCTGGCGACGATGAAACAGATCGCGCCGAAGCTTGAAGCCGCGCCGCCGTCGCTTGACGGGTTGCTTGCGCTCAAGGGTGTGATCGAGGTCAGCGACGCCGAGGAGCGCGAAGACGAGCGGCGTCGTGCCGAAGCCGCGGTTACCGCCGGTTTTGCCGAAGTGGTCGGCGCGCTCGGCGAGATGCGCCGCCATGAAGGCGCAGCGCTCGGTCGGGTCCTTACCGCGCGGTTGGACGAGATCGCCGCGCTCGCGGAGCGCGCCGAACGGGCGCCGGGCCGCCGGCCCGAAGCGATACGGGCCCGGCTTGCCGAGCAGGTGGCGACGCTGCTCGCGCAATCCGAACGCTTCGATCCGGACCGGCTGCACCAGGAAGCGATCATGATCGCGACCAAGGCCGATGTGCGCGAGGAACTCGATCGCCTTGCCGCGCACGTCGCTCAGGCGCGGCATTTGATCGGAGAGGGCGGGCCGATCGGCCGCCGGCTCGATTTTCTGGCGCAGGAGCTCAATCGCGAAGCCAACACGCTGTGTGCCAAGGCCAACGACGTCGAACTGACCAATGTCGGGCTGGAGCTGAAAGCCGCGGTCGAGCAGTTCCGCGAGCAAGTGCAGAACGTCGAGTAAGGCGGTTCGGTGATAAAATGCCCCGGGGCGGATCCAGTCCAAAAAAAATCGAGCGGCGCGGCTTGATGTTTGTGCTGTCATCGCCGTCCGGCGCCGGCAAGACCACCCTGTCGCGGCTCTTGCTACGGGCGGATCGCAGAATCGAATTATCGGTCTCGGTGACCACCCGCCTCAAGCGGCGCGGCGAGGTCGACGGCCGCGACTATCATTTCATCGATCGCCGCCGCTTTGATGCCATGGTCAAAAAAGGCGAACTGCTGGAGTGGGCCGAAGTGTTCGGCAATTGTTACGGCACGCCGCGCCGGCCCGTCGGCGCAGCGCTCCGCGCCGGCCGCGACGTATTATTCGATATCGATTGGCAGGGCACCCAGCAGCTGCGCGAAAAGGCTCGCGACGATCTGGTCAGCGTATTCATCCTGCCGCCGACCGTTCGTGAACTGGAACGCCGGCTCAGGCAGCGGGCGCAGGACAGCAAGTCCGTCATCGGCGCCCGCATGGCCAAGGCCGCCGGCGAGATGAGCCACTGGCCGGAATACGACTATGTCATCGTCAACCGCGACAAGGCCGAAGCCTTCGCCGAAGTGCGCGCAATCCTGGCGGCCGAGCGGCTCAAGCGCGAGCGGCAAATCGGGCTTTCCGATTTTGTCCGCGCGCTGCAGGCGAAGCTCTAAGCCAAGCCCTCTGGCGACAGCACCGTGCGCCCGACGACCCGGCCGGCGCGCAAATCGTCGAGCGCGGCCGAGGCTTGGTCGAGCGGACGCTCGTGCGTCGGGATCGTCGCGAGCTTGCCGCTATTGGCGAGATCGATGAGTTCGCGCGCCTCGGCAAGCGTGCCGGTCAGCGTGCCCTCGATGGTGATGGCTTTGATGACGATCATCGCGGCCGCTATCGAGAAATTACCGCCGAGCAATCCCGTGACGACGACCTTGCCGCCGCGGCCGAGCACGCCGGTCGCGAACTGCAGCGACTTTTCCGATCCGACGAAATCGCAAGCCGCGAACACGCCGCCGGTCGCCGCCATGATCGGGCGGCGCACCTGCGGGTCGGATGGATCAAACGCCTGGGCCGCACCGGCGGCGAGCGCCGCCTCGCGCTTGTCGGCGGCGATGTCGGCGACCAGCGGCGCCTCGTGAAACAGCGCCCGCGCAATGGCTAGCCCCATCATGCCCACACCGCCCATTCCGACCAGCAGCACCGGGCCGCGCATAGCCCGTTCGCCAAGATGCTTGAGCGCCGAAAAAGCGGTGAGGCCCGAGCACATCAGCATGCCGGCGAAATCCGGCGACAGCGGCGCATAGTCGATGAGGTAGCGCGGATGGGACACCAGGACATGGGTGGCGTAGCCGCCGTCGACGGTAATACCGATATGACGATGCCTGGAGCATAGATTTTCGTCGCCCGCACCGCAGGCCGGGCAATCGCCGCACCCGATCCACGGATAGACCGCAACGCGGTGGCCGATTGCCGCGCCTTCGGCCCTCTCGCCGGCGGCCTCGATGACGCCCGCGATCTCGTGTCCGAGTGTGAAGGGCAGCGTGCGGTCTTTGGTGATGTCGAGGCGCTTGTCGCCGCCCAGCGCGAAATAACCGTCCTGCAGATGCAGGTCGGAATGGCAGACGCCGCAGCACTCCACACGCACCAGAACTTCGCTGCCGCGCGGCGTCGGCAGGTCGGCAACCGTCTCGCACAGCGGTTGGCCATAGGCGACGAGGGATTGGCGCTGGAACTTGGTCATCGCGGCGTTTGCCTCATTCTCTCGAAGTCCATGATGCCCGATCATGGGGGGCCGCGGCGAGGGCCTGCGCCAAGGCGCGCGCCAAGCCGACAAAGCCGGCGACGGGGATATCCTCCGCCCGCGCCGTCGGCTCAAGGCCTGCTGCCGCGATCAGGCTTTGCGCATCGGCGCCGAGCGAGCGCAGGCTTTGGCGCAGCATTTTGCGGCGCTGCCCGAAGGCGGCCTGGGTTGCCCGCTCGAGCAGTTCACGCTCGCAAGGCAGTGGTGCCGCGCGCGGCACCAGACGGACGAGCGAGGATGTCACCTTGGGCGGCGGCACAAATGCCGCGGAGTTCACATCGAACAAAATCCGCGCTTCGCAGCGCCATTGCGTCAGCACGGAGAGCCGTCCATAGCTTTTCGAGCCGGGCGCCGCAACGATGCGTTCGGCGACCTCGCGCTGGAACATCAGCACGGCGGAGTCAAACCATGGCGGCCATGGCTCGATCGAGAGCCAGCCGACCAGGAGAGCGGTCGCTATGTTGTAGGGCAGATTGGCGACAACGCGCACCGGTCCACTGGGAAGTTGCGGTCTCGGGTCGAAGCGCAGCGCGTCGGCCGCGACGATATCGAGGCGCCCCGGATAAAGCGCCGCGATCTCAGCCAAGGCGGCGATCGCCCGCTCGTCCCGCTCGACGGCGATCACATGCGCGGCGCCCTGCGCCAGCAGCGCCCGCGTCAGGCCGCCGGGCCCGGGGCCGATTTCAAGAACGGTCACTCCGGCGAGCGGTCCGGCGGCTCGGGCGATGCGCGCGGCGAGGTTGAGATCGAAAAGGAAATTCTGCCCGAGCGATTTTTTGGCGACAAGACCGTGCTGGCGGATCACTTCGCGCAGCGGCGGCAGACTGTCGGCAGGGTCGCTCACGATGCGGCGATCGGCACCGCCGATACGGCGCTCGGCGCGGCGCCGGCGAGCCGCGCTGCAAGCCGCAATGCGGCGATCAGACTGGTCGGATCGGCGCGGCCGGTACCGGCGATATCGAAGGCGGTGCCGTGGTCGGGCGAGGTGCGCACGAATGGCAGCCCGAGCGTGACATTGACGGCATGATCGAAGGCAAGCGTCTTGATCGGGATCAGCGCCTGATCGTGATACATGCAGAGCGCCGCGTCATAGCTCGCACGCGCGCCTTGGTGAAACATCGAATCGGCGGCAAGCGGGCCCTTGGCATCGATCCCCTCGGCGACCAGGCGCGCCACCGCCGGCGCCACGATGGTGCGATCCTCTTCGCCAAGCGTGCCCGCTTCGCCGGCATGCGGATTTAGCCCGGCAATCGCGAGCCGCGGCCGTGCGATCTTAAAGCGCGCGGCAAGATCGTGCGCGACGATCCGTCCGGTCTCGACCACGAGTTCGCTGGAAAGATGCTTGAAGATTTCGCGCAGCGGCAGATGGATCGTAACCGGCACGACAGCGAGTTCGGGCGACCACAGCATCATCACCGGATGCAGCGATGTGCCGGTCGCCTCCTGCACCAGCGTCGCCAGGAACTCGGTATGGCCGGGCTCGGCGAACCCCCAATTATACAGCACATTCTTGGCGACAGGATTGGTGACCACTGCAGCCGCCGCGCCGGCCATGACGTCGGCGACCGCGCGGCGGATCGAAGCCACCGCGGCGGGAGCGCTTGAGCGATCCGGCTGGCCCGGCTCGGCGGTCACCGCGACGTCGAGAGGCAGGACCGGCAGCGCCGAATGAAATCTAGCCGCAGCCGTCGCCGCCGTCGCACTGGCGATCGGCACGTCGAGGCCGAGTTTGACGGCCCGTCGGCGAAGAAAGTCGGGATCAGCGACGATATAAAACGGCGGCAGGGCCAACTCGGCGCGCCGTCGCCAAATGGTCAGAGCGAGATCGGGGCCAATCCCGGCGGGCTCGCCGAGCGTCAGTGCCAGAACTTGCACGAGCCTGCTTCCATCATAGAGCCGAAAAAACGTCGGCAGCCGACTTGACCCGCGGCAACAGCAATTTGCCTGGAACGGTCAAGCCTTGCCCGACGGCTGTCTATTTGTATTCGATCATCGCCTGACGACGCAATTCGGCGAGGTAGCGCTTGGCCTTGGCGCCGAATTTCTTCTCGAATATCTGATCGCGCAGCTTGCGCGCTTCCGGCGTATCGGTCTTGGACTCTTTTTTGGAGCAGATGGCGAACATCTGGATGCCTTCGTCGGTCTGCTCCGGCGGCGTCAAGTGGCCGACCTCGGTATTGTCGAGAATGTCGCGGAGTTGCTGCGGCAGGTCGGCCGAGGATTTGGGAACCGGATCGCGCACCGCGACCTCCGGCAGCGCTTGGGCAAAGGCGACGCCGTCGTTGCAGCTCGTGAAGCGGCCGCGCAAAGCGTCGGCTTCGCGTTTGCGCGCCTCGTAGGCGGCAGGCGGCGAGCCGCGCGGCACCACGAGAATGATCGGGCGCATCATATATTCGTAGCCCACGTTGCTTTTCTGGTCGGTATGCAGCTTGAGCTCTGCCTCGATATCGGAGTCCGGGATCTCCAGGCTTGCCTTGTATCGCCCGCGCACCAGGCTGGACCAGGCGATCTGCGCTTTCAGCTGCAGCTTGAGGGTAGCCTCGCTTGCCCCGGCGCTGCCAAGTATCTGCGTCAGCTTCTGAGTGTCCACGCCCATATGGCTGGCCACGTTGGCATAGGCATTATTCACGTCCGCGTCGCTCGGGTTGATCTCGTAGCGCCTGGCCTCGCGAAGTTCGAGCATCTGGTCGATCAGACTGTCGATCGCTTCCTGCCGCGTCGGGGCCTTGTGCGTGCTCATCTCGAGGAATTTTGTGCGTTGCTGAATATCGAGCGACGTGATCGGCTCGCCGTCGACCAGCAGCACGACTTCTTCCTGGGACCGGGCGGTCGAGACGGCGGCAAGCAAGGTCGCTGCGGCAAGCACCAATGCGCCGAGCCGGGCGCCGAATGCAATTTGCCACCTCACTGTTCCTCTCCCTCGACGGCAGGGTCCGGCCGGATTGACCGAATTCGCACCAGGATTTTGCAATACGAGCCCATAGAGTCACGGCGAAATTTAGAACGAAGCGCCCACCGGCGCCAAAACGTCGGGCCCGAGCGTCCGTAAGCTGAATTGCAGCATGACCGTGCTATCCCTGACCGGCGTTGAATTGGCAATGGCAGTATATGTGTATCCGGTAAGCCAATTCACGGACAACATGAAGCAGTCGTCGACGTAGCCAATTCCGAGCCTGGATTGGTCAAACTGATCGTTGGCGATATCGTAGCGGGCGGAACCGAGCGCGACCCAGTTTTCCGTCAGCTTGACCGATGCGCCGGCGAGTATGCCCTCGCGACGAGTGAGGAAGCCGAGCAGCGGCTGGGCGGCGTAATCGCCATAGAGCACCTGCAAGGTCCAGCGATCGAAATTGGCGCGGCTTTCGAATTCGAGACGCTGCGGCGTAAATGTCGCTTGATCGAACCGCCCGCGCGCGGTGAACGAATAGACCTGATTTGGTTGGTATGTCACCCGGCCCACGTAATCAGAGACAGTCTTGTCGAGACCGCTTTCCAGTCCGGTATTGGTGATGTCCGGCTGCTGGAACGAATTCTGACCGAACAATGCATAGGACTGTCCGAACAGCACGTTAAGTGAGCCGGCGCGGTTGACCTGGGCGGTATATTGCACGCCGGCATTCACGCGGCTGCCGCCTTCGACGCGATCCCAGCCGGAGAACTTGTCGATCGAGAACAGGTTCGAATCGTCGAACACCAGGCTCTGCGAGTCTTCGTTGGGAAATTGGCCGATGCCGGTCTCGTTAGGCCGCAAGATCAGCTGGGCGATCGGTTCGATCGTTTGCGTCCCCCATGGTTCGACGTCGACGAAGGGATAGCGGTATTCGACGCCCGCGGCCGGCATGGCGCGCGCCAGATCGGTTTGGCCGGGAGCGATGTAGTTGGCAACGCCGGCTTCGT
>Ga0335081_10002761_pt1 | contig 27669 bp, 23 predicted proteins | sample Lox_Sample_35_FD_206713 | JGI IMG/M metagenome (GOLD analysis project Ga0335081, IMG submission 206713) | Soil microbial communities from Loxahatchee National Wildlife Refuge, Florida, United States - Lox_Sample_3.5 | ecosystem: Environmental > Terrestrial > Soil > Wetlands | place: USA...
GTTCCGCTGCTGGACGGCTAAAGTCGCCAAAGCATCATGTTCGCGGTGACACTGCAGCATCCGCCCCAGATCGATGGAACTGATCACATCCACGTTATGCAGAAGGAAAGCTTCGTTCGGCGGATGGCCACCCTGAAGAAAGAACCACGCTGCCTTTTTGAGTCCGCCGCCGGTATCGAGCAGCAAATCGTCTTCCCGCGATATTTCAATCCGGAGGCCGAAGTTGTCATTCTTGCGGAGATACTCCGCGACCATGTCCGCGAAGTGATGCACATTCACAATCACTTCCTGAATTCCAAACGAGGCTATACGGCGCAGCGTAATCTCGAGGAGTGTGTGCCCCGCCACTTCCACCAGGGCCTTGGGACGATGGTTGGTGAGAGGCCGCAGCCGGGTGCCAAGCCCGGCGGCAAGAACCATCGCTTTCATCTCGCAGCCTTTTCTGCCGCGGAGTTCTCCGCCTTCATTCTGTCGAGTTCGCGATGGGTAACGACTACTTCGACTCCGGCGCGGCCGCGCAGGCGCTTGGCGACCTGTTCCGCCAGATAAACAGAGCGGTGCTGTCCGCCGGTACATCCAAAGGAAACCATCAGATTCTTGAATCCCCGCTGCTGATAATTGCTGACGCTGGCATCCACCAGCGACATCACGCTGGCCAGAAACTGATGCACACTCTCCTGCTGGTTCAAATACTCGATCACCGGCGCATCTCTTCCGGTTAGCGGTTTGAAACGCTCTTCCCGCCCGGGATTGGGAAGACCGCGTCCGTCGAATACAAATCCTCCGCCGTTCCCGCTGTCATCTTTCGGTAGCCCGCGATGGAATGAAAAACTGAAGATCCGCACCACCAGGTTTTCGGCATCGGTGGCCAGCCGCTGCAGTTTTTCCGAAGCGAGCATGTTATGAAAGGCTTCCAACAGGCTGGGCAGGGCGATGGGAAGCTTCACGTTATGCTGCAGCCAGCGCAGGTTCTTGAGCGCGTAGGGAACGCTCTGTAGAAAGTGCACCTTGCGTTCGTAGAATCCGCGGAATCCGTAGGCTCCCAGAGCCTGCATGATGCGGATATAGACATAGGCGTAATAGTGCTGCAGGAACGCTTCGGGTTTGATGTCGACGAACCGGCTCAGCGTAGCGAGGTAGTGATCGAGCAATTGCTGGCGCAACTCCGGGGGCAAATCCGCTTTGGCGTCGTAGAGCAATGAGGCGACGTCGTATTGCAGCGCCCCTTTGCGTCCACCCTGATAATCCAGGAAGTGCGGCTTGCCGGCCGGCAGCATGATGTTGCGCGATTGAAAGTCGCGATAGAGGAAGTAGTCGCGCGGCGCACTCAGCAAGAATTTGGTGAGGCGGCTGAAGTCGTCTTCCAGCGCCTGCTCGCTGAACGGGATCCCCGCCAACCGCAGAAAATAGTACTTGAAATAATTCAGGTCCCAGGAAATCGACTGCCGGTCGAAGCTTCCCCGCGGATAGCAGAGCTTGTAATTCAGGTCGCGTCCGGCCTCGATTTGAAAACGGGGCAGGATAGAGATGACTTCGCGATAGGCATTTATAATCTTGGGAGCAATCGCCTCACCCTCGCGATTCTGAGTAAGCAATTCGAAGAGTGACGTGTCGCCGAGATCCTGTTCGATATAAGCGCCTTGATCCAGATCCTCGCCGTAAATTTCGGGGACGGGCAGGCCGTGCTTGCGGAAGTGTCGCGAAAATTCCAGGAAAGCGACGTTCTCTTCGCGAACGCCGTAGAGAATCCCGATGGCAGTCTGGCCGCGTCCGGTCAGGCGGATGATCTTGCGGCCCGATCCTCCGAGCTCTCCCTGCAGCGGCTGCACCGATTCCACCGGAAAATGAAAATGGTGCTCGAAGAGTCTTCCGAGGACATCCATAGAAGGGTCTGCCATGGTCGCGGATTCACCCCAAGATACCACTGAAGGTCCGCCCAGGGACCGCCCCCGGCATCTGCCTGCGAAACACAAGTAACGGGCACGCCAACCGACCTCACCACAGAGTCACAGAGAATCTAAATGAAAATACTCCTTCTCTGTGACTCTGTGGTGAAGTCTTTGTTCGGAAATTCTGGTGGCGGCGGTTGGACTCGAACCAACGACCTACGGATTATGAGACCGTCGCTCTAACCACCTGAGCTACACCGCCACTTGCCTTGAAACAGGAAGGATGCGAAAGGAAACTGCGGCCGTTACGGAACCAGCGCTTCCGGGGCATGGGGCCACGCGGTCTCGGTGCGTTGCGCCCTATCTTTAATTTTAGAAGCGAACGCCGAGATAGGTCAAACTCCGCTGGCAGAGCAGGACTGATCGACCGGTTGACCGTTCCGGCTGTGGAAATTCCGGTCTCCTTGGTCGCGCCAAGTTCGGCAAGCCCCACCTTTGGGACATTGGCAACCACACCATCGTGCGATGTGGAGCCGCTTGCACATTGCTAGTCTGGGCATGGGGGTGGGGCATGGAAGATAGAGTGGCACTCAAGGTCACGCGGAAAAACTTGCATCGCCTTGCTGAAGCGTTCGCCAACGATGCACCCGGTGAGTACAAGTACATTCACAGAAATGACGTCATGGCGCATTTCAAGATGCACATCGAAGACGCATGGTCCGAAGGAATTGATGTTTACGCGACTGAAGACGGATTTGTGTTCTCAGAATGGGGATTTATGTGCCAGTACAGGGTTGCTGCTCAAGCATAAACCGCATCGAAAAGAACGACGGAAGGAAGGCACGTCTAGCCATGAGCCCTTCTCCCCTCTAAGCAAGACGGGAAAATCAGCGCTATACTCCGCCGGCATGATTTTCGGCGTGCGCAATCTCTTCTACAGTCAAGACCCTGAGGCCGACCACGCATTCTTTTCCGAAGTAGTCGCGATCTGGAATAATCGGTAGGTCCATGAAAGCCATTGCCGTGATTCCCGCTCGCCTGGCCTCGACGCGCTTGCCCCGCAAGATGTTGCGTGAGCTTGCTGGCAAGCCGCTGATCGGAGTCGTGTACGAAGCGGTGCGCTCGTCGCCGCTGCTGGGCGATGTCATCGTCGCGACCGATTCCGATGAGATCATGAACGCCTGCCGCCAGCACGGCTGGAAGGCGCAGATGACAGCATCTACTCACAAGGCCGGCACGGAACGCGTGCACGAAGTTTCCTGCCGCGAGTCGGCCGATGTTTACATCAACGTGCAAGGCGATGAGCCGATGGTTCGTTCAGAACAGATTGCATCGTTGCTGCGGGTTATGGAGAACCCGCAAGTTCAGGTCGGCACGCTCATGACCCCGGCCGCAACCATCGACATTCCTAACCCGAACGCGGTGAAGGTCGTCGTCGATCTAACAGGCCGCGCCCTGTATTTTTCCCGTGCGACAATTCCTTTCGATCGCGACAAAACCGCCCCCCGCTATTTCAAGCACCTGGGCCTGTATGCCTACCGCAAACCGGCGCTGGACCGCTTCGTGACCTTGCCGGAATCCTTGCTCGAAAAGAGCGAGCGGCTTGAACAGCTTCGTTTTCTGGAGAACGGAATTTCGATCTACTGCGGTGAGACGCCTTACGATTCCGTTGGTGTAGACACAGAAGAAGACTTGCAAAGGGCAATGGGAATTCTAGCGAAGCGGTAAGCGCAAAATCCTAGTGTTTGGCTTCTTCCGCCAGGCGTTGCCGCAGCTTCTCGCGAAATCCCGCAGCAAGCTTCCGACATGCCCCGGAATCCACCATCGGGTCTGGCTTTACGCCCTGCTGCCGCCGTTCCAGACGATCCCATAATCCTGAGAGCTCGGGATGAGCGGTGATCAGAACATCGCAGCGCACGGTCTCCAGAAACGCAAAGCTCTTCTCAAAATCTTCCATTGCATGCTGATAGTCCCGAGGATCGGAGTAGTGGAAGCCCGGAGATGAGATGGGATTGAGGCTGTCTGCGTAGACGAAGTCATAGCAGACTTTGTCCTCACAAGATTTCCAGGTCCAGCTTGTTCCGCCTGGGGTATGTCCGGGAGTGAGGTGCGGTGTCAGCGAGATATCGCCAAGATGGAGGCTTTCTCCGTCGTGGAATGTGCTCACATTCTTGACGGCGGCGATCGGTGTTAATGTGCCATATTGTGGATCTCCCTTTGCCACTCCGCCCTTTCTCAGCACCGCAGCGCTCCATTCGCTGGCCACAACCCGAGCTCCACTTCGACGCTGCAGCTCGGCGATGCCGCCGGCGTGGTCGAAATGTACGTGGGAATTCACGATGAGTTTCACATCCTGAACCCGAAAACCGAGTTGCCGTATGTTCGATGCGATCAGCCCTGCGGACTCGGGCAAATCCCCATCAATCAAAACGTCGCCAACTGGAGATGTAATCAGGATAGAACTCAGTCCATGCGTGCCCACGTAATAGGTATTCCCAAAGATGCGGAAGGGAGGTTGGTTCTTATTCCACGCGCTGCAATTTGCACAGGAAGAAGGTTTCTGGTCGAGCGCCAGGCAAACTGAAGTCATGACCAAAAGACAAACGATCAGATTCCGTCCGCGAGAGCTCATGCGTGTGGAATCGCGCTCTGTGACTTGCCCCACGATTCCGCCGCTTCCAACCGCCGAGAGATGGAAGGATGCGAGTGGAAGAACCACTCCACCCACTTGGAAGGAGTGCGCTCGGCCAAGTTCTGTTCAGCGAGCTTATTCATCGAAGAAACGAACGGATCAATGCTGGCAATCGATTCGAACGCGTATCGATCAGCTTGCCGCTCGTTGTAGCGCGAGTAGGCATTGAGGGCGGGCATCAGCAGAAACGAGAGCACCACCGAAACCAGTGCCAGCAGCGGCAAGTTCGCGAAATCGGAGAGCTCTTCGAACATGTGATGATCGACCGCGTAGTGCAGCGTCCAGTTAGCGGCCCAAAATCCGACAAAAGTGATCGCAGCCTGGACAAAGATGAGTTTCAAAATATGGCGGTGAACCTGGTGTCCCAGCTCGTGCGCCAGCACAGCTTCGATCTCATCCGGCGTGTAGTTATCGAGCAAGGTGTCTGCCAGGATGATGCGTCTCGTATTGCCCAGTCCGGTCAGCGCTGCGTTGGCCTTCTTGCTCTTTTCCGACAATCTCCAGCGATACACGCCACGCACGTGCGTGCCCGCGCGCTGACTCAACATGATCAGACGCCGCTTAAGCTCTTCATCTTCGAGCGGTTCGAACTTGTAGAAGATGGGAAACAACACGACGGGCGCCAGTTGCGCCAGCAGAATGAACAACCCAATGAACGCGGCCCAGGCCAGCAGCCACCAGTACTGCGGCCACTGTCGGATCGTGAAATACAGCAACTCCACTACGATACTGCCCAATACCAATCCGACCAGAAATCCCTTCACTTCGTCCCACAGCCAGGATCCAAATTTCTGATTCGAAAGCTTGAACCTGCGCTCCAGCCGGAATCCGTAGTAATCGAGCCCGATGCCAAGCAATTTGCTGATGCCGAGCAGCAGCACCACGTACATGAACAGCGACAGCAAGTAATTCTGGAATCCCATGCGGTACGCCAGATCCCGCAGTGAATCGGACCAGCGCGTAGCGAGGAGCACAACCAGAAACACCAATCCCACCACAAAGTCGGCGATTCCCAGCCATCGCCGGATGCGGTTATAGCGGCGCGCTTCGTGCGAATCAACTTGGGCCGGAATAGGTTGGGCTACCATCTTTAATCATTATCGCCGATGATTACGCGGCGCTTCTCACAAATTGCTCCCCGACGGTCAGCAACTCATCAACGAGCTCTTTCGAGGATGCCTCAACATACAAGCGGAGCAAGCGTTCGGTACCCGAAGCCCGGAACAACGCCCACGCCTGAGCGCCTCTTTCGTTGGTCGGCGCGTCGAGAAAGAACTTTACTCCGTCCAGGTTCTCCTTCTTTAACACTTTGTAGTTGCCCAGGCTCTGCGTGCTCTCCGCCCGCGCGCGCTGCACAGCACTCTGCTTCATCTCATCGGAGATGTGCAGGTCGCGGCGCCCATAATAGTGCGGACCAAAGTCGCGTTGCAGATCGGCGACGAGTTGTCCCAGCGTCTTGCCCTCTTCTGCCATCGCATTGGCCAGCAGAAGGCTGTTCAGGACCCCATCACGCTCAGGAAGGAATCTGGAATAGCCGATGCCGCCCGACTCTTCCCCGCCCATCATGATCTCGCGCTCCATCATCAGGTCCGCCGCATATTTAAACCCGATGGGCGTCTCGTGCACTTTCCGCCCATACTTGGCTGCAATGCGATCGATCATTAGCGTCGTATTGAAGGCACGAGTGATGTCGCCCGGCCATTTCCTTCGTTCCAGCAACCAGCGAAGCAAGACGCAGAAGATCTTGTGCGCGTCGACGAAGCTGCCATCCTCCGCTACCGCGCCAATGCGGTCGGCGTCGCCGTCGGTGGCGAGTCCGGCATCACACCTTTCTCGCACCACCGTTTCCTGAAGCTTGGCGACGTGGGGCTCAATCGGTTCGGGATTAATGCCGGGAAACAGAGGATTCAACTCCTGACGGATCGCAATGCAGTGCACGCCGCGTTCGGCGAAGATGCCGGGCAGCACGCCGCGGCCGGACCCATGCATCGCGTCGACAGCGAACTTAAACTTGGTTCGGGCGATCAGATCCATGTCCGCAAAAGCACAAACTGCATTCACGTAGTCCTGCTTCAGATCGACTTCTTCGATCGCGGCCTTGGGGCCTTTGGGAGCTGCACCCGCGGCCAGTTCGGCTTCGATCTTTTTCATGATCGCCGGCGTTGCCGACCCGCCAAAGTTACCTTTGAACTTCACTCCATTCCAATTCCACGGATTGTGGCTCGACGTAACCATTACGCCCCCGGCCGCGCGCTGAATTTTCACCGCATAGGAAACGGCGGGAGTCGGTGTATAGTCATTCGCCAACTTCACCGGAATGCCAGCCTCGGCCAGCACCTCCGAAACAATCTTCGCTGCAGCCGGTGAAAGAAAGCGCGCATCGTACCCGACGATCACGCCGCGAGCCGGTTGTTCGTTGTTCACCACATAGGCAGCGATCGCGCCTGCCACCCGCCGCACGTTCTCGAACGTGAAATCATCGGCGATAAGCCCGCGCCAGCCGTCGGTGCCAAATTTGATTTCTTGCGACATGGAAATGGATCGTTCTCAGCGAACTGTGCTGGTTTCTCAGAGATCTTTGCGTTTAAAAGCTCTTACCGCTGAGATCGCCGAGAAATTGCCGCGGAGTTCGCTGAGAAGACCGACGCCTTCGTCATCGATCCGACAACTGATGATAGACCTCTCCTCAAATCAGCTTACTCAACTTCTTTTCGTCCAGAAACTTCACCACTTTGCCCACATCCTGCGCATGCTGTCGAGTTGTAATGAGCAGGGCATCCGGCGTTTCCACTACGACAACATCACTGACGCCCACCGCCGCCACGAACTTTCCCGGAGCGTGCACATAATTGCCTCGCGCATTCAGGAGAAAGGTTCCGGAAGCGTCAATCAGATTCCCCTCAGGCGGCGTACTCTTGGCTACCTGATGTTCATGCAGTGCGGTCCACGAGCCTAGATCGTTCCATCCGAAATCGGCGGGCAGACAAAAGATGTTGCTCTTCTGTTCGCCTTTCGCTGACCGTGGTTCGAGCACCGCATAGTCCACGCTGATGTTTTCGCACTTCGGATATAACTTGCGTAACGTAGCGGCGAACTTTGGTGTTCCGAACTTCGCCGCGATCTCTTCCAGAATCGGCGCGGTCTTCGGTAAATGTTCTTTCAAGGCAAAGGCCAGGGTGCGTGTACTCCACAAAAACATGCCGCTGTTCCAGAAATAGTTCCCGGCCGCGACAAACCCGGCCGCGGTATCCGCATTCGGCTTCTCCGTAAAGCGCCGCACGCGCAGAGCGTCTCCTTCATACAATGCGCCAGCCTCGATGTAGCCATAGCCTGTCTCGGCGCGGTTCGGGCGGATACCCAGCACCACGATATTCGGCCCGGCCGCGGCGATTTCGAATCCACGCTCCAGCGTTTCCCGATACCGTTTGTCATTGCCGATCACGTGGTCGGAAGGGAACAGCCCGATCACTGCATCCGGATCAACTCGCAGCAGCAGGAAGGCAGCCAGTCCAATCGCAGGCGCCGTGTTCCGTCCGACCGGCTCCGCCAAAACCTGCGCTTTCAGCAATTTTGGCAACTGCTTGACGATGGCCGTTTGCAGGTCCTCATTCGTAATGATCCAGAATTTCCTCGCCGGCGCCAGCGGCGAAAGCCGCGCGACCGTCTGCTGGATCATCGTCTGCTTCCCGTCGAGTGCGAGCAGTTGCTTGGCGCGTTTTTTCCGACTCAGCGGCCAGAAACGTGTACCGCGGCCTCCGGCAAGAATCACGGGATAGAAATTGAAGTTCTTGGCCATGCCTTCCAAGGAGAACTACATCCGAGTCTCAGGTTCGGGAAGTGTTTTTCCGGGCACGTAGGCGCGCAGAAATTCCAGCGCCCACTGCGGGCGTACACCAAAATTCACCAGCGCCGCCGGAATGACGACGGCGTCGCCTTTCGCCAAAGTGACCGGTTCGAATCCGGAAGCCTCAATCACGCCACAACCATCGACAGCGACCAGAATCTGTGCCGAACTCTTGCCGGAATCATCGCATACCGAAAGTTGCAGGGAATCTTTTGCCTCGTATATCTCCACCACGAAATAGGGAGCGGCCACCAGTGGAGCTCTGCGGGTTTTGCTGCTGACCTGCTGCGGCGGTGGTCGCAACACTTTTCCCGATTTCACTTTTTCCTTCACCGCCGCCATGCCGTCTTTCAGATGCAGTTCGCGCGGGCGCCCGTAATCATAAAGACGATAGGTCATATCCGACTGTTGCTGCGTCTCCACGATGATGGATCCTGGCCCGAGGGTGTGCACCGTGCCTCCCGCGACATAGATCATGTCGCCCGCGTAAACGTTGATCCAGTTCAGCACTTCCTCGGCGCGATTCTGGTGGATCGCGTTCTCGAGTTGTGCAGCTGTGACACCGGGTTTGAGTCCCAGCCCAATCTGCGCACCGGGCTTGGCATGTGCCACGTACCAGCATTCGGTCTTGCCCCATGGTTGTCCAACGCGCAGAGCCTGCGCGTCATCCGGGTGCACTTGCACCGAAAGTTTCTCGTGAGGAAAGAGAAACTTTGCTAGCAATGGAAAGCGCTTGGGATCGCGGGCTGCGTCACCTACGAGTTCTCGCTGATATTGCTCGCTCAGCTGGGCGAGCGTCTTCCCGCGAAACGGGCCGTTGGCCACTTTGCACTCGTCCCCAGTTAACCAAGACTCACCAATCTTCTGTTCAAACCGGTGGTTGGGATAGATCGGAGACAGGTCCTTGGTCCCCCAAGGGCGCGGATCGAATCCTGGCTGCATTAGTAATGGATACAAACTCTCCATCAAACTTACGCTCACAAAAAAAGCCGCTCACCAACAGAACGGCCTGCCCATCGTGATCGATCAGAATTTTGTCCCTGCTCCCCCGCGTCCTCTGTGGTGAAGGTTTTGAGATCTTTCACCACAGGGGCCACAGAGGAACACAGAGCTAAAGTTACAGCGCCGCGAAGAACTTCCGCATGCGCTCCAGACCGCGATCGAGTTCCGCCCTTGATGTTGCGTACGAAATGCGGATATGTTCGCTGGTGCCAAATCCCTCACCCGGTACCGTGGCTACATGCGCCTCCCGCAGCAGCCTTCCGGCCACATCAGATGCAGATTTCAGCCCTCCTCGTCCAAGAAAAGATGAAATATTTGGAAAAGCGTAGAAAGCCCCTTCCGGCATGGTGCAGGTTATTCCCGGGATCGACCGCAATCCCTGCACGACGTGATCGCGCAACTCGATGTACTCTTTCCGCATCGCCTCCACGCACTCCTGCGAGCCCTTCAGCGCGGCGACCGCAGCCTTCTGCACGATTGACGTGGGATTCGAAGTGCACTGGCTTTGCAGTTTCGCCATCGCGCTGGTCACCGCTGCCGGAGCCATCGCGTAGCCCAGCCGCCATCCCGTCATCGCATAGGTTTTCGAAAGCGATCCGAGCACTACGAACCGCTCTTTGTACTCGCGAAGCGAGCCCACGGAGAAGTTCTTCCCGGTGTAGTTGAGGTACACGTAGCATTCGTCCGACAAGACCCAGATGTTGCGCTCGTGCGCCAACCGGATCACTTCGGTCATGTCCTCAGGTTTCATCACGGCGCCAGAAGGATTTGACGGCGAGTTCAGGATGATGACCTTCGTACGCGGGGTGATGAGACGCGCTACCATCTCGGCGGTGATGCGGAATCCCTGCGACTCATCGGATTGCAGCAGAACGCAATTCCCGCCCGCATACCGAATGATGTCCTTAAAGGAAACCCAATACGGCACCGGCAGAATGACTTCATCTCCGTGATCGACCAGAACCTGCATGGCATTAAAAAGTGCGTGCTTGCCGCCTACGGATGCGATAATTTCTTCGCGGCGATAATCGGAATCAAAATCGACGTTATGACGATGCGCGATTGCGTCGCGCAGTTCGGCCGTTCCTGCCACAGCTGTGTACTTGCTGAAATTGCCAAGGATAGCGGCGATCGCCGCATCTTTAATATGTTGGGGCGTCGCAAAGTGCGGCTCGCCCGCCGTACAATCCACGACATCAATGCCCTGCTGGCGTAACTTGTCCGCCTCCGCCACCGCCGCCATGGTGGCCGAAGGTTCGATCCGGTTGATCCGTTCTGCTATTTTCACTGCTTCCAGCGTTGCCGCGGTCATGCTTTTTTCTTCCTTCTCCTGGGCACTTCCATGAGTTGCGTCTCGCCCAGCTTGTAGGCCGGATCCATTTTCTCGCGCAACTTCTGTTCGACAAATTCCGGGACAAGGTCTTTCACCTGCCCGCCCGCCTGCGCCACTTCGCGCACCAGCCGAGAACTCACATAGGAGTACTTGTCGGCCGGCATCATGAACACCGTTTCCAGCGTGGGCTCCAGCTTGCGATTCATGAGCGCCATCTGGAGTTCATACTCGTAGTCGCTGATCGCGCGAATGCCTCGCAGCACACACGTGGCCTTGATCGATTTCGCGTATTCCACCATCAGTCCGTCGAATGTGTCGATTCGAACATTCGGAAGATCGGCCGTCAATACGCGCAGCATCTCGGACCGTTCGGCCACGCTGAACATCGGACTCTTCTCCGAATTCCTCAGAATCGCGACCACTAATTCTTCAAAGATCTTGCTCCCCCGCTGAATCAGATCGAGGTGCCCGTTGGTCGGTGGATCAAACGATCCCGGATAGAGAGCCGTGCCCTTGTTCAATCGTCCTCAGAGCGATGCTCCCGCTGACGACGCGGCGAGGCATCAAGCAATAGAAGATTCTATGCGGCCAAGAGCGCGAATGGCAATGCAGTATGGGATGGCAGGAAATTGTGTAGCCCCGGACGCCTTCGTCCGGGGTTGCGCGAAGCGCAATGACGGCTGCCGATCGCTCCCAGGAGTGCCAACACGGATAGACGGCGAACTCGCTTCGCTCGGGGCGGACGAGGCGTCCGCCCCTACAGTTCGAAAGGGAGACGCGGGCGCAGCCCATACCGCCGTGCCCGGTCAGGAACGATCTTCACCGTCGTGCCGCGACGATCGGGGCCTTTGCCGTCTCGGTCCCAGTCGGCATGGTCGCGACTTTCGCCCCAGCCGTAGCAGGAGCATCCGCCGGCTTCGCAGGAGTTGGAATCAATCCCAGCGCCTTCCGCACCTCGGTATCCAGCTTCGCCATGACGTCCTTATTGTCTTTCAGGAACTGCCGGGCATTTTCGCGTCCCTGGCCAATCCGCTCGCCTTTATAGCTATACCAGGAGCCGGATTTTTCCACGATGTTGTGGTTCGAGGCGAGATCAAGCAGATCGCCCTCGCGTGAGATGCCTTCTCCATAAAGAATATCGAACTCCGCATCACGGAACGGCGGCGCAACCTTGTTCTTCACGATCTTCACCTTCGTCCGCGACCCGATGACAACATCGCCTTCCTTCACCGCCGCAATGCGCCGGATATCGATGCGCACCGACGAATAAAACTTCAGCGCCTTGCCGCCAGTGGTGGTCTCGGGATTCCCGAACATCACCCCAATCTTCTCGCGAATCTGGTTGATGAAGATCAGGCAGGTCCGGGACTTAGCCACCGTCCCAGTCAGCTTCCGCAGCGCCTGCGACATCAAACGCGCCTGCAATCCCATGTGGCTATCGCCCATCTCGCCATCGAGTTCGGCCTTCGGGACAAGAGCTGCCACGGAATCGACAACAAGCACATCCATTGCATTCGAGCGAACCAGGGCTTCCGTGATTTCCAGCGCCTGCTCGCCATAGTCCGGCTGCGAGACCAGAAGATTGTCGACATCGACACCCAGTTTCTTCGCATATCCGGGATCGAGCGCATGCTCGGCGTCCACGAATCCAGCCATGCCGCCCAACTTCTGTGCCTCAGCGATCACCTGTAAGGTAATCGTCGTCTTGCCGGAAGACTCAGGTCCGAAGACTTCAATCACGCGCCCACGGGGAAATCCGCCCACGCCCAGAGCCGCGTCGAACGAAATCGACCCGGTCGAAATCACCGAAATCGGCAGGATGGCGTCCTTCGCGCCCAGCCGCATAATCGATCCCTTGCCGAACTGCTTTTCAATCTGAGATACCGCCAGGTCAATCGCCTTAGCCTTGTCATCCGCCATGGAAGTGGCTCCTTCGTAACGCGAGAAATTATGAGTGCTCTCTAAGTCTGGCCGGATTATACATAGGAATGAAAGCGAAGAAAAGGCGAATCAAAAGAATAACTGTGGAAAGCGTTCCGAAATGGCACCGCTGCCCGGGCAACTCAAAGCGCTGTCATCCCGAGAGCCGCGCTTTTTGCGGCTCAAAGGACCTGTGCAATTTGCTCCGGCGCATCAGCTTTGTCACATTTGTTTGCAGCCGAACAATCTCCAATTCCCGCTCTCGAGGTGGAACTCGCAGACAACATGCAAAGCTCCGCGATCATAACGCTGGTCCAGTTCAACGAGTCCAACCCACCGGGTCGGAGATCCCTTACCGTGCACATAGAAGTTCTGTGGATCAACGGATATCAGCTTTGCCCAAATCAGATTCGAACCCCTGTTGTTGTGAACTGAAGGTCTGCAGCGTCACTGCTTGTCGAAACGCATCGCCACCGAGTAGATACGCTGCTTGATAGTCTCGCGAGGCTAGGGCATGTGCATAAGAGTTGTATGTCAATCGGAAAGCCTTCATCTGACGTTTGCCTTCCAATATTCCCGGCGCTGTAATTGCTAGCGCGAAAACCGCAAATGCCACTACACCGTAACCGATCTTTTTCCCGGTGCTCACGGCCCTACCTTTGCAGCAAATCCACCGGTGCCGTCACATCATGCACGCGGAAATACTTCGCCAGGGCCGGATATTTCCGCGCCACCGCCTCATACATCGCATACGCAACGTTGCGATAAGAGATGTGCCCAGCCGGAGTGGTCCGTAACTCCGAGATGTAAACCGCCTCAGCAAAGTCCATCTTGAATAGCGCTCTTTTCTTGAACGCCAGCGGGATCGCGTATTGCGAGTTCTCTTCCGCCTCGGAATTCTTGCCAGCCCCCAGAGCCGACAACGTCTGCACCGCCGTCTGAACGCGCCGCATCGCCGCATCAAATCGCCCGCGCACTCCGGCATCCTCCATGTCGAGCAGCATCTCGTAGCCATGCACCGTCGTGAATCCCTGCATCACCTGGATGCAGCGTCGATGCCGATGCATATCGCGGAATCCACCTGTGTCCATCAGAATGTCGAAGCGGAACTGCTGACCGGCGCGGAACCCCCGCAGCAACTCGTCGTGCTTGCCGCGATGCCGCAGCCCCAGATCGATGATCTCGCGCCGCCGCCGCTCGCCCGCCACCTGCACCGCTTGGCGAATCTGCCGATACGAATGATGCGAGTGCTCGTAGAGCAAAGTCGTCGCAATCTCGATCTCCAGCGGCTCCTCATCGATCAAGTCGACAATCGCCTTGCAGGGCGCCAGCGGCTCGTCCGCCATCAACTCACGGGCCGCTTGCCGCAACTCCTTCCGCGTTTCCATCTCATACGCATTCGGATCTGCATACTTCACCAAGGTCGGTGCGACGCGCACTTCACGCAGTAACTCCGCCTCAGCCCGAGCGCCAAGATCGGAATTCACCGCCCGGATCTCCTCAATCAACGCCCGCAGCGAATCCGAGTTCACGTTGTATGCCGCGCCCGTCGCCGCTTTCTTCAGCGACTCGCCCAGCACCCGCACCTCTTTATGCGTGTGCGAAAGCAGATGCGCAACCTGATTCTCTAAAGTTCGCGCATTGACGATCTCTCCCAGCGAAGTATTCGTCGCCAGCGGTAGCAGATACCGCGTGATATCGAACGCCCGCGCCTTCAGCGTCCGCTCGTATGCGTCCTGCTTATAATCCGCAGGCTTCGGCGTAATGCTGATCAGATAATCGGTCATCACCGCCGACATCGCGTCGTACTCGGCAAAAAGAAAGTCAACCGTCTCGCGATAGAGCTTCTTGGCCTCGTCATCGCCGGCGAAATCCGGCGTATAGTATCCGCTCTTGCGGAAGTCCTGATACCGCGTCGAGCGCTCCTGCCCATCCCACCGCTGCTCATCCGCCAGTTCAATCGCAGCCAGAATCGACAGCCGCTCGATGGCCAGCGCAATGTGTGCGAGGTCGGCAATCGATCGATGTCCATACTGGAAGTAGAAGGTGTTGAGAAACTTCTCGGCCTTCTGGGTACTGATTTCTTTCAGCGACTCCTTCATCGACAGCGCCGAGCGCGAATACTTCGCCATGGCGTAAGCCTGAATTTCCGGCTCTACGCCGAACACGGCAAAGACTTCGGTCGAAGGCGCAGTCGCGCTGTCCGGCTTAGTCTCGGGCTTCACGGCAGGCACAGCCGACGAACGGTGCGTCGAGCGATGGCCGGAAGACTCGGCCGAGTTCTTGTTGGAAGGATCAGGCATGGTGATGACGTTGTTTGCTTGCGACATGAGAGTGCTGGAATGGTACGCGCCACACTTGTGGATAAGCAATGGATTCGTTCGAGCCTATTGGATACTCTGTCGCCACTGCTGCAGACAATCTTTGATTCGTTGCACTTCCGCCTCGAGTGCGGCCGCTGCCTTGGTCAGTTCAGCAGTTTCCTCCGGGTTCTGAGCGCTCGCGAGGTCGATCTGCCGGCGCAACTCCATCGCCGCCTTCAGCAGTTCCTGCATGGCAGCCTCGGCTCGCTTGATTTCGTCGATGGGACGTTCCATGGCAGCACGCAAACACTCAAGCATCATCTCATGTCGACGTGCGAGCAACTATGTGGGGACAGCCGCCTTCGGCTGTCCCGTCGAGGGCGGAGCCCGAGCCGTGCCCGACCACCACTCCCGCGTATAATGCAGCGTTCACAATCATTCTGGATTTTATGGAGAACCCATGTCCCTTTCAGGACACGTCGTCTTCATCACCGGCGCTTCGCAAGGCATAGGCCGAGGATGCGCGCTGCGCCTCGCCAAGCAAGGCGCAGCCGTTGCAGTTGCCGCGCGCAATGAGGAAAAACTGAACGATCTGGTGAATGAGATCACCACCGCCGGAGGCAAAGCTGCCGCCTTCCCGCTCGACGTCGCGGACGAAGAACAAGTGAAAGCGACGATCAAAGCTGCTATCGCCCAACTCGGCAAAATTGACATTCTCGTCAATAATGCAGGCATCACCCGCGACCAGCTCGTCATGCGCATGAAGCGCGCCGACTGGGATGCCGTCCTGCAAACCAACCTCACGTCTGCCTATCTCTGTATCCAGCAGGTGATTCCCGGAATGCTGAAGCAGCGTTGGGGACGCATCATCAACATCACCAGCGTCTTCGGGCAAATGGGTCAGGCCGGACAGTCCAACTACGCCGCCTCAAAAGCCGGGCTCATCGGCCTCACCATGGCGATCGCTCGCGAAGTCGGCTCACGCAACATTACTTGTAACGCTGTCGCCCCCGGCTTCATCGAAACAGCCATGACCGAAGTTCTGAGCGAAGACTTCAAGCAGAACGCCGTTAAGCAGATTCCGCTCGGCCGTGTAGGAACAACCGAAGACATCGCGAGCGCAGTAGCATTCCTCGCTTCAGACGAAGCTTCCTACATCACCGGCCACACGTTAAGCGTGAACGGCGGCATGCTGATGGGATAAGAGAACTCACCACAGGGAACACAGGGTTTCTCAGAGAGATATGAAATCAGATGCAAAAGATCCGCAGCTTTTCCCTGTGCCCTCCGTGGTGAAAGATTTTGTTTTTCATCAGGCGGAGTCCCAGCACGACATCGTGCTGACCCGCGAACTCTTCCTCGAATACGCGCAGTCGTTAGGCTTCAGCCTCTGCTTCCAGAATTTCGACAAGGAACTTGAAGGTCTTCCAGGAGACTACGCCCCGCCTGAAGGCCGCCTCTTGCTCGCTGAGTACCACGGGCAACTCGCCGCCTGCGTCGCCTTGCACAAACTCGAAGCCGACATCTGCGAGATGAAGCGCCTTTATCTTCGTCCACAATTCCGCGGCAAAGGGCTGGGCCGCGTCCTCGCTGACCGCATCAGCGCCGAAGCCCGCCAGATCGGCTACCACCGCATGCGCCTTGATACAGTCGAACCCGTGATGAAAGATGCCGTCGCCATGTACCGCCAGCTGGGATTCAAAGAGATCGCTCCTTACTGCAAGAATCCTATGGCCGGCGCGCTTTACATGGAACTCCTCTTGTAAATCTGCCGACACTTCGGCCACAATATCCGCCTCGATTTCCGAAAGGACCCCCATGAAGAAATTCCTCCTGCTCGCCTTTGTAGCACTCAGCGCAATCGCAGTTCTCGGCGCCGACGGCAAACCGGTTTCTTACAAGAGCGGCGACGAAACCGTGCAGGCAGTTCTTTACACGCCGCAGGGCAAAGGACCATTCCCCGCGCTGATCGTGATCCATGAATGGTGGGGACTGAACGACTGGGTGAAAGAGCAAGCGTCGAAGTTCGCCGACGAAGGCTACGCCGCTCTCGCGGTCGATCTCTATCGCGGCAAAGTGGCGAAGACGCCCGACGAAGCGCACGAAATCATGCGCGGAGTTCCCGAAGACCGCGCCAAGCGCGATCTTCACGCTGCCTTCGAATTCCTCGCCTCGCAGGCGAACGTGCGCAAAGACCGTATCGGCGCGATCGGATGGTGCATGGGCGGCGGCTATGCACTCGATGTCGTTCTGCAGGAACCTACGCTCGCGGCCGGCGTAATCAACTACGGCCATCTCGCCACCGATCCCGAAGCGTTAAAGAAGATCAATGCACCGATCCTCGGGCTATTCGGTGCGCAGGACCGCGGCATTCCGCCGGCAGATGTCCGTAAGTTCGGAGAAACTCTCGATCAGATTGGAAAGAAAATCGATATCAAAATCTATGACGATGCCGGGCATGCGTTTGAAAATCCAAACAACAAAGACGGATACCGCGCAGCCGACGCCGCCGATGCATGGAAGCGCACGATAGATTTTCTAAGGGCGACGCTGAAGAAGTCATAATTCGTACAGCGTCGGAAAACGGCGCCCAGAGCCTGATATGCACCTGCGGTCCTCTGTGTCCTCGTGGTGAAGAATTTGTGTTTTCACTTTTACACCGTATAAGAATTAGAGAAACTGCACAAATTTCGCATCACTCGCATTCGATTTTCCACATGGCACGAATGTCCGACGTATGGCACAAATTTCCCCTTGCCAGAAGTTGCCGCTCTGGTTACTATGGCCCATCCTGAAATGCTCCCTACCATGAATATCGGCGAGACCATCCGCAACTACCGGCTTCAAAAAGGTATGTCTCAGGGCGACATCGAAAAGCGCACCGGCCTTTTGCGCTGCTATCTATCCCGTGTGGAAAATGGACACACCATTCCATCACTTGATACGCTTTCGAAAATCGCTGGAGCCATGGAGTTGCCTCTTTCGCAATTTTTTAGCGACCCGAATCACAGCAACGGCTCCAAAGGCTTGCCGCAGCTCTCTGACGACGAAGTCCGCTTCCTGAGCCAGATCCGCCGCTATTCCACCAGCCTCAACGACAGCGACCGCAAACTAGTGCTCGCCATGGTCAAGAAGATGGCGGCGAATTCTTCGAAGTAAAAGCCTCAGCCTTCGCTTCTAGCTGCTAGCTCAACTCTTAATGTGCGCCTTCTCTCGTCGTCATAAGAAAACAGTGCGATCGCTCGCAACGCTTGCTTACGCTGTAACGACAAAGCCATAAGCTAGCACCGTGCGGAAAAAAGGGGGTCACGATCGACAAGATGCACCAGCTAGCGGAAGGCGACGGCGTGCAGCTGCGCGGCCCTTATCACGAAATCTATCTCTCAGACCCGAACCGCGTTCCACCCGGGCGCCTGAGGACGATCCTGCGCTATTCAGTGAAGTGAAAAAAAGCGTCGATGGTCGTTAGTCGGTGGTCGTTGACCAAACCCTCAGGGGTGAAATGGCTTTGGCTGACGCTCGACGACTGACAGCAGGTTTTCCCCTTACTTTCGTACGATACCCTTCAGTGACCGACGGGAACCTCCCCGCCGTCTCCTGTCTCCACTAGACTAGCGCTGGAGATTCTTGTGACCACCGACGAGGAACTGAACGTACTCGACACGCAGTTGCGCCGCCTGAAAATTGAGTACGAGATTTTCTTCAGCAATCCGAGCAAGCGGCCTCCTACCGACATCGAGTGGAAGGTTCTCGCGTTGTTGCGGAAGTTCTCCGACGGCGGCCGCATGAATTTCTCGCAACGCTACCGCTACAACGAAATGGCGCAGCGCTACGCCATCTATAGCGACTTGTGGCGGAAGAAGTGCCGCATCCGCGAAGAAGGCTACCGCCGCCCCCAGGATGCGCTCCTCTCGGTGCAGGGAGTCCGCCTCGATGGAGAGGAACACAAACCGCAACACCACCACGCCTACGGAGTAGGACACGCCGCGGATGCTGCCGCGGGCGCAACCGCGTCACAGGCATTCACCCTTCACAACGTCGACCAGGCCGAGCGCGAGCAGGTCGAGCGCCTCTACAACACATTGGTCGCCGCCAAGAAGAAAGCCGGTGAAAACGTTACCGGTACAGTCGACTCCTTCGCCACCTTCGTCCAGAAGAAAACTGAACAAATTCGAAAGCAGTACAAGTGCGATAACGTTGAATACTCGGTCGAACTCACCGACGGACACGTCAAGCTGAAGGCCAAGGCCAAGACGTAGACCACGACGTTCGTCGTTGGTCACCAGTCGTTAGCAAAAACAAGACCTTATTTCCTACTACAAGACATCTGTTTCCGTAACGGGCGGCGTCATTCTGAGCGGAGCCGCGGTACAGGCCCTGTGAACCTCCGTGTTCCCCGTGATGGCAGCTTTTTCTTCACCACAGAGGACACAGTGATCCACAGAGGAGTTCAGAGCGAAGGATCTCCTGTCGCAGCACTTGCTTGTGTGCCTGAACCACAGCCGCATGTCTTCGCGAAGGACCGAGGACCGACGCCTAACAACCGCTCTTACTGGTAAAATCTTCGGTCGCCATTCATTCCGAGATCATCACAGGAAGAGAGATCTTTCATGTCCCGCATTCAGCGCGCAATTCTCTCCGTCACCGACAAAACCGGCCTGGTCGATTTCGCTCGCCGGCTCTCCGCCCTAGGCATCGAACTCGTCTCCACCGGAGGCACCGCCAAGCTGCTCCGCGATTCCGGCATCTCCGTGAAAGACATCTCCGACCTCACTGGCTCTCCCGAGATGCTTGACGGCCGCGTCAAGACGTTGCATCCCAAAGTGCACGGCGGAATTCTGCATCGTCGTGAAGACCCGAAGCACGTCGCTGCCGTGAAAGAGCACGGCATCCAGCCGATCGACATGGTGGTAGTGAATCTCTATGCCTTCGAAAAAACCGCCGCCAAGCCCGGCGTCGCCTTCGAGGAGTTGATCGAAAACATCGACATCGGCGGGCCGTCAATGATCCGCTCGGCCGCTAAGAATTTTCACGATGTGGCGATCGTGACATCGCCCGCGGACTACGACTCTATCGCCACCGAACTGGAGCGCGAAAGGGGCCAACTCTCCAAAGAAACAAAGTGGCGCCTCGCGCAGAAAGCCTTCGCCACGACGGCCGCTTACGATTCCGCGATCGCCTCCACGCTGGAGCGCATCAGCCCAGAGAACATGCAGGCCGAAACCGGCTTTCCCTCTGTACTCCGTTTCTGGTTTCACAAGACTCTCGACTTGCGCTACGGCGAAAATCCCCACCAGAAAGCCGCTATGTATTCCGACGGCTCGGGTATCGGGGTGGCCAACGCCCACCAGCTGCAAGGAAAGGAGCTCTCCTACAACAACATCGTCGACCTGCAAGCTGCATGGGACTTGGCCCAGGAATTCGACGAGCCTGTCGTGGCCATCATCAAGCACACCAACCCGTGCGGCACGGCAACGGGAAAGACGCTTGCCGCGGCTTATAAACGCGCTCTCGAATGCGATCCCGTGTCAGCCTTCGGCGGAGTCATCGGCGTAAACCGCACGGTAGACGGCGAAGCCGCAGAGGAAATGCACAAGCTTTTTCTGGAAGTCATCGCCGCGCCCGGATTTGACGACGCCGCGAAAGCCAAGTTGGCGTCGAAGAAGAATCTTCGCCTAGTCGAAGTGGAGCCTGCCAATCAGAAGTGGATTCTGAAGAACGTCTCCGGAGGCATGCTCGTACAGGACAATGACGTCCGTTCACTAACAGGCGCCGATCTGAAAGTGGTCACCAAGCGCGCGCCCACACCCGACGAAACTCGCGCCCTGCTCTTCGCCTGGAAGGTTTGCAAGCACGTGAAATCCAACGCCATCGTCTACGCCCGCGATGGACAAACCGTAGGCGTCGGTGCCGGACAAATGTCTCGCGTGGATTCGGCCAAGATCGGCGCCATGAAAGCCCAGCTCCCCCTAAAAGGAACGGTAGTCGCCTCGGACGCGTTCTTCCCGTTCCCCGATGGAGTAGAAGAAATCGCAAAAGCTGGGGCCACGGCCGTGATCCAACCCGGCGGCTCCCAGCGGGACCCTGAGGTAATCGAAGCCGCCGACCGCCTCGGCCTAGCCATGCTGTTTACCGGAGTTCGCCACTTCCGCCACTAAAAGAAAAGCAGGCGTCGGGCGTCAGGAAAAATCGCCCGTCGCCGAGCGAACTCTGCCGCGCGATTATCGCAGTTCGGCCCGCCCTAAAATAAGGCAACGTACACTGCCGACAAATACGCTGCAGTGGTGTAAAGTTATGCATCTCCTGAAGCCTGACGCCCGGCGCCGGCTCCCACGGTCCCTGTCCTTCCGGTTCGCCCTGATTTTTCCCTGATTCCCCATACATCGGGTTAGAATAAAGGCACCTTTCCCCCGTCGGCTTTGCATCCAAGAGGCTGAGGCACTCGGAAACGCGCCGCGAGCGCAGTCAGGTCCAGAATGATTAAAATCTTTCGCCTTTTCATGGTTTTGGGAGCAGCCGCCGTCGCGGTCGCTCAAACCGCACCATCCGCTCCCGCGTCAGCCAGCCCCTCCGACGCCCAGAGCGCGCAAGTCTCGCCGCGCAAGGTCGACAAGGCGGCTGCGTACTATCACTACACGCTCGCGCACATGTATGAAGAGATGGTCACCGCCTACGGCCGCAGTGACCTCGCGTTGAAGGCAACAGAAGAGTACCGCCTTGCCATCGAAGCCGACCCTTCGTCGGAGTTTCTGACCTCCGGCCTCGCGGAACTTTACGTGAAAACTGGCCGCATCGCCGACGCCGTCAAAGAGGCGCAGGACATCATCCGCCGCGATCCCAAGAATCTGGAAGCGCACAAGCTTCTGGGACGCATCTATTTGCGTTCGCTCGGCGATATGCCCGGCGGCAATGGCTCCGACAACATCCTGAAGCTCGCGATCGAACAGTATCAAGAAATCGTCAAGCTTGATCCCAACAGCGTCGACGATCACCTCCTTCTCGGGCGCCTCTATCGCCTCAACAACGATCTTCAGAAGGCGGAAGGCGAACTCAACACCGCCATCAAGATCGACCCCTCGTCGGAAGAAGCCGTCACCACTCTGGCGATGCGACACAGTCCACGCGCTTAAGGTCCTCAGTTCGATTCCTGATTCGGCGCGCTCCGCCAAGCTGTACTCCGCTCTGGGCGCGGCCTATGAGCAGCGCAAGGATTACAAGAGCGCCATCGACGCCTACAAGCACGCCGTCGTCCTCGATCGCGACAACCTCGATGCCATCCGCGGACTCGCTGAGAACTACTTGAACGACGGCCAGCTCGAAGCTGCCCTTGAACAGTACAAAGTGATCGCAGACTCGAATCCGGAAGATGCGCAGACGTACGTCCGCATCGCCGAAATCTACCGCCGCCAGGCCAAGTACGATCTCGCACTCGAGAACCTGAAACGCGCCGACACCCTCGTTCCTGACACGATGGACGTCCCCTACAGCATCGCCGCGGTCTATCAGGCCCAAGGCCGTTACGACGACGCCATCAAGTTGCTGCAGGACCTGCTGAAGAAGACTGAAAAGAGTAACGAGATCGCCACCAGCCAGGCCGACCGCAACAACCGCGCCATCTTCATCGAACGCCTGGGAATGATCTACCGCGAGCAGGAGAACTATTCCGCCGCGGTCGACACTTTCCGCAAGATGCTGACGCTGGGCAACGAGAACGCCCGCAGCGGTTATCAGGAGATCATCGACACGTACCGCGACGCCAAACAGTGGCCGCAAGCCACCGGCGCCGCGAAAGAGGCCGTGCAGAAGCTGCCCAACGACCGCGACCTGCGCATGGTTCTCGACGCACAGCTCGCGGATATGGGCGACTTCGATCAAGCGGTCGCCGACATCAGAAGCATGCTGAAAGGCGACGCCGAGGATCGTGACGTCTATGTCCGCCTCGGGATCATCTATACCCGCGCCAAACGCTGGAGCGATGCCGAGCAGGCTCTGGGAAAGGCGGAACAACTTTCCACCAAGTCCGAAGACAAAGCCTATGTGAACTTCCTGCGCGGCGATCTTTATCAGCGGCAAAAGTTGTACGACCAGGCCGACGGAGAGTTCCGCAAGGTCCTGGCCACCACCACGCCGACCGACCCGCAGGCGGCCGCCACGCTGAACTATCTCGGCTATATGAACGCGGACCGCGGCGTGAAGCTGGAAGAATCGCTCAGCTTCATCAAGCAGGCGCTCACTTTCGAACCCAACAACGGTGCCTATCTCGACTCGCTCGGCTGGGTCTACTTCAAACTGGGTAAGTACGATTTAGCGGAAGAGAATCTCAACAAAGCCGCCGTCCACATGGGTTCCGATCCCACCGTCCAGGAGCACCTCGGCGATCTCTATCAGAAGACCGGGCGCTTGAAACTGGCCGCTTCTCATTGGGATCGCGCCGTGCAGGAGTGGAACAAAACGGTCCCCGCCGAGCAGGACGCCGACGCCTTCGCTAAGGTCCAGCAAAAACTAGACGCAGCCAAGGTGAAGCTCGCTAAAGAAGAATCCAACAACAAGCAGTAATCGGAAATCTGAGGGTGCCCTATCCTGACGTCGCCCCTTTTGTGACGTCAGGGTGGGGATTTTGCCTTTTGTGCGCAACGATCAGTCTGACTTCCCGCCTGTTTGACAACCAATCCCCCACCCCGCGATAAACTCCTCCCATGCACGAAATCACCATCCGCGAGGGGACCCTCGCCGACATCCCGACCATTGCGCACCACCGCCGTCGCATGTGCGAAGACATGAACTACACCGACGCAGACGCTCTAAGCACGATGGTGAAGGCGACCGCCGAATACCTGAAGAAGGCCATCCCCGAAGGCTCGTTCCGCTCCTGGCTGGCCTGCGATAACGGGAGTGTCGTGGCCGGAGGCGCAGTGGTAATCGTTCCCTGGCCGGCGCACGCCTACGATCTTGAATGCCGCCGAGCTACTATCCTCAATGTCTACACCGACCCCGAATACCGCCGCCGCGGCATCGCCGGCCAGATTATGCAAACCATGATCGCCTGGTGCAAACAGCAAGGCTTCGCCCGTGTGACCCTCCACGCCAGCGAACACGGCCGACATCTTTACGAAAGTCTAGGATTCGAGTCCAACAACGAAATGCGGCTAACCCTGAGATAAAGAGACTTCTTCTAATTCAGGCCACAGACGAAGTCACGGGTGAGGATGGTCGGCGGTATAGGGATGACAGCAGGGTTTCTGCACGGGCGCGAATTCCATGATTTCGACGCGGGTGGCGTCCGGGTCATAAGTGTCGAGACTGTCTTTGCCGTCCCGGCCCACTTCGGGGCCGTCGAAGGTTGTGTTGCCCTTCGACCGCAATTCGGCGGCTGCGGTGTGGACGTCTTTCACCCCGAAGGAGAAATGATTCTGCACGCCTAGTTCTTTGTGGTCAGCGGTGGCTGGAATGTTGAGCATGTATTCGATCCAGTCGGGACCGTCGGGGACCTGGAGTTCGTACCAATCGGTGTCGTTGTCTTTGAAGCCGCCGGTCCAATAGAGACGGAAGCCCAGAAGATCGACGTAGAAGCGATTCTCGGCGGCCAGGTCTTTGACGACGAAGCCGGCGTGGATCAGGCGGTGGCTGATTTGCCCGGAGGCGGGGCCGAAGCCCACTTTCGAAGGTGACCTTTGGACGAAGGCAACTGGATTCCCTTCAGGGTCTGGCATGCGGAGCGATTGAGCGCCGTCGGAAGACTTTTGAATCTCGCCGGGATGGGAGCCGTGCGCCAAAAGATAAGAGCGCAATTGGGAGACGTTGTCGGTGGCGAAAGCGACTTCTGCAAGCCAGCTTTTGTGAGGATCGCCTTTCATTTCAGGTGGGACAGGTTTCAGCAAGAGCCTCTGGTTCGTCGGGCGTACCAGATAACAGGTTTCCGGACCGTTGTAACCTGGGCAGCCGGGCCTGAATCCGAGAACTTCGGAGTAGAAGTGTTTGGATTTTGCAATGTCGGCGACGTAAATCGTGACGTGGTCGATACCGGTGATCAGTGGGCGGCGGGATTGGTCTGCAAGGCATGAGGCAACCATCGCGACCTGCAGCGCGATGCAAACCACGAGGCAATTAGCGGCAGTTAAGATGGAATCACCCCCAGGGCAGTCGGCGCATGCGGGCAAATTCTATCGCAAAGCTATGACGAAACACGCCGGCTCGCGATCCCATGCGCGGGGATTTTTTTGCCGCCTGCGTTTCCAATCGGTTATCGATACCTCCGCCACAAGGGAAGAGCTAGCCCGTGGGTTTTGCTCGTTTCGCGTTTCAAACTCCGATTAGAAAGACCAAAGCGGGATTGGGCTGATCCCAGGTTAGGCGGCGGTCGCAGGCTATCAGGCAAGTAGAAGAGATTGATTGTATTCCTCGGTTGGGATGCATCGAAGTCAATCAGCGTGCTCGTGCCACCGGCGAATATGCGATTGCCAACCGTTCGAATCGTCAGAATTGCATCTTCTCCAACGCCGTTCGCACCGAGATACACCAGACGCGGGTGTGTCGGGTCCGTGTAGTCGAATCCGTAAATCATCCCATTGCCATTGTTTGGGGGATCATTGGTGTCCGCGTTGTAGACGCCAACAAAGGCGATCTTATTCAGGAAAGTGACTGTCACCGCCTTGTTAAGCAATTCCGATTGAATTGTTGCATACGGATTAACCGTGTCCAGCTTGGACCGACCAACAATTTTGGGCGTCACGGGATTCGTGAAATCGACAACTACAATTCCCTCCTCCCAAGCTGCCAGTAACGCGAGATTACCGTCAATTACAACATCTGTTACGGCGCTTGAGGGTGTGACCTGGGAAAGCAGAGCGGGCGAGGTCGGCACGGCAATGTTGTATATGAGAAGTCCTGCTGAGCTGTCGGCCACGAACAGGAGATTCCCTGAAACTGCAAATTCAATCGGCAGACCGAGGAGTTGCAGACTCGCTCGCTGTATTGGACTCGAAGGTTGGGAGATGTCGTATACGACGAGTTGCCCGCTTGTCGTGCCAGCAAACAACACATTCCCGACTACAGTGAGAGCCGAGATCCCCATCGGAATCGAAGTGATTTGCGTGAGACTGCTCGGATTCGACACATCCAGGACCTGCATCGAATCGACATTGCCAACGTAGAGATAGCTTCCCGCGAGGGCAAGAGCTTGGCACACCGATGAGCCCGTTGAAAAGCTCCCCACGGGCACCGGTGGGTCGGTACTGAGGTCGTAGGCCACCACACCTCCGCCGAATCCAGAGTTAGTGGTAGCGAAAAAGAGATTCGCGGAGTTGGCTACTTGAGCCCATGCAGGAGTCCAGAATGCTGGCGTCGGAATTTGCAGGTAGCTGGGCCGAAGTCCACCAGCCTTGCTCAGGTCGAAGATTGCCAGGCCGCCGTCTCCACCTGTCAAAAACACGTAGTCGCCGGCAAGAGCCGCTGAACCAGTGGGATTCCAAGCGTAGTCGAGGAGCGTGGAGCTTAGCCTGGGCCGTTGTGGGTCGCTGACATCAACGGTCTGACTTCCGACAACCGTATCCGACACCACCGTCGTTGCGCTTGATGCGACAACCGTGCCTATCGGCAGGGTGGTTAACAAAACGGGCTGTGGCGCGGAAATGTCGAACACTTGAGTAGCTGGTTCTTCATCGTTCGTCCCCGGCACAAACAGGAGATTGCCCACAACAGCTAAGTTGGTATCTAGGCCGGACCCAGCCTGAACCAGCCCCACCTGCGATGGAGGCTGGGTGGTGATGTCCCACACCGACAAATAGGTGTCAGAGAGCGCATAGACCCGGTTTGCACTGCCAGCCAGACCTTGGAGTGCAGCGATCGGCAAAGTAAAGGTGTACTGGGTATGAACCACGTTTCCATTCTGCAGGCTGAGTTGGTCGATCACTGCAGGTTTTCCCAGGTAAATGTTTTCCCAGGCATCAAGCGAGATTTGCGTGAAGAGACATCCCGCGCGGGAACTGAGAGCGGGAATCGTCACCGGGGATATCTGCCGGGAGAACAGCGTCGGGTGTGCTCCGGTGATGTCGAACGCTGCAATGACGCCGGGATAAGGTGTCGCCTCCCCAGGAGCAACCTGATATAGGAATCCGTCATTGCAGGAGAGTAGTTGCTCGCGAGAAGCGGGCTCGAAGGCATCCTTCCATACTGGATTGGTCGGGTCTGAAATGTCATAGACATCGACCCAGAAATAGGTCAGGCTCGGGTAGTACTGATCCGCAGATAACACGTATGCGCGGGTTCCAGCCAGTCCCACATGCAAGCTGAATGTACCCAGCGTATTAGGGTGTTGATTCAGGTCAATGTAGTCGGCCACCCGATTGACCACGCCCGGAAATGCCCCAGTCACGGAAACTGCAGCCTGCTCAGAAACTCCGCCAGAGGTCGCGAGAACCGGTATTCCTCCTGCATCGGCAGGCTGAGAAGATGCAGTGTACAGGCCGCTGGATAGCAAGCCCCCAGGTCCCTCCAGTTGCCAGGTTGGTGCAATCGTGGCGCTCCCCTCAAGTCCGGAGAGTTGCAGAGACTGTCCGAGAGGGACGATGGGCGCGCCGGGTGTAATCCGAAACGGATGTAGCCCCAAACGTTCCTGGTCGCAAATCTGGGTACCCTGCACACAGGCGCTCACGACCGCGAAGCTGTCGGAACCAAGACTCGCCGGGGCC
>Ga0335081_10002762_pt1 | contig 27667 bp, 29 predicted proteins | sample Lox_Sample_35_FD_206713 | JGI IMG/M metagenome (GOLD analysis project Ga0335081, IMG submission 206713) | Soil microbial communities from Loxahatchee National Wildlife Refuge, Florida, United States - Lox_Sample_3.5 | ecosystem: Environmental > Terrestrial > Soil > Wetlands | place: USA...
ATCGGCTCCCATCAGCGTTGTCACGAAATTAAACAAACATTCACCGTCCTGTAGCGCGACATTAATCTTGCCGCGAAACTATAAGCGGTTCCAAAAAATAATAAGGAGATCCGACTGTGAAAGTCTGTGTTCGCTTTTGTCTTATCGCCTTTGCTCTCGCCACAATTCCGGCATCTGCCCAAGTCAACTTGCTGGCTGTGGGGACGCTGACCGACTCCAAAGCCGGTTACTACACCGATCTTTCCGGCCTGAACTACAACCTGGAGAATGGCGTGCCCGCAAACTTACTGGGCGGACTCGGTTCCGGCATCGCCTGGGCATCGGGCAATACCTTTCTGGCACTTCCCGATCGTGGGCCGAATGCCGTCAGCTACGACTCACTCATTGACGATACCGTCAGCTACATCCCGCGCTTCCACACCGTAACCATGGATCTCGAGCCGAATAACAGCGGTGGTTTGCCCTTTACCCTGACTCCGACCCTGCAGCACACGACTTTATTGTGGAGCCTGACGCCTCTAGTGTACGGCTCCGGCGACGGACTTGGCGTAGGTCCTGGCCGTCCTCCTCTCAACAACTTCTTGCAGCACTTCTTCTCCGGACGCTCGGACAACTTTAATCCTAATCGTGGCTCCAACGACGCCAACGATGCCCGCCTCGATTCCGAAGGCATCCGTGTCTCCAATGACCTTTTTCGTGTGTATGTCTCCGATGAATACGGCCCTTACGTTTCCGAGTATGATCGACTCACCGGCGTTCGCCTGCGCAGCTTGCAGCTTCCTTCCCATCTTTTCGTAGCCAATTGCAAACCCGTCGGCAACGATGAAATCGCTGACAACACCAGCGGCCGCACCGCCAACAAAGGCATGGAAGGCCTGGCCATTACGCCCGACGGCAAGACTTTGGTTGGCATCATGCAGAATGCCCTGATCCAGGACGCCGCCGAAGGTGGCGATGCCGCAAATCTTCTTCGCATCGAGATGATCGACATCCGCTCCGGCAAAACGATTCACGAGTACGCCTACTTGCTGACCACGGGTTCCGGCGTCAGCGAAATGGTTGCTTTGAACGATCACGAGTTCTTCGTGGATGAACGTGACGGCAAAGGCCGCGGCGATGACAGCAACGCCAAGGTCAAGCAAATTTTCAAAATCGACCTCGCCAACGCGGTTGATGTCATAAACATGGACGGGACTCAGGCCGCTCAAAACGCCGTCAGCAAGACACTTTTCCTGGATATGGTCCAGGTGATGGGCGCCAACGGCATCACTCCCGATCAGGTTCCTGCCAAGCTGGAAGGTCTGGCGTTCGGCCCGGACGTCAACAATAACGGCGTCAACACTCATACCCTGTGGGTGGCCAACGACAACGACTTCCTGCAGGACTTCGACGGAACGAATACTAACCCGAACGATTTCTACGTTTTTGGCTTCACCGACGCCGATCTCGGCGGCTCTCAATACGTTCCGCAGAAGTTCCACCGCTTCTAAATCTCACCGGCCGCAACCGCCAAGGCCACGCTGCTCCGGCAACGTGGCCTTTTCTCTCAGATACCGCAATAGATTTTGTCATCCCGAGCGGAGCTTGATCTTTCGTTTACGAGAGATCAGACGCAGTCGAGGGACCTGCTGTTTTCTGTTTCTGCGCACTCACTTGACCGTTTCTGCCGGGTGCCCTACCCTCACCGAGCGTTCTTGCGAAGTTAGGGTGGGTATGCTGAGTTCGGTCAAGCTCTTTCTTCGCGCATTCACTTCGCCGGTGCCGTGCCTTTCAGCTTCGCCAGAGAGTCATCCACCCGCTTCTTGAAGTCACTGCGGTCGCTATGTTCGATCCCGCTCCAGTTCGACACCACCTGCATTTCACACTCGTCTCCCTTCGGCACCAGGGTCACCTTGTTCGTCCGCTGCAGGATGGCTCCCGAGATCGTGACATGCGCCTCATGGTGCACGTTATACTCGGCATGCATCTGAGCGTCGTCATTCGCAACCACCTCGTAGTGATTATCCGGATTGCCGAGAGTATCCTTGACCGCGGCCCACAAATCGCTGCAAGAAGCTTGATAGCGACTCTTGTAGGTCATACCGAAAGCCGCGCTGGACAGCCCCAGCAACAGCAACGTTCCAGCAATGAGCCTCATCTTCATGGCACAACTCCTCGTATTCATGTCTTGTCTGGAAAGCCGAAGCTGGAGCGGGGGAGCTCCAGCTCCGACAGATTGAACAATAGCGCCCGCAAGGATTTCGTCAGTGCGCGTTGTCACCAGAGGAGGTGACTAGAGCTATCTCGTAATCGCGGCCGTACGAGAAAACCAGTGCCTGTGCTACGATCTCGGTTACTTCAATTGCAACTGGAGACCGCGTGAGAAGCAGATTGCTGCTCGCCCTTGCTTCCCTAGTCTGCGCGGTTTTTCTTGCCTGTAATTCTTCTTCCTACCTTGAGAGCGATACTGCGACTAAGGAGGCGAGAATTGCCGCCGAGAACTATTGGCTAGCGACCCTGACCAAATGCGGCGACGACTCCTACAGTGATGAAGATGCTGTAATCACAGTTTACAAGAATTTCGACTACAACCTGCGCGACCTTCCTCTGTCTCAAAGCGATCGGAACAACGGCGTCAATTGGCGTATGCGCACCGCGATTCAGGCCGGCACTCCCTATCGCACATGGGATCCGAGTCACAAGCAGTGGGCGGCCGATTGGAGCAACGTAGGAGTAACCGGCCCGTCGGTCGAGATTGAGAAGAGAAACGGCAAGGTCTTTTACCGTGAAACGACTGAAGTCGAGTCCACTGCTTATCACCCGAAGAAACTCGACTGCTCAGTCCTGCCGAAATAACCTCGCCGGGCTTCGTCTCATCCCTGAGCACCCCTTGTCATCTCGAGCGAAGCCTGATCTTTCGCTTGCGAAAGACCTGCTGTCGAATAACCACACACAACGCAGCAAACCGCGGCCTACCCCTTCACTTTTCCCGGCTCGCCGGCGGCACAATCCCGTTCATGCGCAAGTACTCGACCATCTGGCCATAGTGATCGAACGCGTGTTCCGCTCCAAACACCGCAGGCGCAGGCGTGTTGACTTGCTGCTGCCCGGATTCTGCAACATGTTTTCGGGCGTCAGGGTAGCCGCGGCCTTGTGACCGAGCGCAAACGAGTGCTGCAGGAACTTTAGAATCTCCGCTTTGGTCCTCATGTTCTGCGGGCCGTTGCCATCCTTTACGTCCTTCAGTTCCTCTGGAATTTTGTCCCCCGCCAGCGGAGACCAGATGAAATACTTGGAGGTGGCGATGTGCTTGACCTGCGCCGCAAAAGTGCGCACGCCTTTATATTCGGCACCGGAAATGTTCAACTTTTCCGGCGAAAAACTGTATTTTCCTCCGGCATTGCCTCGGCAGCCTCCGTGACCAACTTCTCAACATTGCTGATCTCACGATCCACCACCGAAGCCACCGTTGGCGCGCTCTGCGACGGTTGCGTCTGCGGCGCAGCCCCCATCTCGAGGCTGAAGAAGATCAACAATGCAACCCACAAGACTGCCGATCGTCTGGTGGTATGGATCCCGCGCAAGCAAACTCCAACATCCTGGGGAAAAATCCTCATATACACTCCTTAGTCTAGTTTTGCCGCTGCTGAGAACTGTTAGACGCAGTCTTGTGAATTCGGTTTGAGCAAATTGTCAAAACAGGCAGACGCGAATGTCCTCGTGCGTACACGTTCCCGCCGCTGTCATTCGAGCGGAGGCTGATCTTTCGCTTGCAAAAGATCCGGCGCGGTCGGGGGCCTGTTTGAATCCCTTCCCCTTCGCGAAGAACGAGAAACCTGAGCCTCTGCCGACGCTATGATGTCGTGGGGCGACAAGGGGAGGAATTCCATGTCCAAAATTTTGCTCGAGATCTGTTGCGGCTCCATTGACGACGCAATTCAATCGCAAAACGGCGGCGCCAACCGCGTCGAGCTTTGCTCTGCCCTCTTCCTCGGCGGACTGACGCCATCGGTCGGCACCATCCAGGAGGCCAAGCGCCGTCTGAAAATTCCCGTAATCGTCATGCTGCGTCCGCGAGGCGGCGGATTCTGCTACACCGACGCCGAATTCGCCACCATGGAGCGCGATGCCGAAGCCGCCATCGACGCTGGCGCCGAGGGCGTCGTTTTCGGCATCCTGAAAGAAGACGGCCGCATCGACGAGCGCCGCACCAAGCGCATCCGCCTTATCATCGGCAAGCGCCAGGCCGTCTTTCATCGCGCATTTGACGTTACCCCTGATCCCTTCCGCGCTCTCGAACAACTCATCGATCTCGGCATCACCCGCGTCCTCACCAGCGGACAAAAAGACACCGCGCCGGAAGGCGCAGAGCTGATCGCGAAACTCGTCAAACGCGCCGGCAAGCGCATTGAGATTCTCCCCGGAGGCGGAATCCGTCCCTACAACATGAACGATATGGTGAGGCGCACCGGCTGCAGCCAAATTCACATGACCGCCTGGGCCAAGGTGCAAGATCGTTCCACTCATGCCCATCGTGACGTGACCTTCGGCGGCGCACTCCAACCTCCAGAAGATCTGTATGACATGACCGACGCTGGGCTGGTGAAAGAAATCGTGAAAACTTTGCGCAGAGGGTGACGGCCAGAGTGGTCTTCCTAAACTCTATCCAAACCTGCGGCTGAAGCATCCAAGAAAACATGAACATCGAACAGCAAGTCGCTAATTACTACGGGCGCGAAAAACTCGAAGACAAAATTGTTGGCATGCTGCGCAGCGCTGGCAAGAATCTTGAGCAGCTCCGCTCCGACGAGCTTTCAGCCATCGACGAATTCCATCTTGGCGGGCGTGAAGCCACGCAAACCCTCGCCGACTTCATGCAGCTTCGCCCTGGCATGAATCTGCTGGATGTCGGCTGCGGCATCGGAGGCCCAGCCCGCTACTTTGCCAGCCGCGGCTGCCGGGTTACGGGCATTGATCTTACCGACGAATTTGTCCACGTTGCCGAGAGCCTGACCAGCATGGTCAAGCTCGACCAAAAGGCCACGTTCCGCCAGGCCAGTGCCCTCGAACTTCCCTTCGCTCCGGCTACATTTGACGGCGCCTACACTATCCACGTCTGCATGAACATTGTCGACAAGGCCGGCGTCTTCCGCGAGGTGGCGCGCGTGCTCAAGCCCGGCGCCCGGTTCGCGATCTACGACCTCATGCGCAGTAACGACGGAACGCTCGCTTTCCCAGTGCCTTGGGCGCAGACAGCTGACACCAGCTTCGTCGCCAGCGTGGACGACTATCGCCGACAGCTGCAGGCAGCGGGATTTCGCATCGATCACCAGCGCGACCGGCGGCAATTCGCCCTCGATTTCATGCAGCGAATGATGGCGCAAAGCGCCTCAGGTCCGCCCGCTCTCGGGATTCACGTGCTGATGGGCGAGCAAGCGCCCCTGATGCTCAAGAACGTGAACATGGCCATCGCTTCCGGAGCGCTGACGCCGGTGGAACTGGTGGCAATCGCTGGCTGAGCGCGGGCGCCCTCGCGCGAAAGCTCCGCAACAATTCTGCTTCTTCGGCCTCGCTCAGGAATTCAGGCTGATAGAGAATCCTTTCGGCAATTCCTCCGTCGTAGCTGCTCGCGGAGGAGTGAGGTTTATTGTGCGTTATGTCAATGTCGCCGACAGACACGGATCAGGCAACCGTCGCCGTGGGTTTCGCCAATGAAAAAACCGAGGCTGCTTTAAAGCGTAAACCCCACTTCCTTATCATCGAAGCGAGCAAACCTCGAAACAAGGATTATCCAACCAACCTGATCCAGACCTACCGAGACATGATTCCAGCGAACCAAATCGTTGCCAGTACGGTTGTATTGGAGCAAGATGCGGCAAACGACGCGGTGACGAAGGTTAAGAAAGACTCTCCGGATTTGTATTCTATTCGATGGAGATGTTCATGCAACCTATAATCGAGACCTGTGCACATCTCGGAATTTGATTATGAACTCCCGGCAGACCGGATTGCGCAGCAGCCGCTGCCCGACCGAGCGTCCTCCCGTATGTTGCGGCTGGATAGAACGTCGGGAGAGCTGCAAGACCGACAGTTCCGCGAGCTACCTTCGATTCTCCAGGAAGATGATCTGGTGGTCTTCAACAACACACGTGTTTTCCCGGCGCGATTGTATGGCCACCGTGCCGGAGCACGGGCGCAGCCCGTGAGCCCGCGAAATCCTGCCGCTCGTGACTTTCTCAAAGGCCGCGTCGAAGTTCTGCTGACGCAGCAGATTTCCCAGGAGCCCAACGAGTGGGAGTGCCTGGTCCGTCCCGGACGAAAGATTGGCATCGGCGAAAAGCTTTCTTTCGGATCAGGCGAGCTTGGGGCTGAAGTCATCGCGCGGGGTACTTTCGGCGAGCGCCGAATCCGCTTTGGTCCGGTGCCAGATTTTCTTGCGATTGTGGATCGCCTTGGCCATGTACCCCTGCCGCCGTACATCGATCGCGAAGATTCCGTCTCTGACCGCGAACGTTATCAAACAGTGTATGCGCGAGAGTGTGGCTCAGTCGCGGCTCCCACCGCAGGCTTGCATTTCACGCCAGAGATATTGGATGGCCTGAGCCAACGAGGCATCGAAACGGCAGAGATCACCTTGCATGTGGGCCTGGGCACATTTCAGCCGGTGCACGTTGAGCACGTGGAAGATCACCGCATGCACAACGAGCATTACTCGATTTCGGGTGAGGCGGCGGAGAGGATCAATCGCGCCCTGCATCAGGGACGCCGGGTTGTCGCCATCGGAACCACCACGGTGCGGGCCCTCGAACACTCGGCGCAATGCACCAAGAAACGCGCGGTTAAGGCTGGCAGGGCAGAAACAGAAATTTTCATCTATCCGGGGTATGAGTTCCGGGCAGTCGGCGCCTTGCTGACCAACTTCCATCTGCCGCAATCGACGTTGCTGATGCTGGTCTCCGCGTTCGCGGGTAAGGAGCGTACCTTAGCCGCATACCGGCACGCGATTGCCGCGAAGTATCGCTTCTACTCCTATGGCGACTGTATGTTGATCGAGTGACCGAACGCGATATACTGTGGGCCGCACGGAGCTGAACATGGGAACCCAGGCATTGTCTAGACCAGTATCGATCAAAGATTTTGTTGTGGAGCTGCGAAAATATTCGGAAGCCGCGTTTGAAAATACTCAGGAAATATCCGCATTCCTGGAACGCACACCGGTCTCACCCGAAACCCTTGAGCCCTACCTTTGTTGGAACCGCCAACATTACACACGCAATCTGATCGACAAAACGCCGCTTTATGAATTGATTGCGATCTGTTGGGAAATCGGACAGGCGAGCTCGGTGCACAACCATCGTGATCAAAACTGCTGGATGGCCGCGCCGATCGGCAGGTTGCGGGTGGAGAATTACCATGTGATCGCGCAAGACCTGGAAAAAGGCACCTGCCAACTGAAGGCCTCGGATATTCTAGAAATGAACGCCGCCCATCCTTGCGCGGTCGATCCGCTCGAGCCCGTACACCGTGTCTACAATCCTCGCGAGTTTAATGAGCGGGCGGTCAGCTTGCACGTTTATTCGCGGCCATTCGACACCTGCGTCGTCTATTCGCCCGAGCAGGGCACATGTGGGGAGATTCCCCTGCACTACACCACAGAATATGGAGAACCGAAGTTGCGATGAACGGCAGGCTTTCACGCCCCGCGAGCGGCGGCTTTGGCAATTGAGGGATCGGCACTTCCCACTGTGACCCTGACCTTGCCTTTCAGAGAGCCTTTGTCGGCGAAATTCCGGATAGTTTTCATAAGCGGGTAAGTGATCTCCTGTCCTTTTGCGGCCAGTAACAGACCTTGGGTGGAACGCAAGTCTTCGTTCAGGATCATTCCAGTTCGCAAATCATGGACCTCAATCGCACGCAACTCAGTGGCTTGTGGCGCAGGCTGAAAATCGGCCAAAGCCGCAACGAACTTACTGTCAAACTCATGCGGGCTTTCCGCCAGCGTCGAAACAGCATTTTGCCTGGTTGTCCCATTGCTCAGAAGACGATCGAAAGCCAATGCCACCGTTAGGAGTTGCGATCCGTTGCGAGTAATCTGCTGTGCTGGAATAGCGTTAGGCGAGAGAGCCACACTCGGTTCGTTCTGATGGAGAATCATTTCGGCCACCAGTTCGAGCCGGGGAATTCGAGCCAGCAGGTCGTGTCCGATCCGCGAATGCTTGCCATACCGCTCCTGGTCTTCGGGAGTCAGCGGCTGCCCGGCGTGAACCGCTTCGAGCAGGTCCGGGGTGAGGGTGACGCAACCGAGCTCGGACAGCATCGCCGCCATCTCATACTGCCATACCTCGCTCAGGCCTAGTTTTGCGGCGATGTGGGCGACGTACTGGCGAAGACGGAAACCCTTGTTGAAGGCTGCGGGGTTGGCGAGGTTGAGCACCTCGCTCAAGACGCGAACCGTCCCCGCCAGCGTGTTTTCCAGGAGATCTTTTTCGCTGCGTACCAGGTGGGACTGCACGATACAGGCGCGGAGCGTCAGCGTCAGGTCTTCCGGAGTGACAGGCTTGTTGAGAAAACGAAAGATGCGGCCCTCGTTCACGGCGCGCATGGCGGCTTCCATGTCGGCGTAGCCGGTAAGCATCACCCGGACGGAGTCGGGTGAAAGCACACGTACCCGGGACAAAAATTCTGCGCCGTCCATCCCCGGCATCCGCATGTCCGAGACAATCACCGGATAGCGTCCACCGTTGATTATCCGGTTTAAACCTTCTTCCGGGCCGCCGGCCAGATCGGCATCAAATTCCCGGTACACCGAGCGCCTTAGACCTTCCAAGACCAGGGGTTCGTCGTCGACGAACAAGATGCGTGGCTTTTCGTTCTTCATAGGTAATGCTTCCGGACTCGTACTCATTTCTTTCCTCCTTATTTGCTGGGCTTAATGGGCAATCGCACAAGAAACGTGGTTCCCTTGCCCAGCTGAGTTTCAAACCAGATCTTTCCCCGGTGCTTGTTCACCACGATGTCATGACAGATCGCCAAGCCCTGGCCGGTGCCTTCGCCGACCTGCTTGGTGGTGAAAAACGGCTCGAAGACCCGCGAGCGAATGTGCTCGGGTATGCCGGAGCCGCTGTCCTGGATTTCGATCTGAACCGATTCTTTGACCAATTGAGTTCGCACCGTTAGGCTGCCCCGCTGCGGCGGCGTCTTTTGAGCTGATGCGCGCATGGCGTGAGCGGCGTTGACGATCAGGTTCAGGAACACCTGGTTCATTTCGTCCGGGAAGCACTCTACGCGCGGCAAATCGGCTTGGAATTCGGTGGTGACGTCGGCAATATGTTTCAGTTCGTTATGGGCCACGGTGAGCGTGGTTTCCAGGGCGTCGTTGAGGTCAACGAATTCCTTCTCGCCGCCGCTGGAATGCGAGAACTTGCGCATCGCGCCTACGATCTTGCTAATGCGGCGGATGCCCTCAAGCGACTGTGTAATGGCATTGGGTATTTCCTGCTGCAGAAAGGCCCAGTCATCCGTCGCGGAGTTGGAATCGGAAATCACGGAACCAGACGCACTCGCCCCTGCTCCCGCGGCCGAGCGCGTTGCCATGGCCGCCTCAATCTGGCTCCAGGAGTCGCGCAGGAAAGAGACATTGTCAGAAAGATATTGCACCGGAGTGTTGATTTCGTGCGCGATGCCGGCGGCCAGCTGACCGATGGCGCTGAGTTTTTCGGCCTGGGCTGCCACCTTTCGATCTGAGATGTCGCGCGCCGAAATTACCTGAGCCTCAATGTGCCCGCGCGTGTTGCGGATAAAACTGCCATGCGACTCCAGGCTGACGTAGCTCCCATCCTTCCGCCGCATGCGGTACTCGATCATCCTGCCGACGCCGGTGCGGTGCGCCTCCTCCGCAGTACGTTTGACCATCTCGCGATCGTCGGGATGGATCTGTTCGAATGACACCGTTGCCTTGAGTTCCTCCGGCGAGAACCCCAGGATTCGGCGATAGGCGGGATTGTTGTAAATCCGGTTTCCGGCGTTGTCCACCACGGCAATGAGGTCTGCGCTGTTTTCCGCGATCAGGCGGAACAGTTGCTCGGAACGTATCTGCGCCTCTTCCATACGCTTACGCTCGGAGATGTCAAGAAAGGTGACTACAGCGCCCACTAATTTGCCGGCCTTATGCAGGGGGTGCGACCAACATTCACCAATGAAATGGGTGCCGTCCTCCCGCCAAAGCACTTCGTCGGAGCTGTGGTAAGACTGTCCCTGCAGAAGGGCCAAAAAGATGCTACACTCCGACTCAGGACAGGCCCGGCCATCGAGACTGGTGTGGTGAATGAGGGCATGAATGTTCCGGCCGAGCAGGTCGTCCGCGCTGTTGTAGCCGAGAAGGCGCAGGCACGAGGGATTGCAAAAGGTGCAATTTCCCTGAAGATCGAGGCCGTAGATGGCCTCGGCGGTGGAATTGAGCAAAGCGAGATACTGTTCCTGGCTCTCCTGTAAAACCTGCTGCGCTCTGATAAGTGCGGTGATATCAATCGCGATGCCGACCAGGCGCGCGCCGCCGTCGCGAATGACCACCCCGCGGTTGTCAATCCAATTGATACTACCGTCGGGAAGCAACACGCGAAATTGAGCAGCGTATTCGGAAAGACCCTCGACAATCTCGCGAATCGACTCCTCGACCCGCGGGCGGTCTTCCGGATGTACCCTTTGCAGGAAGCTAGGTGTGTCCCCGCCGAATTCTTCCCTCGTGTACCCGAAGAGGCGATAGACCTCATCCGACCAGACGAGAGCGCCGGTTGCGATCTCCCACTCCCACCAGCCCAGGCGAAGGCCAGCCTTCTGCGCCAGTTCGTGACGCTTTTGCCAGTCGCTAAGACCTTTCTCGGCTCTCTTACGGCGCGAGATATCGCGCAGCACAACTTCATGGACGGACACCCCTTCCCATTCCAACGGAATGCCGACGCCTTCTACCTCCACCTGCGACCCATCCTCTGCGATCAGAACAAATTCCTTGGGTGCCGAACCGACTCCGGTGGTCTGCCGTTGTTCGATTTGGCTGCGTATTGCCTCGTGGTAGTCAGGGTGGATGAGTTCGTAAATGTTTCTTCCAATGAGTTGTTCACGTGTCGTAGCGAGCAGCAGTTTCACAAAGGAGGGGTTGGCAAAGACCACTTTGGTGCCGGTGTGCACCGCGATTGCATCGGGCGACGCTTCCACCAGCTGCCGAACCATCGCATCCTTCTGCGCCAGCGCACTGGCAGCTTCCTCGCGTAAAGATCGAATCTCTCGTGCTTGGCCGGAAAATCGCCGACCTATGGCGAACAAGACCAGGACTACTCCCAGCAGCAGGGCGCTGGCTAGAATGAGAGCAATGTCCAAGGCAAACGGGAATGCCCGTGTCGCGATGAGATCGGAGTCAGACATCGCGGCGATTGAGGTCAAGGCCACTGCCATGTATTCGCCTGCTGGCCAATTGAACACACCACGGCAGACAACCGTAGCTATTCATTGCATCGGCGACCTGCGAATAGCTTTCAGCTGTTCCTTTGAAATCAAAGTGACCTCGGTTTGCACTCCGGTGCTCCCTAAATGGCTCGGTTCGGCCCTGGGCAGCCCACTTTGGTCAGGCCGCGTCCCTGCTAGACTTAAAGCTTGCCTCCCAAGAAAAAATCTTCGAATGCCGAATCGCCTGCCGCCGCCCCCGCGCTGAAGGTGACCCGAAAACCAGCGGCCGCGGAAGCCGGTCGCATCTTCCTGATCGATGCCATGTCGTTCATCTTTCGTGCTTATCACGCCATGGCGAGGCAGCGCGGCATGTCCACCAAAACCGGCATTCCTACAGCCGCTACCTATGTTTTCGTGAACATGCTGCGCAAGATGCGCGAGGATTTTTCGCCACAGCACCTGGCGGCGGTCTTTGATGTGGCTGCACCCACCTTTCGCGACCAGCAGGCTCAGGCCATCACCAGCGTTCGTAAGTTCGATTTGAAGACCCAGACTTTCCAGGAAATCGAATACAAGGGCTATAAAGCGAACCGCGCCGAAATGCCGGGCGAGTTGGCCCAGCAGTTGCCCTACATACGGCGGGCTCTACAGGCATATAGAATTCCAATCCTTGAAGCGCCCGGCTACGAGGCGGATGACGTCATCGGCACTTTGGCGCGCAAAGCTGCGGAGCAGGGCCGGCCGGTGTACGTGGTTTCCAGCGACAAGGACATGCTGCAGCTGGTCAACGACCGGGTGTGCGTGCTGAATCCGCCGAAGGACAACCTGATCTGCGACGCGGCCAAGGTGGAGGAAATTCTTGGCGTACCGCCCGAGCGTGTTGTCGACGTCATGGCGTTGCGTGGGGATTCCATCGATAACGTCCCCGGGGCCCCGGGAATCGGTGACAAGGGTTCGGTTGAGCTGATTCGAAGATTCGGATCGGTGGAAGCGGCGCTCGACCGCGCCGCGGAGGTTGAGAAAAGGACCTACCGCGAATCCCTGCAGAACAATCGCGACAACATTCTGCTGAGCAAGAAACTTGTAACCATCGATCGCGATGTGCCAGTGGAGCTTGATGTGGGCGCGATGCAAGCCGGCGAGCCGGATGTTGAAGCGCTACGAACTTTGTTTACCGAGTTGGAGTTCACCTCTCTTTTGAAGGAGCTTTTGCCCGTCGTAGAGGTGAGCGAGACTCACTATAGCGAGGCGAAGTCAGCGGCGGATGTAGAGACGGTGTTGACAAGAGCAGCGGATAGCTTCCTGGCAGTGGGGTTTGAGAGCGAGGAAGCGGCAGACGAACCGACCGAAGAAGAAGACGAAGAGCCGCAAGAAGCTATGCTGCCTCTGACGTCGGCAGGTGCCGAGCTGGGTCAATGGACGAAAATTGCGATCTCTTCCACGCCGGGGACTGCAGTGACGTTGTCTCACGAGGTGACCGAAGCCCGGTCCAAAGTCCAGACTGCTCTGGCAAATCCAAAGTTGTCCAAGGCGATTCACGACTGGAAGGCGGCGACCCACGCTCTCGAGCCGAACGGCGTCACGATCAAGAACGTAGCGCATGATCCGATGCTGTACTCGTACCTGCTGGACCCAACCTATTCCTCGCACCGCTTGGCTGACGTTGCTTTGCGGCGGTTGAATCTCAAGCTAAGCGGAACCCTGGCAGAGGCTGCCGACATTACGGGCCGGCTGGCGACGACCCTAGGACGCGACGTCGAGGAAGCTGGTCTGCTTAAGCTCTACGAGGAAATTGATCTGCCCCTGGTTCCCGTCCTCGCGCGCATGGAGCACGCCGGGGTGCAGATTGATCGCAAGGCGCTGGCGGAGATGTCGACCAGGCTGAAACGAGAGATCGAGACCAAGGCGCGGGAAATCTACGAGCAAGCCGGTTGCGAATTCAACATAAGCTCGCCTAAGCAGTTAGGAGATGTGCTCTTCAACCGCCTGAATCTGCCCAAGCCGGTGAAATATGGCAAGGGAAAGACAATTTCAACTGCCGTCGATGTGCTCGAAGGGCTGGCCGAGAACCACGCAGTTCCCCGCCTGGTGCTCGAATACCGGCAGCTTACCAAACTCAAGTCGACCTACGTCGATGCGCTCCCCGCGCTGCTGAACAACACCACCGGTCGATTGCACACTACGTTCGGCCAGACCGGCACGGCGACTGGCCGTTTGTCGTCGGCCAATCCGAACTTGCAGAACATTCCCATTCGCACCGAGCTTGGCCGCGAGATCCGTGCGGCCTTCACGGTGGAACCCGGCCACGTGCTGATGGCCGCAGACTATTCGCAGATCGAACTACGCCTGCTGGCGCATTTTTCTGAGGATCCGTTGCTGGTCGAAGCGTTCCGGCGCGGCGACGACATTCACACGCTGACCGCCTCGCAGGTGTTCGGAGTACCGCCGCTGATGGTCACGCCCGATCACCGCCGCCAAGCGAAGGTTGTGAATTTTGGAATCGTGTATGGGCTGTCCGCTTTCGGCTTGTCGCAAAATCTGGGCATCGAGCCAGCCGAAGCCAAGCAGTTTATTGAAGCCTATTTCGAAAAGTACAAAGGTGTGCGCAAGTTTATTGACGACACGCTAGAAGAGGCCCGGCGCACGCAGCGGGTGAAAACCCTGTTCGGGCGCATCCGCCCCATTCCCGACATCAACAGCAAGAACTTCAATCTTCGCGGGTTCGCGGAAAGAACGGCAGTGAACACTCCCCTGCAAGGAACTGCCGCGGACCTGATCAAGATTGCCATGATCCGCATCGACCAATCGTTGCTGGATCGCGGACTAAAGTCGCGCATGACGCTACAGGTTCACGACGAGCTGGTCTTCGAGGTTCCGGAAGCTGAGGTTGATGTGATGCGCACCTTGGTTCGCGAAAATATGGAAAAAGTTCATCCTCTCTCGGTGCCGTTACAGGTGGATATCGGAGTCGGGCCAAACTGGCGGGACTTGGAGTGAAGCTCGACCTCAGAGAGCCTTCAGCTTGCTATCTCGTTCCGCTGCCTCCCGCAACATTCTCCGCTCTCGGATTCCCGCGATTCTGCGGGCGCGTATCACGCGGCGCAGGCCAAACCAATACGCGAACCAGAGGAGAATAGCGATCGCTGCGACGAGCAATAGAAGATTCCAGATGGCGGCGAGGTTGTAAGCCAGAGAGTTCACGACACGAAAACTTAAATGCCCAAGGCTTTCTGGATAGCGCCGGCAATATTGGCAGTCAGGTAACGCATTCTTTCTTCCGACTCCGCTTCCACCATCACCCGAGCCAACGCCTCGGTGCCGGAATAGCGCACGACTACCCGGCCATTGCCATCGAGTTCACCCTGGGCGGCGTCAATGGCGCGCTGAATTTCCGGCACTTGCTTGAACGGAACTTTCTCGCGGACGCGGACGTTCTGAATGGTCTGCGGAAAAACTTTCAGGTCGCTGATCAGTTCGGCCAGCGGTTTTTCGGCGCGAGCGAGAATCTCCATCACACGCAGGGCGGTCAGCAAACCATCGCCGGTGGTTGCCTCCCCATCGCGGAAGATGATGTGTCCCGACTGCTCTCCGCCCAAGATGGCGCCGGTCTTGAGCATCTCTTCCAGCACATACTTGTCCCCCACATTCGCCCGCAACATGCGAATGCCCGACTTACGCAGCGCAATTTCCAGGCCCATGTTGGACATGGTTGTTGCCACAACCGTCGAACCGGCCAGCGTTCCACGGGAGTGCATATCTCGCGCGACCAGCAGCAAGACGGCATCGCCGTTCACCACGCGGCCGTTCGCATCGCTGAACAACGCGCGATCGGCGTCGCCGTCGAAGGTGATACCCAAGTCGAATTTCCCCGGATGCTGCGCGATCGCCTTGGCTGACACGTCGGGGTGCAGAGCGCCGCAATTTTCGTTGATGTTCTTACCGTCTGGCGAAGCGTTTAAGAATGTCGCTCGAATTCTGCACGCCTCGAACAGCTCAGGTGCTTCCGCGGTCGCCGCACCATTGGCACAATCGACCAGCACCCGAAGCTTGGAAAGGTCGCCGCGCACATTTCCGCCCAGCCAGTCCACGTAAGCATGTCGGAGCGAGGCATCACCGGGAATGCTGGCCAGAGGTTGAATGTCCGGCACAGCCAGCTGGTCAGGGTTCTGTAGCAAGGCGAAGATTTCCTTCTCGATCGCAAGTTCATGCTCGTCGGGCAACTTGTATCCATCACCCGAGAAGACTTTTATGCCGTTGTCTGTCCATGGATTATGCGAAGCGGAAATCACTACTCCAGCGTCGTAGCCGCGCGAGCGGGCAAGATAGGCCACACCGGGGGTCGTGAGTACGCCGGCGCTGTCGACTTCGCAACCGCAGGATCTAAGCCCCAGCGTGACGCGATCGGCGATCCACGAACTGGATTGCCGCGTGTCTTGTCCGATCACGACCCGCGGTTTTGGCTGGCTACGCAGCAGATCGTGGCCCAGAGCTCGGCCGATGAGGAAAGTGCTCTCGATCGTTAGCGGAAACTCGCCCGCCACGCCGCGGATGCCATCAGTCCCGAAAAGTTGTCGTGTCTGAGATGTCATGCCACATTCAGCTTCATCTGTTTCCCGATGAACTCTTCGCCATGATTACTGTAATTCGCACCGGCTCTGTACGTGTCACTTGCACCAGCGGGTCGGAGACATAAGGATGCCTAACGAAAGTGTTCCGTTCCATGGTTCCGCTGACATCGATGGGATCGGTCGTAGCCGCTTCGACCGCTTCGACCCGTTTCCTGGGCCCGCTAATGGTGATGGCGGAGGGGTCCACAACGATTTGCCCGATCTGGTAGCCATCCGCGAAAGTGCCAATGATGCGGGGCTGAATCGAGACCTGCCGAGTTAGCCGCTCATCGAAGGCGACGTGAATTTCGCTGGGGATGACCTGCACTACCTCGAGTCCCGAAGGCCGCTGGATTTGCTGGCCCGCCAGATCAAAGGTGCGATCGCCGGGCTTCAAACCCGCCACGTTAATTACCGCGTACACATCGGATGACCGAACGCGGTGCACAATGCGCTCCGGGCCGCGCAGGCGAATCTGCGCGCCGGGAACGTGCTCGGAATTAATTTCCAGGTTCGCGGGAATGTTGCGGAACTCGATGGGTACCTCAACCGCGACCTCCGCCACGGGCTCCCGGGCGACGGCAAGCCAAAGACCGACCGCGAGCGCAAGCGAAATCAACTTGAGTCCAAGATTGTGCAACACGTAGCGGCGGAAGAAGTCTTTCATAGATCAGTTTTCCGTCCTTGGATTCACGGGCGTCTCAGCAGGATAGGCCACACGAGGGCCGTCTTCAGATTCGTTTCCGAGTTCAGCGCCAGCTTCCGTGATTGGAGTTGGCAAAGTAGACGGCGGAACGTAGCGCCGCAGCAGTTCGCCCAGCCGCGAGCGCAACTGCTCGATGGTAAGGTCGCGCTCGATCTTTCCGGCGACCGCCAGGCTGATGCTGCCGGTCTCTTCCGAGACGATTACCGCAAGGGCATCAGTTTCTTCGGTGACTCCGATGCCGGCACGGTGCCGCGTGCCTAATTGAGTGGAAAGCACTGGATTCATCGACAGCGGCAGAAAACAAGCTGCCGCTGCCACGCGGTCGTTCTGAATGATCACGGCACCGTCGTGCAGGGGCGCGCTGGGACGAAAGATAGTCGCCAGCAGATCGTACGAGAGATGCGCATCCAGCGGAACACCGCTTTCAATATAGGTGCGCAGGCCGATCTCCCGCTCAATCACCATCAGCGCACCCGTCTGATTTTGGCAAAACAGATTGGCGGCCAGCACGATGTCATCGTAAGCTTCCGCCTCCGAAGACGACATGCGGCTGAAGGCCAGCGATCTTCCCAGCCGAGTCAGCACCTGGCGCAGTTCAGGCGCGAACACGACAATCAACGCGAACACCGTGTAAGGCAGCAGCGTGCTTAGCAGCCAATTTAGGGTGCTCAGTTCCCCCAAGCGGGAGAGGTAAAAAGCCAGCCCTAATGTCGCCACGCCGACCAGCATCAAAGACGCACGCGTGCCTTTGACGAGCGCCAACAGCTCGTAAATGATGACAGCGACCAGCAGAATGTCGATAATCGAGATCAGCGACAAATGCGGCCAGGGTGCGACTAGCTGCGTCAGAACCGACTCCTGTTGTAATCTTGGGAACTAAGCTCATTGTAATCCAGGATTTCGGCCGCGCCAGCAAAGCTGGCAGGATAGAACGAACTATTTCACGGCCGAGCGGGCGTTGAAGACTTCGACTTCCATGCCCTCAGCAGCGGCGCGCAGTCGTGGGTAGTAGTTGCTCGCTTCCTTTACGACTTTGTCGATGCAGGCATCGTCATGGTCGGGATCATGGTGGAAGAGGACTAGCTCTTTCGCGCCGCTCTCCATGACGATATTAATGGCTTCACGCCAATGGCTGTGTCCCCACCCGCGGCGTCGGGCGGCATATTCCTCGGGAAGGTACTGGGCGTCGTAGATGAGCACATCCGCGCCGGCGGCGAGCTTGCGCACGTTCTTGTCGAATGCCGGATCGCCGGGTTCATTATCGGTGGCGTAGACCACAACCCCTTCCCGAGTCTCCAGGCGAAAGCCCATGCATCCCTGCGGGTGATTGAGCCAGGCGGTGTACAGCGTCACACCATCGAGCTTGATGCGGCCTTCCTCCAGGTCGTGGAAGTCCTGCCGCGCTTTCATCTCCTTTACGCCCACCGGAAAGTAGGGCGACGCCATCTGCTCCTGCACGACTTGCTTCAGGGTTCGGGTTCGCTTTGAGGAGTGGAATTCAAATCGGCTTTCGTGGTGATCGTAGAGTGGTCCGAAAAAGGGAAGCCCCTGGATGTGGTCCCAGTGGAAGTGAGAAACGAAGACATGGGCGTGGAGCGGGCGCTCACCAAACTCCTTGCGCAGGGCTTGCCCCAGCACGCGGAATCCCGTGCCGCAGTCAAACACGTAGAGCTCGTCGCCGACACGTACCTCTACGCAGGAGGTATTACCTCCATAGCGCATGTTTTCCGGCTGGGGGGCGGGCGTAGATCCCCTGACTCCCCAGAACTTTATACGCATACGCCCTCGCAGAGACGGATGGGCCCAGACAGCCATCTTCAGTCCTATCAGGCAATCCGTCAATTCATTCGCTGGTTACGCTAGAGCATGTCCAAGTGGTTCTGGTTCCCAGCAGGAAACCCCGAAGCCCATATAATGGCGGTTCGACTATCATGACAGTCCCCGATTACAAGGAATTCTCCAGGCTGGCCCGCGAAGCGACGCTGGTGCCGGTGATGAAATCGGTCACCGCCGATCTGCTTACTCCGGTATCAGCATTCCTGGCCATTGCCGTCGGCGAACCACATGCTTTTCTCCTGGAATCGGTAGAGCGCGGGGAGCGCATTGGACGATACACCTTCCTGGGCGTGCGGCCCTACATGCAGGTGACTGCCCGGGGTAGCGAACTTACAGTTCGGGTTGGAAAACGCGCCGAGCGGCGCTCGGGCAGCGCCCTGCAAGTCGTAAACCAGTTGCTTCGCGAACATCGTCCGGCCAGTTTTCCCGGGCTGCCTCCGTTTACCGCTGGTGCCGTCGGCTACTTCGGCTACGACGCCGTGCGCCAGCTGGAAAAAATCGGCGAGAGCGCCAAAGACGATCTTTCTCTTCCCGACTGTGACCTGATGTTCTTCGACCGCGTCCTGGTCTTCGACCATCTGCGCCATCAGATTCACATCATTGCCACCGCAAATGTCTCCCGCGAGAAGCCCAAGCAGGCTTTTGATCGAGCCGTGGCCGACATTGCCAGGCTGGAGAGGAAGCTCGCCGCTGGGATCTCTTCCGCTCACTGGCGAAAAAAGCAGGGACACAAAACCAGGCTAAAAGTCCATGCCGCAACCAGTCATGATCGCTTTATCGAATCCGTCGACCGTTGCAAAGAGTACATTCGCGCGGGCGACATCTTTCAAGTGGTGCTTTCGCAGCGCCTGGATTTCGTTCCCGGCGTCGAGCCTTTCGATATTTACCGCGCGCTTCGAACCGTGAATCCATCGCCGTACATGTACTTCCTGCGCATCGGCGAAACGCACATTCTCGGTTCCTCGCCGGAGATGCTGGTGCGGGTTACGGGCCGGAAGTTGGAATACCGGCCAATCGCCGGAACACATCCTCGTGGGCGCGACGAAGCGGAGGACGAAAAGTTGCAGCAGGCCATGCTGGCCGACGAGAAAGAGCGCGCCGAGCATGTAATGCTGGTTGATCTTGGCCGCAATGACCTGGGCCGGGTCAGTCAATACGGTTCCGTCAAAGTCCGCGACCTGATGTTCGTGGAGAAGTATTCGCATGTCATGCATATCGTCTCGGCGCTGGAGGGAACTCTGCGTGCCGACCTCAACGCGCTGGATGCATTCGCGGCGTGCTTTCCGGCGGGAACGCTGACTGGCGCGCCCAAAGTTCGCGCCATGCAGATCATTGAAGAACTCGAGCCGGTGCGGCGAGGGATTTACGGCGGATCGGTCTTGTACGCGGATTTCGCCGGCAACCTCGATTCCTGTATTGCGATTCGCACCCTGCTGATGAAGGGTCGGAAAGCCTACCTGCAGGCCGGTGCGGGAATCGTTGCCGACTCTGATCCGGAGCGCGAATTTCAGGAGTGCATGAACAAAGCGCGAGCGGTGCTGCGAGCGGTCGAAGCGGCTCGGTCCACGTAGCACGACTGATGTAAGCTTAGCTGGCATATATGGTCTTCGTCCTCGATAACTACGACTCCTTCACCTACAACCTGGTCCAATACCTCGGAGAGCTGGGCGCAGAGGTAGTGGTGCGGCGCAACGATCAGGTGACGGTCGGCGAAATCGAGGACATGCATCCGGAACGAATCGTTGTGTCGCCCGGCCCCTGCACCCCGCACGAGGCCGGCATCAGCGTCGAGCTCATCAAGCATTTCGCGGCAAAGGTTCCGCTGTTGGGCGTCTGCCTGGGACATCAGGCCATCGGAGCAGCCTTTGGCGGAGACGTGGTCCGCGCCCCCAAGCTCATGCACGGCAAGACCAGCGAAGTCCAGCACGATGGCAAGACCATTTTCCGCGGCCTGCCCTCGCCGATGGTGGCGACCCGCTATCACTCGCTGATTGTCGAAGAAAAGAACCTGCCGGCAGAGTTGGAAGTCAGCGCCTGGACCTCGGATGGAAAAAACCGCACTATCATGGGCCTGCGCCACAAAAGGTTTGCGGTCGAAGGCGTTCAGTTCCACCCGGAGAGCGTGCTGACCACAGAAGGGAAAATGCTGGTCCGGAATTTTCTGGAGATGGCGTAGCTCAGGCGTCCCCGGTTGCCGCACCCTAAGAGGGGCACTGGTGCGGAGAGGTCCATCCAACTCCTGCTTGACACCAGACACTTAACACGCCATGCTACAGGCCAGTGGAGGAGCCCAATGGCCGAAACCACGCAGGAAAACAAGCGAGCCACGCGCCGGTTCGCGCTGCGGTTGCCGGTGTCGGTTACTTACAGTAACGACGGCACAGAAAAGTCTGCTCAAACCCGCGACGTCAGCGCGCGGGGCATCTGTTTTTACGTGGATTCTGGAATCGCCGCCGGTTCGGCCATCGAATTCACCCTCACACTCCCTCCCGAGATCACCCTCACCGAAAGCATTCGCGTACGCTGCAAAGGCAAAGTCGTCCGGGTGGACGAAGGCGGCCCCGAAGGCAAAGTGGCGGTGGCGGCGGTCATCGACGAGTACGAATTCCTCTCCGAGCCTTGAGCCGGTGGTACAGTTGACAGAGCACGTTCCCCGACATGAATGCCTCGCGGTGGATAGTCCCGGCGCTCGCAGCCCTTTGCCTGCCGGGTTTAACGATAGGAGCGCAGCAGAAGCCCGCGTCTATTCTTTCCGTCCGCGCTTTGCCGGAAACCGACGGCGCAGCGATCGAAGTGATTTCCAGCCAGCCGCTCTCTCCCGCGATCAGCAAGGTTGAAAATCCTTCACGCCTGGTGATTGATCTGCCCAACGGAGTGATCGCCGCCGACAAACGTTCCGTCAGCTTTCATAGCGACCAGATCAACGGCATCCGCGTGAATCAATTCAAGGTAAATCCGCCGATGGCGCGGATTGTCGTCGATCTGGCCAAGCCTGCCGCCTACAGCTGGGACGCATCGGGAAACCTGCTAACCGTGAGAATTCGGGAAGTTGCCACCGGGTCAGCTAGCAATCGTGCTCCGGCAGCGGCCATTCCCGTCGGGGCACATTGGCCCGGCATTCAACTGGCGGGCAACCGCGTGCCTGCAGGATCGTCGGTTACGGCGGGGTTTGATGCCGCGGTTCTGCATCTGCCAAGAGGGGGCGACGTGCGGGTCTGCCCCGGCACAACGGTTTCGGTTTCCTCTTCGCAGAACGGCAGTTCTTTCATGCTGGGAATGAGCACCGGCGCGCTTGAGACCCACTATTCCCTGGACGCTTCGTCGGACTCGATTCTGACGCCTGACTTCCGCCTGCTTCTGACCGGCCCGGGAGAATTTGATTACGGAATCAACGTAGACTCGCACGGCAACACCTGTGTGCAGGCGTTGCCGGGAAATACGGCGTCGGTGATCGTTTCGGAGCTCATGGGAGACGGGACTTACCAAGTGAAGCCGACGCAGCAGGTGATGTTTCAGAGTGGAAGATTGAACGCATCCGACAAGGTTCCAGCAGGAGGCTGCGGCTGCCCTCCCGACCTGCCGCAAATCAAGTTAGCTTCGAGCCCTTCGGCAACTGCCGGAAGGGCAGCGCTGAACGCTGCCGAGCTGCCTACTTCTAAGCCGGGCGATCCGCACGTGCAGGTCGAGGTCCCGTTTGTCTTTCGCGCCGTCGACAAGACGGTTTCGGCTCCGATCGACGAAGTGAGATTGTTGCCGATACGCGAGGTTCCAAGTTCCGCCTACATTCAGACTCGCGGCCTTCCGCCACCACGGCGCGGGCTTTTCGGCAAGCTGAAGGGCTTTTTCTCGTCCATTTTCGGATAGCGCGGCGCCCCCGCTACCGGCGCCGGATGCCTTTGGCCAGCGGACTCACCCGGTCGCGCAGTTCCTCGGCAAGCTCGCTGCCACGCTCCATGACTTCCTCGGCCACGTCCCGCGCATCGTCCTTCCAGTCATCGATGACATCGCGGGCGTCCTCGTAGCGGCGGCGCAACTCTTTGCGTATCTGTTTCCCGGCTTTTGGCGCAAACAGCAGCCCGATCAGCGCTCCCGCCCCCAGCCCAATCAGGAGAAACGTAATTGCCGTACCCGTTTTGCCCTGCTCTGCGGCTTCGTACTTTCCTTCACGCATGAAAACACCTCTCGAAATGAATTGATCTCCCGGTATTCTAGTCTTTCCCCGGGCTCGATTTCCCCTCTTGCCACAAGCCCGTGTAAAATAAAGGGTTGGTGCCTCGCGTCTGGCGGAAATTGTGGCCTGCCCGCCGTCCGTCAGCCAGCCGCAATCAAAAAGGAGATTGATTCAGCAATGGCTATTCCTGCCACCCAGCTTCGTCCCGGCATGATCATTAAACATAATAACGATCTGCATTCGGTGTTCAGCGTCGAACACCGTACTCCGGGAAACCTCCGCGCCTTCATCCAGGCCAAACTGCGCAACCTGCGAACCGGCGCCATGTTCGAACATCGTTTCCGCTCGCCCGACCCCATCGAGAAAGTCAACGTCGACGAGATTGAGATGGAATATCTCTACAGCGACGGCGACAGCTATTACTTCATGGACACCTCGAACTACGAGCAGACCCATCTGACCAAAGACATCCTGGGCGACGCCGTCGACTATTTGATCCCCAATCTGCAGATCAAGGTGGAATTCTTTGATGGCAAGGCCGTGGGAATCGAGTTGCCTCAGACAGTAGTCCTGACAGTGCTCGAAACCGAACCTGGCCTCAAGAGCGCCACCGCCTCCAGCGTGACCAAGCCGGCTAAAACGGAGACCGGGCTCGTGGTACAGGTACCGCCGTTCATCAACGAAGGCGAAAAGATCAAGGTAGACACGGCGGAAGGCGTGTACCTGTCGAGGGCATAGGATTCTTAATTTGTCATCCTGAGCGGAAGCATGCGATTCGCAAGGCGAATCGCGGGCTGGAGTCGAAGGATCCCTTGCAGCATTCCGGCTTGCGCAGGTGCATCAGGGAATTTCGAGCACGAGGTGTCGAGGAGAATTCCCCGAAACCATTGGCACGGGTGATGATTGGTAGGGGTCCTTCGACTGCGCGATTGCTTGGCTGAGCGAAGCAATCACTCCGCAAGGATGACATTGCTGAGAGCATGACTTCTACCGAAAAAGCGGTCGAGGCCCGGCGCTATCTGGTGCGCGGACGCGTACAAGGCGTCGGTTTCCGCTGGTTTGTGGAGCGCGAGGCGCATATCCTGGGCATTGCCGGCTGGGTGCGCAACAACGCCGACAGCAGCGTGGAAGTGCTGGCGATGGGCAGGAAAGATCAGCTGGCGGGATTGCGGTCCAGACTACGCGAAGGTCCACGCGCTGCCCGTGTGGATAACGTCGAGGAGCACGAAGCCCAACCGGTCCCCGGGCTTAATACATTTCGTATTGAAGGAGCATGGTAATGGCGACGCAAATTGCCAAGATGGGTGTCGATTACGATTCGCTCAAGCGGTTGATCCGCGAGGTCCCGGACTTCCCCAAGAAGGGCATTCTGTTTTATGACATCACCACGCTCCTCAAGGACAAAGTGGGTCTAGCCACGCTGATTGATGCGCTCGCCGAGCATTACATTGGTAAGAAAGTTGACTTGGTGCTGGGCATGGAGGCGCGCGGCTTTATTTTTGCGCCTGCGCTGGCGTATCGCTTGAACGCCGGCTTTGTGCCGGTGCGCAAGCCGGGCAAACTCCCCGCCGCGACCGAGCGGCACGACTACGCGTTGGAATACGGGACCAACACCCTGGAGATTCACAAAGACGCCATTCAAAAAGGGCAGCGAGTCATCATTGTTGACGACTTGCTCGCCACCGGCGGCACGGCGGAGGCCACAGCCAAGCTGGCGGCGTCGCTGGGCGCAGAGATTTGCGGATTAGGCTTTGTTGTGGAGCTGAATTTCCTTAACGGCCGCGACAAGCTTAAGCAGTACGACGTGTTCTCGTTGCTGCAGTACGACAAGTAACGCGCGCCTCGTCCCGCCTAGCTTTCCGTCAAGAATAGCACCGCATCCTTCGGCAGGTAACTCTTCCTGCGGAACCAGTCTTCCATGGCAGCTTTTAATTCCTGCAGGGGAACGTTCTTGCCTATCTCCATTTGTCCGTCTGCAAGCGGCAGCGTGTCATCGAAGACGCTGGCGTTGGTGAAGTTACGCATGGAAAAGTTGTCGAGCCACTTCAGCGGGCAAGGCAGGCGGTGGCCGCCCTCTTCATATTCGACGCGAATCTTGCGGGCAAACATTTCTCAACCAGAGGGGCACAAGCTACGGGGGTCGTGAAAAAAACGATCCCTCACTGCGGTGGGGCAGGAGGCGCGGCCGGAGTTGCGGATACGGTTTCGCCGGCCCCGGTGTTCACCAGGTCTTTCAACTCTTTGCTGGGCTTGAAAAAAGGTATTTTCTTCGCTGGCACTTCCACGCGGTCGCCAGTCTTGGGATTGCGGCCGACACGAGGACGGCGCTGCCGGGTGCGGAAGCTGCCAAAGCCACGGATCTCGATCTTATCGCCCACACGCAGCGAGCGGACGATGCTATCAAAAATAGTTTCGACGATGACCTCGCTGTCTTTACGCGTCAGCTCCGCCAGCCGAGAAACCTCATCGATCAAATCCGCCTTTGTCATACCTTCATCGCTCCGTATTGAGATTCTTTGGCGTGGCTGCTTTGCGAACTGGCTCCCGGGCCACTCCGGGGTCTCCATAACCTTCTCAAATTTCAGGGGTTGTGCGCAAGGGGCATTTTGAATTCCGGACTCCTATCAAGGACAGCGCGTGCTGCCTTACTTCCACAAATAGTAAAAGCCAACTTGGTTCTCCATCAGCTTTTCTCGCGATGGCAGCCACTGTGAAATGTCGCCAAAAAGCAAATCCAGGAGCGTCTGGCGGTTCCGCTCGGGATGGACCAGCGTCGGCTCGCCTTTAATGCCTACCGCCTTCGCCGTGTCCGCGACCGCCCCCTGAAAATCAGCCACCTGGTCAATCAAGTGCAGGGGCAGCGCTTCCTTGCCAGTCCATACCCGGCCATCGGCAATCGCCTTAATGTCGCTTTCTTTCGCGTGCCTTCCATCCGCGACTGCAGTCACGAACTGGCCATACATGTTGTCGATCAGCGACTGCATATAAGCACGTTCGGCGGGCGTCATGTCGCGCGTGGGATCGCCCGTGTCCTTGAGCTCGCCAACTTTGAGGACTTCGGGCTTGAGCTTGGCCCAGCGCATCAAGTCACCATAGTTGACCCACTCCGCAATCACGCCGATCGAGCCTACGACGCTGCCATTGTCGGCATAGATCTTGTTTGTGGCCGACGAAACGTAGTAAGCACCGCTGGCCCCTACGGTTTCGATGGAAGAAACAATGCGCTTTTTCTTTTCGTCGCGGATGCGCTTGACCTCATGGTAAATCTCTTCCGATGCCGCGACCCCGCCACCGGGGGAATTCACGTGCAGGATGATGGCTTTGATGGAATCGTCATCGGCAAATTTCTTCAGCTGGCCTACGACGATCTTGGGGTCAAGAATTACGCCTTCCAGTTCCACCACGCCGATGCGGTCGCCGAAACTGGCCAGCGAACCCTGTTCTCCGCCGGCGCGCAACGTCATGTAAATCAGCGTGAAGACGGCCAGAACGAAAAGGAAAAAAGCGCCTCCGCCAATGACAATCCACAGCCAGACGCGGGGACGGTTAGCTTCAGGCATACGTTGGCCAGTAGTGTAACAGTTTCCAGTTTCGAGTTTCCGGTTTCCAGTGGGATGGGCTAAGACTCCAGCGACTGAAGGTATGCAGATCTACAAATTCCATCCCATTGTCATTTCGAGTGGAGCAAGAGCGTCCGCTGGCGGACGATCTTGCGGAATCGAGAAGCCTGCTTTTTGCGCGACGAAAACAGCAGGTTCCTCAACTTCGCTCGGAATGACAAAAGTGAAATCTTCTAGAGACCAGAAACTAGAAACCTGTAAGTGACGGCTGAACAATCACTCGCAGCGCGGCCCTCGCGACGGACACGTCAATTGGCGTCTGGCAGACATACTCGCCGTCGGCATAGACGTCCAGGGGATGCTCGGTCTCAAGCCTCAGGGAATGCGCCTGGAAATATTCGACCCCCGAGATGCCAAGGTGCCGGCCAAAATAAACCGTCGGAAACAGGCAGAACAGTTTGAAGGGGTTAATCTCATGGACGAGGCACACGTCGAGCTGACCGTCATCCATGCGCGCACGAGGAGCGATTTTCATCCCTCCGCCGTAGGTGGGACCATTCGCGAAAGCGGCAAGAACCACGGGGCCTTGGCTGTGCACTGCGAACGATGTGGGATCGTGGCCGCTCGGAAGGCCCAGCTTGATCGCAAGCGGAGCAAAACTGAAAAGTGTGGGAAGCAAGCTGGCGGCGTATCCACCATGCCCGCGCAGCCAGCGTGGAAGCTGGTTCGCGCGACGGGCAACCTCCGCATCAAGTCCAATGCCTCCGACGCAGCAGAAGTAATGTTCTCGTGTTGTCGATGGCTCGGCTTCACGCGGCGTAATCACGCCGAGATCGATAACCCGCACATTCTTATTTCCCGCGCGAAAGTCTTGCCAGGCAGCAAGGGCATGGCGTGAAGTGGGCATTCCCAGCGCGCGAGCGAAATCATTGCCGCTTCCGCACGGAACCACCAGGACGGGCAATTGCAGCTTGACCAGCTCTGCAAGATGGCGGTGAACCGTCCCGTCGCCTCCGAACAGGAGGATGGCGTCGGTTTCTTGGGAACTGGCGGGCAAACCGATCTGCCACTGGTCAGTGGAATCTTTTTGAAATGGCCTCAGATCTTTCTCGAAAGATCCCAGCCCGAAGACGACCGCCGCGCGCATGACGGGAGAGATTAGCACTTTCTCGGGCAACCTGCAGTTTCGGCTTGTGGTCTGGATTTCGTAAGGAAGGCGTTTCTTTGTCGTTGAGGGCGGTCGGTGAGTGCAATGGCGATTTATCAACAGTTACGCAGGTGGCGCAAGGAAAAAGCTAAGGGAGATGAGCGGAGAAAGCTAGTCAATGGGGTCATTGCGCGATCTGGATCTCGAACGCCACGCCGGCCC
>Ga0335081_10002763_pt1 | contig 27663 bp, 24 predicted proteins | sample Lox_Sample_35_FD_206713 | JGI IMG/M metagenome (GOLD analysis project Ga0335081, IMG submission 206713) | Soil microbial communities from Loxahatchee National Wildlife Refuge, Florida, United States - Lox_Sample_3.5 | ecosystem: Environmental > Terrestrial > Soil > Wetlands | place: USA...
GGGTTGAAACGCCAGTCGTTGAACAGGTAACGACCGAACCCTGTCCTCTCGACTAGCTTAAGGAATTGCTTCGGTACTATCTGGTCGGTGTCTACGTTAACTCGATCCAGAGGTACAACGATTCCGGTTTCATGTTTGTATGGTTCCATAATTCATCACTACGAAGTGTCCCAGTCACGGACATCGACGAAATGACCTGCAACTGCCGCAGCAGCAGCCATTAATGGGCTGACCAGGTGCGTGCGTCCACCGTATCCCTGTCTGCCCTCGAAGTTCCGATTCGATGTGCTGGCGCATCTATCACCGGGCGCCAAAATGTCCGGATTCATTCCCAAACACATGCTACAGCCTGATTCTCGCCATTCGAATCCAGCTTCGATGAATACACGATCCAAACCTTCTTTCTCAGCTTGGAATTTGACCAGTTGCGAGCCGGGGACTATCATCGCCCGTACTCCCGGTGCAACTTTCTTGCCTTCTACGATCTTGGACGCTGCGATAAGATCGGGGAACCGAGAGTTGGTGCAAGATCCAATGAATACTCTGTCGAGGTTGATCGATTGTATCGCGGTTCCGGGTTTCAAACCCATGTATTCCAATGCATGACTCACTGAGCTTCTCATAACGGGTGCCTGAAAGTCATCTGGGTGTGGGACGGTTCCGGTAATGTCTGCAACCATCGCAGGGGTTGTGCCCCATGTTACTTGAGGAACCATTTTCTCAGCGTTCATCGTGACGCTCGTGTCAAACGTCGCCTTCGGATCGGTTGAGAGTATGCTCCACTCCTTCTCGGATTTCGTCCACGCCTCACCTTTCGGTGCGTACTTTCGCCCATGAACGTATTCGAGCGTAGTTCGATCGGGGGCCATCAAGCCGGCGCGTGCTCCGGCCTCAATCGACATATTGCACATCGTCATGCGTTCCTCCATCACCAATTCTCTGATTGTCTCTCCGCGGTATTCTATTACCGAACCTGTTCCGCCGCTCGTTCCAATTCTCCCAATTATCGAAAGGATGATGTCCTTGGCGGTGACACCTTTTCGTGGTTTTCCATCAACGCGAACTTCAAGTGACTTCGGCTTGTTCAAGCTGAGGCATTGCGTAGCGAGCACATGCTCCACCTCACTTGTCCCAATTCCAAACGCTAGAGCCCCGAATGCTCCGTGCGTTGAGGTATGGCTGTCGCCGCAAACTATCGTCAAACCTGGCAATGTCAGGCCAAGTTCAGGTCCGATTACGTGAACGATTCCTTGGTTAGGGTTAGTTAGACCGAACAGCGTGATTCCGAATTGTTCGCAGTTTCTGTTCAAGACCTCTATTTGATTCTTAGAGATCGGGTCTTTGATCGGTTCTGATCGCGGAGTTGTGGGTACGTTATGGTCAACCGTGGCGAAAGTTAAATCCGGTCTTCTTACACGCCTCCCCGCGAGACGAAGGCCCTCGAACGCTTGAGGAGAGGTCACTTCGTGAATTAGATGTCTATCAATCCAGATTAAGCTGGGCTCCCTAGCCTTCTCTTTGATTACGTGATTTGACCAGATTTTGTCGAAGAGAGTTTGAGAAGGCATTGCAATCACTCCCAGCCGAGTGTTAGTAACAAACCGCGCCCTCGGCTGCCGAGTGCACGAGTTTTGCGTACTTGAAGAGGACTCCACGTTTGTACTTGAGTTCAGGAGGTTCCCAGTTCTTCAATCTCGATTTGATCTCTGTATGACTCAACTCAACTTCCAATAATCCATGCTCAGCATCAACGGTTACGATATCGCCGTCATTAAGAACGGCGAGTGGCCCGCCCACTTGTGCCTCGGGCGAAACATGTCCGGCCATCATTCCGCGAAAATCGACCATCTGTGACTAAAGCAACCTTTTCTCCCAAACCTTGGCCAACTATTGCAGCGGTAACTGCCAGCATCTCACGCATTCCGGGTCCCCCTTTCGGGCCTTCATATCGTATGGCTACAACATCTCCAGGGCGGATTTCGCGTTTGTTGATTTGCGTGAAGGCGTCTTCCTCTGAATTGAAGACTCGGGCTGGACCTTTATGGTGGAGGATGGAAGTTGCGGCCACTTTCGTTACGGCACCATCCGGCGCGAGATTCCCTCTAAGTACAGCGAGACCTCCTCTCCGAGAGATCGGGTTTGATGGGTCCCTTACGATTCCTTGAGAGAGGGTGGAGGTAGTGATCTCGTCGAGATTTTGCCGAACGGTCTTCCCGGTTACAGTAAGCGCGTCACCATTCAACAATCCTTTGTCCAGAAGTTTCTTCATTATGACTGGAACACCTCCGATTCGGTCGAGGTCATACATCACAAATTTGCCACCAGGTCGCAGGTCTGCGATTTCCGGGGTTCGTCGGCCTACACGTTCGAACTCGTCGAGAGTTAGTCTTACGTCGGCTTCCTTCGCGATCGCGGGAAGATGCAGCATTGAGTTGGTTGAGCCACCCATTGCTTGAACAAGCGTGATAGCGTTTTCGAACGCTTCGAAAGTTAGAATGTCTGAGGGGCGGATTCCGTTTTCGATAAGTCGCATAACGGTAACACCGCTATGATAGGATGCCTGATAGCGCCTGTCGTCAATGGCAGGTGGCGACGCGGTTCCGGGCAATGAGAGGCCTAGGGCTTCGACCGCGGAAGCCATTGTGTTAGCTGTGTATAAGCCGCCGCATGATCCTTCGCCTGGGCAGGCGGAACACTCTAGGCTGGTTAGTTGCTCAAGCGTCGTTTTCCCGGCAGCGTACGAGCCCACAGCTTCGAACACATCCTGAATTGTGACATCTCGACCTTCGAACTTGCCGGGCATGATAGTGCCCCCGTAGAGGAAGACTGATGGAATATTCAGCCTAGCCATGGCCATGGCTGAGCCTGGTAGACTCTTATCGCAACCTGCCACAGCAACTAGAGCATCCAACCTCTGCCCAATCGCCATAACCTCAATTGAGTCGGCGATGACCTCGCGGCTTACCAGGGAAGCCTTCATGCCCTCGGTTCCCATCGAGACACCGTCGCTCACCGCGATAGTACCAAACTCAAACGGTGTTCCCTTTGCCGCTCGGACACCTTCCTTCACTTTCTTGGTGAGCTTGTTAAGGTGGACATTGCATGGAGTTACCTCGTTCCATGAACTAGCAACGCCCACGAATGGTTGAGAAAAATCCTGTGAGGTGTAGCCCATGGCTCGAAGCATTGAACGATTTGGCGCGCGTTGCGGACCTTCGGTTATGTCTTTACTGATTAGCCGCGAACTTTTCGAGGGCAATCAATTCCATCCTCCTAATCTGGACGTTAACTCTGCACCAGAGGCGGATTCGTGGCTGCTTGAAAGCGTCGTCGAAGTAGGACCTTGTTTATCGCCTCAATCATCGCTTCGACGCTGGCAACAACTACATCCAATCTAGCTGAACTAGCAGATACTGATGCTCCGTTAGCATCTTCGACTTTCACTAATGCCTCGGCTAACGCGTCCGATCCTCCGGTGATGGCGTCTAATCTATATTCCTTCAATGTGACTTGCACGGACGGGTCTGTTATTTTCTGAACTGCGCGAATGGCTGCGTCTACTGGACCGACGCCTATCTCAGATGAGGTGTATTCCTTACCGTTCAGTCGAAGGCGGACTGAAGCGGTTGGAATCAGCCCTTTTCCTGTCACGGTCGCCAAATCGAGCAGATCAAGAACACGTTCTCTACCAGTAGATCTGCCGAGAACTGCTTCGGTGATCGCGATTAGGTCAGCGTCGGTCACTGTCTTGCCCTTGTCTCCAATGTCTTTAACGCGCGCTACAATTTCGCCCAACTGATTCTTATCAGGGAAGAAGCCTGATTCCGCGAGTTGTTGAGCTATACCGTGGGCGCCTGCGTGTTTCCCTGCTTGGAACCATCGTTTGCGGCCTACCAGCGCTGGATCGTATGGTTCGTATGTTAGCGGCATCTCGGTTATTCCGTGAGTGTGTATTCCAGATTCATGCCCGAATGCATTCTCCCCGATCACAGCCTTGTTCGGAGATACCCGGACTCCAGTCAGGCTTGCTACGAGTTTTGACGTTTCGGTTAGCAACTCAGTATTGATTCTCGTCCTTCTATTGTAGAGTCTGTGGACGGACATAACGAACTCTTCAAGAGATGTGTTTCCAGCGCGCTCGCCAATTCCATTCATTGTCACGTGCGCTTGTACTGCACCAGCCTCAATCGAAGCGAGACTATTGGCGACAGCGAGACCGAAGTCGTCGTGACAGTGAATACTGACAGGTATGTTAACCGCGGATACTAATTCCTTCGTGACATATGCAATACTGTGGGGGGAGGAGATTCCGACTGTGTCTGGGATGTTTAGACGATCGGCGCCGGACTTCTCAGCTGTCTTGTAGGCGCTTATCATGAAATCCATGTCCGTTCGCGTTGCATCCTCCGCAGAGAATTCAACAGTCTTGACTCGTTGTTTCGCGTAAGAGACTGATTCTCCGATCCGTTCCAGCACCTCCTCTCGAGTCAACTTCAACTTGTGTTTAAGGTGTAGATCGGAGGTTGCAATGAAGACGTGAATGCACCCTACTCCAGTCCCAAGAGCAACGTCAATGTCATTCTTGTTTGCGCGTGCTAGGCCCACAGTTTCGCAGGATAACCCGGCGCGGACGACGGCTGCGACGGATTCGGCTTCGCCAATCGAAGCGATTGGAAAACCGGCTTCGACCGCATCCACCCCTAACTTATCGAGTTGTCTCGCGATTCTGACTTTCTCGTCTGAGGTTAGAGATACACCGGGTGTTTGTTCTCCATCCCGGAGAGTCGTGTCAAGAATCCTGATGTAATCCGAAGTCATTGGTAGACCACCTGGCTGAGTCCCGCCCTTACTGCGCGTCCCATTTCGAGAGTTGTGAGCTTCCCACCGAGATCGGGAGTCACTTTCCTTGCAGCCAAGCATCTTTCTACGGATCTTTGGATCGCTTGCGAAGCTAACTCCGCTTGATCGTCTTTCTTCTTTCTGGCCAACCAATTGAGCATCATAGCGGATGATAGAATTAGAGAAGTAGGATTAGCAATGTTCTTGCCAGCAATGTCTGGTGCGCAACCGTGAACTGGTTCAAAGATCGCGAAATTCTCGCCTATGTTTGCAGAAGGTGCCAAACCTAACCCACCGACGACTTGCCCTGCTTCGTCAGATAGTATGTCACCGAACATGTTTGTGGTAACGATCACATCAAAATCTTGTGGGATTCTAATCAAATTCATTGCCGCAGCGTCTACGTACATTTCTGAGAATTTTACATTGGAATAGTTCGCGGCCTCTTCTTTGCAGATTGAGAGAAACAATCCATCGGTTTTCTTCAGGACGTTGGCTTTGTGAACAGCCGTGACAGCGTACCTTCGTGCTTGTGCCATCTCGAATGCGAATTTCGCGATTCTCGTGCTTGCTCGTCGAGTTATTAGCCTGGTCGCCGTAGCTCTTTCATTATCTGCTGTCTCCAAGCCAGCGTAGAGGTCCTCAGTGTTCTCTCTAACGATGACAAGGTCTGTCATGCTGTTTAAGCATGGAACGTTTGGCAGGGCTTTTGCGGGTCGAACGTTCGCGTAAAGGTCTAGTTGTTGCCGTAAGTGAACTATCACGTCATAGGCAGATTCTCCAACCGGTGCCTTTAGACAGCAATCACATTTCCTAATCGTCTCAAGGCTGCCGTTCGGTAATGCCTGACCTCGTCGAGCCAGGGTTCGATCGCCCGCTTCAACCTCAACGTAGCTAAATGAGGTGTTGAACGCCCGTTCTACTTCTGAAAGAACCTCCTTCGCCGCGGCGGTTTGTTCTGGTCCTATTCCGTCCCCTTCAATCATCGCTATAGTGTAATTCATCCATGTTCTCTCCGATTTCTCATTTCTCTAATCCCGAGATCTTGCGAATGTCCTTTCCCACTCTCTCGATAGGATGTTTCGAGAGTTCACGCATCATCACATTGAGTTCTCGAGCGCTCTTCGCTGAATCCCCCGTCCACGTCTTCGCGAAGGCTCCGGACTGGACCTCCTTCAGGATTCCTTTCATGTTCTCTCGCACATTGGAGTCCACGACCTTCGGTCCTACGGTCAATCCACCATATTTCGCAGTGTCAGAGACTCGTTGAAGCATGCCAACGAATCCGTACTGGTAGACTAGGTCCATGATGAGTTTCATTTCGTTGCAGGTTTCATAGTAGGCCAGTTCAGGTGCATATCCAGCTGCGACGAGTGTTTCGAATCCCTGAATGATGAGTTGCATTAGACCGCCTACGAGTACGGCTTGTTCGCCGAATAGGTCCGATTCGGTTTCGTCTTTGAAGGTGGTCTCGAAGACTCCAGCCCTGGAGCAACCCATCCCCTTGCAGAGGGCAAGAACGAACTCTCTTGCTCGTCCTGAAGGGTTTTGGTAGACTGCGAATAGTGCGGGTACACCGAAATCGTTCAGATAGAGTTCACGTAATTTTTGGCCGGGGCTTTTTGGCGCGACCATGACTACGTCAACATCCTTCGGAGGAGCGACATCTCCGAAGTGAACGTTGTAGCCGTGTGAGAATCCGAGCGTCTTGCCGGTCTTTAGATAGGGTTCAATGTCTGATTTGAAGACAGCAGGCTGTTGTGGATCGGGGATTAGGAACAGGATTGTGTCGGCCTTGCCTGAAGCGTCTTTGATGGTTAAGGGTTGAAAACCATCGCTTTGCGCTAGCTTCCAAGACTTCCCATTCTCACGCAACCCAACAGAGACTTGAGCGCCAGAGTCACGCAGGTTGAGAGCCTGAGCGCGGCCTTGGCTTCCGTAGCCAATCACACTAATCTTCGCGCTTACTATCGGAGATACGTCGATGTCCTTATCGTAGTATACGTTCACCAATTCAATTTCCCTTCTGAATGATCATTTCACGTGCGAGAGCTACTGCACCCGTGCGAGCAATTTTCTTGAGGCCAAAGTTTTGAGCAAGGTGAATGAAGGCGTTGATCTTGTCAGGATCGCCTGACACCTCTGCAGTCAACGTGTCCGTTGAAAGATCGACAATGCTTGCCCGAAATGTTTCAAGGAAACCCATTACCTCTGGGCGTGTCACTGGAGCGCCGGGCGAGAATTTGACTAATGCCAACTCCCGCACAGTCGCATTTCTCTCTTCCAGAGGCTCGACGCTTCGCACATCGATAAGAGTATCAATGTTTCTCATCACCTGATCAAATCGCGCGTGATCGGAGAACATTGTGAAGGTCACTCGCGATATTCCAGGAATTTCCGCGGGGCCCGATGTGATGCTCTCAATGTTGAACGACTTTCTGCGGATCAGATTTGAAATTCGGTAGAGAACCCCGGGTTTGTTCTCTACTAGGGCCGAGAGGATTCTAAATTGCGCGTCCTTGCTCATCCGACGACCATCTCCTTGAGTCCTGCTCCGGGTGGGAGCATTGGTAGAACATTCTCTTCGGCTGAGATTGGGACCTCTATTACAGTCGTAACCGGGGAACGCATTGCCCGGTTAACTGCGTTTTCAAGATCTGGAGGTGACTCGGCACGAATTCCCTCAGCTCCATATGCTTGAGCTAGTTTAACAAAATCGGGTGACGATCCCATGTGTACGGCCGAGTATCGTCGGTTGTAAAAGTGACGTTGCCACTGAGCTACCATTCCCAACATGTGATTGTTTAGAACTACAATAGTGACTGGGATCTGCTCCTCGATACTGGTGGCGAGGGAATTCTCGGTCATTAGAAAGCTTCCATCCCCAGCGATGTCAAAAACTGGGACATCAGGTCTGGCTACCTTTGCTCCTAGTGCCGCTGGAAAACCGAACCCCATGGTTCCTAACCCACCTGAACTGAAGAAGGTTCTAGGTTCAATGACCTGGAAGTGTTGCTCGCACCACATCTGATGCTGGCCTACCTCGGTCGTCACGATGGCTTTGGTTGGGAGGAATCGACGTAACATCTTGATAGTTTCGACACCGCTCATACAGTGTCCGTTGCCGTCAAGCTCTGTTTTCGCTAATACGACCATTTCGTGAGCTTGTTTGACCCATCCATCGCGTTTCCCGGCCAAAGTTGCTGCTTCAATTTCACGAATCAATGCTTGGAGGGCTTTCTTCGCGTCTGCAACGAGGCTGACAACTACGAGTTTGTGATTCTTTCCAATCTCGGACCGGTCCGCATCAATATGGATAACCTTGGTATTCGACGCGAACTTCTCGATCTTGCCAGTCGTTCTATCCGACAACCTTGAGCCTACGACTAGAAGAACGTCGCATTCTGGAACTAGGTTGTTCGTTCGCATTGAGCCGTGCATTCCCATGCACCCTAGGGACAGGGGATGATTCTCAGGAAGCACCCCTTTCCCCATGAAGGAGGTTACCACCGGTGCTACCAAAAGCTCAGCTAGAGTTTGTAGCTCTTGGTACGCGTTAGCTGCCTTCACGCCTCCGCCCGCCAAAATGACCGGTCGCTGTGCGCTGAGAATTGCGCGGCTAATGGTTTTGATGATCATCGGATCAGGATCCGGCCATGGTCGGTAATTTGGAAAGTCAACGTGTGGAGTGAATTCGACCTCAGTCTCACGTTGTTGGATGTCTTTTGGTATGTCTACTAGAACGGGTTGTGGACGGCGCGTCGTGGCCAAGTAGAAGGCGGCTTTGATGCAGTAAGGTACGTCCTTTACGCGGAGTGGTTGGAAAGTGTACTTTGTTACCGAGGTTGCCATGCCGACGATGTCGGTTTCTTGAAAAGCGTCTGTTCCAACCATGTAGGAGGGAACCTGGCCAGTGATGGCGACGACTGGTGAAGAGTCCATGTATGCAGTTGCCAGACCGGTGAGGAGGTTGGTGGCCCCAGGTCCAGACGTGGCCATACAAACACCGACCCTGCCTGACGCTCGTGCATACCCATCAGCCATGTGGGCTGCAGACTGCTCGTGTCTAGCGAGAATGTGTCTGAAACCATCTTCATTCAGTGGGGTGTATCTGAACGATTGGAAATCATACATGGCATCGTAGATTGGCATGTTGGCTCCGCCGGGGTAGCCGAATACGGCTTCCACACCCTCCCGTTGGAGTGCCTCGACGACCGCTTGCGCACCGGACATTTTTGTCATGTTTAGAGTTCACACTACTTTTCTAACAAACCCCCCCTCCGAAAATTTGCTCAGAGGAGAGGCTACTGAAGGACAATAAGGACTACAAGTAATCGCAGGATCACTGAAACTGTGCAGCGTAGCGACGAATTTGACAACGCACTCGTAGACCTTGAAGTCCACCACCATTCGAAGAGCGTCATATAAGCGTTATCGAGGAATTGGTCACGTCCAAACATGTCAATTGCATGATTCACGAGCATCAACAATCCGCTCTCTGAATTGCACAATTTTGTGCATCAACTCCTCATCATTTGCACGATGAATTACAGGCGGTTGATTGCGGTTTTCTGTGGCGTTGCAAAGTTCTCAAAGCGTAGTTGTAACCATCAACCAGTGCACCGACACTAGCCTCAATTATGTTGGTAGATGAAACAACGGTCGTCCAAGTTCTACGATCGTCGCTGAAATCCACATAAACCGCGATTCGCGCAGCAGTCCCTGATTCAGAGTCAATCTCCCTAACTCTATATCCAACAAGCCTCGCCGAGAACTTCGATCCGAACTTCTCTCTCAAAACAACCCTCAGCCCCTGGTCGAAGGCATTCACCGGCCCATTTCCAACAGCGCTTGTTTCCAGAACTCTTCCAGCAACATTCACAGCCAACCTACAATGTGACAGAGATCCACCGCCATTATTCTGCACGGCCGCATCCCAGAAGATGATTTTGAAAGGATCGGGTCTGCCAGTCAACGCTCGCAAAAAGACGAGCTCCACCGTGGCCTCGGCGAACTCAAGATTTGAACCCAAAGCCTCTAGGCGTTTGACTTCCTTTAGCAGAGCCGAAAGCCTCTCATCGCCTCTCGACAATCGAAAGCCGAACTTTCTTGCCGCAGCCAGCAGGCTCGATCTTCCAGCCTGCGATGAAACGGTGATTGCACGAGTGTTGCCGAAGGCTTGTGGGTCATAGAACTCGTAAGTTTCTTGAGCTTTCAGCACAGCGTCGCCGTGAACTCCGCCCTTGTGCGAGAAAGCATGCCTGCCCACAAACGGTTTGTACTTGTCCTCTCTGATGCCGCTCATCTCGTAAGTGAAACCCGATAACGAAGTTAGCTTTGTCGGCTCCAATCGAGTCCGTTTGCGCATTAAATGGAGATTAGCGACAACCTCAATGAGATCTGCGTTACCAACGCGTTCTCCAAGCCCATTCATCGTTCCCTGAACATGAGATGCTCCAGCCATCACCGCGAATAGCGAGTTAGCCGTAGCCATCCCACGGTCGTTGTGAGCGTGGATACCGATTGGGGATCGGAATTTGTTGACGATCCCCCTCGTCGCATCATAAACCTCAGAGGGATATGACCCGCCCCTGGTATCACAGAGTACTAGAGTCGAAGCGCCGGAGTCTTTCGCAGCTTCCAAGGTCGAGATAGCATATTCAGGATCAGCTTTGTAGCCGTCAAAGAAGTGTTCGGCGTCGTAGATCACTCTTCTTCCATGTGAACGCAGATACTCCACTGAATCGGCGATCATCTGGACGTTCTCTTCCAGCGTGGTCTTGAGGACTTTCTCAACTTGTAACGACCAAGATTTGCCGAAGATCGTTACGGTTCTGGTTTCTGCTTTTAGCAGATGTTGTAGGTTCTTGTCGTTGGCTGATCGGGTCTTTGCGCGTCTGGTCATTCCGAATGGAACGATGCGTTGTGACGCGTCATCGCCAAGGGATTTGGAGAGCTTGAAGAATTCGACATCTGTTGGATTTGTGTCGTTCGGCCAACCTCCCTCGACGTAGTCTACCCCCGCGTTAGTGAAGGCTCGCGCAACTCTCAGTTTCTGTGCTGCGGTGAAGTTTACTCCGACGGATTGGTTTCCGTCCCGAAGAGTTGTATCATAAATCTCTACAGAAACGTTGGAGGGAACATCAGGGATGCTAGTTAGTTGAGCGACGAGTTTTCGTTCGTTCGATAAAGCTATCCCTCATCGGAAAACCGTCCTTTCCACCGCACCACGGTTGAGTCTCATAAAAATGTTAGGTTGGGTAAGTAGCCATCATCGTAGGTTTAGCCCTCGTTGTCCTAAACCTAGACAAGAGTAAAGCAACCACTCCTGCTGCCAGTGCGAAAGCAGTGATCACGAGGAATGCAGCGGTCATACCGAGGGCATCGGCTACAGCCCCGAACCCCAGCGCCGCGATTCCCCCTACTCCAATTGAAAAACCGAGCATGAGACCTGATACGGCTCCTACGTTGCTTGGAGCGGCTTCTGAGGCCATAACGACGATCACGGACCAGTTCGCATACAGCGCGGCGCCCGATAGCGCTAGGAGTAAGATTGAGACCGGTCCTGTCGTGAGCAAAAACCCGTAGAATAGCAACGATCCCGCTAAGAGCGAGGCTACAATCACCGGCACTCCTCCAATGCGATCAGACACCCATCCTCCGAGCAGCTGGCCGATCACTCCTACTCCAAGCCACACGGAAGCAATGGCGGTAGCAATGAGCAGCGACGCCCCCTTCGCAACAAAATAGAGTGGTAGGAAGGTTACCGATGTTTGCACAGCAACCGACCGTAGAATCGTAATTGTCGCGAGTAAACCAACCAGGCGCTTGTTTGCTGAGCGATGGACCACATCGACGTGATGAGTCTCCACAATGTCCCTTCTACTGAAAGTGAATATGGCTAATGAGACGAGTATCCCGACCGGAAGCAGCCATAGCATTCCATTCAAACCGAACGCTGAACCCAGCGCTCCAGCCACGAAGGGCCCGAGAAAGAACCCCGTATTACCGCCGGAAAGGAAAAACCCCATTGACTTTCCCTTCGAAGATTTGCTTGAATGCACGATTGAAGAGAAAGCGGGAGGATGGAAGGCCGCAGACCCTAAACCGGCCGTTCCAACTAGGAAGAGCAACATCACATAACCTGTCGAGAAACCAAGTAGGCTCATTCCCAAGCAATTGACCGCCAGGCCAGCTTCTAAAAGCCAACCGGTGTGAGTTCGATCGAACCAGTGGCCGAAGAGAGGTTGGAGGATTGACGAGGTCATGTTGAAAACTGTGGCGACCGCTCCGGCCAAGAAGTAGGATAGGCCGAAGAGGGAAGTTATGAGGGGTAGAAGCCCGGGTATCGAATTGGAGTATAGATCATTAACGGCGTGCCCGAAGGAGATGATTGATGATAGCTTGACTTTCGAAGGAAGAGCCTCCTTCGGCAATCATCCTTGAGCGCGATTAACCGTTCCCGATGGTTCTGTATGTTCGGTTTTCGGAGCTGGGGTATTACACTGCGACTGTAATCGTCTTAGCGAATTGTCTTTCGATCTTTTCTCTGTGGAGGCTGTTCATTGTGCAGAAGGGGATTATTCTTCCGTCCGGCACGGCATAGTGAATTCCACATCGCTCTACCCTTTCCAAGTCGAAATTGTATGGGTCCATGAAATGCATCGCACCGATCATGATTATGTTCCGCATCAGTCTGCCGAGCGATTCGTAGCTCCCTTCTTTCATCACACCGTTGATTAGTGGTCCGAGTACCTTGAGTTTCAAGTGTCTAAGACTGCGAATCATCTCAATATTCGCCCTGACCTTGTGACCTGCGTTTGCAAGCTCTACGACCCTGTTCATAGAACTCATGAATCCATCGACATCAGCGTAGCGCGTGATCGGAGTCATCTTACCGTCCTCAACGAAAGCAAACGTCGCCATACCACAGTGTTCATGCATCGTGAATTCTGGGAACCTGTGCCCTTTCAGTGCGCCCACAGCTTTTGCGAACGGCACGACTGATGGAACGGGGAAGAAATCGGATCTTCTAATCTGCCCTTGGGTCTGTTCTTCAACCAACCTCATGAAATCTGGTATTGTGATTCGGTACTCAGCCAGCTTCTCCTTGTCAATTCGACCCGTGACCGAGACAGGTTGGACATTCACGCAGCGAACAATGTCATGGTTCTTCGCTGCGAAATCAATTATTCGACCAATCTGGTTGTCATTGATTCCTTTGACCAACGTTACGACAAGAACAACGCTATCGTGACCCGCGGTTCTGAGATTCTCAAGAGCTTTCATTTTCGTGTTCAGTAAGTCGAGACCTCGTGTGGTCTTGTATGGTTCTGATGTAACGCCATCAAATTGCAAATAGAAACTCGAAACGTGAACGTCGATGAGGCGTTGAAGGAACATGGGATCGTTTGCGATTCGAATCCCATTCGTGTTGACTTCGACATGATGAATACCGGCTTGATGGGCGTAATCAATTACTTCTGGCAGGTCGTCTCTAAGAGTTGGTTCTCCGCCACTCAGTTGTAAGGCTTTGACCGACACTGGTCTATTAGAAGCGAGATTGTCTATCATGCTCTTGATTTGTTCCATAGTGGGCTGGTACGTGTAACCTGCAGCGGTCGCGTTTGCAAAACATATGGGGCATTTTAGGTTGCAGTTGTTGGTTACGTCGATTATTGAGAGAATTGTTTGAGATTTGTGATTGGGGCAGATTCCGCAGTCATAAGGACATCCTCTCGAAGTCTCGGTTCGAGGATTCTCAAGACCATCACCAATGACTGAATACGATCTCACCTGTTTCCAAGCCTCGGCATCCGACCAGTAAATGTCCTCATAAGCGCCATGCTCGCGGCATGACTTCATCATCATGACTTGCCCATTCTTCTCCACTAGCTTGGCTGGAATGACTTGGCGGCATTCAGGGCATATACTCCTCGTATCTTTGAGAAATTGCTCACTCATAGAATCCATCAGGAATGTACTCTAATTCTAACGAGAGCACCGGGCACGATCGCATCTAAACCTTCGTAACGTACAGTGTAGAGAATAAAGACGAAAACAATTCTCTACGAACAAAACAACTCGGAAAGGTGTGATTTGAGAGTCGAATCATTTGAGAAGTAGAAAACACCATCACTCAATCGCAGAGTTCTGTTTCTTGGAGTGTAAGAGATACACCGATACCGCAAGCGTCAAGATTAGAGTAAGAGGCACCAATGAAAACTCGGGAACGGGTTGCGAGGTAATCACAAAATTCCTGCAAATCCCACCCGACCCGCTAGATATCGAGGCGGCGTCTGCTACGCCAACGCTGTAAGAACCAGGAGGCAACGCTGTTTGAAATTGCTGATACGTTTGCTCAACCTTCCACCCGCTGTACTCAGGATCGACCGGGAAGGACAACGTGACACTGTAGGTGTTTGTCGAATTCGCTATCGTGAAGGTGGACGCAAAAAGATTATCGCTCTGACAATCGAGTCCTACAAACACGTAGACACCTATCTGATTGTCGACGCTCGATCCTGTGTCCCCTCCGTAAAATGTAATCGGCTTTCCTTCGACCAAGACCAATGGAGAGATGTTTACATTGTATACGCCCGCGTGGACAGGCAGAATCGTTAGAAAGATCGTCAGGAATACGACTAATACTACACCCACCTTAGCGCCCGTCTTCTCATCCCTTCGCTTGTGGAGTCTAGTGACAAGATTAGCCATCTTGAGGTATTTCAGCCGAACGCATGAGCACTCAAACCGGAGCCCATCCACGATCAAACCCAACATATGCGCCGCAATAAGCGTCCACGAACATCTGCTTGTGGAAATGTTCAATTCGTTCTGGTTTGCGGCTCTTATAAGCAAACATAACAACCATCTCTTGGTCAAGGCTAGGGTTGGGCGGCTCTTGAAACTACTCATTCGAAATGCGCGATTGCTTTCCTCTAAGCAACTATCGTCTATCATAGTCGAAGACGAAAGAATATTCGAAGTTTCACCAGGCTCATCGGGTAGTGCCGACAAAGAAATTGACGCCGGTGGCTCTCTAGTTCTTCCGACGTTTATTGAACCGCACATCCACTTAGACAAGATTCTCCTCGCCAAGGAATTTGGTTTTTCATCATCGATCGCCCAAGCACGCGAGACAATCAAAAAGGCGAAGGAATCATTCACAGTCAGTAATGTGAAAGAACGAATCAGAAGCATCATACCCTTTGCTTTGAGGCAGGGGGTGACGATTATTCGAAGCCACGTTGACATTGATTCTATCGTGGAATTGAAGTCGCTCAGTGCGCTTCAGGAAGTCCAGAGCGAATATTCAGGTATTGTCGACATTCAAATCGTAGCCACACCACAGGAGGGAATTGTTGCTCACAAGGGAACAGAAGAACTACTTCTCAAAGCATTGGATTCCGGCGCGAAGGTGATTGGTGGACTTCCCGAAGCTGAGAAATCCGTTGACGATTCAAAAACACATTTGGATATCGTGTTTTCGATAGCACGTGAGAAAGATGTTGATGTAGATGTTCACAACGATGTCTTACCAACAGGCAAAAACCTGGAGTATTTTCTAACAAAGGTGACTAGCAATCATTATGAGGGCAGAGCTTCGTCGGCTCACAACATTGCTTTAGCCCATTATCCAGACGAGGATGCCAAGCGAATCATTGAGTTGATAAAACGTGCCGACGTGACGGTAATAACTAATCCGTGCACGATGATGACGAGTGGAAGACAGAGTCCACCACCAACGCCGAGAGGAATAACACGAGTAAGGGAGCTACTGGAAGCGGGGGTGAATTTGACCTATGGTATTGATAACATGGTGGATCCATACAATCCGTTCGGCGAGTTTAACGTATTTCGAAATGGCTGGCTACTCGCCTACGGCGCCCAACTCAACTCTCAGGAACTCTTCGAAAGCATTCCTAGAATGGTTACTATGAATGCCGCTCGTATGCTAAGGAAGACTGAATATGGAATAGCGGAAGGGTGCAGAGCCGACATGAACGTCATGAACTATTCGACGGTATCAGATGCATTGCGATTTGGGGACACCCCGAAATATGTGATAAAGGGGGGAAGAATATTGGCAGAGAACCAGTGCGTTAGCAGACTAAATGCTTGACAAGAATTCAAACATTATTCCGTAGTATAGCGACCGCAGTATTGACATTGGAGTACGGGCTTGTCCTCATGATATACTTCTTTCAAAGTGGGAGTAATTGGTTCGCGTGGTTGATTAGATATACAGTTCGCATTCGAACACTTTCTCAAGTTACGCAAACTGGGTTCACGATTCTTGACTGGGCGATACTTCGAACCGTGGAGTGACAGGTAAAGAAAAGCCATTCTTACTGGAACACCGTTCGCAGCCTGTTGGAAATATCTGGCATTTGGAGTATAGTCAATCTCAAGCGGTATCTCCTCTATCCGGGGGAGATGGTGCAATACTATTGCATCCTTCGGGGCGCGCCTCAGAAGTTCTCTGGTTAGTACGTAGCTACCCATGAATGCCTTTGCCTGTTCAGGGTCTGAGAATCGCTCCTTCTGAAGTCTTGTCACGTAGATTACATCGGCTTCGTGAATGCAGTCAGACGGATCTTCACTTTCGGTATACTTCACACCCTTCGCAGTGAGATAGTCCATGATTTCGGGGCGCATCCGAAGAGGGTCTGGTGATACTAAGGAGAGGGTGATTCCCTTGTAATGCCCCAGACCAAAAGCAAGGCATGATGCCGATCGGGTGTGTTTTAGGTCTCCCATGAGCAGAATATTACACCCGTCAATTTTCCCAAACTCCCTCCTGATAGTGTACAGGTCGGTGAGGGTTTGACTGGGATGATGCTGTGACCCATCTCCCCCATTCAGCACAGGGACTCCGGCTAACTCGGCCGCAAACTTTGCTGAACCCTCAATCCTATGCCTCAGCAAAATAGCATCAGCATATGACTCAACCATTCTAACCGTGTCAGCCAAAGTCTCCCCCTTTGCAACGCTGGAAACCCCGGGTTCAGCAAATCCGATCACCGACCCACCGAGGCGATGCATCGCGGTTTCAAAACTAAGGCGCGTTCTTGTACTAGGCTCAAAGAAAATCGTTGCCAACACATAGTTCTTCAGTTGAGTACCACATTTTCTAGTTGACCGTTGCATTTGATCTGCTGTTTTGAAAATCATCTCAAGTTCCCGTTTGTTGAAATCGACAACTGATACCAGATCCCGGCCGACTAGTGACAAGGTCAGATCATGTCAAGAAAATCGTAGTTTGTAAATAAGATCTCCTCTACCCCCTCAACCAAATCACGTTGTCAGACACTCACATGTAGGAGCCCGTAACTAGAGTAGGTTAAAGAAAGTCATGAATCGATAAGCACGAGGGATAATTTTGCCCGACCTTTTGATCAAGGGAGGAACGATTGTTACTGCAAGTGACACAGCGAAAGCATCAATTCTAGTCAAAAAGGGAAAGATAATTCGTGTTTCGAATCAGAAAGTCGGTCAGGCTGATGAGGAAATTGACGCCTCAGGACTCTACATATTCCCTGGACTCGTTGACACTCACGTTCACTTCCGCGATCCGGGAATGACTCAGAAGGAGAATTTTCTTTCGGGAACAAAATCCGCGCTCAAAGGTGGCGTAACTACTGTATTTGACATGCCCACTACCCAACCCGTCATCACCTCTGCAGAGAAGTTCAATGAGAAACTGAAGATTGTCCAACCGAAAGCATTAGTTGATTTTGCGCTTTATGCGGGTGCCGGCGTCGATAATCTGTCTGAATTGTCCGCCCTCGCTGAGGCTGGGGCGATAGCTTTCAAGACGTACATGGTTGCGCCTCCTTCAGAACGGACTCATGAATACGCTGGATCATTCGTGACCGACGCTGCCTCGCTCTATCGCGTGATGGAAGGAGTGAAAAAGACCGGTCGAACTCTCTGCGTTCATGCGGAGAATGATAATACAATTCGTCTTCTGAGCGATCGGCTTCGACTAGAGGGCAGACATGATGCTTCGGCTCACGCTGATTCTAGACCGCAATTTACCGAGACTCTAGCCGTTTCGGAAGCGCTGATAATCGCTCAAGCACTTAACGTCAAACTCCATCTACTTCACATCAGCACACGAGAATCAGTCGCCTTAATCCGAATGTGGAAGAAAATGGGCTCAAATGTTACCGCCGAAACGTGTCCGCATTATCTCCTTCTGACCCGGGACGCGTTGCGGAAATATGGACCCGACGCAAAATTCAACCCACCACCGCGGGACCAGGCGGATAATGGAGCATTATGGCATGGAATTTCCGATGGCACAATTGATATGATCGTCAGTGATCATGCGCCTCACTTGAAGGCGGAAAAGAGTCAAGGACGAGAGGATATTTGGAGAGCACCACCTGGTACACCCGGAGTAGAATCACGACTGCCACTATTGCTCACCGCGGCAGCCGAGAAGAGAATTTCGCTTCAAGACGTCGTTAGGCTATGCTCAACGAATCCTGCAAAGGTCTTCGGTCTCTATCCTGCAAAAGGGGAGATAGCCGAGGGCTCAGATGCCGATTTTGCTCTCGTCGATCTTGGTAAGGAGTGGACGTTAAGGTCGGAGAATCTAGAAAGCAAGGCTAAAGAGACGTTCCTCTTTGACGGTTGGAAAATTAGAGGACAATGCGTTGCCACATATCTTCGCGGTGAACTTATGATGAAAGATGGAAACGTGACTGGTGAGCCAGGAACTGGGAGACTCATTAAACCATAAAGAATCTCACAGCGATTTTCGGTCTTCTAGGGGACGAACGTCTTCGTTCCAGTCAGACTGCTTTGGAGTCTATTTCATGGATATGGGAATCATGTGCCGAAAACGCCGGACAGAACTTCTTTCGTTAAGTTTTCTGGTTGACCACTGAACTTCATTTGTCCACTCGACATTAAGTAGGCCCGTTTCGCGATCTTGATTGCCTTCTGCACATTTTGCTCCACGAGGAGGATTGCGATTCCGGTCTTGTTGAGTTCTACGAGTTTGTCGAAGATTACCGCCTGCTTGCCAACATCTAAGCCCGCTGATGGTTCGTCGAGGAGGATCAGTTTAGGTGATGATACCAACGTCCTCCCTAACGCAAGCATCTGCCTTTCTCCTCCACTCAACAGGCCTGCCTTCTGGTCCATCCTGTCTTTGAGGACTGGAAAGATTTCCTCCACTTCATTGAGTTTAGATTTCAAGGTCTCTTTGTCGGAGAGAGTATAGTATCCCATCTCGAGGTTATCTCTGACCGTCATTCCTGGAAAGAGGGTCGCTCCTTGTGGCGAGTACGAGATTCCCAACCTGATAATTTCCGCTGTGCTCGCGCGAGTGATCTCTTTCCCTTCGACAAACACTGTTCCGGCAGTTGGTGAGACTAATCCTATGATGGTTTTGAGTAGTGTGGATTTGCCTGCGCCGTTCGGTCCAATCAGAATAGTGATCTCACCGTCTTTTGCCTCTAGGTCAATTGAGTGTAGAACTTCCGAACCTGAGTAACCCGCGTGAATCTTCTCGACTTTCAGCACTATTCATCACGATCCAAAGTAGGCACGGTGCACGATCTCACTGCTTCTGATCTTGTCGGGCTCACCTTCCTCGACTTTCTGGCCGTGGTCAAGAACAAACACGTAATCGGTAAGCTGCATCAATTCTTCGAGGTTGTGTTCGATTATAACCATCGTCTTGCCCAATTTCTGGTTGAGAACTCGAATCTGTTTGGAGATTTGCGCAATCATCAAGTTATCCAATCCGGCCATTGGCTCGTCCAGAAACAGCAATTGCGTGTCCAGAGCAATTGCGCGGGCCAACTCGAGATGTTTCCTTTGGCCGTACCCTAGCATCTTGGCTTTTACATCTCGGACTTCACCGAGTTCGACGAGGTCCAGTATTTCTCTCGTCCTCTCGTTTGAAATGGAACTGTGCTTCACGGCTATGATGTTCTCTTCGACTGTCAATTCTGAGAATATTCGCGGTATCTGAAACGTTCTACCCAATCCTAACCGGGTTATTGCATGTGGGGATTTCCCAGTCACGTCAACATCGTTCAGGTACACTTTACCTGCGTTTGGCTTGAGAACTCCGCTCACAAGATTGAGAAGAGTGGATTTTCCTGACCCGTTAGGTCCAATCAGACCGTATATTTTCCCTTTTTCGACGTGTATGCTAACGTTGTTAAGCGCAACAAGCCCGCCGAATCTCTTCTCGATCGAGTCAACCTTTAGCAACTTGACTGCCCCTTTGATATCTTCTCTGGAATAGGCCGACTATCCCAGAGGGACGTATTTTCAGAATTACAATGACCACGATTCCGTAAGTGAAGTATGTTACAGCGAGTGAATACCAAATTGGCAGTATGTTGATGAGTATGGTTATGATTGCGCTGCCGATTATAGGACCCCCTAGAGAACCTACCCCTCCTACGATCGCCATTCCGATCGGGAGGAAGGATTTGGGAACCGCGAACACTGTGAAATCAGTATGCGAAGTGAATATTCCGTAGTAGGCGCCTCCTATTCCCGCAAAAAGGGAACTCAGGAAGAAAACCACTGCCTTGTGCACTGGAACATTGATGCCGCACACATTTGCCGCAAGGTTGTCTCCCTTGATCGCTAAGAGTTTCAATTTGTAATTGGAATTCTCAATTAGGAAGACTGCGACCATTGCTGCGGCGAAGATGATAATTCCGGAAATGTACATGGTTTCTAGGCTTAAGGGCGTAGAGCTGAAGATTGACAGGCCCTCTTCTCCGTAGAGAATCAACGTGAGCCAGTATAGAACCTGTGAGAAGAGGAGTATGGCTATTCCCTGGTATCCGGGTTTAAGCCTGATCGTTGTAGCTCCTATACCTCCTCCAACTGCGGCCGCTCCCAAAACCCCAATCACTGCGGAAGGAACGAGAGGAATCTTGACGAACTGGGTCAGCATCATAGTGAAGAAGGCTCCCAGGCCAAATGGAAGTGCGTGTCCCAAGCTCAGTTGACCAGAGTAACTATACAGGAGATCCCAGCTGACCGTATAGATGGCGTACGAAAAGAAGTACATCATGATGAACTGAAGGTACGGTCGCCCGGTGAAAAATACCAACACGCTGGGAACCAAGGCAGCGAGAAGTACTATGAAATTTGGATCTTTAAAGTCGATGACGCTAGGAATCGACCTAAGGTCGGTAGATTCAAGCTCTTTCAATGATCTCGCCGAGTATACCGGTCGGCTTGTTAACCAAGACAATGTAAATCAGGAGCAAGGCTATGATGAAGGAGTACGCCGGAAAGAAGAACTGTGTAATCGAGTAAATTATCCCATAGACTAAACCGCCAAGGAAACTGCCCGAAATACTTCCAATTCCGCCAAACGTGACTATTACGAAGGCGATCACTAACTCGTTCCAACCTGTAGAGGCGGTAATGCTGTAAATCGAGGATAGCAGGGAACCGCTCAAAGCTGCCAAAGACACGCCAAGTCCGAACGACATTAATGCTATACTACTTACTCGAACCCCCATAGCCTCAGCCAATTCCCGGTCCTGAGAAAAGGCTCGAATCGCTTTTCCTATTTTCGTATCACGCAAGAAAAGAAACAGGCCTACGTAACAGAGCAAGGAAATTGCGATTGAGATAATCGTCTGATACGAAATGTATACCCCTCCCGGCGCAACGATATTTCCAAATGCAATTCTTGGAACAGCGACGGACCCACCTCCGTAGATAATGAAAGCCCCCTGTTGAAGCACTTGGGCCAATGCGAGAAATAGGATCATCACAAGGTTCTGTGAATCTGGATCCGCCGACACCCACATCTTCTTTGGGATCAATACGTAGAGAAAGACTAATCCGACGACAAACGCGGCCGCAAACGCGAAAATTACGCTTACAACGATTGGGAGATGGAGACTGCTTACGGCAAAGAAGGTAAGGAAACCGCCCATCATGTAGAAGGCGCCATGCGATGTGTTTACGTTGTTCATGACTCCATAGATCAGCGACAAGCCGCCGGCTAGCAGGCTTATGATTAGTCCGTAGCTTATTCCAGAAATGAGTGAGAGATAGAGCCCTAAAATTGGTGAAGCTGGCACGTGGTACACGCAAGAAAAGAGGGAATGAACAAGGTAGCTATATGTGCTGCTGTTAGGTGTCAGCTGTAACCTTGTCCAGTCGCCGGGTTCACTGCCGTAGCATTTGCCGCACTCGACGGCCAAACGATGTTGTAGTGAATTTCGTTGCCCGTCACTACTATCTGGTAGATTGTACCGGTCAAGTATCCGTCGCCGACCGTAGGATTGTGGTTGCTCAAGAACACAACATGTCCGCCCGGTCCTGTATAGTCCGTTGAGGATAGTGCATTGGCTACCGCGTCGGAGCCGGTGCTACCAGCTTTGTTAACAGCGTTGGCAAGTATCATCACTCCATCATATCCGTCCATTGCGTAGTGACTTGCGGAGATACCGTATTTCGTTTGGAAGGTTTGCATGAAAGCGGCAGTCTTGGTAGTTATTGTGCTGATTGGACCCACGAAGACGTTGTTGATCGCGCCGGGTACAGCCGTGTTGATGCTTTGTGCATTCGTCGGGAGTATCAGCAATGTTTCCAAATGGAATATTGGTATCTTATTGACTGCTGGGTTCGCTCCGTATTGTTTCTGGAAGTCAATGCCATTAGTTCCTTCCATGACGACAACAACGCCGTCTGGTTTGAGTGAGGCGATCTTGTTTATTGCTGATGAGTAATCCGTAGCCGTGTCTGGGAAGTAGTCTGATGAAAGCATGTTCATTCCTGAGCTGGTGCTTTGGTTGGTTAGGAAGCCCCCGATCTCGTGTGCGTATCCGTAGTCCTCTGCTTCGTACACGAAAGACTTCGCATGTATCATGCTTAGCCAAGCGAGGGCCATTACAGCGTAACCGCTGTCAGGCAATGTAACGCGGAAGAGGTACTTGTTCTGAGGTGGCACCATCAATGAGTCCAGGCTTGATACGGTGAGTATCTGAACAATCTTCTGGCCGGTCGTTATTGGTAGCACTGCCTTCACGTCTCCGCTGAAGTAGGGGCCTATCATGAAGTTGACTTGTTGTTGGTTCACGAGAATTTGCGCAGCATTAACTGTGTCAGAAGTCGTGGAACCCTCGTCTTGAGCGAGAATCTGGACTTGTTGGCCCATAATTCCGCCGGCAGCATTGAGTTCATCAGCCGCTACTTGCGCACCTTGCTGAACCTGCATGCCGTCAGGAGCATAGATCCCACTTAACGGTGTGATCAGGCCGATCTTGATCGGTCCCGCAGCGGCAGCAGATGTCACTTGGGAAGTCATTTCAGTTACCATTGACTGTTCCATTGTAGACGTTTCTTGCATTGGGGGAGCTGTGGAAGTCGAGTAGTAGTAGGCGCCAGCCACAATTGCTAGAATGACGATTACTGCGACAGCTATGGCAAGTGTTTTCTTCGTTCCGGATTTAGTTGACATTTTTATCACAGTTTCAGTGTTCTCAATCGTGATATAACACTTGCCAAAAAACAACGAATACTCATTAGAACCCGCACAGATTTCTGCACTTGGTCCGACAGACGACCCATCGAACTCGACGACAACGATTCTTTCTGGTCAAGCGTCGCGATACGGGCTTAATCTCAGAGAAAAGAGACGAAAGATCGAAGAAAAGACGAAATCGCCTCAATCAAAGATAATGGCTCTCAGCGAAGCCGTAGAACAATTCGTTAAGGTAGGCTGCCACGTTGCAATCGGCGGTTGCCTCTACTCAAGAACACCTACTGCCGCAATCCATGAAATCATTCGCCAGAAGATTGGGAATCTGGAAGTGTCGAGAAGCCTCACGGGAATGGAGGCTGATCTACTTCTCGGAGCGGGGTTGTTGAGAAAAGTGGTTACGAGTTGGTGGAGTGTAGGTTACGCGTGGGGAATTTCAAAAGCAATGCGATCAGCAGTTGAACAGCAACTCGTTGCTTTTGAAGAGTGGAGTCACCTAGCACTCGGGCTACGATATAGAGCCGCAGCCATGGGCACGTCGTTTCTTCCAACGTTGTCTATGCTTGGTAGCGATCTCGAGAAGACAAACGGTTTGAGAACCATGACCTGCCCTTACTCGAGTGAGAAGATGTTGCTCGTGCCCGCCCTTTATCCTGATGTTGGTCTGATACACGCTCAAATGGCTGACAAGGCCGGTAACGTGCACATCGACGGATACGAATTCATGGACCAAGACATAACCCGAGCATCGGAGCGAGTAATCGTAACCGTCGAAAGAATTGTCGATTCGAAAACATTTCGAAAGCAACCCGACCTAACAACAATTCCCTTCTTCTGTGTCGACGCGATCGTTAAGGTTCCCAACGGATCCTATCCAAGTGAATGCTGGGGCTTGTATGAGGCTGACTTCGACCACTTCGCGAAATTTGCAGATCGAATCACCACGAAGGGAATCGCTGGCTCTAAGGAATATAATGATGAATTTGTTTACGGAACTGCTTCGTTTCGGAATTTCCTAGCGAAAATAGGCCAACGTAGACTAGCCAAATTGAGGGGGAATATGCGAAATGTCCTCAAATAAACCCGAATTCTCAAGGGCGGAGTTGATTGCGGTCAACACAGCGAGGCTTCTGGAAGATAAGAAGACAGTCTTCGTTGGAATAGGTCTGCCGATGGCAGCGGCCTTACTCGCTCAACTCACCCATAGCCCCAACCTATCAATCATATTCGAAGGTGGAATCATTGCACCTGAGCTGATGCGGGGAAAAATGCCCCTCTCCACGAATGAGGTACGGGCAGGTCGAAAGGCTCTGGCCTTCTGCGGCATCACCGACGTTTTTCTCCACCAGCAGCGCGGATTCCTAGACTACGGCCTCTTGGGAGCAGCTCAAATCGACAAGTTCGGAAACATAAACACCTCCGTAATCGGAGACCTTCAGAAACCGAAAGTGAGGCTTCCAGGAAGCGGAGGCGCCAACGACATTGCCTCCTCAGCAACCCGAGTCATCATAAGCGTAACTCACGAGAAACGCAGGTTCGTCGAGAAAGTCGACTTCATCACGAGCCCCGGGTTCCTAGCTGGACACAAGTCCAGAAACGAAGCCGGTCTAATCTTCGGCGGTCCTTACAAAGTTGTAACAGATCTCGGAATAATGGGATTTGACCGGGATACAAAACAAATCCAACTTGAAGCTGTACACAAAGACGTCGAAGTTCGCGACGTGCAAGAGAACACAGGATTTGACATAAAGATCGCGACCCGTTTGGAAAAAACAGCGCCACCCACCCAACAGGAACTCAAGGTTCTTAGGGCGATTGATCCAGAGAAGGTCATGTTAAGAGGAGGATGATCAAAGTGCCTGACTCGCGCGAAGCTGTTCTTTCAAAGATCGACAAAAGCAGCAATGAAATTGTTGACTTCCTAAGCAAACTCATCTCATACCATAGCGTAACAGGTGATGAGAAGGACATCCAGGTATTCGTCTCAGATTGGCTCAAGAATCAGTTGGGGATCACAGTCGATGTGTGGGAGCCGGAACTAGACGAGTTGAAACGTCATCCCGGATATGTTCCGGTCGATCGAGACTACAAGAACAGACCGAATGTGGTGGGCGTTTGCAAGGGGCATGGATCAGGTAGGTCTCTACTGTTCAATGGCCATGTAGATGTAATTCCATCTGGACCAGAGGAAGCATGGCAGGATGATCCATGGGCCGGGAAGGTCCGTGACGGCAAGGTCTTCGGGCGCGGGGCGTCGGACATGAAATCCGGTCTGGCCGCTTACACTATGGCTCTGCAGGCGATCGTGAAGTCGGACATCAAACTGAAGGGAGACGTAATTCTCGAGTATACAGTTGACGAGGAGCTAAGCGGAAACGGAACCTTAGCGGCACTTATGCGCGGCTACACAGCTGATGCAGGTATTAGCGGCGAAACAAGCAGCATGCGAGTTCAACCCGCCTGCATTGGGCGAATATGGTATGAGATCCATGTCAAAGGCAAACCCGCGGGCATTCAAACTCAATGGGAAGGCGTGAACGCCATCGACAAGGGCTATCTCGTTGTGAAAGCTGTCGCGGAATTTCAAGAGAAGCGTATGGGATTCGTCACCCACCCACTCTACCCAAACATTAGGGAAACAATTCCCTGCCTGGTCGGAGTCTTCCAAGCGGGTTCGTATCCAAGCGCGTTCCCGGACTCATGCTTACTCAAGGGCAGCATGGCGACCGTACCCGGCGAAGACTCTGATGATGTAAAGAAAGAGTTCATCGAGCACCTCAAATCATCCACCGCCTCCGATCCCTGGATGAAAACAAATCCGATCTCAGTAAAATACACAGGATACTTTGCCGAACCATCGGAAATCCCAGTAAACCATCCAGTTGTGGAATCTCTGAAGTCAGCCTACCAAACCGCACTAGGCGTACAGCCAACCATCAGCGGAAGAACCGGCGCCGCCGACATACGATTCCTCAACAAATACGGACACACACCAACCGTAATCTTCGGTCCTGGGCCGACCGATCAAATGCATGCAACAAACGAGTACGTAAGGGTAAATGATTTGATCGCGGCCACAAAAGTCTACGCCCTAACGATTCTGGACTGGTGTGGAATAGCCTAATACGAGGTTTCCCAAGTGCCGAAAATTAAATTTGGTCTAGCCCTACAGAATTACATTGCCCCCGGAGAATCGATAACTCCACGAACCCTGGTAGAGCACGCAACCAAAGCTGAAGAGCTAGGTTACTCATCAATCTGGGTCTGGGACCACATACTCCTCGGTTCGAAAAGCGTATTCCCAGTTCACGACTCCTTGACGACCCTAACCGCCGTCGCCGCAACTACGAAGCATGTGAGACTCGGAACCGGCATCCTCGTACTCTCAATTAGAAACCCCGTAGCACTGGCCAAACAAGTGGCGACACTCGATAATCTTAGCGAAGGAAGAATCACGCTAGGCGTCGCTGCAGGCTGGTACGAACGAGAGTTCCAAGCCTGCGGCTATCCCTTCGATTCCCGCGGTCAGACCTTACAAATGAATTTGGAGATCATGAAGCGATTATGGACTGAGAACAGCGTGAATGGAACGTATGGGCAGTATATTTTCAAAAACGTGAACATGGAACCAAAGCCCGTGCAGAAACCACATCCACCACTGTGGATGGGGGGGTACGTGGAAACGGTTCTCCGCCGAGTTGGCAAACGCGCTGACGGGTGGATATCATACTTTTACACGCCTGAGAGTTTTGGAAGTAGCTGGCGAAAGGTTCTGGACAGCGCCAAGTCTGCCAACAAAGACACCAACTCGTTTGGAAATTGCGACATGATCCCGATCAGAATTGACTCAAGCACAACGGAAGCAAAACGCGTAGCCAACGAATACATTACAAAACACTGTGATCTCCCTGCATGGAGCGAAGCTACACCAAACAGCGCGATTACAGGGACACCGAAAGACTGCGTGGCCACGATTGAAAGCTTCTCGAAGGCTGGGGTTCAGGAGCTGGTCCTAATACCCGCCGTTGCTCAACTGAACGAAATTCCAAAACAAATTGAACGAATTGGGAAAGAACTGTTACCGTCATTTTCTTAGAGAAGCACAGTCAACCTCCATCAATTATGGAAAACAGAAGAACCTCATCACCGTCGCCAAGTTTAGTGGACAAGTTATCGCTCACAATTCCATTCACGAAAATCTTGAATTTTGGATCCAGGCCGCCATCTGAGACAAGAACCTCCTTTGCAAGGTCGCCGGTAGAAAGAGCATTCAACGCATCGATGAGATCACGAAGACTCGTCCCACTCGTCCTCACTTGACGCCTCTTCGTGCC
>Ga0335081_10002765_pt1 | contig 27651 bp, 23 predicted proteins | sample Lox_Sample_35_FD_206713 | JGI IMG/M metagenome (GOLD analysis project Ga0335081, IMG submission 206713) | Soil microbial communities from Loxahatchee National Wildlife Refuge, Florida, United States - Lox_Sample_3.5 | ecosystem: Environmental > Terrestrial > Soil > Wetlands | place: USA...
TAGCGCTTTCAAAGTCATAAATCTGGGAAAGATGCGCGAGGGAAGTATTGCGTATCTTTCTGAAAAAGAACGCAGTACGCTGGAACTTGGCAAGGAGAAACCCGCGCTGCCGGGTATTGTAATAGGTAAAGAACTGGCAAAGAACATGGGGCTTCTACTTTTTGATCCCGTGAACATCATCTCTCCCATAGGTATTTCCACACCTATGGGAATGGTTCCAAAAATGAAAAGGTTTATTGTTGTGGGCATCTTCGACTCCGGGTTCTATGAATATGATTCGACTTTGGCATATGTTTCCCTGAAAGACTGCCAAGACTTCTTAAACTTGGGAGAAGGGGTCACGGGCCTTGAGATCAAGGTTAACGACATCTATAAAGCCAATATCATCGCAAAATCCATAGAAAAGAAACTGGGGTTCCCTTTCTGGGCGAGAAACTGGATGGAAATGAATAAGAACCTATTTTCCGCTCTGAAGCTGGAGAAGCGAGTCATGTTTATCATCCTCAGTCTCATTGTTCTTGTTGCGGCCTTTAACATAATATGCACACTCATTATGATAGTCATGGAGAAAAACAAGGATATTGCCATTTTGAAATCTATGGGGGCTACTTCAGCAAGCATCATGAAAATATTCATTTATCAAGGGGTGACGATAGGCGCTATCGGCACCCTTATGGGCTGCATCGGAGGGCTTGCAGTTGCCTTAAACCTTGAGAAGGTATCTGTATCGATTGAAAATCTTTTCGGTTTCAAAATACTTCCCGGAGATGTATATTACCTGAGCCAGTTACCTTCCCAAGTCAATTACAGTGATGTAGTCATCATTATCGTAGGGACCATGCTGATAAGTTTCCTGTCGACAATTTATCCTTCTTGGAGGGCTTCTAAATTGGACCCGGCGGAAGCCCTGAGATATGATTGATTAATGGCTGGCGTTCAGACTCTGCGGGGTCAAGCCAAATGCCGGAGAAACAGAATTACAAATACCAAATGCCAGAATTCAGATACTGGAATTCAGTTTTTTATTGATGATAAAACTTAATGCCGTAAGTAAAACATTTATCAAGGATGGTAATAGGATTGAAGTTTTGAAGAGCCTGGACCTCACGATATCTCGAGGTGAGTCTCTTGCCATTTTGGGCGTTTCCGGTGCAGGCAAAAGTACCCTTATTCATATTTTGGGAACACTTGATCACCCCACGTCGGGCAGCGTGCTTTTCGACGACATTGATGTCTTCCAGTGGGATAAGAAAAAACTGGCAGAGTTCAGAAACAAAGCGATCGGTTTTGTTTTCCAATTTCATAATCTGCTGCCCGAGTTTAACAGTGTGGAAAATACTATGATGCCAGCTCTGATTCACGGTCTACCGTACCGAAAAGCAAGAGAGAGGGCGGCAGCAATTTTGCGTGAAGTGGGACTCGGAGACAGATTGTCCCACAAACCGGGTGAACTTTCCGGAGGTGAACAGCAGCGGGTTGCCGTGGCACGGGCACTTATCATGGAACCGGAAATCATTCTGGCTGATGAGCCTACGGGAAATCTTGATAGCGAAACGGGTAAGAAGATAGAAGACATCCTGCTGGAGCTCAACAGAACAAAAAGGATCACCCTCATCGTCGTAACCCACAATAGTACTCTGGCCAACAGAATGTCAAAGAACATAGGCTTAAGGGACGGAAAGATTTATGACTGTGAATAAGAATAGATTTCTCATAAAAATCATCGTTCTCTTGGCTTCTCTACTACCGGCACATCATCATGATGCCCTTGCAGAGGAGCTGCAGAAAATTGCCATTATGCCCTTTGAAATTCACGCCCGGGAAAATGCAGCTAATCTGCAGGAATCCATCTACAAAGGGCTCTCCATGGAGTTTGCCAAGTCAAAAAGCATCCATCTAATTGAGCGAGATTCACTGGCCAAAGCTTTGGGAAACAAACGGATTGATGAATCGCTTGCCCTCGATGTGGGCAAGAAGACAGGTGCCGATTACGTAATCACGGGGAGTCTTTCCGCTTTCGGAGAGCAAATCAGCGTTGACACCAGGGTCATTAACGTAAAGGAGGGAAAAGCGCTGTATTCAGTCTTTGCGCAGGGCAAAGGCCCAGCCGCAATTAGTTCCATCTCCGCTCAATTGCGGACAAATATACTCCTCAAGATAGCCGCATATATGAGAATAGCAAAGATTGAGTTCAAGGGCAACAAGAAAATTGAAAGCAGCGCGCTTACCCAGGTGATAAAAAGTGCCAGGGGCAATCTATTCTCGGAATCAGAGCTCACATCCGATGTCAAAGCTATTTACAAGATGGGATATTTCGATGATGTTACCGCAGATGTCACTGACAGTCCTGAGGGAAAGACCATTACATTTATTTTGAAAGAAAAAGCCCTTATCTCAGAAATAAGAATAAAGGGGAATAAAGCCATCGAGAGAAGTGAGGTTGAAGGAGCTCTGACATTCAAAGTGCAGCAAGTCCTCAACCCGGAAAAGATTGTCGCCAGTGCAGAAAAAATCAAAACCCTCTACGATAACAAAGGATACTACAATGCAGAGATCAAGTATACTATCGATAAAGAAGGAGAGAAGAATGTCATAGTTACCTTTAACATTACCGAAAATGAGAGACTATATGTCAAGTCCATTTCCTTTGAGGGAAACCAGGCATTTACAAGCAAAGAATTAAGAAACATGATGAGCCTTTCGGAAAAGAGCATTTTCTCTTTTCTCACTGACTCGGGCATCCTGAAGAAAGACCAGCTAAAACAGGATACGGACAAAATAACTGCATTTTATCTCAATCACGGCTTTATCAACATTCAGATCGGTGAACCTGAAATTACGCATGACAAGAAAGGGATATATGTAAAGATACCGATAGTGGAGGGAAAACAATTCAAAGTAGGGAAGGTAGATATTACAGGCGACATATTGACTGTTTCACGCTCTGAACTACTGAATAAACTTAGTATCCGTAAGAAAGAGTTCTACGACAGGGAAGCAATCATGAAAGATATGGAATACCTTACCCAAGCCTGTAATGATGATGGTTTCGCATATGCAGATGTTACCCCGCGTACTATACCTCAGGAAAAAACCCAGACGGTGGATGTAACTTTCAATATCAAGAAAGGTAATGAGGTCTTCTTCAACGTGATAACGATCACGGGTAACACAAAAACCAGAGATAAGGTGATCAGGAGGCAGCTCACTTTTAACGAAGGGGATCTTTATAGCAGCAGTAAGCTCAAGAGCAGCTACATGGCCCTCAATCGTTTGCGATACTTTGAAGAGATAAATTTTCAGACAGAAAAGGGCCCTAACGAATCACTGACGGATGTGAATATCAACGTCAAGGAGAAATCGACTGGCATGTTCAGTATTGGCGCAGGATACTCAGCCCAGGACGGTGCCATCGGTACCGCCCAGATATCCCAGCAGAACCTCTTTGGCAGGGGACAAATACTAAGCCTCAAAGGAACCATTGGCATTAGTGGAACAACAAACATGTATGAACTCTCATTCATCGAGCCATGGCTGTTTGATATTCCCCTATGGAGCAAATTCGACCTCTGGAGCGCATACCGGGAATATGACAGCTACAATCTAAGAACTGAGGGGTTTGGAATGACCTTTGGTTATCCTCTCTGGCCTTATGTAACCGGCTATGTGGGATACAAACTTTATACGAATGATGTCACAGATGTCCAGCCGACCGCAGCGTTTATTATCCAGCAAGAGGCGGGAAAAACGACGGAGAGCGTGGTATCCGTCACCGTAATGAAGGATACAACTGATGACGTTATGTTTCCGACGAATGGTTACAGGAACAGCGCAAGCATTGATTACGCGGGAGGGCCCCTCCAGGGCAGCGTAGACTATATCAGATATACGGCAAAAGCTTCATGGTTCCACCCCTTGCCTCTGGATACGGTGTTCGACGTGCGCGGGCGAGTCGGTTTCATACAACGCACTACAGAGTCAGATGTCCCTATATATGACCGCTACTATCTGGGAGGGATTGATACCCTCCGGGGACTTCGTGATGTGGGGCCAAGAGATCCTGTTACAAATGATCCCATTGGCGGCTTTACAATGATGTGTTTCAACTTTGAATACGTCTTTCCCTTGATTAGGAACGCAGGGATAAAGGGGGTTGTGTTTTTCGATACTGGCAATGCATGGGATAGCGGTTATCATTTCAACGACCTGAGGAAAACTGCAGGAGTGGGTATCAGGTGGTACTCCCCCATTGGCCCCCTAAGGCTCGAATGGGGCTATGTGCTTGACCGGAAAGATGATGAATCTCCAAGCCGATTTGAATTCACTATGGGTGTGTCTATGTAGACATGCCATTTCATTCTAATTAATAAGGAGGAAACGGTTATGAAAAAAAGTGGTGTGCTGATAATGACGATATTTTTCGTTCTGTCATTTTCTCTATATGGCAGATACGCATTTGCTGCCGAAAAAATAGGCTTTATCGATATGCGAGAGATCATGATCAAATCTGATGCAGGGAAAAAGGCTAGCCAAGATTTCAGTAAGCTTTACGAAAAAGATAAGGTCATGATACAGAAGCGGGAAGACGAAATGAAAAAACTTAAGGATGATCTGGAAAAGCAACGATCCGTTCTGACAGAGAGCGCCATGAAGGAAAAAGAGGCAGCATACCAGAAAAAATTCAGGGATTACCAGTTGATGGTCAAGGATGCCAATGAAGAGCTTCAGTCAAGAGATCAGGAGCTTTCTAAGAAGTTGGTCCCCGACATCTTGAAGGTAATAAATCTCATCGGTGATAAGGAAAAATATACACTGATCATCGATGTCGGCAGCATTCCCGTTGCCTACTTCGCGAAAGAGAACAACTTGACTGAGAAGGTTATTCAAGAATTCAACAAGACCTACAAACCGAAGAACTGAAGGATAGCGATACCAAATTGAAAAAGACGCTGGGCGAAATTTCATCTTTTCTAGGAGGCAAGATCAAAGGAGACCCGGAAGTAGTCATTGAAGATATCCGGGGAATCGATGAAGCCGGAAAGGGCGATCTGACCTTCATCGCAAACTTAAAATATTTAAAGTACATTGAGACAACAAAAGCCTCTGCCATTCTGGTGTCACCACAAATCGAGAGTAACGACAGAAATCTGATCGTTGTTGGTGATCCCTATGTCGCCCTCGGCCGTGTCCTCGGTCTTTTTTATCCTGAAGACCACGATCCACCCAAGATTAGCACGGGAACCTTCATCGAGGAAGGCGCAATCGTCTCAGGAGGCGCGACTATCTATCCCGGTGTATATATAGGACGGGAAACAAGGATTGAACGGGGCGTTATCATCTATCCAGGTGTCTGCATCGGTCGTCGCGTTGTCATCGACGAAGACTCAATCCTTTACCCCGGCGTCGTTGTATTAAGAAGATGCATCATCGGAAAGAGGGTCATCCTGCACCCAGGTGTCATTGTCGGCAGTGACGGCTTTGGTTTTGCCAGGCCAGCACAAGAAAATATAAAGATCCCCCAGGTAGGCTTTGTGCAAATAGACGATGACGTTGAGGTGGGAGCCAATACTACAATAGACAGGGGCACCATTGGTAAAACCTGGATACAGAAGGGTGTGAAAATAGACAATCTGGTGCAAGTGGCCCACAATGTAATCATTGGCGAATACTCTGTGATTGTATCCCAGGCCGGCATTTCGGGAAGTACGAGGCTTGGAAAGGGTGTGATACTGGGAGGTCAGGTAGGTCTCGTTGGCCACATCGATATAGGTGATCATGTCATGGTTGGCGCCCAGTCAGGTGTTCATGACGATGTCCCCCCCAACCAGATTGTGTCCGGTTCACCGCATTTGCCTCACAGACAATGGCTGCGAGTACAGGCATGTGTTTCACAACTTCCGGAAATGCGCAAAAATGTGGCATCGATATTGAAAAGACTGGAGAACCTAGAGAAGGACATAAAAAAATAAACCCGAGCGTGCCAAATCCTGAATACTGGACAGGTTCCAAATGTGCGTAAGATTATTTGTTTTGAATTTATTTGGAACGTAAACATCAGGATTTGTGGTCCCAAGGATTAACCATCATGAATATTCACCCCACAGCAATCTTGTCTAAAGAGACCCACATCGAGGAGGGGGTCGAGATCGGCCCTTATACGGTCATAGGGCCTGATGTCCATATCGGAAAGAACACTTTTATCGGACCTCATGCAGTAGTTGATGCCCACACCGACATTGGAGAGGGATGCCGCATTTTTCAATTCAGCTCAATCGGCGCAATACCCCAGGACCTGAAATTCAAAGGGGAAAAGACCCGGGTTATCATAGGAAACAACAATACAATCAGGGAATATGTGACCATTAATCGTGCTACATCTGCCGATATCGGTGTAACCATCTTAGGAAATAATAATCTCCTCATGGCATACTGCCACGTGGCACACAATTGCAAACTGGGAAATAATATCGTTATGGCTAATGCCGCCAATCTAGCCGGCCATATACACGTAGAAGATCACGCCATCATCGGCGGACTAACGGGCATACATCAATTCACACGCATAGGAGCGCACTGCATCATCGGCGGAGCGTCTGCCGTTTCCAAGGATGTTCCCCCTTTCGTCATGGCTTCCGGTAACTATGCAAAGCTGTATGGTCTCAATATAATAGGACTGAAGCGCAGGGGCTTCACGGAGGAAACAATACAAGCGCTGAAAAAAGCCTACAGGATTGTATTTAGATCATCTCTTCTTCTCTCTGCGGCAATCGCAAAGGTCAAGGCCGAGGTTGATGATATTCCGGAAGTAAGGCAATTTGTTGAGTTCATCGAAACCAGGTCAGCTAGGGGAATTACTAGATAACTCTTAAATCTCATGATTTTGAAAGCTTCCCTGCTGTGTTCGAAACGACAATTGTATAGTGGCATCCATGAAATGACGTTTTAGAATTTATTATATTGTCCTATATATGAAAGAAATCAGAATCGGAGTGATAGGCATAGGTCATCTAGGCAAATACCACCTGCAAAAGTACCGCGGGTTGCCCAATTGCCGGATTATCGGCGTGGTTGACATCAAGAAGGAGCGTGCCGCAGAGGCGGCCGAAATGTACGACTGCCTCGCCATGTCCGATCACCGCAAGCTTATAAGTTCAGTCGATGCAGTCAGCATTGCCGTTCCAAGCATATCCCATTACCGGATCGCGAAAGACTTCCTGGAAGCAGATATTGACGTCCTCTTGGAAAAACCCATTGCCACGACTACCGAGGAAGCTGACGAACTCATAGCCATCGCCGAAGCAAGAGAGTTGATATTTCAAATAGGATTGCTCGAACGATTTAATCCGGCAATAGTCGCGCTGAAGAAGATTATGGGAAAACCCCTTTTTATTGAGACTCACCGCCTTCACCCATTCTTCGAACGCGGTACTGATGTGGATGTTATTCTTGATCTCATGATCCATGATCTCGACATAATCCTACACTTCGTCAAGTCACCCGTAAAGAATGTGGAAGCCGTGGGTGTGTCTATCCTGTCGGATAAGGTGGACATTGCCAACGCGAGGATTACTTTTTCTTCCGGTTGCGTGGCCAATGTTACGGCCAGCAGGGTGACGGGAAAAACTATGCAGAAGATAAGATTCTTCGGGCTTGACGGCTATCATGCAGTCGATTATGGGAAGCGCGAATTGGTCTCTCTGCGGAAGACAAACGGTATGGGAGGAAGCGTCGAAATAAGCGGCAACCCTGTGGAAGTCAAAATACGTGATCCCTTAGAGGAAGAGATCCGATCATTTATTGAATCGGTTATAAGCCGGAATCCGCCGCCTGTCACAGGAAGGGAGGGGAGGGATGCGTTGGAATTAGCCCTTCTCATTATTGAAAAGGTGAAACAATCGCAGGAGTTGCTTCCGTGATACCCATGGTTGATCTCACGAGACAGTATAAGAACCTAAAAGCGGACATCGATGCAGCTATACAGAATGTGCTTGACCATGGTCAGTTCATCTTGGGGCAAAATGTGGCGGAACTGGAAAAAGAAATTGCCGAATATCATGGTGTCTCTCATGCCATCGGAGTGGCAAGCGGAACCGATGCCCTGCTCCTCTCTCTACGGGCCTGTGGAATCGGGCCGGGAGACGAAGTTATTACAACTCCCTTCACCTTTATCGCAACAGCGGACGTCATATCGCTTCTTTCAGCAACACCTGTCTTCGCAGATATAGCCAAGGACACATTCAATATCGACCCCGGCAAGATAGAGGAAAAGATTACGAGGAAAACCAAGGCGATCATCCCTGTACATCTTTTTGGCCATCCTGCAGATATGGATCCGATCTGCTCTCTGGCCGGGAAATATAATCTTAGAGTCATTGAAGACTGCGCCCAGGCCTTCGGTGCGACGTACAAAGGGCAAAAAGTGGGAACCTTGGGTGACTGTGGGTGCTTTAGTTTCTTTCCGAGTAAGAATCTGGCCGGCTATGGAGACGGAGGCATGATTATCACCGGCAATGAGGAGTTGGCAAAAGACATGAGGCTCCTCCGTAATCACGGTAGTATTATTAGATACTATCATAAGACTCTAGGATATAATAGCCGTCTTGATGAGATACAGGCAGCTGTCATCCGAGTCAAAATGAAAAAGATCGAAGAATTCAATAATAAGCGGCGCACTCATGCAGACTTATACAGAAGACTTATCAAGAGAGACGACATCACTCTCCCCCTTGAGCTGCCTGAGTGCAAGCATGTATATCATCAGTTTACTATCCGTTCAAGAAACAGGGACGACGTCAGGAAGGCCCTGCAAAATAACAATGTCTCCTCAGCGATCTACTACCCCGTGCCTCTCCATAGGCAGGAGGTATTCATCCGCCGGAATATTCGCACGGAAAACCTGACGAACAGTGAGACGTGCGCTGCGGAGGTGCTGTCCCTACCCATGTTCCCCGAGCTGGAAGAAGAGGAGATTCAGCAGGTAAGCAATGTGATCAACCATGCACCCTGAACTACCCCTTTTCAAAGACAAGAAAGATGAAGAAAGTTCAAAGAAGAAACAAATCATGATTGTGGCGGGGGAAGCCTCGGGCGACCTCCATGGGGGAAACCTAGTACAGGCCATACACAGAATTGATCCAGAAATAAAGTTCTATGGTATTGGGGGGCGGAAATTAAGGGCAGCCGGCATCGAGCTGACAGCGGAGGCCGCAGAAATGGCTGTCGTCGGACTCACCGAGGTCGCCTCCAAACTGAGATTCATACTGAAAGTTATGTCTCTATTGAAGGCATCGCTGAAGAAAGACAGACCCGATCTTCTTATCCTCATTGATTACCCCGATTTCAACCTTCCTCTCGCCAAGGCTGCTAAGAAATATGGCGTAAAGGTTTTATACTATATCAGTCCCCAGGTATGGGCGTGGCGGAGAGGAAGAATCGCGAAAATCAAAAAGGTAGTCGACAGAATGGCTGTGATTCTCCCCTTTGAGGACGACCTCTACAGGGAGGCCGGTGTGGATTCGACTTTTGTCGGCCATCCCCTTCTGGATGTGGTTCGGAGAAAGTATCCCCGCAAAGAAGCGCTACGCAAGTTCGATCTTGCCGAAGGGGTGACAACAGTAGGAATTCTGCCCGGGAGCAGGCAATCAGAGGTGACTAGACTCCTTCCCATAATGCTCGGGGCGGCGGAGATCATCAATAAAGAAATCAAGCCTGTCCAATTTGTGCTGCCTCTTGCCGATACACTGGATATTTCTTCCGTGTCACAGGTAATTGCGCGCTATTCCGTAACGGTGAAACTCATCCCTGATGAGGTATACGATGTCATCGCTTGTGCAGACATAGCCATGGTTGCATCGGGAACGGCCACACTGGAAACGGCTTTGATGGAGACACCCATGATTATCGTTTATAAGGTGTCTGCACCTTCCTATTATGTAGGCAAGATGGTAATCCGTGTCGATCATATCGGTCTCGTCAACATCATAGCAGGAAAAAAAGTTGTCCCGGAGCTAATCCAGTTTGATGCAACCCCGGAAAAGATGGCAGCCAGCGTCATCCACATACTTTCAAGCAGAGAGCGCATGGAAAATATCAAAGCGGAACTGTCAAAAATCAGGAACATGCTGGGAAGCCACGGTGCGGCAGAAAAGGTTGCCCGTCTGGCATATGATATGATAAACCCTGAACACTAATTGTGGAACGAATCAGGATGCTGATATTTTAAGGTTTGGATATTTGAACCTGGAGTTTTCTTAACGAGTGGATATTTTTAAACGCCTTCTACAGCTTGCAAAGCCGCACGCACCGAAGTTCATCCTGGCAATGTTCTGTATGCTTGTTGTCGGCGCTGCAACGTCTGCCCTGGCTTTTCTTGTGAAGCCGGCCTTGGATGAGATATTTCTTAAAAGAAACGCCGCCATGCTCACGTGGATACCCGTCGCTGTCATTGCCATATACCTCATAAAAGGGGGCTGCAATTATACACAAACGATACTGATGAGTTTCATCGGCCAGCGGGTTGTAGCGGATTTACGTAATAATCTCTACAGACGGATACAGATGCAGTCACTCTCATTTTTCACGAAGCATCCGACAGGCATTCTGATGTCACGGATTACCAACGACGTAGGATACGTCCAGGGAGCCGTATCGGAAGCCGTCACAAGTCTCCTTAAAGACTCCTTTACTCTTATCTGCCTCGTTTTTGTCATCTTTTACCGCGACTGGAAATTGGCAGTAATTGCCATGTTCATATTTCCTCTCGCTATCTATCCTATAGCCAAGTTCGGCGCGAAAATGAGAAACATCGCCAAACGCACCCAGGTTACCATAGGTAGCCTTACCACGCTTCTCCAGGAAACAATTTCAGGCACAAGGATTGTCAAGGCATTCAGCATGGAAGAGTACGAAAACGTGAGGTTTGCAAAGGAAAATGAGCACCTCTTCAAGCTTGCTTTGAAATCCGTTTCCGTAAACGCCATATCCAGCCCATTGATGGAATTCTTAGGGGGTATAGGCATAGCCTCTATCATCTTCTATGGAGGGTACGAGGTGATAAAAGGCGTTTCCACGCCGGGTACTTTTTTTTCTTTCCTGACGGCACTAATCATGCTCTACGAGCCTGTAAAGCGGCTGACCAATGTGAATAACACGATACAGCAGGGAATCGCGGGCGCAGAGCGGGTTTTCAGTATCATCGATATCGTGCCGGATATAAAAAATGAAACCGACGCCATCGAGCTGCCGAAGGTCTCACAGGGCATTGATATCCGGGACGTTACCTTCTGCTACGAAGAAATGCCCGTTTTGAAGAATGTCAATCTCTCCATCAAAGCTGGTGAGGTTGTTGCCTTTGTCGGCATGAGCGGTGGCGGCAAGACGACCCTCGTCAATCTGATCCCGCGCTTTTACGACGTATCACGGGGACAAATTCTAATTGACGGCCATGACATCCGCCATATCACCATCGAGTCGCTGCGTGGGCAGATCGGCATTGTCACACAGCAGACCATCCTGTTCAATGACACGGTGCGAAATAATATCGCCTACGGCAACATCGAAAAGACCGACGAGGATATAATCCGGGCGGCGAAGGCAGCCAACGCCCATGACTTTATTATGAACTTACCGAAAGGGTACGATACTGTCATCGGTGAGCAGGGGGCAAAACTATCCGGAGGTGAAAGACAGAGGATCTCCATTGCAAGAGCCCTGCTCAAAGATGCACCTATTCTAATTCTTGACGAAGCTACATCGTCCCTTGACACGGAAGCAGAAATAGAGGTTCAGGATGCTCTGGAATACCTCATGAGAGGAAGAACAACACTTATTGTTGCGCACCGGCTTTCGACAATCCGCAACGCCCATCGGATACTGGTGCTTGGAAATGGCGAGATCGTCGAAGAGGGAACTCACGAATCGCTTCTGGAAAAAAGGGGAGAGTACTTCAAATTTTATAACATGCAGTTTAAAGATGAGAACAGGAACGGCGTTGAGAAAACTTTCCAATAAACTGAGAACAATCTGGTACTCCGATATTAATGCATCCTTTCTGAACCCCCTGACACTAATCCTATCCTTCGTATCTCTATTCTACCGCTCTATCGTAAACTTTAAAAACTGCACGTATGATTGCGGCATCATTAAGCAGACCAAGCTGCCCTGTAAGGTTATCAGCATCGGAAATATAACCATAGGCGGCACCGGAAAGACTCCTATGGTGATAATGTTGGCAAAATCTTTAAAGGAAAAAGGATACAGACCGGCCGTGTTAAGCAGGGGATATGGGGGAAAGGCCAATTCCACTGTGAATGTTATCTCAGATGGTTCAAAAGTTATTATGGGACAAATCGAGGCCGGAGATGAGCCAATCCTCATCGCCAAAGCTGCGGAGGGGATACCAGTACTGACCGGACCTGATAGGATCCAGACGGGCAGGTTCGCCATAGAAAAACTGAGAGCCAATATCCTGATCCTTGACGATGCATTCCAGCACAGACGTATCTTTAGGGACGTGGACATCGTCATCCTCGATCGTGAGCTGCCTTTTGGAAACGGATTCCTGCTTCCCAGAGGACCGCTTCGGGAACCATTGGGGGCATTGAATCGCGCCCACTTCGTCATTTGGAGAGACAGAACCAGAGATGGCCGTTATCCAAAATACCAGGAACAGGGCATCGGCTGGTTCCGCCCCGTCCTTTCGGTGTACCTTCGACCCAAGGATATCATAAGCGCCGATACGGGAGACGTCTATCCTCTGGAATCAATCAAAGGGAAGAAGGTCTGTGCATTTGCCGGAATCGCCTCACCGGAGGCATTCAGCAGGACTGTCGAGTCTTTAGGCTGGACCGTAAAGAGTTTCATTGACTTCCCCGATCATTACCAATATACGAAAGCAGATATTGCATATATTCAAAGAAGGTGCAGCGACTCTTCTTCTGATGTCATAATCACCACAGAAAAAGACGGCGTCCGTTTGACAGACTTCCCTGATTTCTTGAAAGATGTCTTTTTCCTCAGGGTGGAAATGGAAATGCTCCCTTCCCGCGAGGAATTTGAGACGTTAATCTTCGAGAGACTGAAATGAAAAAGGTTACGGTGGCAGATATAACACGTACTTGCTTTAGTGCCTTACCCCGCGAATTGAGAAGGAACTTCTCTATTGGAACGTTTCTCCTTTTTTACTATCTATCTCCAAGGCAGGGTGCTGCCAACAAATGAAAGTCATAATCTCAACGCGCATCCCCTTTGACAGGGCAAAAAATATTTTGATACGCGGCACAAACTGGATTGGAGACGCAATCATGACGCTCCCCGCAGTCAGTGCCATCAGAAATACCTTTCCCCATGCGCAGATATCTGTTCTCGCAAAGCCTTGGGTTGCTGAGATATTCAATCTCTGCAAGGAGGTCGACGAAGTTATTGAGTTTCAAAGCCCGGGAGTTCATTCTGGCATCGCGGGAAAAATTAGATTGGCGAAGGAACTGAGTGCCAGGAGATTTGATGCGGCCATCCTTTTGCAAAATGCCATAGAGGCAGCCATCATAACCTGGCTGGCCGGTATTCCCATCCGGGCGGGATACAATTCCGATGGCAGGGGGTTACTGCTTACGCATTCCGTCCAGAGGACGGAAGACATAAGGAGAGTGCACCAGATCCATTACTATCTGGGAATGGTCAAGGCCCTCGGATGCCAATCAGCAGGTGTGGATGTATTTCTGCGGCCGGGAAGGGAATATGAGATTTTGTCAGAAAAGCTTCTCGGCGAACATGATATCGGCAGGGAGAGTTTCATTGTCGGCCTGGCTCCGGGAGCCGCTTACGGGCCGGCTAAGAGGTGGCTCCCGGAAAGGTTTGCCGCCGTTGGTGACAGAATGGTTGAAGACCTTTCAGCGCAGGTCATTCTTTTCGGAAGCAGCGAAGACAGGAAAAGTACTGATCTGGTTCAACAGCATGCCAGTCACCAATTTGTCAACTTGGCCGGGAAAACGAATCTGAAAGAGGCTATCGCGGTTATCACCAGATGCAGCCTTTTCATATCAAATGATTCCGGCCTGATGCATATTGCCGGGGCTTTAAACATCCCCACGGTTGCCATCTTCGGATCGACGAATCCTGTCACTACCTCCCCTGTGGGAAACAGAAGTGCAGTTATCTACAAAGGTGCATCTTGCAGCCCATGCCTCAAAAATACATGCCGGACAGACCTCAGATGCATGGATATAATTAGTATTGAAGAAGTGTGTGAAACCGCGAAGGGTGTTTTGAAGCAATGAAAAAGAATGCGGCAGTTTTTTTCGACAGGGACGGCACGCTGAATGAAGAAGTGGGATACGTGGACAGCATTGACAAACTGAGACTCTTTGCCAACACGGCAGAAGCGGTCAGGCTAATCAATGAGAGTGGGATGAAGGCCGTGGTGATTACCAATCAGTCAGGGGTAGCAAGGGGGTATTTCACCGAGGAATTCGTCAGGACGGTTCACGATCACATCCAGGAAATACTTCGTGGAAAAGGCGCATTCATTGATGCCTTCTACTACTGCCCCCATCATCAGACAGAAGGTATCGGGGTTTACATGCAGTCCTGCGCATGCAGAAAACCGGAAGCGGGAATGCTTATCGAAGCATCGAAAGAACTCCGCATTGACCTTCAGCGTTCTTACACGGTGGGAGACATGCTCAAGGACATCCAAGTGGCGCATGCGGTGGGAGCAAAAGGAATCCTCGTCAAGACAGGCTATGGTCTAAACACCATACAGAAAGACTTGACGCCCGACTCTTCCGAAATCTGTCAGCCCAGCTATATCGCAGAAGATATTCTCGATGCCGTTAAGTGGGTTATAGAGGACCGGAAAAAGAGACGCCCAAGAAAGCTTTAAGATTGACATTACTGACTACGTGCAGCGATCTCATAAAAACTTGCCATGAATATTCTGATTGTCAAATTGAGCGCCATCGGCGACGTTATCCATACACTTCCCTCTTTGGCCGCCCTTAGAAGGCTTTATCCAGACGCAAATATCACGTGGGCCATTGAAGATGCCTCTTCAGACCTGATTTCTGACCATCCATATGTGGACAGGGTCATAGTCTCTCACAGGAAACGATGGATTGGGGACCTGAAGAAGGGCCGCATCACAAAACCCATAGGAGAAATTAAAAACTTCATCAATGACCTGAGAACGCGGCCTTATGATCTGGTAATTGATTTTCATGGGCTTTTCAAGAGCGCCCTAGTTGTCTTTCTCAGTTCCGGCAAGAGAAGGCTGGGTTACGACAGCATGCAGGAGTTCAGCGGTTTCTTCCTCAATGAAAAAATCCCCGAGGATATGAATAAACACGCCGTTGACCGATACCTCGATTTCCTCCAGTATCTAGGCGCGGATTCCAAAGAGCCGGAATTCTTGGTACCCATAGGTCAAGGAAACATAGACAGAGTGGAAGAACTCCTGCAAAGAAACGACATTGACAAGAATGGCCGGTTTGTGGCAGTAAGCCCGGTAGCGCTATGGGACACTAAACTCTGGGCAGATGAAAAATTCGCCGGGCTATGCGACCGGATTGCGGAAGATCTAAATGTCCGCATTATCTTTACGGGTACCGAGCGCGACAAATTGGCGCATATTCAATCCCGGATGAGAGCCACCTCTGTCAACCTGGGAGGACAAACGACTCTGCGGGACTTGGCCTATCTCTATCAGCGATGCGCCTTACTAATTACCACAGACTCAGGTCCTATGCACCTTGCGGCAGCTATGGGGACACCTGTTATCGCCCTTTTCGGTCCTACCGATCCGTCCCGGACTGGCCCATATGGGAAAGGACATGTGGTCATACAGAGGAAATTATCCTGCAGCCCCTGTTTCCTTAAAGAGTGCGAATCCATGGAATGCATGTCGGGCATTACCATTGATGAAGTATTTCATGCGGTAAGAGAAAAATTATCGAGGCGAGGTGAATAGAATGTTGAGCCTTCGGAGTGGTGCGCTGTTAAATACGCTCGTTGTCTTCGTCATTATTCTTTCCGTAAACTATGCCTATTGTGCTGAAGACGTGCAGAAAGAAGGTCGCGCCAGCAATAGATTCTTCACAGAGATGGGATTTATCACCGGTTTCGGGAAAGGCAGCATTCCGGAGGGCAGCTACCAGCCTGTCTTTCTCATCGGCCATTTCGGTGTCGATCTGAAAAGATATTTCACAGGACTGAAGAATCATAGCGGAACGCTTTCCGTTTTCCTCGAGCCACAGATCAATCCCGTCGTGAATCCGCAAACTGACTTCGAATTCGGTGTTGGCGTTGGCCTCCAGTACACGCATCCAATCATAGGCAATTTATCAGTCTATGCCCTCGGCAGCGTCGGGCCGCACTATATTTCCGTAGTCACAAGCAAACAAGCCAACGGGTTTATTTTTGCCGACACTATAGGCGCCGGGTTCTATTACTATCTCACAAAAGACTCAGCCATCAATGTAGGTTACCGCCTCCGGCATATGTCCAATGCCAATCTTGCAGATCCTAATGGGGGTATTGAGACAAATTCGGGAGTCATAGGCTACTCGGTCTTTTTTGATTGATTTCTCCCCGGACGGGGATTAGAAGGTTGAAACAGCAGGAATTATAAGGGAGGGAAGGAATTGGCGATAAGCAAAGAACTGCTGGATATTTTGGTATGCCCGAGGTGCAAGGGTGACATCCGCCTGAACGAATCGGGAGATGGCTTGATCTGTGATAAGTGCAAACTTTTGTACGAAATTAAAGATGACATCCCGATTATGTTGATTGAGGAGGCAAAAAAACTGCCTTAATTAGAGGCACCATTGTATTCAAGACGTGCTCGGATTTTTTTAACTCGTTTTATCCGGTCTGTAATAATCAGCCGCTAATGAGACCTTGGAACGTGTTCTGCAAGAGTCTCCCAAATTATAAGCCATATTTTAAATCGCGATGGCTCCTGTACCACTCGACGGTCTTCACCAGTCCCACCCGGAAATCTGTCCGCGCCTTAAAACCGAATTCATGGTATGCTTTCGCTGTGTCAAGCATACGCCTTGGCTGTCCGTCCGGTTTCGTTTCATCCCAGATCACTCTGCCTTTGAATCCCGTCAGCTCTATGATCAGACCAACGAGGTCGCGAATGGAGATTTCAAAGCCTGCCCCGATATTCACGGGATCGCTCTTGTTGTATTTTTCCATGGCCAAGATGATGGCCTCTGCTGCATCTTCCACGTAAAAGAATTCCCGCGTTGCCTTTCCCGTGCCCCATACGACAAGCTCTCCTTCCCCGGAGGCAACGGCATCGACGCATCTTTTGATGAGGGCGGGTATAACATGAGAAGAACGGGGATCGAAATTATCTCCCGGACCATAGAGGTTAACAGGAAGCACAAATATGGAATTGAACCCATACTGCTGGCGGTATGCCTGGGACTGCACGAGCATCATCTTCTTTGCCAGACCATAGGGGGCATTTGTCTCCTCCGGATAGCCGTTCCATATATCTTCCTCTTTAAAAGGCACCGGTGTAAATTTCGGGTAAGCGCAGATAGTTCCCAATGCTACGAATTTGTCGATCTTCCTTAGGTACCCTTCATGGATCAACTGTAGACCCATCATAATGTTGTCATAGAAAAGGGACGCAGGATGTTCCTGGTTAAACCCGATGCCGCCCACCTTTGCGGCGAGATGGACGACAACATCGGGCTTTGTGTCTTCATACATCTGTCGAACATCAACAATATTAACAAGGTTATATTGGGGGAGATCCGCCACGGCAATTTTCTGATAGCCTCGATCCTGGAGTTTTCTTAGGAGATGTTTTCCCAAGAACCCCTTGCCCCCTGTGACTGTAATGCGTTTATCTTTCACTCGTTTGACGGATCCTTCCCTAAATTAATGATTTTAGGAACGAGACTTCATGCGGACACGCAGCTACCGTCTGCTATCAGCACGTTCGTAACCTGCATCGCGCAGAGTCTTTTCCTTTTTTGCGAGTTCCATGTCTGCGTCCACCATCATATCCACGAGTTCGTCAAAACCAACCTTCGGTTCCCAACCGAGCACCCTTCTCGCTTTTGTCGCGTCACCGAGAAGTATATTCACATCCGTGGGGCGGAAGTATTTCGCATCAATTTTTACATACCCCTGATAGTCCATACCTAGCTTTTGAAATACCTTTTCCAGGAACTCTCTCACTGAATGGGTCTCTCCTAAAGCAATCACGAAGTCATCAGGCTGGTCATGCTGGAGCATAAGCCACATGGCCTCTACATAGTCCCCCGCATACCCCCAGTCGCGCTTTGTATCCAAGTTGCCCAGATACAGTTTCTGTTGAAGTCCCAGCCTGATTCTCGTCGCCGCCCTGGTAATCTTCCTTGTCACAAATGTCTCACCGCGCCGCGGTGACTCATGGTTGAATAGTATCCCATTGCATGCAAAGAGTTTATAGGCATCGCGGTAATTTCTTACGACATAATAGGCATATACTTTCGCAGCTGCATAAGGACTCTGGGGCTGGAACGGCGTGTCCTCGTTTTGCGGCGGAGGTGCGGCTCCGAACATCTCACTGGATGAAGCCTGGTAAAACCGGGTTCTGATTCCCGTCTTGCGAATCGCCTCGAGCAGACGGAGCGTCCCCAGGCCAGTCACATCCCCCGTATACTCAGGCATGTCGAAGCTTACCCGCACATGACTTTGAGCCCCCAGATGATATATCTCGTCAGGCCGGATGCTATGGAGCAGATCCGTCAGTTGCCCAGAAACGGACAAGTCTCCGTAGTGGAGATACAAGCGGGCTGAGGGATCGTGAAGATCCTTGTAGAGATGGTCAATCCGATCGGTGTTGAACGTGCTGGAGCGCCTGATTAGGCCATGCACAGCATATCCTTTATCTAACAGGAACTCCGCAAGGTACGAGCCGTCCTGCCCTGTTATGCCTGTAATGAGCGCTGTCTTCATTGTCTTCCTTTCAATGACTTTAAACAATTCTGCATTATAATCTTGCGCCCTCGGTATCCGCTTGAGGTAAGCTCAGAGAAGTGAAATGTAATATCAAGGGCTTCACATATATTATGAGGTGTAGATGTTCAAGAGCGAGTAAATTTAGCATGCACAGATGCGAAATATCAAATATCTTTTCAATGGCTTTTCAGTGACCATCATGTCCGCCCCCGCAATCGCTTCCAGGATGGCCTCTCATAAATGCATTGCTTTCCTTTATATAAATTTGATTTTCTTCATCGCAAAAGCCGTCATCTTCAACAGTAACCAGCCATGCCGGAACCGGTCAATTTGTGTGGATCCGTATGTCCGCTCGAGATATCTTATTGGAATCTCGACGATCTGAAGGTTCAGTTTCGCGGCTCCAAAGAGCAGATCGAAATCACCAAAAGGGTCGAAATCACCAAAGTAGCTTCGTCCTGCGACGATCTTCTCGTAATCCCTGAGTCGGAGGACTTTGGTTCCACAAAGTGTATCCCTTATCCGTTGACCAAGGAGGTAGGTGAACATGGCGCTAAAAAATTTATTCCCCAGAAGATTCAGCGTTCTCATGGCCTCTTTTTCCATTTGATACACAAGGCGACTCCCGATGACAAGCTCTCCCTTGCCCGAGACAATCGCTTCAAAGAATTTCGGGAGAGATTCCGGAGGAATGGTCAGATCGGCATCTAGAATCATGAGAACATCGCCTTTTGCTTCCCTGAACCCCTTCCGAACGGCGTCGGCTTTGCCTTTCCCACCCTGGACCATTACCTTAATGTCCTTATCGGGATAGGCCTCCTGAATCCTGTAGCATTCGGCTAAGGTTTCATCCTTAGAGTGACCCTCAACGAATATAAGTTCTGTGTGCTTTCCCATATCTGGCGTACGTTTGACAACGTTCTCAATATTTCCTTTTTCATTGCGGCAGGGAACTATAACGGAACATGTCGTGTCGCCCCCGTCCCCTCTTTTCTCGCATGTCCTGGCAATTACAATTTCATTCAACGCCAGCTTCCGGAAAAAAGGCATTTTCACGATTATCCTGTTTATGATGGTTGAGATAACAGGAATATATACAGGCATGAGAATCTGATAATCCGCTTTGACAGCTTCGAAGTCACTGAGCTTCAGGATATTTCGGATGTCCTGAGGCGGCAGCCAGTGCATAATGGGCCTTCTCATCCGCAGGCCTAACCACTCGGCAAGTTTCAAAATTGGCTGCCAGAGGTAATTAAAGTAGACGATGATTATCCGCGTATCCGGTTTGCAGATCTTCTTCAAACCGTAGAGAGACGCTTGAATGTCATCTACGTAACCAATAACGTTCACGAGAAGGATATAATCGAATTTCTCGTCCGCTTGCAAAGCCTCTAGATCATCTACACGGAATTCAACGCCGTGATGTTTTTCTCTTGCGACTTCAATCATTTTTGGGCTGAAATCAATTCCGACTCTGCGCGAAGCATCTAATGATGCGATCAGATTACCGATACCGCATCCCATCTGCACGATGGATGATTGGGCAGGGACAAGGAACCTAATATAATTCGCTATGGCCTTGTGATAGTAATCCCCTTTCTTCAGCCATTTCTCTCTTTTTCTGGCAAGGGAATCAAAATATCTTATTTTATCTTCTTTACTGATCGCAATATCCTCAAGTAGATTTCACTAAGGTTATCTCGTTTCCAACACCTCGCGGATAGCATCTTGTACCGTCTTTACTTCGAGAGTTTCGAGGCATATACTCCGTTCGGAACCGTTGCAGCCTTTTTTAAGACATGGCACACAATCCATGTTCGACACGACGGCGCGGTGCTTATCGCCTACGGGTGCCCAATCGCGCCAATCAGAGGGTCCGAAGATTGTTAACGTCGGTGTTCCCACAGCAGCGGCTATATTCGGAGCCGCACTGTCAACCCCGAGATGTAAGCTGCTCAGACTGAGTGTGCCGGCCAGTTCAGCCAGCGTCGTTTTCCCCGCAAGGTTGTACACAGTGCCATTACACCTCTTCACCAGTTCTGTAGCTCTGGCCTCTTCCCCTTTACTGCCAACAATAGCGGTAGCAATGTGAAACTCATGCCATAGCCAATTGATGATACTTACCCATTTATCACCGGGCCATTCCTTATACAGCCACCGGGCGAACGGATTGACAGTAATCCACCGATAGGAGGGGCCGGATGCCACGGGTTTCATGTCACACTCAGCGAGCAGCTCGTAAACCCGCGCCATCACCTGATCTGATACCCAGAGCTTGGGGACTGCAGTCTTCCCGGTAATGCCAAAACCCCTGACGATGCGAAGTGACTGCTCTGCGGCGCCCAATACACGCTCTTTCGGAGCGGGAAGCCCAATGAGGAGATGCGTAAAGAGCCAATTTCGCCAGAAGGGAACTCCCGTGTAATAGAGAGAGCCTCTTACGGCGGCGCCAGTCAGGCGGGCCATGATCGCTCCCCGATCGCCGGAACGGAGATCAAAAACCATCTCAAATTGCTCATTACGCAATTTTTTAATCAACCGCACTTGATCAATGATATTTAAGAAAACATTACTCTCGATGCTCTTTACTTCAAAGATTTTATGTATTGATGGATCTGCCTTCAGAAGACATCCGAAGCCTTCCCTAAGAAGAACTGATACATTGGCCCCTGGATAGGATTCCTTAACAGCCCATAATGTCGGTGTCGTCCAGACGACATCCCCGATATCGCCCAGTTGGATAACAAGGACGTCTATGACTTGATTCGTAATTTTAAAATGATCTTGAACAAGCACTATGTATCTGCCACTGCCCTATTCCATAAAAAAGACAGGCTACTTTATTGCAGCCTCCCCTTGAGGTAACTTGCAAAATAGCCTGCCACTTTATCTAAATATGCTCTCTATCTCCTGTGGTGAATATTCGGGAATAATCTCCTGAAGCTTTCTTTTTATAGCCAGCGCATCATGGCGACGCGCCGCATCATATAACTCTTGTAGTTCAGAATTCAGCCAATCGTGCAACTCGGCGGGATTCTTCAAACCATTAGGAAATCCATCTGATCTAAGCACCATTATCTTCTCGTGTTCCGTCGGCGTGATCCCTTCTCCCACAGTAATGAGTTCTTCGTAAAGTTTTTCCCCTTCCCGAAGTCCCGTAAAGACGATCTTAATGTCCTTATCCGGTTCTTTGCCGGATAGCCTTATCAGGTCTCTTGCCATATCCAAAATCTTAACTGGCGTTCCCATTTTCAGGATAAAAACCTCACCGCCCACTCCCATGGCCCCTGCCTGTATGATCATTTGAGCTGCTTCGGGTATGGTCATAAAAAAGCGATTAACCTCCGGATGGGTCACAGTGACAGGCCCGCCCTGCTCTATCTGTCGCCGGAACAGAGGTATTACGGACCCTGATGAACCGACGACATTTCCAAATCGCACAGCCACAAACTTTGCGCCATTTCCCTGAAAGGACTGAAGGAGCAATTCTGCCACACGTTTGCTCGCCCCCATGACGTTAGTGGGCTTAACCGCCTTGTCTGTGGATACAAGGACGAAAAACTTCACGTCGTGCTCAGCAGCCAGTTCCATCACTACCTGAGTTCCCACAATATTATTTGTAACCGCCTCCCAAGGATTCTTTTCCAGCATCGGTACATGTTTATAGGCGGCGGCGTGAAATACAACCTGCGGATGGAATCTCTTGAAAACAGATGTCATGAGCTGCCTGTCCTGTACATGTCCGAGGATAGTCGTGCAATTTTGATAATAGAGTTCATGCTGCAATTCCATCTGTATCTGAAAAAGATTGGCCTCACTCGCATCCACTAAAATTAACGAATGCGGCTGATATTTGATAACCTGACGGCACAACTCCGAACCGATGGAACCGCCGCAACCTGTAATCAGAATTGTTCGTCCATCCAGATAACTCCTGATGCCTGTTATATCCAGTTTCACGGGCGGCCGACCCAACAAGTCCTCATATCTTACATCCCTGAGAACCTTGACGCTGACGCGGCCATCAATAATTTCACCCATGCCCGGCAAGGTCTTATATAAGATATTGCAGCCCTTGCAAATATCCACAATGCGCCGCATCTGCTCCCCGCTGGCGGAAGGAATGGCAACGAGCACCTCTTCAATGTTCGCCTTTTCAACAATAGCGGGCACATTCTGAACGGAACCCAGCACGGATACCCCATGTATTGACCTTCCTTGCTTCAGATGATCATCGTCAATAAGCCCTACCACATCATAGTGAAGCTGGTAATTATCAAAGATTTCCCGAAGCATCTTTTCACCGGCAGCACCAGCACCTATTATTAGCACCCGCTTGCGATGTCTCGGCTGAAAAAAATAAGTCCGGCCAGCTTGCATGCGTTCCTGCCTAGTAAACCAGGAACGAATTACCATTCTTAGTCCTCCAGTCAGAAGAAATGTTAATCCTCCATCCAGCAGGTATACAGCACGAGAATAGCCTTCGAACCTGTAAACAAAAAGGAGCATGGCCATAACTAAAAGCGTCGATACAAGACAGGCCTGGACCAGACTCCAGAAATCTCTGATGCTGGTATAGCGCCACATGCCCCGGTAGAGGCCAAAACCAAAAAAGACAAACAGCTTCAAGGGAACAACCCACAGTAGCACTGTTTTTATCTGCAAGAATTCTTCCTGACGTAATGTGAACTCGAATCGGAAAAGATAAGCAGCCGATAGAGCAAACACAAAAATTGCTGAATCGGCAAGAATCATGAAATATAATTTGGGATTCTTTAATTGTCTATGCATATGATCTATGTCGCCCTCATCATTGACTATGCATGCTTCATCACCTGATGCACCACCGCTACGATACTTTCAGAATCGGGATAATATGCCCGCTCCAAGGCGGTGCTCGCCGGGGCTGGGCAATCCGGAAGGGTCACTCTTCTGACTGCTGTTTTCAAACAATCAAACGCTTGTTCTGTCACAAGCGCTAATATTTCTGCTGCCAAACCGCATGTTTGCCAGCCCACATCTGCCACCACCAAACGGCCAGTCTTACCCACAGACTCCAATATGATCTTCCTATCGAGTGGCTTGACGGTTCGCAGGTCTATCATTTCGACGTCAATCCCCTCCGTGGCCAGTTTCTGAACTGCTTTCTCAGATTCATGCGCCATATATGAAACGGCCACAAGAGTTATATCTTTCCCCAATTTACGGATAATACCTTTCCCTATTTCAACCTCAAATTCCTTCTCAGGCACCACTTCCTCACGCTGGTACAACCAGCGATCATCAATAAAAATAACAGGGTTAGGATCTCTGATAGCTGCAATCATCAATCCCTTTGCATCATACGGGGTCGAAGGCATAACGACCTTCAGCCCCGGGATATGGGAAAACATGGCGTGAAGGGCCTGTGAATGCTGGGCAGCCTGTTCACCACCACGGTTAATGATCCCCCAGATAACAACAGGTACTGAGGCTCTTCCGCCGCTCATATAATGCCAATTAGCCGCTTCGTTGATGATGGGGTCAATGGCGTAAAGCATAAAATCCATCCTGGGATGAACAACAACAGGCCTCATGCCGGCGATCGCTGCTCCTACCGCAGCACCCGTAACAGCATTTTCCGATACGGGTGTATCAATAACCCGTTCCTCACCAAATCTTTCCAATAACCCCTGAGCTGTATTACCTACATACCAAGGGCTCTTTACTCCTTGACCAATTATAAATACAGAAGTGTTGGAGGCCATCATCTGGTGCAGGGCTTCATTGATGGCTAAACTATATGAAAGTTTCCTATCTGTAGACATATCTCATTAATTCACTCCTGTCAGGAAGAGAGCTATTCCTTGCATAAATTTGAGCTTCTTCCACTTCCTGTCGTATATCGAGTTTAATATTAATTAATTCTTGCTCGGCTATGATGTTATTTTTCAACAAATATTGTTCAAAGCGATCGATGGGATCCTTTTCCAGCCACCTTTTCACTTCTTCTTGAGGCCTTATATCTGCATGTGTTCCCTGGATATTATCATCAGGTCCCACATGCCCACGAAAACGATACGTCAGAAACTCCAGAAAAACAGGACCTTCACCGCACCGGCATTTGTTGATTGCGTTTCGACCAGATTCGTAAACCTGTAATACATCATTCCCGTCAACTTCATGATTTTCGATGCAGAATGGTTCTGTAATTTTAAAAATGTTGTTCTTAACCCGACACTCATGAATCGGCATATGGGTAGCATATAAATTATTCTCACACGCAAAAATTATGGGAAGTTTTTTTAGAGCGGCAAAATTGAGCGACTCATATAAAACCCCCTCACCAGTTGCCCCGTCTCCGAAAAAAGATACGGTTACTCGGCTATCCTTTCGGATTGTTGAGGCCAGTGCCGCCCCCAAAGCAAGGGATATAGTTCCAGCCACAATCGGAGCAGCTCCCAGCATGCCCTTGTCAGGATCAATCAAGTGCATAGAACCACCTCTACCACGGGAGCATCCTCCTTCTCGGCAATAAATTTCGGCCACAAGTTCTTTCAAACTGCACCCTTTGGCTAGATAATGCCCATGAGAACGGTGTGTCCCAAAAATGTAATCTCTCTTGTCCAGTGAAGCGCATAATCCTACGGCAATTGCCTCTTCCCCAGAATAAAGATGACAAGGGCATCGGACTTCCCCCTTCAGGATCGGCTCAACAAAACTTTCTTCACAAAGACGAATGCTGAGCATCATCTTATATAAATCACGCAAAAATTCTTTTGGGTAACTCACATCACCTCTTACATTTCTCTGCTATGGAATCGATGATTACAAATATTTCTTCTGTTAAGTTCCATCCATCTGCACCCAAATTTTCGGCTACCTGAATGTCTGTTTTTGCACCAAACAGTGAACAAGTAAAAGGCACAAAATCAAGCACCCATCGAAGTGCAAGTTGACTAACCTGGCGTCCCATAGAGGCAGCCAACTGCGCAAGTAATTCTAAGCATTTGACATACCCGATAAAGGCATCCCCCGAAAATTCAGGCATCGTACTGCGGTGATCATCAGCAGAGAACTTGGTATCTGTTGTAAATTTACCTGTTAACAGTCCGTCCGCAAGAGCGCCCCAAGCAACAAGGGTTATGCCATGCTTTCTGCAAATATCCAATAACTCCTTACTTGCATCTCTGTCAAAAATATTTAATCGAACCTGTACCGCAGCCACCCGTGCTACCTGCAAGGCCTGAATCAATTGATCAGCAGAGAAATTTGCAACACCTATAGCTCCTATTTTACCTTCATCACGCATACGATTAAGAACCGCAATACTCTCTTGTACTGGAGTTACATCATCAGGTTTATGGACATAGTAAAGGGGAATATAATCCAGCTTCAATCTTCTTAAGCTATCTTCTAGAGCTCTTCTAAGGTATGAAGGTGAAATATCAGACCAAACTTTTCCACACTCATTCCACCGAACACCTCCTTTGCTTGCTATCACAACTTTAGTACGTGATTTACCCAACACACTGGCAAGCAATGTCTCAGACTTTCCCAGCCCGTAAACATCTGCCGTATCAAAGAAGGTGACTCCATTTTCTAGTGCGCACTGGATAGCTCGGACAGAATCCTCATCCTTAACTCTACCCCAACCATGACCTCCAATTGCCCAGCAGCCCATACCAAGACGACTGATATAAGGTCCTGTATTTCCCAGACGTATCGTCTCCAAAATGCTCACTGACCCGTAATCCTCTTAACTACCCTGCAAAAAGTCGTCCAAAGAATGCCGAAATCCTGCCCAAAGGACCATTCTTTCACATATTTGACTCTTAATTCATTCTTGCGGTTCAGGATATGCTCACGGAAGAACCTATCGGGGTCTTTGTTCCCCACAAGATCATCGAGGTCAGCAAACTCAATGGATGCATAATCGGTTATCCCAGGGCGCATGCAAAGAATATACTCCTCGTCACCTTTGTATTGAGCAGTATATTCCAACACCTCCGGGCGAGGTCCCACAACGCTCATTTCGCCCACCAGGACATTCAGAAGCTGGGGGAGTTCATCAAGCTTGGTTCGACGAAGCAAGGCGCCAATGTACGTCACACGATGGTCTTTGGTGCCAGTAGTAGGCCCACCCAAAGACTCTGCGTTTTCCACCATCGTTCTGAATTTGAAGATACGAAAAGGCTTTCCGTGTAGTCCAGAACGCACTCCCCTGTAAAAGATTGGCCCTGGATTGTATAATTTTACAGCAACAGCTATCAAAACAAGTAACGGCCATATAGCAAGAAGTAATATTATGGAAAATATCACATCGAATATGCGTTTCAGGACAAGAGCCCACGTGGGATGACATAAGTTGTTTCGATGGACTGTATTGTCAACTAAGGGTGTGCTCATAAAACTGCAAGTCTTCATTTAATTGGCAGCCGGTATTCCACAACAGCAACCCATGCCATACGGCGAATGCAAGGAATTGCTAATAGTACTCGATCCACCAGATTAAGAAATCCGAGAAGCGTTTTGAAAAAAAATGCTCTGCGAAAAGGAACTGCCGCCAAGGCAGCAAGGTGAAATGCCCGAAGATCGAGTGCTGCAAAATATTTTTTACCGCTTTCGATTTCAGGGATCCCCAGTATGTGCTCGACCTCCCATTGAGTTCTCAGATGGGGGGTCCGCCTTCTGTACCAATGGATTAGCGGGTTG
>Ga0335081_10002766_pt1 | contig 27648 bp, 18 predicted proteins | sample Lox_Sample_35_FD_206713 | JGI IMG/M metagenome (GOLD analysis project Ga0335081, IMG submission 206713) | Soil microbial communities from Loxahatchee National Wildlife Refuge, Florida, United States - Lox_Sample_3.5 | ecosystem: Environmental > Terrestrial > Soil > Wetlands | place: USA...
GACGGCGACCCGGTCACGCTGGCGAACGACTTCACCGTCGTCGTCACCGACGACAAGCCGGAGCTCACCAGCGCGCGCGACACGTCCGGCAGCGTCGACGAGGGCGCCTTGACGTTCTCGGCCACCGGCAAGGGCGACCTTTTCGGCGACGGCAACGATCACAGCGTCAGCAGCGCGTCCGCCTCGGTCAGCGGCTCGATCGCCAACATGGTGAGCCTCGGCGCCGACGGCCCGGCGATCGACAGCCACCACGGCAACGACGGTTTCCAGTTCGCGGTCGACAACAAGTCGACGTTCGACTTCCACGTCAAGTCGCACGACCAGGAGGTGAACTTCGTCACCCTCTCGGGCGTGAGCGAGGACCCGCTGCACGGCGCCTCGCAGACGCTGACGGCCTGGACCGACGGCGGCGGCAAGAACGGCCACGAGGTCTTCACCCTCACGCTCAACGGCGACGGCACCTACACCTTCACGCTGATCAACCCGCTCGATGATCCGACCGGCAACGACGAGAACTCGCTCACGCTCGACCTTTCGCGGCTCGTCCAGGCGGTCGACTTCGATGGCGATGCGGTGACGCTCGCGAGCGACTTCAAGATCACGGTCATCGACGACGTGCCGGTGCTGGTCGCGCAGACCCCGGTCACGATCATCGACGGCAGCTTCCACGGCAATATGGCGGGCGGCACGGGCGATTTCCCCAATCTCGGCGGCTGGGGCGGCCCGGACGGCGCCTACGACACCAAGGGCTCCATCGACGGCGGCGCCTGGACCTACTCGGCCTCCCCGGTCGGCCCCGGCGATACCGTGCAGCTCGAGCGCGTCGGCAGCGGCTATGCGGGCGCGACCTCGTCGAACACCGCCCCGATGATCGACCTCGAGGCGAGCCCGGGCAACATCGAGATCAGCCAGACCATCGACGGCCTCACCAACGGCGAGAAGATCGAGCTGAACTTCGAGATCGGCGAGGCCAATTTCGGCAACGCCAGGCTCGCGGTGCTGTGGGGCGGCCAGCAAGTCGCGACCTACGATCCGCAGAGCGGCCCGACCCAGCTCGAGTCGCTGGTGGTCACCGCAACCGGCACCAGCGGGACGGTCACGTTCGAGGAGATCGGCCAGTCGGGCGACAACACCGGCACTTACCTCACCAACGTGTCGGCCCAGCAGGTCGCCGGCGTCGTCGACGAGGGCGGGCTCAACGTGCCGGCGATCAATCTGCCCGGACCGTTCCCGAACGCCTCCGTCACGCAGCTGCCGATCGTCGGCAATGATCACGGCGCGCCGACTTCGGCGAGCGGCTCACTCGCGGGCCTCGTCCACTTCGGTGCCGACGGCCCCGCCGCAGGCGGCGGCTTCTCGTTCGTTCCGCAGAGCAGCAGCGCGGCCGCCACGCTGGTCGGCGACATGCACCTCGTCTCGCTGGGCTCCGCCGTCAATCAGGCGACGCTGTCCGGTGACGGCCACACCATCACGGCGAGCGCGGCCGACGGACACGACGTCTTCACGTTGACCGTCAATCCCGACGGCAGCTGGAGCTTCAACCTGCTCGCCCCGCTCGACGACGCGCACGTCGGCGAGGATGTGATGAACCTCGACTTCTCGTCCTTCGTCCAGGCGACCGATTTCGACGGCGACTTCGTCACCCTGTCGGGCGACTTCACGGTCGCGGTGATCGACGACGTTCCGGTGGTGACCGCTGCGGCCGATGTCGGCAATGTCGACGAGCACGGGCTGCCGAGCGACGAGAATCCGGGCGGCGCCCCGTTCGCGACCGGCTCCCTTCACGTTGCGTGGGGCGCCGACGACGGCGCGGCCGAGAGCCTCGCCTTCGCGGTCGACGGCAGCGGCCATCCGATCGGTGCCGTCGATGCACACGGTCAGCCGCTGACGCTGACCTCCGACGGCCGCGCGCTGGCCTACGAGATCGTGGCCGGCCCCGAGCACGGTCCCGAGCTGATCGCCTACTACCAGGGCAGCCCGCCCCCCGATCCGCAACACAACATCGGTATCGACAACATCGTGTTCGCGGTCACGCTCTATGTGCCGGGGGGCGAGAACGACGCGTTCTACGCGTTCAGCCTGTTTCACCCGCTCGACCAGGACGGCCCGGGCGGCACCCTGCCGCTCAACTTCGCCATCACGGCGCGCGATTCCGACGGCGACCCGGTCCAGGAGACCATCACGGTCAACGTCAAGGACGACGCGCCGGTCGCCGGCACCAACGCGCTGGTGCAGCTCGACGACGACACCATGCCGGGCGGCAATCCGGACGGCGTCAACGACGTCTTGCCGCACACCGCCAACACCGCCGGGACGCTGGCGCACGAATATGGGGCCGATGGCCCGGGCACCGTCGCGCTGACCGGCATCGTCCTGTCGACCGGCCTCGATTTCTCGTCGACGGTCTCGAACGGCGTCGTCACGGTGCAGCAGCACGGCGTCGACGTCCTGTCGATCACCCTCAACGATGCTGTGGCCGGCACCTATACGGTGACCCAGCTCGCGGCGATCGACCACCCGCCGGGCGGCGGCGAGAACGATATCCAGTTCGCCCTCAACTACCAGGTCACCGATCACGACGGCAGCACCGCCAGCGGCACGATGGCGATCGACGTCAAGGACGACGTGCCGGTGATTCCGGTCGAGCCGGCGAACCTGATCCAGAATCCGAGCTTCGAGGCCGGCCACACCGACATCGACACCGGCAACGGCCAGTGGTCGATCTACGAGTCGCTCCCGGGCTGGACGTCCGGCCCCGACCATGTGCCGTTCGAGGTCCAGGTCGGCACCGGCCCGGTCGGCCCCGGCAGCATCGGCGGCATCGGCGCCGAGGACGGCAGCGCCAAGGTCGAGCTCGATTCCGACACCGGGGGCGGCAACGACCCCTTCAACACCAATCCCAGCCCCACCCACAGCACCAACGCGACCATCGAGCAGACCGTCGCGACGGTCCAGGGCGAGACCTACGAGCTCACCTTCTGGTACTCGCCGCGGGCCGAGGTCGTCGGCACCGACTCGAGCAGCATGAACGTGCTGTGGAACGGCCAGGTCGTTCAGTCGATCGATTCGACGCACCTCCAGGTCGGCTGGAACCAGATCACCTTGTTCGTCGAGGCGACGGGCGCGAGCTCGACGCTCGCCTTCCAGGGCACCGGCAATGAGGACACCTTGGGGGCGCTGATCGACAACGTCAGTCTGAGCGCCATGGGCGTGGTCGACGAGGACGGCCTGCCGTCCGGCAATCACGACAGCCAGCTCGGCGACATCGTGGTCCCCGACACCGATGGCGACCACAACGAGGCCACCACCACGGTCAGTCTCGACGTCCAGTGGGGCGCCGACAACCGCGACGGCGGGCTCGACCATCTCGATGCCAACGGCAGCTTCGTTCAGGACGGCTCCGGCCGCAGCCTGCAGTTCACCGACAACAGCATCACGCTCGGCGGCGTCACGGCGCTGACCTCGAACGGCGTCCAGGTCGTCACCGCACTTTCGGCCGACCACACGGTGCTCACCGGGACCGCCAACGGGGTGGAGGTGTTCCAGGTCTCGCTGTCGGACGACGGCACCGGCGCCTACCGGTTCGTTCTCACCGGCAACCTCGACCAGGCGGCGGGCGGCGCCGAGAACAATCTCACGCTCGGCTTCAACTACACGGCGACCGACGCCGACGGCGACACCGCGACCGGCACCTTCACGGTGATGGTCAACGACGACAGCCCGGTCGCCGTCGCGGACACCAACGAGGTCGAGTCCGGCGCGACCGCGTCCGGCAACGTGCTGGCCAACGACCGGATCGGCGCCGACCGCGGCGTCCTCGGCGTGAACGCGCATGTGAGCTACGTCGCGAGCGACAACCTCCCGGCCGACTTCGGCGCGATCGTCGCCGGCGGCGGGGCGACGGTCATCGGCCAGTTCGGCACGCTGACGATCGACGCCGACGGCACCTATCACTACGTCGCCAACTCGAACACCCAGGGCACCGACGTCTTCAGCTACACGCTGGTCGACGGCGACGGCGACGCCTCGATCGCGACGCTGAGCATCCAGGTCGACAACGGCCAGCCGCATCCGATGCCGGCGAGCGGCACGGTCGACGAGGCGGGACTTTCGACCGGCTCCAACCCCTCGTCGACCGCCATCGTGGCGAGCGACACGCTCAACCTGGGCGGCGGCGACGCGCCCCACGTCACCCTCATCTCCGGCGCGACTTCGTCATCGGTCGACCCCAGCCTGGGCGCCACGGTGAACGGCCAGTACGGCACGCTGCACATCGACCAGAGCGGCCACTACACCTACACGCTGACCAGCAACGACCCGCACCACACCTCGCAGGGCACCGGCGCCGACGGTCAGGCCGACGTCTTCACCTACACGGTGACCGACGCCTTCGGAAATACGTCGACCAGCACGATCACCATCGCGATCAAGGACGACGTGCCGACCGCGGTCAACGACAGCGCATCGACCACCGAAGGCACCTCGATCTCCAGCAACGTGCTGAGCAACGACACGCTCGGCGCCGACCGCGGCACCATCGGCATCGACGAGCGCGTGCTCAGCGTCGCGCACGGCGCGACGACCGATACCATCAACGCCGGAAGCGCGGCGACGATCACCGGCGACTACGGCAAGCTGACGCTGAACGCGGACGGCTCGTATACCTATGCGGCCAACGCCAACCTCAGCGACAATCCGACGCCGCTGCACGATACGTTCACCTACATGATGGCCGACGCCGACGGCGACACCTCGAGCGCGACGCTCGACATCGCCGTCTCGGACGGCCCCGCGCCCTCGGTCAGCGGCTCGATCTCGCTCACCGTCAACGAGGCCGCGCTCGACACGAGCAAGGACCACAACGACCTCGCGGCCGGCCTCGTCACCGGCTCCAATCCGAGCTCGACCGCGGAAACGCAGGTCCAGACCGGCATCACCTTCACGGCCGGCTCCGACAACATCACCGGCGTGGCGTTCGACCTGACCGGGCCCATCCAGATCACCGGGGCGGCGAGCGGCTCCCAGTTCTTCTGGACGGTCAACGGCTCGGGCCAGCTCGAGGGCCACCTCGGCACCTCGGCCTCCGGTCCGCTCGCCATCATCCTCCAGATCGGCGGTCAGACGACCGCAAGCGTCGGCGGCTCGGCCGCGATCAACGTGACCGCGACGCTGACCGACGCGTTCCCGCACGCGCCGGGCAACGGCACCAACAGCATCACCATCTCGGGCATCGGCGTCGTCGCGACCGATTCCGACGGCACGCGCTCGGCGCCAGGATCGATATCGGTTACGGTGGTCGACGACATCCCGACCGCGGCAAACGACAGCAAGTCGGTCAACGAGGGCAGCGGCCTCGCCAACGTCGTGCTGGTTCTCGACACTTCGGGCAGCATCGATCACGACGAGTTCACGCTGGAGAAGAGTGCCGCGATCAACCTGCTGAACAACGGCCACGTCAACCAGGTGATGGTGGTCGACTTCGCCGGCAATGCGGAGACGTCCGGCTGGCTCAGCGCCGCCAACGCCATCACCTACATCAACGGCCTGCAGACGGGCGGCGACACCAACTACCACAAGGCGCTGCAGGAGGTGGAGAGCCACTTCGCCGACACGCACACGTCCGCCAGCCAGACCGTCGGCTACTTCATTTCCGACGGCGATCCGAACCAGCCGCCCGGCAGTGCCGACATCAGCTCGTCGGAGGAATCGACCTGGACGAGCTTCCTCAGCACCAATGGGATCGGCACGTTCTACGGCGTCCATCTCGAGTCGAGCAGTCCGGCGTCGACGCTCGCGCCGATCGCCTATCCCAATGACGCGGTCGACAACATCGGCCTCACCAGCAACACCGGCCTGCTGAGCACGTTCCCGTCGCTGGCCAACACCGTGCACGACAACGTGCTGACCAACGACCACTTCGGCGCCGACGGCGGCCGCATCCTGTCGGTCACGGTAGCCGGCACGACCTACACGTGGGACGGAAGCCACACCATCAGCGAGGCGGGCACCCTCCAGGGCACGTACTCCAACAATGCGACCTCGATCTCGGTCGCGACCGCGCTCGGCGGCCATTTCGACTTCTTCTTCGCTGCCGACGGCAGCGGCCACAATGCCGGCGACTGGGACTACAGTGCGCCGAGCAGCCTCGCTTCCACCCAGACCGAGAACTTCGGCTATGCGCTGATCGACGGCGACGGCGACACTGCGAGCGCGACGATCGCCGTAACGGTCGACGTGCCGGTCGCTGCGGCGGACAGCTTCGCGGTGACCGAGGCGAACGTGATGAACGCCAAGTCGTCCTCGCCGCTGATCGCCGGCAACGTGACCACGAACGACAGCGACGTCGACGGCGACGCGCTGACCGTGACGTCGATCACGCAGCCGACGGTCGTGGAGAGCGACACGCAGGTGTCGATCTCGAGCATCACCGCCACCACGGCCGGCATCGGCGAGGTCGCGCGCTACGTCATCGTCACCAACACCGGCACGATGGATCTGGCGGTGACCGCGACCGGCAACGTCGAGCTGTGGACCACCAACGGCGATCCGTGGCAGGGGCTCGGCGTCAACGAGACCGCCAACATCAACTTCAACTACACGATCTCGGACGGCCACGGCGGCAGCGCGACCGCGGCCGCGACCGTGACGGTGAACGGCAGCAACGATCCGCCGACCCTGTCGGGCGGCGCGACCCTGAACCTCTCGATCCCGGAGAACACCACGGCGGTCACGACGATCGGCGGCAGCGATCCCGACGGCGACGTGCTCACCTACTCGATCGTCAACACCAGCGGGACCGACTTCGCCAAGTTCTCGATCAACGCCAACACCGGCGCGCTGAGCTTCACTGCCGCGCCGAATTTCGAGGCGCCGACCGACATCGGTGGCAGCCACGCCGGCGACAACATCTACGTGGTCAATGTGCAGGCCGCGGACGAACACGGTGGGACGGCGCAGCAGACCGTCAACGTCACCGTCACCAACGTCAACGAGGCGCCGGACCTGCAGCCGAACGCGCCGGCGGCGATCAGCTACACCGAGAACGGCAGCCCGGTCGCCCTGATGCCGACCGCAACCGTGACCGATCCGGATAATCCGGCGAGCTTCAACGGCGGCTCGATCGACGTCAAATTGAACAACCCGGTGACCGGCGACCAGCTCTCGCTCCTGACCGGCAGCAACGGCGTTGGTATTTCCGGCACCACGGTGAGCGTCAACGGGTTCAATGTCGGCACGATATCGGGTCTCGGCACGACCCACGAGACGATCGCCTTCAACTCGAACAATGCGATCGACCCGCGAATCGAGACCCTGCTGCAGGCGCTGGCTTACAGCTCGTCGTCGGACAACCCGACCGACGCGGACCGCACCGCGACCGTCACGTTCAGCGACGGCGGCAACACCGGCTCGGGCGGCGCGTTGACCGACAGCGCGACCGTCACGGTGCACGTCACGCCGGTCGACGACCCGCCCGTCAATACGGTGCCGGGCGCACAGTCGACGGCCGAAAACACCAGCCTGGTCTTCAGCAGCGGCCACGGCAACCTGATCTCGGTGTCCGATGTCGACAGCACCAATCTGACGGTCACGCTGACCGACGTGAACGGCACGCTGACGCTGAGCGGGACATCCGGCCTCACGGTCACCGGAAACGGCACCAACGACGTGGTGCTGTCCGGCACGCAGTCGAGCATCGACGCGGCGTTGAGCGGCCTGACCTATGCGCCGAAGAGCAACACCACCGGATCGGACACGCTGACCGTCACCACCAGCGACGGCACCCACAGCGACACCGACACGGTGGCGATCACGGTCACGCCGCCGCCGGATACGATCACGACCAACAACGTGACGATTGCGGCCGACACCACGCAAAATTTCCTCGTGAACAGCGCCGGGCCGGAAGCCACCGACAACCACTTCTCGATTCCGGTGCTGTCGCTGCTGCAGAACGACAGCAGCACCGCGGGCGGCAACCCGCTCACCATGACGGTCACGAACGTGAGCAGCGGCACCAGCGGGGTGTCGCTGACTGCCGACCACGACTACGTGCTGTTCCCGTTCCTTACGCTCCACAACGGGGCCGCCAGCGGCACTTTCACGATCACGATCTCGGACGGCACCGCGACCGCGACCGAGACCGTCACGGTGAACGAGCAGTCGAGCTTCGGCATTGGCACCGAGAGCGGGACCAACGGGAACGACTTCATCATCGAGAACGCGCAATTCTTTTTCGGCAACGTCACGCTGCAGGGGCTCGACGGCAACGACAATCTGATCGTCAACTCGGGCGACAGCACGGTCTACGGGTACAATCAGACGGGCGGCAACAGCTCCAACAGCGGGGGCAATGATCTGCTCATCGGCGATGTCGGCAGCACGCTCAATGCCGGCGCTGGCAACGACACGTTGTGGATTCAGGGGGGCAACGGCGATCTGTTCGGCAACACGGTGGCCGGGAAGACGACGACGTTCTACTTCCAAAGTCCGAACGACGCCGGCGATCATAACGGCAACAACGCCAGCGCCATCCACAACTTCGACAGCGCCAACAACCAGAACGATGTGATCGCAGTCTCGGCGGCCGGTTTCGGCGGCAGTCTGACCGTCGGAACATTGCCGGGATCGGAGTTCACGACAACCGGGTTTGGAACGGGCAACCACACCACGAACGAGCGGTTCTTCTTCGATTCGTCGTCGCACCAGCTCTGGTACAGCGCCAACGGATCGACGAACTCGGAAATCCTGCTCGCGACCGTCACCAACCACACGGTCACCGCCAACGACATCCACGTCGTCGCCTGACGGCTGCACAGCTCACGCGTGCGCAGCGCGCGTCGCGCGAGGTTCGCCCGAACCTCTCACCGGCGGGCTGGCGACGACATCTTCCAGTTCGCCGCGCCGCCCGCCGCCGGCAACGACCAGATCACCAACTTCAACAACACCACCCAGCACGACCCGTTCGCCGTGTCGGCGGCCGGCTTCGGCGGCGGCCTGACGGCGGGCCAGGATGTCACATCGGTGTTCGAGAGCTCGGGCGACGGCAATTTCGCCGCGAGCGCCAGCCGCTTCCACTTCGATACCGCGAACGGCGGCCGCTACTACAGTGCCGACGGCACGACCGCCCACGAGGTGCTGCTTGCCAGCGTGACCAACGGCGCGACCATCCACCCGAACGACATCCACGTCGTCGCGTGACCGTCGGCGATCGCGGTGCGCCGCGCGGGGCGGCGCGGCTCACGCGTCCTTCGTGTCGAACATGTAGATGTCGACGCCCCCGGTCGCGAAGGTGCCGACGTCGGCGACCGCCGCCTGGCCCTCCGGGCTCGACACTCCCCGCTGGATCGCCGCCATGTCGTCGAACCGCAGCACCGCCACCAGGTGATAGCCGGACGGCCCGCCCGGCGTCGCCACCGCGCCGCGGCTCACCTCGTAGTGGCGCACGCCCGGGATCTTCTTCGCCAGCGCGACGTGCTTGTCGAAATAATGCTTGTCGAAGGCCGCCGTGTCCTTCGGCGTCTTGTACATCACCACCAGGCGAGCCATGGCGTTCCTCTCCGACTTTGTTGTTCCCACGGCTCGGATCGTAACCGGGGCGCGCAAACCTCGCCAGCGCGCACAGCCGGGCAAAGGCCCACCCGGCGCCCACCCGGCGCGTCGTTCTGGCCGGGCCGCGCCATGCGCCGGCATTTGCGCCGGTCGCAATTTCATTGGACCCCAAAAGGCTTTAGTCTGGTGCCGCCGGGACGCGCCGCCGGCGCGACGGGCGATAGCGGATGCGCCATCAAGGAGGAAACGATGACCCAGCGAGAGCCTGCAGCCGCCACGAACCTTCCGGCCTCCGCCGCGCTCTTGGGCGCCGGCGGGATGCTGATCGCCGCGCTGGTGCTGATTGCCGGTGCGTGGCGCCCCGCATCGGCGTCGCCGGCCTTCACCCAGCAGACCGGCCTGCCGTGCACCCGCTGTCATGTCATGCCGCCGACCGGAAACAAGCTGACCCCGTTCGGCGAGGAGTTCAAGAAGAACGGCAACAAGGTCAAGCAATAGCGCAGCGAGGCCGCCGGCATGGCGCAGAGTGACAACGCGCCCGCAGGCGGCGCGGGCGGGCAAAAGCGCGACTGGCCGCTGTTTCGCTCGCTCGCCGGCTATCGCGGCGCGCTCCTCGGCGGCGATCTCGTCGCCGGCCTGACGCTCGCCGCGATTGCCATCCCGGAGCAGATGGCGACCGCGCGGCTCGGCAATTTTCCGCCCCAGCTCGGCCTCATCGTGCTGGTCGCCGGCGCGCTCGCCTTCGCGGCGTTCGGCGGCAGCCGGTTTGTGTCCTGCGGCGCCGACTCGACCATCACGCCGATTTTTGCCGGCGGGCTCGCGGCGGTCGTCGCGACCGGCTCGCCCGACTATTTTGCCCTCGCGGCCGCGCTTGCGATCTGCGTCGGCGTGCTCCTGATCGCGGCCGGCATCTTCCGCCTCGGCTGGATCGCCGACCTGCTGTCGGTCCCGGTGACCACCGGCTTTTTGGCCGGCATCGCGGTGCATATCGCGCTGTCACAGCTGCCCGGCGTGCTCGGCGTGCCGGCACCCGACGGGATGGCGCTCCAGCGCATCGTGGCACTCGTGGCCGGGCTCGGCCGCACCAACCCGTTCACGCTCGCGATCGGCGCCGGCGTGCTCGCCGCGATCATCATCGCCGAGCGCATCGACGGCCGCATCCCGGGCGCGCTGATCGGGCTCGTCGCCGCGACGCTCGCGGTCGTCGCCTTCGATCTCGACCGGCGCGGCGTCGCGGTGCTCGGCGAGGTCAAGGGCGCGCTGCCGAGCATCGCGATCCCGGCGGTGTCCTACGCCCACGTCGCCGACCTCGTTCCGCTCGCCCTCATCGTCGCCGTCACCGTGATGGTGCAGACCGCCGCGACCACGCGCTCGTTCCCCTCCGCGCCGGGCGAGCCGCCCGACGTCGACCGCGACTTCGTCGGGGTCGGCGCCGCGAGCCTGCTCGCCGGCCTGATCGGCGCCTTCGCGGTCAATGCAAGCCCGCCGCGCACCGCGGTCGTCGCCGAGAGCGGCGGCCGCTCGCAGGTCGCCGGCCTCGTCGCCGCCGCGCTCACGGTGGCGCTGCTCGCCGTCGGGGCCGCGCTCCTCGCCCGCGTGCCGCAGGCGGCCCTCGGCGGCGTGCTCCTGTTCGTCGCCCTGCGCATCTTCCGCACCCGCGAGATGGCAAAAGTGCTTCGCCAGTCGCGCGGCGAGTTCCTGCTGATCGTCGCCACCGCCCTGATGATCGTGGCGCTGCCGATCGCCGACGGGGTCGGCATCGGCATCGCGCTCTCGCTGCTCAACGGCATCTGGAGCATCACCCGCGCCCGCGTCGTCGTGTTCGAGCGGGTGCCCGGCACCTCGATCTGGTGGCCGCGCAGCGCCGAGCTCAAGGGCGAGACCGAGCCGGGCGTACTCGTCGCCGGCCTGCAGGCGCCGCTCAGCTTCCTCAACGCCGACCGCTTCCGCCTCGACATCCGCGCGCTGCTGCGCGCCGCGCCCCAGAAGGTCGGCCTGTTCGTGCTCGAAGCGACCGGCATTGTCGAGATCGACTACACGGCCGCCCAGGCGCTGCGCGACGCCATCGTCGAATGCCACCACAACGGCATCATCTTCGCCATGGCGCGGCTCGAATCCGTCCGCGCCCAGCAGGCGCTGACCCGCTTCCATATCCACGAGGTGCTGCAGCCCGACCGCCTCTTCCGCAGCGTCGAGGAGGCGATCCGCACGCTGGCGCCACCCGAGGGCGTGCTCGCCGCGGGGTGACGTGGGCGCGGTCGGCATCCGGCTCGCTGGATGAGCCGAAAGGGTTCGACCGAATAAGTTTTTCGGTTTTGTGAAATACGTTTTTCGACGCGTGTCGACCATTTCGGTCCGAGTCCGACGTCGAAATCTTGACAGCGCCGGAAAATGCGAATCCAATATTGATCTACCTTGGGTAGCAGGGGGGGAATATGCCGGTCACCGATCCGATGGGCGCCCGCATACTTGTCTACAATACGGTTGCCGACTGGCTTGCAGGTCCGCCGGTGAATTTGGCGCAAAGCGTCGAGACCGGCCGCACGTTCATCGGCGGTCCGCCGGGAGGCTACGGCCTCACCGAGGGGAATTTCCTCAGAATGTGCGACGATATTTCGGTGTTGTTGTCGAAGGCGACGCAACGCACGTTGACTTTGACCGGCCAGTGGCGCGTGCAGCACGAACGGGACGTGCTCAGCACATTCATGAACGCGGTGGCGGTCGAGCTTCTCGCGGCTCAGCTGACGCCTGGCGGGAAGGATGCGCATGCCTGGGCGATGTCCTGAGGCACCGATCTCGTTGTATGTGCTTGTTGCTTTGCGAAGGGGGGAGGCGATGGGGTGGCGTGCGAAGGCTGCGTTTTGCGTCCTCGTCGGCTCCTGCCAAGTCGCTGGTGCGGTGACGTTCGAGCCCAAGGTCGAGGACGTCTGTTTGCCATCGGCGCAAAAACCGGGCGTCCTCGTCCTGGATCGGGAGGCATTGCTCGCACAGCTCGTGCAGACGACGCACGGAATCAACACAGTGATGATGAAGGTCAGCGCCGGCGGCGCGATCTATGATCGCGAGGTGCAAATCGTCGAAAATCCGTCTGAGCTGTGCGGCGTCCAGGAAGGCGCATGTAAGGCCGCCGATAACAAGAAGCTCGGCGAGGCGATTATCGAGCTCGCGAACTTCTTCAACCGGCATCGCCAGCCGATTGATCCAAAGAAGGGTGGGTTCGATACGCGCGGGCTCGCGGTGTCCGGCGAGGGCGCGGGTCAGTTGAGCTCGGCGAGCATCGACCGCTTCTTGAGGGGACACGTGGACGCGCACGCCGCGACCTGCGTAAAGCCGCCCGAGCAGTCGGGCGCGGCGGGCGCGTCGGCAGGAGGCCCGCCCGCAGGCGGCGCGCCCCGAGGCGGGACACCGGGCGGCGGCGTACCGAACGCGGCGCCGACGCCGTTCATCTCGCTTCGTCAGACGGTGGATGATTTGAAGTATTCGCGAACGTCGCCCAGCGATACGCAAGCGTTCAAGGCCGCCAAGCCGGCGAACTTGGCGGCATCCAATGATCGCATCGCGGGCAAATATTCGGTCGCGGTCGACGCCGCGCTCGGCTATGTTTTTCCGCGACGATCCTTCGATGACAAAGGCAACTTCATCGGTCAATTCATCCCCTTTATCACCTACGACCAGGTATTTGTGCAGACGACGAGCGCAAAGACGAGCTCATACGTGCAAAACCTGGGAGCCGGCCTGACGGGTGATATGACGGTCTTCGAAAGCCACAATCTCGCGGTGACGCCGAAATACGTCGAGTCCCTACGGAATGACGCGCGCGTGTTTTCCGGGACGTTCGCCTATACGCCGATGTATGGAATTCCGGCCGTGGACAGCGTCCTTTATATCATCCCCAACACGCTCTCGTTCCAGATTACGCCGCAGCTCAAATACATCATTCGTGACGTCACCGCGGCCGGAACTGGTCTGACGGTTCTCAACCCGGGCGACTATTCGTGGTATGGCGGTCGCGTCAGCCTGACCATGTTCGGCGAGGGCATTATGGACGGATTCACATACAACGTCGGTTATGAGGAATACGCGGCGAGCGAGGGTAATTTGCGGCGCGTTTCGAACTTCCTGACGGCGATTGGCTATACCTTCGGCGACGCAAAGCTTGCGAGCATCTTGCTGCAATATCAGAGAGGACGAAACCTCGATACGCTCGAAAGCGTCAACGTGTTCACGCTCGGGCTCGGCCTCAAGTACTAAGCGTCCCCTGAGGGCGCGCGGTCGGATCGCGCCTATGCGCGAATGAGACGCACCGGCAGCGGCCCGCTGCACGTTTCGCCAGCGCCTGCTGGCGCCGGGCCTCTTTCGGCGCGCGGTCGACGAGGCCACCGGTTTTTGCCCGGCGCCCCGGACCCGATTGATCCGCCGTGGGTCGCGGCCGACTGTAGCCCGGACGGCGCGCAGCGCAATCCGGCGCCGCCGACAAAATGTCGCCCCCGGGTTCCGCTTCGCCCCACCCGGGCTACGATGGTAGCCTCAGAGCCGAACGCGCCGAGCCCAAACGAGCGCGCCGCCCAGGGAGGGAAACATGGTCGGACTTCACCGCCGACGGCTGCTGCAACTGGCCGCCGGGACGCTCGCATTGCCGGCGCTCGCCCGCGGGGCGCAGGCGCAAACCTATCCGAGCCAGCCCATCCGGCTCGTGGTCGGCTTCGCGGCCGGCAGCACCACCGACATTCTCGCCCGCCTGATGGCATCGTGGCTCTCGGCGCGGCTCGGCCAGCAGCTCGTGGTCGAGAACCGGCCGGGCGCCGGCGGCAACATCGGCGCCGAGACGGTGGTGAAGGCCGCGCCCGACGGCTACACGCTGCTCATGGTGCCGCCGGCGGTCGCCGCCAACGCGACGCTCTACGCCCATCTCTCGTTCGACTTCCTGCGCGACGCGGCGCCGGTCGCCGGCGTCGTGCGCGTGCCCAACGTGCTCGAGGTGACGCCGTCGCTCGACGTGAAGTCCGTGCCGGAGCTGATCGCCTACGCCAAGGCCAACCCGGGCAAGCTCAGCTTCGCGTCCGCCGGGATCGGCACCGCGAGCCATCTCGCCGGCGAGCTGTTCAACGCCAAGACCGGGCTCCACATCACCCACATTCCCTATCACGGCGATGGGCCCGCCATGGTCGATCTGATCGGCGGCCAGGTGCAGGTCGGCTTCGCCACCATGACCGCATCGATCGGCCACATCCGCGCCGGCCGCCTGCGGCCGCTCGCCGTGACCACGTTGCAGCGCTCCGCGGCGCTGCCCGATATTCCGACGGTGGCCGATTTCGTGCCCGGCTACGAGGCGAGCTCGTGGTTCGGCATCGCGGCGCCGAAAGGCACGCCTGCCGACATCATCGCCCGGCTCAATCGCGAGACCAATGCGGGCCTCGCCGACCCGACGATACATGCCCGGCTCGCCGACATGGGCGGCATGCTGCTCACCGGCTCGCCGGAAGATTGGGGCAAGCTGATCGCCGACGAAACCGAGAAATGGGGCAAGCTGATCCGCGCGGCGGGCATCAAGGCGGAGTAGGGGGCGATCGGAAACGATTGCCCGGAAAAGCCTCCCGCGGGGCGCGGAGCTTGCCCTGGGGCTCGCTCGAGCATGATCCCGAAAAGGCCTGGCCCGACGGCATCGGGGGTGGTGGATACCGATTTTCGGAAAAGATCATGCGCCAACAATAAGCTAAAGCGTGATGGCGATTCGAACAAAAGTCATCACGCTTTAGTGCGAGACGCGTCCTGCGGGCGTGCGCCTCGGCGTCCTGCTCAGTCGCAGACGCGGCGGCGAACGGTGACTTCCTCGCCGTACCGGTTGGTGTGGTGATCGATGATCACCCGGCAATTGCGGTCATGATCGACGCGCACCCCGCCGGGCCCGATGCCGATCTCGACCGCCTGCGCGGTCATTCCAAAAGCTGCGACGCCCGCTGCCACCGCAGCCGCCATCATCGCGAGTCTCATGCGGTTCCTCCTGTGTTCGAGTCGCCAGTCAGACACTGGCCGCTAGACAAACGAGCGGGATCCCGGCCAGTTCCCCCGAAATTTGTCGCGCCATTTACGGAACCGTGCCGGCCATCGGTCGGTTGAGCAAATCCACTGAACGACGCCGCGGCCGAGCGGATGCGCGAGACCGACCGCGAGACGCCACTCGGGTCGATGCACGGCGAGAACGACCCAGCGGTGCGCGACGATCGAGTCGTGATCCCGACTCGTGGGCCGGCTTCTGACTGAACCTTGGTCCGATCAAGCCTCTTGAATCTCGTCAGAAGGCGCGCTCTCAATGGCTTCGGCGCGCCCTGGTAGAGTCGGATAGCCGTCGCTGGACGAGCACGCGACCGGCCGACCGGATGCGAGCGCGCGCCTACCTGCACGGAGATTCGTCATGGCAGAGGGCGGCGACAAAGGCCCCGAGCAGGCCGAAATGGCCGAGCACTCGAAATCCAAGCCGGCGATCGTCGGCATTGGCGCCTCCGCGGGCGGCCTCCAGGCGCTGCAGACTTTCTTCGAGGTGCTGCCCGCCGACACCGGCGCGAGCTTCGTCGTCGTGGTGCATCTCGACCCACAGAGCCACAGCGAGCTCGCCGCCATTCTGGCGACCCGCACCCGCATGCCGGTCCTGCAGGTCGAGGACACCGAGCCGATCGAGGCGAACCGCGTCTATGTGATCTCCCCCGACCGTCGCCTGCATCTGAGCGACCACGAGATTTCCTCCGCCGTCTTCGACGAGCCGCGCGGACACCGCGCGCCGATCGACCTGTTCTTCCGCTCGCTTGCCGAGCAACACGGCGACGGCTTTGCGGTGATCATGAGCGGCGCCGGCGCCGACGGCGCGATCGGCGTCAAGGCCGTCAAGGAGGCGGGCGGCATCATCCTGGTGCAGGACCCGACCGAGGCCGACTATCCCTCGATGCCGCGCGCCGCGATCGCGACCGGCATCGCCGACTTCGTGCTGCCGGTGCGCGAGCTCGCCGCCTCCCTGGTCGAGCTCATTCACAACAAGGAGACCGCCGGGATCAATGAGATGCGCAGCATCGACGAGGAGGCGCTGCGCCGCCTGCTCGCCCACGTGCGGGTTCGCACCGGACACGATTTCTCCAAGTACAAGCGCTCGACCGTGCTGCGCCGCATCGCCCGGCGGCTGCAGGTCACCCGCTCCGAGGACCTCGAGGCCTATTACGAGTTCCTGCGCGACAATCCCGACGAGGCGCAGGCGCTGCTCGGCGATCTCCTGATTTCCGTGACGACGTTCTTCCGCGATTCGGATGCGTTCGAGGCCCTCAAGAGCGTGGTCGTCCCACACCTGTTCGAGGGCAAGGATCCGACCGATACCATCCGGGTATGGGTCCCGGGCTGCGCGACCGGCGAGGAGGCCTACTCCGTCGCCGTCATCCTGCTCGAGCATTCGTCGCGCCATGACGTGAGGCCCGGCATCCAGGTGTTCGGCTCGGATCTCGATGCGCGCGCCCTCGCCCTCGCCCGCGAGGGCCTCTATCCGGCGGCGATCGAGGCCGATGTGAGCGAGGAGCGCCTGCGCCGCTTCTTCGCCCGCGAGGGCGATCACTATCGGGTGCGGCGCGAGCTGCGCGACGTCGTCCTGTTCGCCGGCCACAGCCTGCTCAAGGATCCGCCGTTCTCGCGCATCGACCTCATCTCCTGCCGCAACGTTCTCATCTACCTGGATCGCGAGCTGCAGCAGCAGGTGTGCAGCACCTTCCACTATGCCCTGAACCCGGGCGGATACCTGCTGCTCGGCTCGTCCGAAGCCGCCGACAATCCGCCCGGCCTGTTTCGGACCATCGACCGCAAGTACCGCATCTTTCAGTCGGCGGCGCAGGCCGGCGACAAGCCGCGTCTGCTGCCGCGGCTGCTCGGCGGCCTCGGCGCCCACGAGCTGCCCGGCCCGCTCGCCCGCCCGGTCACGCCCGGCGCGGTGCTCAGCGAGGCGGCCGCGCACCGCAGCGCGATCGAGAAGGTCGCGCCGCCGAGCGTGCTGGTCGACGCGACGCACCGCGTCGTGCACCTGTCCGACAACGCCGGCCGCTATCTGCAGCCTTCGGGCGGGCCGCTGAGCGGCGACGTCGTCGACCTCGCCCGCCCGGAGCTGCGCTTCGAGCTGCGCTCGGCGCTCCACCGCGCGTTCGAGCTGCGCCAGTCGACGCTCAGCCTGCCGATCCTCGTGCGCTTCAACGGCTCGCCCCACCGGGTCCACCTGCACGTCAAGCCCGCGGGCGACGAAGCCGAGGGCCAGTCCCGTTACGCCGTCGTCCTGTTCATCGAGGGAGAGGCCGTCGAGACCGCGGCGGGCACGCCCGAGCAGCGCGCGACCGACGAGACCGTGCGGCGGCTGAGCGAGGAGCTGCAGCTCACCCAGGCGCGCCTGCGCACGACGCGCGAGGAGTCGGAGACTGCCAACGAGGAGCTGCGCGCCGCCAACGAGGAGCTGCAGTCGATCAACGAGGAGTACCGCTCGACCTCGGAGGAGCTCGAGACCAGCAAGGAGGAGCTGCAGTCGATCAACGAGGAGCTGCGGACCGTCAACAGCGAGCTCAAACTCAAGCTCGATGCGGTCTCGCGCGCCCACAGCGATCTGCAGAACCTGATGGCGGCGACCGACTTCGGCACGCTGTTTCTCGACTCGTCGTTGCGCATCAAGCGCTTCACCGATCAGGTCACCGAGCTGTTTCGCATCACGCCGACCGACGAGGGGCGCCCGGTCAGCGACTTCGCGCATCAGCTCGAATACGACGACCTGGTCAAGGACGCCGAGGCGGTGCTCTCGCACCTCGCCCCGATCAAGCGCGAGATTCACAGCCGCAACGATCGCTGGTACGAGGTGCGTCTACGCCCCTATCGCACGGTCGACGACAAGATCGACGGCGTCGTGATCACCTTCGTCGATGTCACCGAGCGCAGGGCGGGGGAGCAGCGCCAGCAGGTCCTGCTGGACGGGCTGTCGCATCGGCTGAACAGCACGCTCGCGGTCGTGCAGGCGATCGCCCACCAGACCCAACGCGACGGCGGCTCGCCCGAGGAATTCGACGCGCGCTTCGACGGGCGGTTGGCGGCGGTCGGCCGTGCGCAGGATCTGCTCGTCGGATCGAAATGGGCCGGCGCCGATCTCGCCGTCCTCGCGCGCGAGCAGGTCGGCCCGTATGTCGGCGATGATCCGAGCCGGCTGCGCCTCGACGGGGAGGCCGTGACGCTGCCGCCCGATCTCGCCACGCCGTTCGCCATCGTGCTGCACGAGCTTGCGGTCAACGCAGTCCAATACGGCGCGCTGTCGCGGCCGCGCGGAACGATCGACCTCGGCTGGAAGCGCGAACCCCGCAACAGCCCGGCGAAGCTCACCGTGGTGTGGAAGGAGAGCGGCGGCCCGGCGGTGAAGCGGCCGCGCCGGTCGGGCGCCGCCGGAGCCTCGCTGATCGAGCAGGCCGTGCCCAGCGCGAGCGTGCAGCGCGACTTTCGCGCCGACGGCCTCGTCTGCACCATCGCGCTGCTCCTGCCGGACGACGCGGCCGGCGGGCAGGGGTGAGGCGCGCCCTTTTCCTCGCCCCGCGAGACTCCGTCATGGCCCGCGATGACGGCGGGAGATTCGGAACCCAATCGCGTTCCCCGTTACGCAGATCTCCCGATGGGGTTCGCCCCAACGCAGATCTCCTTAGGGAATCGACCCGAATTTCCCGCGCGGCCGCGCCGACTCATTCTGGCGCTCTGATTCGCCAGGACCATCGTCATGCCGCGCTCGTTCCAGAACCCCGCCGCCACCCGCCTCAAGATCGCCTTCACGGTGATCCTCATCGCCGCCGTGGTTGCCCTGACCGGCCTTTATGCGCAGCTCGCCGGCGACCCACATGGGCTGCTCGTGTGGCTGGTGGCCGGACTGACGCTCGCCGCCATGGTGGCGCTGGCCGCCGACCCGCTGACCGACACGATCTGCGTCCGCCTGCTGCGGCCGCGCCGGCGCAACGCCGCGCCGCGGTCGGAGCCCCGTTTTGCCGCGCTCGCCATCGTGGTCGCGGTCCGGATCCCGCGCGCCGCGCGCCGCATCCGCGGCGCCTGACCCCGGGTAATTGCGGACGCCGCGGGTTCGGATAGGCTTGGCGGCAGTCCCGCCCAAAAGCCCGCAGCGCCACCCCGATGACACCCGCATCGCCTTCGCTTCTGTTCGCTCCGCTCGCGCTGCGTGAGGTCACGCTGCGCAACCGCGCCATGCTGTCGCCGATGTGCACCTACAGCGCCGAGGGCGGGATGGCGAGCGACTGGCACCTCGTCCATCTCGGCCAGTTCGCGCTGGGCGGCTTCGGCGTCGTCTGCGTCGAGGCGACGGCGGTCACCGAGCAGGGCCGCATCACCTATGGCGACGTCGGGCTCTGGTCGAGCGCGCACATCCGCCCGCTGGCGCGCATCGCCGATCATCTGCGCCGGCACGGCGCCGTTCCGGCGATCCAGCTCGCCCATTCGGGCCGCAAGGGCTCGAGCCAGCGGCCCTGGCACGGCATGGGCGCGCTTTCCGCCGCCGACGCGCAGGCGCGCCGCGAGCCGCCCTGGCCGACCGTCGGGCCGGTGGCCGCCCCGATGGACACGGGCTGGCACGTGCCGGCCGCGCTGTCGCGCGACGACATCCGCGCGCTCGTTGCCGCCTGGCGCGCCGCCGCCGCCCGCGCCCGCGACGCCGGGTTCGACGTCGTCGAGGTGCATTGCGCGCACGGCTATCTCAATCACCAGTTCCTCTCGCCCCTCATCAATACGCGCAGCGACGCCTATGGCGGCGATCGGGCCGGCCGCATGCGGTTTCCCCTGGAGGTGGTCGAGGCGGTGCGCGCCGAATGGCCGGCCGACAAGCCGCTGTTCGTGCGCATCTCGGCGGTCGACGGCATGGAGGGCGGCTGGGAGCTCGCCGACAGCGTCGCCTTCGCGCGGGAGCTCAAGGCGCGCGGCGTCGACGCGGTCGACTGCTCGTCGGGCGGCGTCGTCGGCTCCGCCACCACCCGCGCGCTGCCGCGCGGTCTTGGCTTCCAGGTGCCGTTCGCCGAGACGATCCGCCGCGAGGCCGGCATCGCGACGATTGCGGTCGGGCTGATCCTGAACGGCCCGCAGGCCGAGGAGATTCTGCGCAACGGGCAGGCCGACCTGATCGCGGTCGCGCGCGAGGCGCTGTACGATCCCTATTGGCCGCGCCACGCCGCGCGTGCGCTCGGCGCCGACGGCGGCGCGTTTGCGGCCTGGCCGCACCAGTACGGCTGGTGGCTCGACAAGCGCGAGCCGGTGCTGCGAAGATTGCGCGGGAGCTAGCAGGCGGGCGAAAAGCGGGCCAGCCGACTTTGGCCCGCCCCGCCTTAGCTCGCGCAGCGAAGCGGGAGGCGGGTCAGTGACGGTGCGACGTGCCGTTGGCGCCGTTGCTCTGCGCGCCACCGAACCAGTCGGACGCGTCGCTGGCCTGCGTGGGTTGGGTCGCCGCAGTGGTCGGCTTGGCCGCATTGTGCGCGGGAAGTCGCGCCATCTTGTGCGGCTTGGTCGGGGCAGCGGATCCCTTGGCGGCCTTCATGTGCGCCGGCTTCGGCGCGACCTTGCCGGCCGGATCGGTGACGGCGACGGTCGTCCCAGCGGGTGCGGGGGCGGTGCTCGCGTCGACAATCGGCGGCTGCGTCGTCGAGGTCGCTGGCCCATACGCCTTCATCGCCGGCCCGACGGCCAATGCGACCGGGATCGCCGCAATGCCAAATAGGATTGCCTTTCGCATTCGAGTCTCCTGTTTGCCTCGATGCGAAGATGCTCATGCGGCGCTACCGAATGGTTTCAAGGGGATAGGGGCTGCGCACCATTCGGCGGGCAATCGCGCAACATGGTTAACGCGCGGTAAGACAGCGCGTCGCGCGGGACGCGCCGGCCCGCATTTTGCGCGAAGTCCGCCCATCGGGCTCGCGGCGCGCGAGGCCCGGGCCCCGATGCGGGCGCTGCTCCGCGCTATGTCCGCGCCGGCGCGCGCTTACCGGCAAACACGCTGGCGACCGGAACGAGCCGCTGCTTGCCGGTGCGCGTGCCCTTGTAGTTGTCGAGGAACTCGAACGACCCCTCGCGCAGCTCGAGGATGGCGACGTCGGCCGGCGCGCCGACATTGAGGGTGCCGCGATTGTCGAACGCCGGAAACACCCGCGCCGCATTGACGGTCGCGCAGGCGATCGCCGGCATCAGCGGCATGCCGAGCATGAGGAATTTCGACATCACGTTCGGGAAGTCGACCACTCCGGTGGTGCGCGACTGGGTGTTCCAGTCGGTCGAGAAGGTGTCGGGCCAAAAGCCCTGGCGGGTCGCCTGCTCGACGCTGTCCCAGCTGAAGTGATCGAGCACGCCGTTGCCGAAATCGAACAGCACGCCGCGGCGGCGCGCCTCGGTCACCTCGGGAAGGAGTCTCCCCTGGTCGTCCAAGATGCCGTTCGGCGCCGGCGCGTACATGTGGGTGACGATGTCGCCGCGCTTGAGCAGCGCCAGGATCGCCCGCAGCGGCGAGTAGGACTGGCCGATATGAATCATCACCGGGATGCCGAAGCCCGACGCCACCTCCTGGGCGCGGCGCAGCGCCTCGAGATCGTTGGTGCCGGCGACGTTGTTGGAAAGCCGCGCCTTGATGCCGACCACGACGTCGCGGTTGCGCACCACCGCGCCGCGGGCGAGGTCGACATTGGCGGCCTCGAGGTTCTTGAGCTCACCGTCGGCCGTGACGCCGGTGCGCGCGATGTTGACAAGCGCGCGGCCGATCTGCGGCGCGCCGCGCGCGACCGCGGCGATCTGGTCGATGTTGTCGGCGCCGCCCGAGCCGGCGTCGACCCAGCCGGTGACGCCGTCCTGCAGCAGCATCGGCGGGCCGTCCTTGCTGCGGCCCGCATGCGTGTGGATGTCGATCAGGCCCGCGGTCACGATCTTACCCGCGGCATCGATCGTGTCGGCGGCGTCGCCCGCAATGCTCGGCGCGATCGCCGCGATGCGCCCGCCCGCGATCGCGACGTCGCGCACGCCGTCGAGCGCGGCGGAGGGATCGACGACGCGTCCACCCTTGATGACGAGGTCGTAGGTCGCGGCATGCGCGCGCGGCGTGTTGGCAAGCACCGCGGCGGCGGCCGACGCGGCGAGAAACTGGCGGCGATGCAGCATGGTATTGTCCTCCCGGTTGTATTTTGGGAGAAATTAAAGGCCCGCAGACGCGGCGTCGCAAGTACCACCGCCGTCATCGCCCGCCAGCGGGTGCTCCAGGAGTCCGCGGCGGCCGTGAAGGGCACCGCCGTCGTCCCATCACCGTCTGAGAGTACCGGATTGCCCGCTTGCGCCGGCAATGACGCCGTAGCCGATCACTTCATCATCTTGGCGATCGCCTCGACCAGGGGCGGCGGCAGCGCCAGCGTCTCGCGCACGATCGCGTCCATCTCCTCGCCGGTCGCGCCCTCGACCATGAGCGCGCGCTTGTCGCAGGCGGCGAGGAAATCCGGATCCTTGAGCATCTCCTGGAAGGCGGCGCGCAGCGCCGCGAGCCGCTCCGGCGGCACGCCCGGCGTGGTGATGATGGAGCGACCGATGTCGGCGGTGCTCGCCGCCGCGCGCAGCACCGTGCGGCCCTCGTCGGACAGCGCAAGCTCCGGCAGGGTCGGCACGTTGGGCAGCAGGCGATGCCGCTTGAGCGAGGCCTGATAGATGAAGGTCGCGCCCTGGCCCTGCACCCAGTCGGGATGGCTGGCCAGGATCCCCGGCAGCCCATAGGCGCCGACGATGTCGACCTCGCCGCGCTCCATCGCGAGCAGGATGTCGCTCGTGCCGCTGTAGCCGCGCACGAGCTTGAACTTCGCCCCCGCATAGGCGATCAGCGCGCTCGGAAACAGCACCGTGGTCGAGCCGCCGCCCGAGGCGCCGACCGAGTATTGCTTGGCGCGCACGTCGTCGAACGATTTTATCCCGCTCTTCGGCAGCGTGACGCCGAGATCGGTGTTGGTGACGACCCGGCCGACATAAGCCATGTGCGCCATGTCGAGCTTGACGTTGGGCGTCGTCATGCTGTCGATCGCGAGGGTCTGCGCAAGGCTGCCGAGCACCGTGCCGTCGCGCGGCGCGACGTCGTTCATGTAGCGCGCCGCGATCAGGCTGCCGGCGCCGGGCATGTTTTGCGTCACGATGGTCGGATGGCCGGGCAGGTGGCGCGGTAAAAATTCGGCGACGATCCGGCCGTAGAGGTCATAGCCGCCGGCCGGCCCATAGCCGATCAGCATGCGCAGCGTCTTGCCGCGATAAAACTCGTCGATCGGGTCGGCGCGCAGCGGCGCCGCGAGCCCGAGAATTGTGACAAGAATCGTGACGAGGATCGCGACAATCGCGGCCGCGACCGCAACGGCGGTCGCGCGCGCGCGGCGCATGCGCGGTGCGGCCAGCATCAGCCCGCGGCGGCCCGCAGCTTCTGGCACTCGGCCTGAAAGACGTTGTTGAGGCAATATTCGGCGAGCTCGATGCCGGTCGGGAACCAGAGATTGCCGCCCGACACCTTGCGCATGTGATCGATGATGCCGCGCAGCGCCAAGGTCCGGCCCGGCCGCCCGATGATGTAGGGATGCATCGTGAAGGGAATGTATTTTGGCCGCTCCGGCGTGCTCTCGGAATAGAGCTCGTCGAAATAGGCCTTCCAGGTCTCGAGCCCGTGATGCGGATTGCCGTATTCGCCGTGGCGATGGCCAAACAGGGTGCCGTCGCCGAACGGCTGGCGCGGCAGCTCGACCAGAAGCTTGCCGTCCTTCTCCCACAGGAACGGCAGCTCCTCGTGGAAGCAGTTGGTGTTGAACACGAAGCCGTGCTCGATCAACAGCTCGATCGTGTTGGTGCTCTGCGTGCACGAGCGCCAGCCATAGGGACGCCGGCCGGTGCGCTTCTCGATCATCGCGATCGCCTTGCGCATGACCTCGTGCTCCTGGTCGCGCGGCAGGTAGCGGGCGATCTCGTGATTGTAGCCGTGCCCCTCGACCACATGGCCATGCTCGAGGATCGCCTGCACCGCCTCCGGGAAGCGCTCCGCGATCGCGCCGCAGGTGAGGAAGGTCGCCTTGATGCTCTCCTCTTTCAGGATGCGCAGCAGCCGGTAGATCGCGTGGTGCGGTCCGTACTCGCCCTGGCTCCACATCTCGTAATTGAGGATGCCGTTCTTGTCCGGCTTTACATCTTCGCCGCCCTGGAAATCGAAGGTGAGAAACACCGCGGCGCGCGCGCCGTTCGGCCAGCGGATCAAATGGTCGTAGTGATATTCCTTGAGCATGGCTGTCCCTCTGTGGCGCATGGCGGGGCCGGGCCCTGCCGCGTCTGGAAGCACTGTAGGCTCAAAGCCTTCGCCTGGGTAGATGCGGTTTCGGAACAACTGTTGTTCCGGCCGGGAGGACCGCGGATCACATCACGGGAAACTCTGCCGCCGGCGCGCATTTGCCCTATGCCCCCGAGGTGCAAACCCCCGATGGTTTGTGCACGCGGTGAGGGCGGCCCCGGCGGCCTGCGGGTCGCCGGGGTTCCGTGTCGTATCGCCGTCGCGAAGGCGCGCGCTCGCCGTCGTCGGATGTGATAGATGCGGGGCAGGCCGGGAGGCCGGGAGGGGTCGCGGGCATGCCGAGAGACGAGCTGATCGTGCAGTTGGTCAAGATCGCGCTGGGGATCGCGATCGGGGCGTACTTCGTCTGGTGGAGTCTCGAGGTCCTGCACCGGCTGCCGCCGCACTGACGCCGGCGCGACTCGCGAAAAAACACCATGTCCTTCACGGCGGCGCTTCGCGATCTCAACAAGCTCAACACCTTCGTGCGCGTGGCGCAGCGCCGCAGCTTTACCCAGGCCGCCGCCGAGCTGCGCACCAGGCCGTCCGTCGTCAGCAAGCGGATGAAGGAGCTCGAGGACATGCTCGGCTTCCGCCTGCTCAATCGCTCGACTCATGGCCTCGTGCTCACCGATGCCGGGGAGGGACTGTTTCGCCATTGCGTGCAGATGCTGGCGCGGCTCGACACCTATGTGGTCGAGCGGCGCGACCTCGAGACCGGACCGTTCGGCACCCTGCACGTCCAGGCGACGAGCGACGTCGCCGGCTGCATCCTTGCGCCGCTGCTGATCGCGTTCGTGCGCGACCATCCTGGCGTGCGGGTGCAGCTCGCCGAGGTGCCAGACGGCACCACGGCGGCGGGCGACGGCATCGACGTGATCGTGAGCACCCGCAAGCCGACCGTGCCGGGTCTGATCGGGCACGAGCTCGGCGCCGTCCGCCACGTGATCTGCGCGGCGCCCGCCTATCTGGAAAAATTCGGCCGGCCGCGCACTCCGGCCGACCTGGGCGACCACAATTGCCTGATCAATCCGTTGTCCGGGCAGAAGGGCTGGCCATTCCAGGGCTCGCGGCCGCAGCTCGTCGCCGTGAAGGGCGCGCTCGCCGCGACCAGCAATGCGGCGCTGATCGCGATGGCGCTTGCCGGCAGCGGGATCGTCCGGGTGCCGCACGCGGCCGTGCGGGACACGCTCGCCGACAAGCGGCTCGAGGCGATCTTCGCCAAGTCCGCGCTCTCGCCGGAGCGGCTCGCCGCCTATGTGGCGAAATCGAAGCACCTGCCGGCCAAGATCGCCGACTTCGTCGCCTTCCTCAAAGCCGCGCTCGGCCGAAACGGTCAGGCGCCGCGCTGAATTCAGCGCTCCGCCGCGGCGCGCACGTCGGATGGCGTCGCGCCGTAGCGCCGGCGAAACGCGCGGTTGAAGTAGGAGAGGTCGCTGAAGCCCGCCGCATAGGCGATCGCGCTGATGCTGTGCGTCGCCTGCAGCGGATCGGACAGCATGCGGTGGGCGCGCGCCAGCCGCTCACCGACCAGGAAATGCGAGAAGGTCGTGCCGTCGTCCTCGAACAGCGCCTGCACGTAGCGCGGCGTGACGCCGTGGCGGGCCGCGACCGCGGTCAGGCTCAGCCCCCGCTGGCCGAGCGAGGCGCGGATGTCGGCCTTGATGGCGTGCAGCCGCCCCGCGCGCAGGCCGCGCCCGCCGGCGGCCTCGACGACCTCGCGCGAGGCGCCGAGCGCGAGCGCGACCAGATCGTGCACATGGCCGACCACCCGGCCGCGCAGCTCGGGCCGCGCCATGTGGTAGTGGTCGATGAGCCCGACATAGTCGCGCAGCAGCCGCAGCGCCTCGGAGTCCGCCACCAGCGGGCGGGCAAAACGGTCCTCGAGGTCCGGCAGCATGGCGGTCAGCACCTTGCGCGGAACGCTGATGCTGATGCCGCGCGCGATGCCCGACAGCGTCGCGCAGCCGAACGGGTCGGCCATCGAGAGCAGCGTGCCGGCCCCTTCGCCGAGCATCAGCTCGTTGCCGCGGTGGACGATCGTATTGCCGGGCGAGCGCAGGCACGACAGCAGGATATTGTCGTTGCCGTCGGCGGTCAGCGCGCGGGTGCGCTCGGCGCGAACCGGCGAGAAGGCGAGCGTGGAGACTGCGAGCTCGGGGACCGCGCGCGCGGCGACCTCGAAATGCAATGGGCCGTCTCCCTCCGGCTCGATGTCGAGCCGCGCCACCATCGGCCCGATGAAATCGCGCAACAGCGGCGCGCGCTCGCGTTCGGGCACGCCCTCGGTCGAGAAGTGCATGACCGCGAAGTCATTCGCCGTGCCGGACATCGCCCTCGCCCCCGAGAGGCGCCCAGCGTAACCCGGCTTCCGGCTCGGTGCAAAGGCACCGACGCCGCGTCGATGCGGGCCGATGTACCGAACCGGGGCAGCCCGGCCGCACGGGCCGATGGGGCACTGCCCATGATCATACCGGATATTCGCGGAGAGTTTGTATCGCTCCGGCGCCCTTCGCGGTCCGCGAGCGCGGCGCACGCGATTGTGGTGTCGATGCAACAGGATCGCGAAATCTACGGCGAGTTCGCATTTGACCGTGCCGAGTTCATGTGTGTCCAAGCCCACATTCTGAGGCGCAGTCTAACGTCGCCGCATCGTCGCCCCCGAGCACGCGGGGCGGTCACGCAGGGACCCCACAACGGGGCGTCGACACGGGGGCTTGAGACGTGTCGCGCATTGGAGTTGT
>Ga0335081_10002767_pt1 | contig 27645 bp, 20 predicted proteins | sample Lox_Sample_35_FD_206713 | JGI IMG/M metagenome (GOLD analysis project Ga0335081, IMG submission 206713) | Soil microbial communities from Loxahatchee National Wildlife Refuge, Florida, United States - Lox_Sample_3.5 | ecosystem: Environmental > Terrestrial > Soil > Wetlands | place: USA...
CGATGATGTTGGCGCCGGGCTGCGGGAACAAAATGACCAGCACCGACGGCTGTCCGTTGGACAGGCCGAGATTGCGCACGTCCTCGACGGAGTCAGTCACTGTGGCGACGTCCGACAGTCTCACCGCAGCGCCGTTGCGATAGGCGATGATCAGCGGCGTGTAGTCCGCCGCCTTTGTGGATTGGTCGTTGGTGTAGATCTGGAAACGCCGGCCATTGTCGTCGATGGTGCCCTTCGGGCTGTTGGCATTGGCCGCCGCCAGCGCGGCGCGCACGTCTTCCAGCCCGATGCCGTATTTGAACAAAGCCTGCGGATTAAGCTCGACGCGCACCGCCGGCAGCGCCGCGCCGCCGAGAATGACCTGGCCGATACCGCTGATCTGGGACAGCTGCTGCTGAAAGACATTGCTCGCGGCGTCATAAATCTGGCCCTGGGTCAGTGTTTTCGAGGTTATCGCCAGGATGAGAATGGGCGCTGCGGCGGGATTGAACTTGCGATAGGTTGGATTGGTCTTGAGACTCGCAGGCAGATCGGCGTGGGCGGCATTGATGGCGGCCTGCACGTCGCGCGCCGCGCCGTTGATGTCGCGGCTGGGGTCGAATTGCAGCGTGATGCGGGTCTGCCCGATGCCGCTCGACGAGGTCATCTCGGTGACGTCGGCGATCTGGCCGAGATGGCGTTCGAGCGGTTCGGCGACGCTGGTCGCGACGGTCTCCGGACTGGCGCCGGGCAGCTGGGCATTGACCGAAATCGTCGGAAAATCGACCGCCGGCAGCGGCGCGACCGGCAATTTTGCAAAGGCGAGAATGCCGGCAAGCGCAATGCCGAGGGTGAGCAGCGTCGTCGCCACCGGCCGGCTGATGAATGGCGCTGAAATGTTCATTCGGCCGGCGCTTGCGGAACGATCGGCGCCGCCGGCCGCGCGCCAGTGAAGCGTGCCGCCAAACGGTCGAAATAGAGATAGATGACCGGCGTGGTGAACAGCGTGAGCATCTGACTGACGATCAAGCCGCCGATGATGGCGATGCCGAGCGGCCGGCGGAGCTCGGAGCCGGTTCCGGTGCCCAGCATCAGCGGCATGGCGCCGAGGATCGCGGCCATGGTTGTCATCATGATCGGGCGGAAGCGCAACAGGCAGGCCTGGTAAATCGCCTCGCGCGGCGGCAGGCCGTCTTCGCGCTCCGCGTCCAGCGCGAAATCGATCATCATGATGGCGTTTTTCTTGACGATGCCGATCAACAGGATGATGCCGATGATGGCAATGACGTCGAGGTCGTAGTGCAGCAGCATTAGCGATAGCAGCGCGCCGACGCCCGCCGACGGCAAGGTCGACAGAATGGTGATCGGGTGGATGAAGCTTTCGTAGAGGACGCCGAGCACGATATACATCGCGACCACCGCGGCGATGATGAGGAACACTTCATTGCTTAGCGAGGACTGGAACGCTGCGGCGGTGCCCTGAAACGCGGTGATGAAGCTTGGCGGCAGCCCGACTTTGGTTTCGGCTTGCTGAATGGCCGTGATCGCGGCGCCAAGCGAATAGTCGGGTGCGGTATTGAACGAGATCGTGGTAGCCGGGAATTGACCGAAATGCGTGATCAGCAAGGGGGCCGCGCGCTGGACGATATGCGCAATCGCGGTCAGCGGCACCTGGCCGTTGGTCGACGACGAGGAGGACGGCAGATACAGCGATTCCAATCCCGTCAGCGACTGCTGCAGCCTCGGCGCCACCTCGAGGATGACGCGGGACTGGTTCGATTGGGTATAGATCGTTGAAACGATGCGCTGGCCGAAGGCATCGTAGAGGACATTGTCGACGGTCGCCGGCGTGATGCCGAACCGGCTGGCGGTGGCGCGGTCGATGATGATGTCGACGGCAAGGCCCTGCTGCTGCAGGTCGCTCGCGACGTCAGTGAGTTGCGGCAGCTGGCTTAGCTGCTGCACAAGCTTGGGCACCCATGTGTTGAATTCCGTGGCATTGGCGTCCTCAAGCACGAAGTGATAGGGCGCTCGGCTGATGGTGGAATCGATCGTCAGGTCCTGTACCGGCTGCATATAGAGGGTAATACCGGTGACGCCCGCCACCTCCTTCTCCAAACGAGCGATGATCTCGGTTGCGGTCAGGTTGCGTTCATCATGGGGTTTGAGCGTGATCAGGAAACGGCCGGTATTGAGCGTCTGATTGGTGCCGTCCACGCCGACGAAGGAGCTGACATTGACGACGTCCGGATCCTTCAGCACCGCTTCCGCGAGCTTGCCCTGCAAATCGGCCATCTCCTCATACGACACGCTCTGCGAGGCCTCGGTTATGGCCTGGATCAGACCGGTGTCCTGGACCGGAAAGAAACCCTTCGGGATCAGGACATAGAGCAAGACGGTCAGAATGAGCGTCGCAATGGCGACCAGCAGCGTCGCCGGCTGCCGGTCGAGTACCCAACTAAGCGCCCGGCCATAGCTGGCGATGACGTTGTTGAAAATCTGTTCCGCCTTGAGGTCGAAAGCCGAGCGTTCCCGGTCCGGGTGATGCCGGATCAGCTTTGCGCACATCATCGGCACCAGCGTCAGCGATACGACGGCCGAGATGACGATGGTGACCGCGAGCGTGATGGAAAATTCATGGAACAGCCGGCCGACGACGTCGCCCATGAATAACAGCGGAATCAGCACGGCGATCAGCGAGATGGTCAGCGAAATGATCGTGAAGCCGATCTGCTCGGACCCGCGCAGCGCAGCTTCGAACGGGTCCATGCCGCCCTCGACGAAGCGGGCGATGTTCTCGATCATGACGATGGCATCGTCGACGACGAAGCCGGTGGCGATGGTCAGCGCCATCAGCGACAGATTGTCGAGGGAAAAACCGAGCAGATACATCGCCCCGAAGGTCCCGACCAGCGACAGCGGCACCGAGAGGCTCGGGATGATGGTGCCCGGCAGCGTGCGCAGGAAGACGAAGATCACCAGCACGACCAGGGCGACCGCGAGGCCGAGCTCGAATTCCACATCGGCGACCGAGGCACGGATGGTCACGGTGCGATCGCTCAATACGCGCACGTCCATCGCTTGCGGCAACGTCGACATGATCTGCGGCAGCAGCGCTTGAACGCGGTCGACGACCTGGATGATGTTGGCGCCGGGCTGGCGCTGCACATTGACGATGATTGCCGGCGTCGTATCCGCCCAGGCGCCGAGCTTGGTGTTCTCCGGGCCGCTGACGATCGTGGTCACGTCGGTGAGCTTGACCGGCGCGCCGTTGCGGTAGGCGAGGATCAAACTGCGGTATTGATCGGCGCTGATGACCTGGTCGTTGGCGTTGATCGTCATCGCCTGCGTCGGGCCGTCGAAATTACCTTTCGGCGTATTGACGTTGAGGTTGTTGATCGTGGTGCGAACGTCGTCAATGTTGAGGCCGTAGGCAGCGAGCGAATCGGGATTGAACTGAATACGCACCGCCGGCCGTTGCCCGCCGCTGACGCTGACAAGCCCGACGCCGGTCAATTGCGAGATTTTCTGCGCGAGCCGCGTCTCGCTGTAATTTTCGAGATCGGTCAGCGCCAGCGTCTTTGAGGTCACCGCCAGGGTGAGGATCGGCGCATCGGCCGGATTGACCTTGGAATAGATCGGCGGTGCCGGCAGATCGGACGGCAGCAGATTGTCGGCCGCATTGATCGCGGCCTGTACCTCCTGTTCGGCGATGTCGAGCGACAGGTTGAGGTCGAACTGGAGCGTGATGACCGAAGCGCCTCCGGAACTTGCCGACGTCATCTGATTGAGCCCGGGCATTTGCCCGAACTGCCGCTCCAATGGCGCGGTGACCGAGGACGTCATCACTTCGGGGCTGGCGCCGGGATAGAGCATCTGTACCTGGATGGTCGGATAGTCGACCTCGGGCAAAGTCGAGAGCGGCAGGAACGAATAGGCGACCATGCCGGACAGCATGATCGCCGCCATCAAAAGCGTCGTGCCCACGGGGCGCCGAATAAAGGGTTCCGAGACGTTCATCGCACCGCTTTGTCGCCGCGCCCGGCCGTGATCACCGCACAGGCCGCCGCTTCACTGCCCGCCGTTGGCGGGCTTGGTCTGCGAATTGTTTGAACTACGGCCCGGTCGATCAGCTGGCTTGCCGCCGCGTGGCAGTGTTCCGCCGGCTGTCGTCGGCTGAGCGGCCTCCGGCGCCACGACGACCCGCAAACCATCGCGCAGCCGGTCGGTGCCGTCGATGACAACGCGTTCGCCGGGATGGAGCCCGGATTTCACCTCGGTCAAATTGCCGTCGACCACTCCGGTTTTGATCTGCCGCACCGCCACCGTGCTGTCGGGATTGATGACATAGACATAAGCGCCGGGCGCGCCGCGCTGGATCGCCGACGTCGGCACGGTGACAACGTTTTCCAAGGTTTCCACCAAGAGCCGCACGTTGACAAACTGACTGGGAAACAGCGCATTGTCGGCGTTGTCGAATTGCGCGCGCACCTTCACGGTGCCGGTCGTGGTATCGACCTGATTGTCGACCGCCGAAACCTTCCCGGTGGCAAGAAGGTGAACGTTGGCGCGGTCATAGGCGGTGACGGTGAGCGCTTTGCCGGCGTTGAATTGCGGCATGATGTCCGGCAGGTCGTCTTCCGGAATCGAGAAAATCACCGTGATCGGCTGCAATTGCGTGATGACGGCGATCCCTGTCGCACTCGTGGTCTGCACGTAATTGCCCGGATCGACGAGCCGCAAGCCGACGCGGCCGGTGATCGGCGAGACGATGTGGCAATAAGCGATGTTCAACGCCTCGGTATCGACCAGGCCCTGGTCCTGCTTCACCGAGCCTTTGTATTGCTGGACGATGAAGACCTGATCCTCGGCCTGTTGTTTGGCGATGGAGTTCTGCTGGGCGAGCGTTTGATAGCGCGTCAGGTCCATTTGCGCCTGCGCCAGCAAGCCCTCGTCATGGGCGAGCTGGCCTTCATATTGCTCCTTGAGGATTTGATAGGGCCGCGCGTCGATTTGCGCCAGGAAGTCGCCCTTCTTGACCAGTTGGCCTTCAGTGAACCCGACGTCGGTGAGTTGACCGTTGATCTGTGTTTGCACCGTCACCGTCGCGATCGGAGTCACGGTGCCGAGCGCATTGACGATTTCGCGGATATTGCCGGTCTCGACCGAGGCTGCGCCGACCGATTGCAACGCGCCTTGCGGAAAACGCCCGCCCGACGGCGCCGATTTTATCCAGTGGACGGTTTCATAGGCCAAAACGGCGAGCACAAGCGCAATCAATACGGCGGCGATCCGGAAACGCGTGCGCGGTTTGGCTGTCACGTCCGGTGGCGGCGCTGGCCGCCGCAAATCCGGCGCCAGCTCCTCAGGTCTGCGCGTGCGCTCGTCCATGTAGGCGTTTATCGATCCCGAAATTGCAACGTGTTTCCAACTTATAAAGTGCGCCGCCAGCGCTCGCCTAATGAATATTCGCTAATGCCGCGCCGGCGGGGCTGCCTCATCGCGCTGATTGTCCGAGCCGCGACAGGACCTTCACCCGCCCGTCAGTGTCCTCGGAATCGGCCGCTGAATCAAGAGTTTGGCGGTAGCTCAGGCACGCCGGGAAGTCGCCTTGGCCACAACCGCGCCGCAATTTGAAGCCCGAAGCCGGGGCCGCATCCTGCAATCGCGGTCACGCGCCGCCGAGTAGCCGACGACCGGAAGAACGCGTTTCGAAACCAGCCGGTTATTGCCCTGCCGGCGCGGCGGCCGGCGGGACTGGCGCCGTATCATCGCCAGGCGCCGATTCGACAAGCGCCGGCGGCGTCGGCGGCAGCTTTTGGACAAGCGAAAAGCCGTTTTGCAGCTGCACCTCGGTCGGCAATTGCGTCGTGTCCCAGCCGCCGCCGAGGTCCTCGATCAGATTGACGCTGGCGAGAAACAGGTTTTGCCGCGCGGTCAACTCGGCTTCTTCATCGGCCAGCAGCGCGACCTCCGCGACCACGACGGTCGTAAACGCCACGGTGCCGGCCTGAAATTGATTTAAGAATACGTCCACGGCCTTGCGCTCGTCGGCTACGGCGCGGCGCTCCGCCGCCAGTTGCTGCGACAGGAAGCGGATCGCCGCCAGCTGATCTTCGACTTGTTGAAACGCCGTGAGAACGGTTTGGCGATAATTAGCCACGCTTTGCCAATAGACCGCGCGTGCTGCATCGACCTGCGCCGCGGTCAAGCCGCCGTTGAGCAGAGTTTGCGTGCCGCTGGCGGCGATCGATCCGATCGAACGCGCGGCCGAGAACGGCAGCGGAATCGGGCCGAGATACTGGATCATGCTGGACAGCGAAATGTCCGGGAAATAAGCCGCCTCGGCGACGCCGATCAAAGCATTCTCCTCCTGCATGGTGCGCTCCGAAGCGGCGATGTCGGGACGCCGTTCGAGAAGCGTCGAAGGCACCGTTACCGGAGTTCTCGGAATGCTGCCGGCGAGATTACGCGGCGCGATGCCGAGTTCTGCGGGAGGTCGACCGATCAGCACGGCAATCGCGTGCTCGAATTGCGCGCGCGAGGAACGCGCGCTCGCCAGCTGCGCCTCCGTGGTGCGGATGTTGGCGTCGGCAGTCGCGACGTCGCCTGCGGTCACGGCATAACCGGCTTTGAACTGGTTATTCACGATGTCATAGGTCTTTTTGTATTCCGCGATCGTGCGCTGCAGGAGAGCGATCAGCGAATCCGCGGCACGCATATTGAAATAGGCGGTGGCAAGCATCGCCTGCTGCGAAAGCTTGGCATTGTCGAGATCTGCGGCGCTCGCTTGCGCGGCCGCGGTGTCGCTTTCGATCTGGCGACGCAGTTTGCCCCAGACGTCGATATCCCAACTGCCGCTGATCGGCGCGCTGTATTGGGTCGTATAGCGGGTCCTCAGCCCGCTACCCACGCCGCTGCCGCCGGTCGTGCCGGCGAGCGCGCCGGTGCGCGTTCGAGTAGCGGTATAGCTCGCGGTGGCGACCGGAAACAGCGCGGCTTGCCCTTGGCGGATGACGGCGCGAGCCTCTTCATAAGCCGCGGCCGAAGCGGCAACGGTCTGATTGGAGATCTCGACTTGCGGCAGGAGCACGTCGAGGCCGGGATCGCGATAGGCCTTCCACCAATCGCCGCGATCAATGCCGTCGCTCGGATTGGCGAGCTTCCAGCCTTTGAGCTCCTTGTAGTGGGTCGGCACCGGGGCCGGTTCGCGGGAGTAATTCGGCCCGACCGCGCAGCCGGTCAGGGCGAGTCCAATGAAGACTGATCCGAACGCCAAAGCTTGGCCGCGGGATGGCGATAGGAAATACGCTCTGCGCCGCACCCAACTACCCCGATGCACAACAGCATGGGCCAAGCGAGAGCATCGCCACAAAGCCGTTGCTATTAGCCCCAAAAATACGACCCTCGGATGTTCGACCGACCCGGCTCGGCCGACCATCGTCACGGTCGTTACAAGACGGACCTCCGCCGCAAGGCGTGGCCCGTCGAGGATCGGATGTCGGCCATGCTCGTCCTCGGTCCGATCTTTGCCCCACGTGATCGGCTTTGATCCAGATCATATCCATGCCCGAATGTGGGGGGCATAAATTGGATGGATGGGCGAGCATGCATAACTCGCGGATGAAGATCAACGGCGCGGGTTTTGACAATAATCGAGGCGCATCGTTTGGCGGAGCGATGTGGTATTCGGGCGACAGTGCGTTGCAACATCACAGTTGCGGAGGTTTGGAACACCGGGGGCGACAAGGGCGTTCGTGCCGCATTGGAGGATAGTTCAATGCAAAAGGTTGGGCGGAAACGGCTTCCGATTACGATTGGTGCAATCGCGCTGGCAGTTTGCGCGGGCGCTGGAACGGCACTTGCGGCAAAGTTCGGGGGGCCGGCTGGTGGGCATGCTCCAGGTGGCGGTGGAGGTGGAGGAGGCGGTGCGGTGCATTTCAACGCGGCACACTTTTCCGCGCCGCATTTCGCCCCGCATGTTGCCGCGCCGCATTTTGCCCATCCACACTTCTCGCCGCATTTCAGCGCGGCGCACGGTCATTTCACGCCGCGTTTCAACGCGGCGCACCACAATCTGAGCGTCACGCACCATAATTTCAGCGCCGTGCACCACAATTTCGCGCACGTGCATGGGCGCCACGGCCGCAACGCCGTGAGCTCTACGGTACACACCAATGCTGCGTCGCAATTTGCGCATCGCCATAACAGGCATGCGCCCAACGGGGCGGGCACGCTGAACGCCACCAATCGCGCACTGACGAATGCGCATGTGCGGCCGCTCGCCCATGCCGCCGATCCACGACATTTCATGGATCATCGCCGCTTCGCGACCAATGCCGCTTTCCGGCCGTTCTGGCGTCACGACTGGTGGCGCCACGGCTGGCATCCCTACTATCATCTGGGCTGGATCGGCCCGCTGTTCTGGCCCTATGCCTACGGCGACTTCTTCTATTATGCGCTGTGGCCCTATGATTACGAATATATCGATCCGTTCTGGGCTTACGGCTACGGCGACATCTACGAGGCCATTTTCTCCCCGTACAGCTACGAGGAATACGTCTCGGGACCGCGCGCTCCGGAGCACATGGCCACGCTCACCCAGGGCATGGCGCAAAGCTGCGACGAGGAGGCGGGCGAGGTCACCGGCTGGCCGATTGATCAAATCCAAAGCGCGGTCCAGCCGAATCCCCAGCAGACGGACTTGCTCGACGATCTCGGCAATGCCATCGTCGAAGCAAGTCATCAGATCAAGATTCACTGCCCGACGAGTGTCGCGTTCAGCCCGACAGCGCGCCTCGACCAGATGCACCAGCGGTTGGCTGCACTGGTCGATGCAGTGAACCTGATCAGCCCGCCGCTAACGAAGTTCTACGACTCGCTGTCCGACGAGCAGAAGGCCCGCTTCAACGATATCGCTCCGCCGGCGCCGAAGAAGGCTACCGCCGGCAGCGAGGCTACGCCGAGCGTCGACGCGCAGTGCAACGCCAATGTCATGGCCTGGCCGACCGATCGGATCGACAGCGCTATCCATCCGAACGACGCGCAACGCGCCAAACTCGATACATTGCAATCGGCGCTGTCGCGGGCGGCGGCCACCATCAAGGCGGCGTGCCCGAGCGAGGTGCCGGCGACGCCCCCGGACCGTCTTGCCGCGGTGGGCAACCGGCTGAAAACCATGCTCCAGGCTGTCGAGACGGTGCAGCCGGCGCTTGCCGATTTCTACAACGCGCTCAGCGACGACCAGAAAGCGCGTTTCAACACCATGGGCAAACAGCTGTTCGCGAAGAACCAATGACCTGGCGGTGAGTGACGGATAGAGCTGTTATTCGTCATTTCGCCCGTTAGCGGCTGTTTGCGGATGCTTTTTTTCATCCCGCGGCTTTCTTGATGTTCCGTGCTTCGGCCAAGCCGCGCTCTTGCGCAAGATGCGCGCGGCCGAAGCGCGGGTTCTTCCGGACGGCAGGTTGTAAACAACCGGTTCTCTGCTTTCAAATTCCTCCGCGGCGACGAACATTCGTTCGCCAATATTGACAGCCCCGGGCAGTCAGATTTAGCTGGACGCCCCTTCAATCGTTCGCTGCTGCGGCGCAGCGGATGCGAGCGATGCAATCGTGAAATAAAATAGCCCGGCCGCGAATAAGACGTCGCGAGAACGAGGCGAGTCGAAAGCCCAGATATGCATCTTTTGAGTGCGCCCGGGATCGGCCCGCTGCTGTTCTTCGGCTTGTCGCTGACGGCGTTCGCCGCGGCCTTTTTCAGCGTGTTCACCGGCGCCGCCGGCGGTCTACTCCTGCTTGCAACGATGTCGTTCGTGATGCCCGCCGCGGTGCTCGTCCCGGTTCATACGGTCGTCATGTTTGGGGCCGGGCTCACGCGCACCATGATCATGTGGCGTTTCGTGATGCAAAAAACGATTCTGCCCTATGTGATCGGAGCGGCGGCGGGGGCGGCACTGGGCGCCACGGTATTTGTGGCGCTGCCGATCTCGATGTTGCTGGGGATTTTGGGAGCCTTCATTCTATTGGTGACCTGGATGCCCACGGTCGGGCGCATCGGCGCCGAGCGCGGTCGCTTCGTGGTGCTGGGATTTTTCACCACCTTCATCGGCGTCTTCGTCAGCGCGACGGGTACCCTTCTCGCGCCGTTTGTTGCGAGTGCGGCGCCGGATCGCCGCAATCATTCCGCGACGCTCGGGGCCCTGATGCTTACGACGCATGTCGCTAAGTTGGCCGCCTTCGGTGCCATTGGCTTCGCTATCGGTCCCTTCATTCCTTTGGCCACCGCCATGATCGCTACGAGCGCCGCCGGCAACTGGGTCGGTAAGGTCGCGTTGCACAGGACCTCCGAGGGGCGGTTCCGCCTGATCTTTCAGTTCGTGCTTACTGTCATGGCGTTGCGGCTCCTTTGGAACGCCGCAAAAGCGGCCGGTTTCATCTGAGGTTGCGAATCCCGCCGAGCAATGCGAGGCCGCACGCGCCCTATGCCGTCAGGCAAGGCAGCTACTTCGCGCGGCTTTGCGTTCATGCTAGACGGCATCTGCAGTTGATCGGGGCGGGGTGCATGAAGGAAGCCGGCATCACCGTATCGCCGAAGCGGCGCGTCGCTTTTCTCGTCGTCGGCATCCTCATGCTCGCGCTGTGGGGCTGGAGCCTGGTCCCGCCGATCGAGAACTGGAACAACCCTTATGAAGACGGCTTTTCTTACGTCGGCGTATTTTATGCCACCCCGATTTGTCTGCCGGTCGGGTTCATTCTGCTGGCTGGCGCCATCATCGGACACGGTCGTTGGGCTGGGCGCGCCGGCACGGCATTCTGGATCGGCTGTGGGGTGCTGTTCATCGTGATCGCGTTTCTGATATTTCAGTATGTCGCCACCTCGATGGGCGGCTCGTAGCTGTCCGCCCGTGCGCGGCCGTTGCGAACTTTGCGCCCGGCCGATATTCCCTGTTTGCGACCATGACCGGTCATAGCCGCACGATTGGAGTGAATTCGTGAGCATTCCCAAGCCGAACTACAATCCGCCGTTCAACGTCACCCGCGCCAGCCATGCCGTGCTGCACGTCAAGGATCTGGTGAAAAGCCGCGCCTTCTATGTCGATCTGATCGGCTTCATTGTCTCGGACGAAGACAAGGACGCGATCTATCTGCGCGGTGTCGCCGAAGCCTGCCATCACTCGCTGGTGCTCAAGCGCGCCGATGCGGCCAGGGCCGAGCGTGTCGGCATGCGCTGCTTCACGGAAGAGGATCTTGAGAAGGCCAAGCATTATTTCGACAAGGCCGGATTGCCGGCGCAATGGGTCGAGCGGCCCTATCAAGGCCGCACCCTTCACGTCAGCGATCCGCTCGGCGCGCCCCTCGAATTCTGCGCCACCATGACGACGAAGCCGCGGCTCGTCGTTTCCTTCGAGCATCATCACGGCGCGGTGCCGCAGCGCATCGATCATTTCCAGTTGCTGGTGCCGGACGTGCAGCGGCAGCTGGAGTTCTATATGGGGCTAGGCTTTCGGCTTTCGGAATATATCGCCCCGGACGGCAGCGACGATCCGATGTTCGTGTTCCTGCAGCGCAAGGGCAATCCGCACGATATCGTCTTCGCCGGCGGCGCCGGACCACGGCTGCATCACGCCGCGTTCAGCATTCCGGAATCCTATCTGTTCTTTTATGTCTGCGATCTCGCCTTCAATATGGGCTTTGCCGAGAACATCGAATTCGGCCCCGGCCGCCATGGACCCGGCCACGCACTGTTCGTTTATATGCGCGACCCCGATGGCCATCGCATCGAGCTGTTCAATACGCATTATCAGTGCATCGACATCGAGGACGAGCCGGTGCGCTGGGATGCCTCGTTTGCCGGCCAGCGGCGCTGGCAATTGCCGGCGCGGGCGCAATGGTTCGCCGAGGCGAGCCGCTTTGTCGGGGTCGAGCCGCGCGAGCCGGCGAAGAAGGGCAATCCGATGACGCTGGAGCGTTACGTGGCCACGAACTAGGGGCTATGCCGAGCATGCCGAGCCGGCGATGGGTTGCCGTGACCTGCGTCTTATGCGTCGCGCTTCTCGCGGCTATTCCCGCCGCGCCGGCCGATCCGAATGTGCTGTGGGGCATCGTGGATGGCCAGTGCGTGCCGGAGTGGCAGCAGCATCGCCCTCTCAAGCCGCCATGCGTTGCGGTCGATCTCGACAAGGGCGGCGCCGGTGGCTTCACGGTGATCAAGGACAAAAATGGACAGACGCAATTCCTGCTGCTGCCGACCAAGCGGATCAGGGGTATCGAAAGCCGCGCTCTCTTGGCGCCGCAAGCCGTCAATTACTTCGCTGATGCGTGGCGGGAGCGGCGCTTCGTCGAAAAGGCACTTGGGCACACGATGCCGCGCGACACGCTCAGCCTCGCCGTCAATCTGAATTGTCGCGCTCGCAGAACCAGCTGCACGTTCACATCGACTGTGTCCGTCCCGATGTCCGCGCTGCGCTCAATGACGAGGCTGCGAAAATCGGTACGCGCTGGGTGCCGCTCGATATTTGGCTGTTCGGCCATCGCTACAGTGCGATGCGGATTGGCGGAACCAGCCTCGCCGGGCACAATCCGTTCAAGCTATTGGCGCGCGGCGTTCCTGGCGCCGCCGCCCACATGGGATATTACACGCTGGTCGTCGTCGGCGTGATGTCCGCCGACCATGGGCCCGGTTTCGTCGTGCTCGAAGACCACGCCGATCCGGCCCACGGCGACAGCGCCGGTGGCGAGGAATTGCAGGACCATGCCTGCGTGTTGGGCCATTAGCGGGTCAGGCCCGGTGATGCAGCCGGTGCTCGATCCATAGCAGGATCGCATTGGCGACTGCGGCGAAGGCGAACAGCACCACGGCGATGGTGATCATCTCCTTGGCCTGCAACAGCGTCATCGCGTTGATGATGAGGAAGCCGAGGCCGTCCTTCGACGCGAACATTTCGGCCAACAGCACGCCGAGCAGCGTGACGGTGAAGCCGATGCGCAATCCGGCAAGCACTTCGGGGATGGTCGCCGGCAATAGCACGTTCCAGATCGTCTGCCACGGCGACAGCCGCAGTGTCCGCGCCGATTTCAGATAGACATGCGGGATGTTGCGGATCGCCGCCATGGTCAGTAAAGCCACCGGCAGAATGCCGTGGATCGCGCCGAACACCACTTTGCCGGACAGCGTGAGACCGAAAATGAGCAGGATCACCGGATAGAGCGTGATCTTTGGCAGCGAATAGAGCGTGATCAGGATCGGCTCGCCGACTTCTCCCGACAGCCGCTGCGCGCCCATCCATACGCCGATAGCGATACCCAATCCGTAGGCGAGGAGCAGGGCCAAAGCAAACGCGGCCGCTGTCGCCAGTGCGTTCGCGGCGAAGCGCGCCGAGGGCAGGAAATGCGCCATATAGGAGAGTGTCGGCGCCGGGCCGGGCAGGGCGGTATCGCCGACCCAAAGCGCGAGGCCTTGCCAGATCAACACGACCGCAATGACGATCATTATCGTGTCGAGGGCGCGCCATGTTGCCTTCATGACGGCCTCGCGCCGCGCCGTTTCGCCCAGCGCAAATCCCAGGCGTGCAGGCCGGCATTGATCACAGTCGCGATCAGCAGCACGAACAGCATCAGCGCGTACATGCGCCGGTTATTGAAGTCGGCATAGGCATTGGCGATGGCGCGACCGAGGCCGGCCGGCGCCAGGATAAATTCGGCGGCGATCACGGCGATGAAGGCATAACTCACCGACAGCTTGACCCCGGTGAACAGGTAGGGCGCCGCCGCCGGCAGCTGCAGTTGCAGCGCTGTTGCGAGCCGGCCCATGCGATGGACGCGGGCGACCTTGGTGATGACACGCGGGATACGATCGAGGCCGTTGAGCGTGGCAATGATCATCGCGACAATGGCGGTGGCGACGCCGATAAGCACGATCGGGATGAGCGACAGGCCGAAGATCGCGATCATCACCGGATAGAAGATGAAAATTGGCACCGCATAATAGGTGGCGAAGAACGGATCGAGTGCGGCGCGAAAGCGCGGCAGGGCGTGAATGAGGAGGCCCAACGCGAAGCCGAAGACGACCGATAGCGCGACTGAGATCGTAATGACTCCGAGCGTGCGGACGATGTCGTCATTGAGTTGACCCGACGCCAGTAACATGACGAGCGTGGTCGCCATCTCGGAGGGCGGGATGACCACGCGGGGATCGATGACGTCGAGCCTACACGCCAGTTCGAGCGCCCCGACCATCGCGGCGATGACAAGTAGTCTGATCCAGCCGGCCCGCGTCATTCCGCTCCCAATGTTGCCGGCGGAAGGTCGGAATGGCCCAGGGCCTTCAGCGATTCACCGCGTAACCTCTCCCAGAGCCGTCCGGTAATTTCGCCGAAAGTGGGTTCGGCGACGATCGTCGAATCGCGGCCGCGCGGCCAGCCCGTTTCAATGATCTCGATAAAGCGGCCCGGCCGCGCCGACATGGCGCCGACGCGGTCGGCCAGCATGGCCGCTTCGTCGAGCGCATGGGTGATGAGAAGCACGGTGGCGCCGGTCGTACGCCAAAGCCTTAATACTTCGTCGCCCATCAACAGCCGTGTCTGCGCGTCGAGCGCGCCGAACGGTTCGTCAAGCAGGATGAGACGTGGCTGCAGCACCAGCGTCCGCGCGATGCAGACGCGCTGGCGCATCCCGCCCGAAAGCTGCGACGGATAAGCTTTGGAAAAATCCTTCAAGCCCATAAATGCCAGCGCGTCGTCGACGCGGCGGCGTACTTCCGCCGGCGCCGTGCCCTTGCGCTGCAGGCCGAAGGCGGCGTTGTCCCACACCGTCAGCCAGGGAAAGCTGGCGTCTTCCTGGAAAACCACGCCGACGCCGTCGGGGACCTCGCCCGCGACCGTGTGCCCTTCGAACGTCACGGTACCGGCTGTCGGTCGCTGCAGGCCGGCGAGCACTTCGAGAAACGTCGATTTTCCGCAGCCCGACGGACCGACCACGGCAAAGAACTCGCCCTTGTGCAGAGCGACGTCGATCGGGCCGAGAGCGTGCACGGGAGCGTGACCGCCGGCGCCGGGATAGACCCGCGTCACGCCGGCGAATTGCGCATGAACATCGCCGTGCACGTCTTGAGCCTTACTTCTGCAGATCGCTCGGCAAGAACGAGGTGTCGATCATCTTGTTGAGGTCGAGCGGCTTGTCGACCATGCCGACATATTTCATGGCCCGCTCGGTGGTCTGCAGCAGGTCCATTTCCATCTTGCCCTCGCTCCAGAACTTGGCGGCGACGAGTTCATGCACCATTGCCGCCACCTGATCCGGCGGCAGCGGCGCGTAGACCTTCGACAGAATCTGTATGGCGTCATCGGTGTGCTCATAGATGTATTTGACGCCTTCGCGGCGGCCGGCGAGCAGCGCCCGCAATTTGTCGGGGTGATTGCGCATCAGGTCGCCGGTGGCGATGCCGATGGCGGGCGGCAAATGCGGCATGTCCTGCGGACCGAGGATAACCCGGTATTTGCTGGCGCCGTTCTTCAGGCGGAACAGCACGGTCGGGATCGCGGTGACATCGGCGGCTCCAGTCTCGACCGCCGTCACGGCGCCGGGCAGGCTGCCGAACACGACGCGCTGCATGTCCCCCGGGTTCAAGCCGGCCTTTTCCTGCACCAGCACCGCCGTCATTTCACCTAAGGATTTCGGTTCGCTGATGCTGAATTTCTTACCCTTGAGATCCTTGATCGACTTGATCGGCGAATTCGGCATGACGACGATGTTGAGGTCGAGGAGCCGCGTGCCGATGTTGACGATTCGCAGATCCTGGCCTTGATCGATCGCGGCGAGCACCGGTGCGGGCGAGACGTCGCCGTAGCCGAGGGAACTCGCCATTGCGGCGCGCACCGAGGCGCCGCCGCCGGCTCCGGAAATGACATCGGTGATATCGATACCGGCCTTCTTAAAGAATCCCTTCGCGATCGCCACTGCGAACGGCGCACCGGAGGGGTCGGCCTTGTACTGGGTCACGAGGACGTCTTCGGCCGATGCCCGCAACGGCACCGCCAAGCATAAGGCGATGACAAGGCCCAATAGTCTGCGCTGCAACATACCCAACCTCCCTCTGATTTCGTTTTAATGTTTGGCGCGGCTTGCGCGATATTATCCCATAGGCGTTCGATGATAGAATCAACCATGATGCCGCGGAATGGCTTTAATGGCTGAGCAGCCGGGGATTGCATGACGCTCGGAATGCAGAGCGAGGTCGCGCCCAATAAGAACGGGCCATCGCCCATCTGGCTCGCCTCCTATCCTTCAGGAGTGCCGGCGACCATCGATGCCGACGCCTTCCCGTCCCTGTCGGCGATGCTGATCGGGGCCTGCCGGCGGCATGCCGCGCTTCCGGCCTTCGAGTGCTTGAGCGCGCAGATGACCTACGCCGAATGGGACCGCGACAGCCGCGATTTCGCGGCCTTCCTCCTCGAGGAGGCGAATTGCCGGCCCGGCGAACGTGTCGCCATCATGCTGCCGAACATGCTGGCCTATCCGGTGACGTTCCTCGGCGCGCTGCGCGCCGGCATGATCGTCGTCAACGTCAATCCGCTCTATACGCCGCGCGAACTGCACGAGCAGCTCGCCGATTCCGGCGCCACCGTCATCGTCATCATGGAGAATTTCGCCCACAAGCTGCAGGAGATCATCGGCGCGACAAAAATCCGCCATGTCGTGGTGGCGCGGCTTGGCGATTTCGTGCCGGTGCTCAAGCGCTGGGCTTTCAATTTCGCCAACTCCTATATCGCGCGGGCGGTGCCGGCGTGGCATTTTGACAACTTCACGATGTTGCAGGACGCCTGCGACCGCGCGCCGAGCGAGCGTTACGAGGATGCACAAGTGCGCAGCGGCGACACCGCCCTGCTGCAATACACCGGCGGGACGACGGGCGTGGCCAAGGGCGCCATGCTTACCCACCGTAATCTGATCGCGAATACGTTGCAGTGCTGCGCCTGGAGCGAAGCCGGGATCAGGCCGGAGGCGGAGCGCGTACTCACGCCGCTGCCGCTCTATCACATCTTTTCCCTGACGGCGAACCTTCTGAGCTTTGCGCTGCTCGGCGGATTGAATTTCCTCATTCCCGATCCGCGCGATCTGCACCGTCTCATTCGCACCATGCGGCGCGCCAAAATCACCTGGATGTCCGGCGTCAACACGCTGTTCAACGCGCTGGTCAACGAGCCCGAATTCGCCGAACTCGATTTCACCGCGCTGCGGGTTGCGGTCGGCGGCGGCGCGGCGGTGCAGAGCGAGGTGGCGCGGCGCTGGCGCGACATCACCGGCAGCGAATTGGTCGAGGGCTACGGCCTCACCGAAGCTTCGCCGGTCGTCTGCATCAATCCGTTCTTTCATCCGAGGCAGGGCACCGTCGGCCTGCCGGTACCCTCGACCGAGGTGACCATTCGCGACGATGCCGGCGGAGCGGTTCCGGTCGGCGAGGCCGGCGAGGTTTGCGTGCGCGGGCCGCAGGTCATGGCGGGTTATTGGCAGCGGCCCGACGAGACGGCGCATGTGCTCACCGCCGACGGTTGGCTCAAAACCGGCGATATCGGCGCGTTCGATGCCGGCGGCTACCTGCGGCTCCTCGATCGCAAGAAGGACATGATCAACGTCTCCGGATTCAAGGTCTTTCCCAACGAGGTCGAGGACATCACCATGCTCGATCCCGGCGTGCTGGAAGCAGCCGTGATCGGCGTGCCCGATCTGCGCACCGGGCAGGCGGTGAAGCTGTTCGTGGTCAAGCGCGATCCCGCGCTGACCAAGGCCGATCTCTCCAAATTCCTGCACGATCGGCTTGTCGCCTATAAGCGTCCGACCATCATCGAGTTTCGCGACGCATTGCCGAAGAGCAATATCGGCAAGATTTTGCGCAAAGAGCTGCACTGACGGCACGCCCGTGCGGCGCCAACCTAGTGGCCTTCCGGCCCCGATACGCGCGTGCTAACCGTAATCCTGCAAAAAAAATCGGGGGGGATGCGGCGCCCATGCCGAAGTTGCAGTTGTCATTTGCCTGCGCGCTTTATGACCGGATGCAGGCGCTCTACACCGGCGAAGTGAAGCCGGACGGCATCGATCTCAATTTCATCGCCATCGATCAGCCGCGGCCGATTTTCGACCGCATGTCCGGCGGCCAGGAGTTCGACATCGCGGAATATTCCTCTTCCGAATTCGTCCAGCGCTTCGCCAACAAGGAATGCCCGTTCGTCGCCATTCCGGTGTTTCCGTCGATCGCGTTCCGTCTCGGTTTCATCGCGATCAACCGCAAGTCCGGCATCAAGACGCCGAAGGACCTCGAAGGTAAACGCATCGGCGTGCCGCTTTACACGATGACTGCGGCGATCTTCATCAACGGTATCCTGCACCGCGAATTCGGCGTCGACCTGTCGAGGATCCATTGGGTGCAGAGCGCGATGAATACCGCGGGCTCGCACGGCAGTCCGACCGTGTTGCCGCTGCTGAGAAAGGTCTCGATCGAGAACAACAAGACCAGAAAGACGCTCGGTCAACTGCTCGCCGACGGCGAGATCGACGCGACGCTGGGGACGAGCCTGCCGGGCGAGATACGCACCAATCCCGACATCGTGCGGCTGTTTCCCGATTATGTCGCGCGCGATATCGATCTCTACAAGCGCAAGAAGATCTATCCGATCATGCATCTGGTCGCGATCAAGAAGAGCGTTTACGAGCGCTATCCCTTCGTCGCCACGAGTCTCTATGACGCCTTCGTCAAGTCCAAGGAAATCGCCTTGGACAAGCTCTTCAACCTTCGCGCGGTGCGCTACATGACGCCGTTTTTGATGCGCGAGATCGACGATATCTGGGAGGTGTTCAACGGCGATCCATGGCCCTACGGCGTCGAGCCGAACCGGCAGACGCTGGAAGCGCTGGTGCAATACCAGCAGGATTTGGGCTTGATCGCCGCGCCGGTGAAGATCGACGATCTGTTCGTGCCGACCTATGGGTGAACAGCCGCGTCAGCCCATAGACCCCGCTCGTCCCCGCGACGGCGGGGACCTGGCACTGGATTTCCCGCTTCCGCGGGAATGAGCGGGAAACACTGCGTCGTTGAAAGGACCGCCTCATGAGCCAGCTCGAAGATATCCTGCGTGACCTCGTTGTCGCCAACCGCATCCTCTCCAACGAAGACGTGGTCGATGCCTATGGCCACATCAGCGTGCGGCATCCCGACAATCCAAAGCGCTTCTTCATGTCGCGGTCGCGCGCGCCGGAACTGGTCGAGCGCCACGACCTGATAGAGTTCGACCAGCAGGGCGAGCCGGTCAGCGACAAGCGGCCGCCCTATCTCGAACGCTTCATTCATGCCGCGATTTTCGAAGCGCGGCCGGACATCATCGCGGTGGTTCATGCCCACGCCGAGGACACGCTGCCGTTCGGGCTCATCAACAAGCCGCTCGAGCCGGTGATCCATTCCGGCAGCTTCATCGGCGGCAAGGTGCCGGTGTGGGACATCCGCAAGAAGTTCGGCGACACCGACCTGTTGGTGCGCAACATGGCGCAGGGCCGCGATCTGGCGAAATGCCTGGGCAAAGGCAATGTCGCGCTGATGCGCGGCCATGGCTTTGCTTCGGCAGGGCGCTCGATCGTCGACGTGGTGCGGCTTTCGGTCTATCTGCCGCGCAACGCGCGGGTGCAGATGAACGCACTGCGCATGGGCGGCAAGCCGAAGCCGTTGTCAAAGGGCGAAATTGCCTCGCGCGGCAAGGGCGAGAGCTACATGCCGAGCTCGCCGACGACCTGGCGCGCATGGGAATATTGGGCCACCCGCGCCGGCTGCGGCGAGATGATCGGCGAGCCGCACGACCACGCGCCGAAAAAATAGTCCCCCGGCATCGCGCAGCCGCGCCGACCGCCTTTTCTTCGCGAGAAGGCCATGACATACTTATGGTTGTATCGGGTTGTCGCGACCCACCTTTTTGGACCGGTCGCGTGACGGCCGCATTGGCTACATGAAGGGGGATTCCAGCCATGAACAAGCGTTATGTTGCGTTGTGCGCCGCCGCGGTGCTGACGGCTGTAGCGGTGCAAGGGGTGTCGGGGACGGCGGTCGCACAGGCGCAGACACCAGCCGCCGCGCCTGCGGCGCCGGCGGCCGGCAGTGCCGTGTTTCCGAGCAGCATCGATCCGAAATACGCGAAGGAAACCCCCGGCAAGGCGCGGCGGCAGACCAGCCTTGATCAGTATCGGGCGAATAAGAAATCCAATGCCAATGGCGGCCTGAAGTGGTTGGCGCATAACGGCTATTGGAGCCAGTGCGACAAGAAGCTGAAGGGCTCCTGAGAACGGAGAACATCCGACGCAGACCAAGCGGAGTGCGGGCTTCCCTCGCTCCGCGAACGGCAAAGCGAGTTGCATCCCCTGCCGTTCTCGAGCCGTGTTCCGCCGACCCGCCGGTGGAGAATCGATCGAGATCGAGCTGATCATCGACATGATGACTGCGAACGGTGCTCGGCCTTACCCGCTTGCGGCTCTGGGGCCGGCGCTTTTGCCTGTGACATTCGACACAACTCTCATTGGCAAATGCGGTTAGGGTATTCGACGTCGTCGCCCTTGCCGGTGGGTTCAGCGGTCGCCCGGCCGCGCGCCGTGCGGTACGTCGCGGCGCGAGCTATGCCGAAATTTTGCAGGCGAGTAGCCCGGCAATTCCGCCAACCAAGTTCTGCCGGCGGCCGCCGAGGGGCTGATCGAATGAATGAGCCGCGAGCCGGTGTTAATGCTGACGCGGCGATCGGCTTCGGCCGCAGATAAGTGTACAGTCCGCGTTGCCAGGAGACGAAAATGAGACGCCGTCAGGTCCTCCAACTGCTTGCCGGGGCTTTGATAACCGTGCCCGGCGCCGCTGCCGCGCAGACCGCCGCAAAGACCTATCGCGTCGGCACGCTTACCGTCGGGCCGCCAATACCCCCCAATAGTGGAACGGGAAAGATGCTGGTCGATGGGCTCGCCCAGCGCGGGTTCAAGCTCGGGCAGAACCTTGCTTATGAGGCGCGCGGCGCCGCCGGGAAGGTAAGCCAGACCGCGAATTTGATGCAGGAGCTGAAGGCGGCCAATGTCGACGTGGTGGTAACGGTGAGCTACCCGGCCGCTGCGGCCGCCAAATCTTCGGGCGTTGCGACCGTGATCGCAACGGGTTCGGGCGATCCGGTCAAGACCGGGCTGGTCGCGAGCCTGGCGCACCCCGGCGGCAACGTCACGGGAATAGCCGACGACGCGGCGGCACTGTCCACCAAGCGCCTCGGCTACCTGAAGGCGCTATCGCCGCAGCTTCGCAAAGTGGCGATGCTGTGGAACAAGGACGATCTCGGCATGTCGCAGCGTTACGATGCGTCGGCGCAGGCCGCCCACGAACTGGGCATCACTGTGCTGCCACTCGGCGTGCGCGAACCCGACGACTTTAACGAGGCTTTCACGGCCATGGACCGTGATCCGCCCGACGGCATATTGATGGTTTCCGACTCGCTTACCCTGCTCAATCGCAAGCGGGTGTTCGATTACGCGCTTCAGCACCACATACCGGCGATCTACGAGCAGGACGCCATCGCTCAGGATGGCGGCTTGATGTCATACGGCGCGGATCCGCATGAATCCTTCGATCGCGCCGCGGCGCTGACCGCCCGCATTTTCCAGGGCGCAAAGCCCGCGGATCTGCCGTTCGAGCAGCCGACGCGCTATTTGTTCGTATTCAACATGAAAACCGCCAAGGCGATGAATCTGAACGTGCCGCCCACATTGCTTGCCCTTGCTGACCGGGTGATCGAGTGAATCGGCGGGTTTGCCGCCGCAAAATCTGCTAAACTACCCCAGATGAAAGCGGACGTGGATCATAAGGGCGTCCGGCCGCTGGCCGGAGCGATAGCGCGCCGCGGCATTCCTGCCGCCGGCGCATCGATCCTGCGCAGCCGGCTGTTCATCAAATATGTGGCGCTGTTCGTCAGCGTCGTCGTGTTGGCGCTGGTCGCCAATGGCGCGTTCGAAGTCTGGTTTTCCTTTCAGGAGCAGAAGACCGCGCTGACCAATCTCCAGCATCAGCAGGCCGTAGCTGCCGCCGACAAGATCGAGGAATTCATCACCCAGATCCAAAGCCAGCTCGGCTGGACGACGCAACTGCCGTGGACCAACGGCACGCTCGATCAGCGCCGGTTTGACGCGCTGCGGCTGCTACGCCAGGTGCCCGCCATTACCGAGCTCGCTCAGATCGATGCCTCGGGCCACGAACAGCTCAAGGTCTCGCGACTCACCATGGATGTCGTCGGCAGCGGCATCGATTATTCCAACAAGCCGGAATTCAAGGAGGCGGTGAAGAACAAGGTCTATTACGGCCCGGTCTATTTCCGCCGCGAATCCGAGCCCTACATGACCATCGCGCTGGCGGGAGCGCGCGTCGAAAATGGCGTGAGCATCGCCCAGGTCAACCTCAAGCTCATCTGGGACGTGGTGTCAGGCATCAAGGTCGGCGAGGACGGCCACGCTTACGTCGTCGACGGCGACGGACGGCTGATCGCGCATCCGGACATCAGCCTGGTGCTGCGCAATACCGACATGTCGAAACTCGCCCAGGTGCAGGCCGCGCGTGCCGGCGGTTCGGGTCAGGACGTGCAGGAGGCTGACGACCTTGGCGGCCATAAGGTGCTTACCGCTTACGCGCGCGTCCATCCGCTCGGCTGGTACGTGTTCGTCGAAACCCCGATCGAGGAAGCTTACGCACCACTGTACCGCTCCATCCAGCGCTCCGGCTACGTTCTGTTCGGCGCGTTGGCGCTCGCCTTTATTGGCGGCGCGTTCCTCGCCCGCCGCATGGTGGTCCCGATCCAGGCGCTGCGCACCGGCGCCGCGCGCATCGGCGCGGGCGACCTCGCCCAGCGCATCGCCATCAAGACCGGCGACGAAGTCGAGGCGCTGGCCAACCAGTTCAACGATATGGCGGGGCAGCTGCAGGAATCCTACGCCGACCTGGAGAAGAAGGTCGAGGACAGGACGGCGGACCTCACGGAGGCATTGCAGCAGCAAACGGCAACTTCGGAGGTTCTTCGCGTCATCAGTGCCTCGCCTGGCGAGCTCGAACCGGTATTCCGTTCGATTTTGGCGAACGCGACGCGTATTTGCGAAGCCAAATTTGGCGTGATGCATCTGTACAGGGACGGCGAATTCAAGTGTGCCACGGAAATGGGCGCTCCGCCGGCCTTTGCGAAATACTTGCGCGACGTAGGCTGGCACCGGCCGCAAGCCGGCAGTCCGCTGGAACGAGTATTTCAGTCCAGGCGGACTGAAAGGGTCCTGCGTGATGATGGTGGGCAGACGGAAGAATCGTTGGCTCCGCCCGTAAGACTTGCCGGCGCCCGCACCTTGGTCGCCGTTCCGATGCTCAAGGAGGCCGAACTGATCGGCGTGATCGTCATCTATCGCCAGGAGGTTCGGCCGTTCACTGAAAAGCAAATTGCTCTGGTGGAAAGCTTCGCCGCCCAGGCGGTCATCGCCATCGAGAACACGCGGCTGCTTTCCGAATTGCGCGAGTCGCTCGACCAGCAGACCGCCACGTCCGAGGTTCTCAAGGTCATCAGTTCGTCGCCGGGCGAACTGGAGCCGGTGTTCCAGGCCATGCTGGAGAACGCCACCCGGATTTGCGAAGCGACCGCTGGCAACATCTATCGATGGGACGGCGAGATGCTGGAGCTCGTGGCGTCGCATAATACGCCGGCCGCATTCGTTGAACTGGTGAAGAACACGCCGCAGCGCGCCACCACCGACAACCTGGTCGGACGGATGCTGGCGACGAAGTCATACATCCATGCCCCCGATGTCCGGGAACATCCGTCCTATATCCACCGCAGCGAAGCCTTAAGCGTCGCCGCGGTCGAAATCGCCGGCGTACGCACGCTTCTCGTCATGCCGCTATTGAAAGACGACGAGCTGATCGGCTCGTTCACCCTGTATCGGGACAAGGTTCTGCCCTTTGCCGACAACCAGATCGCGCTGGTGCAGAATTTTGCCGATCAGGCCGTGATCGCCATCGAGAATGCGCGGCTGCTCAATGAGTTGCGTCAGCGCACCGCTGACCTGAGCCGGTCGCTCGAGGAGTTGCGCACCGCGCAGGATCGCTTGGTGCAGACCGAGAAGCTCGCCTCGCTCGGTCAATTGACCGCCGGTATCGCTCACGAAATCAAAAATCCGCTCAATTTCGTCAATAATTTCTCTTCCGTGTCCGTCGAACTTATCGAGGAATTGCAGCAAGAATTGGCGAAGGTGAAGGTCGACGGTGCCGCGCGCGAGGAAATTGACGATCTGGCGGAGACCTTGAAGGGCAATCTCGATAAAATCGTCCAGCACGGCAAGCGAGCAGACTCGATCGTGAAAAACATGCTGCTGCATTCGCGCTCAGGGTCCGGCGAGCACCGGCCGGTCGACGTCAACGCGCTGGTCGAGGAAAGCCTCAACCTTGCATATCACGGCGCGCGGGCAGAAAGGCAGGGCTTCAACATCACGCTTGAGCGCTCGTTCGATCCGGCGGCCGGCGAGGCCGACCTTTTTCCACAGGAGGTCACGCGCGTCCTTCTCAATCTGATATCGAACGGCTTCTATGCGGCGCACAAGCGCAAGGACCAAGCCGACGGCGGTGACTTCGAGCCGACGCTGGCGGCGGCCACCAAGGACCTCGGCGACCGCGTCGAGATCAGGATTCGCGATAACGGCACCGGCATTCCGCCCGAGGTCAAGGAAAAGATTTTCAATCCGTTCTTCACCACCAAGCCGGCGGGCGAAGGCACCGGGCTCGGGCTATCCATCAGCCATGACATCATCGTGAAACAACATGCCGGCACGATCGGTATCGATACCGAGCCGGGCAAATACACCGAATTCAGAATCGTGCTGCCGCGTAAGTCGGCGGCGGAGGAAAAGACGGGAGAGCGCGCGTGAATCTTCTTATTCTCGTGGTCGATGACGAACCCGACGTCGAGGTGCTGTTTCGTCAGCAATTCCGGCGCGACCTGCGCGCCGGGCGGTTCACCATGGAATTCGCGCAGTCGGCGGCGGCCGCGCTCGATGCCATCAGCAGTGCAGCCGATGCTTCGCTGATCCTGATTCTGTCCGACATCAACATGCCCGGAATGAGCGGGCTCGAATTGCTGCCGAAGGCCAAGGAAATACGGCCCGACGTTCCGGTGATCATGATCACCGCCTACGGCGACGCCGAGACCAAGCGCAAGGCGCTGGAGCGCGGCGCCGACGCGCTGCTCACCAAGCCCATCGATTTTCTGGCGCTGCGCAGCGAGATCGACACGCGAGTCGAAAGCGCGGCATGAATATCCTGTTCGTCGATGATGAGCCTGACGTTGAGGCGCTGATCACACAGAAGTTTCGCCGCCAGCTTCGCGACGGAACGGCGAAGTTCTTATTCGCCCGCGACGGCATGGAGGCGCTCGAAATCCTGAAGGCGAACGGCGACATCGATCTCATTGTCAGCGACATCAATATGCCGCGTATGGACGGTCTGACGCTCTTGCAGAAGCTGCAGGAAGCCGAAGGCGATTTTTCCACGATCATCGTCTCGGCCTACGGCGACATGGCCAATATCCGCACTGCGATGAATCGCGGGGCGTTCGATTTCGTCACCAAGCCGATCGATTTCGCCGACCTCGAAACCACCATCGCCAAGACGCTGCGGCACATTCAGGTGCTGCGCGAAGCTCGCCAGCGCCAGGCCGAGGCTGAGCGGGCGCATGCCTCGCTGTCGCGCTATTTCTCGCCGAATCTCGCGGCGCGGCTGGCGGGCGATCCAGACGCCGGCGAGCTCGAGGGGCAGCGGCGCGAGATTGCGACGCTGTTCACCGACATCACTAGTTTCACGGCGCTGGTCGAATCGCTGCAGCCGAGCGTCCTTGGGCCGCTCCTTAACGAATATCTCACCGGCATGACGGATGTCGTTTTTGCCCATGAAGGCACGGTGGCGAAGATTATCGGCGACGCCATCCACGTACTGTTCGGCGCGCCGGGCGAGCAGGCGGATCACGCGAGCCGGGCCGTCGTCTGCGCCCTGGCGCTCGACGATTATGCGCAATCGATCTGCGAGCTATATCGCAGCAAAGGCATCGCGCTCGGCGCGACGCGGATCGGCGTCCATGCCGGGCCGGCGATCGTCGGCGCATTCGGCGGCGGGCGTTTTTTCGATTACACCGCTTATGGCGACACCATCAATGTCGCGGCGCGGCTGGAGGCCGCCAACAAGCAGCTCGGCACCCGCATCTGCGTCAGCGCGCCGCTCGCCGCCAAGGCTGAGAACTTCAAGGGCCGCCCGGTCGGCGACCTCGTGCTGCGTGGGAAAACCGAAGCGCTGCGCGCCTTCGAGCCGCTGCGGCCAGCCGCGTACGACAGCCCGGCGACCCAGAGCTACTTGGAGGCGTTTGCCAAGCTGGAGGCTGGTGACGCCGGCGCGGTTGCGGCCTTTGCGGCGCATCTCGGCAAGGAGCCCGCGGACCAGCTCGCCAGCTTCCATCTCAAGCGTCTGCTCAACGGCGCAACTGGCACGCGGATCGCGATGGACTAATGCCGCTGGCAGGCGCCGTGATTGAATAAGGACGCGCCGCCGCGATTTTCTCCTCCGTCGCGGTCGGGGATAAAAGGGTGCGCTGTCGTCGCCCGCAAACGTTAGTGCAAAACGAGCTCCGTCACTTCGCCGCCTTTGGCGCGGCCCTGCGCGTAATACTGGCCGATATTGCGCATCAGCGCCGAGTCCGACACTGAATAGATCACCGCGTCCGATTTGCCGGTATTGATGTGGCGCCGCCAGAGGAAGTTCGGCACCACGAACAGATCGTTGTGACCCCATTCGAAGCGCTTGCCGCCGACTTCGGTGACGCCCGAGCCTTCGATGCAGACGTAATAGGTGCCGGCGGTCTCGCGCTTCCATTCAGTCTCCTCGCCGGGGCGCAGGAGCTGTGCCGAATAATTCAGCGTCTTGAACACCGGCTCGCTGGTGACCGGATTGACGAAATCGACCTTGATGCCCTCGTAGGGATCGCCTTTCTCGTTGCGTAGCGCGTGCAGCATCTCCTTCACTTCCTCGCCGCGATAGTGGAACAGCGGCGCGGGCGCGTGGCCGACGCCGCGCTGATGGTCGACGAAAGTCGGCTTGATGCCGCCGTGGCTGTAAAGGTGGCGCGAATAGCCTTCTTTGACAGTCACGGCTTGCACATTGGTGTTGCCTTGCGCGCCGGGCATGTTGTGGTCGACCCAGGCGGCGTCGAGGAATTCCATCAGCGGCCAGTCCAGCGTGTCGATCCAGATCACCGGCTCGCCGGAATCGTTGCCGTGGTCGTGCCAGGTGCCGTTCGGCGTGAGGATGAGATCGCCGTAATTCGCGCTCACCTTCTCGCCCTCGACGACGGTATAGCCGCCCTTTTTGGAAAGAATGGTGCGGCTCGCATTCGGCGAATGCAGATGCACCGGCGCGACGTCGCCCGGATTGTAGATCGAGATGGCGCAGCGGATGGTGTTGGTGACTTGCAGGCGGCCGTTCAGGCCGGGATTGAGAAGGAGAATGCTCTGGCGGTCGGCGAATTCGATCGGCGAGACATCGGCCTTGCTGGCAATCTCCGAAATCTGCTTGAGGTAGCCGTTATATTCGTTCCACTTC
>Ga0335081_10002768_pt1 | contig 27639 bp, 25 predicted proteins | sample Lox_Sample_35_FD_206713 | JGI IMG/M metagenome (GOLD analysis project Ga0335081, IMG submission 206713) | Soil microbial communities from Loxahatchee National Wildlife Refuge, Florida, United States - Lox_Sample_3.5 | ecosystem: Environmental > Terrestrial > Soil > Wetlands | place: USA...
TGCCGCCACTTGAGATCGGGATTGCGCCGCAGCGTGCCGAAGCCGCTGCACGGCGCGTCGACCAGCACCCGATCGATCTTGCCGGCGAGGCGCTTCACGTGCCGGTCGCGTTCGTCCTCGAGCTGCACCGGGTGCACGTTGGACAGTCCCGAGCGCGCGAGCCGCGGCTTGAGATTCGCGAGCCGTCGCACCGACACGTCGAAGGCGTAGAGCCGTCCCTGGGAGCGCATCAGCGCACCGAGGAGCAGCGTCTTGCCGCCGGCGCCAGCGCAGAAGTCCACCACCATGTCGCTGCGTCTGGGCGCGACCAGATAGCCGACGAGCTGGCTCGACTCGTCCTGCACCTCGATGGCGCCGCTCGCGAAGAGCGCATGCTGCTGGAGCGCGGGTTTGCCCTGGACGCGCAAGCCGAGCGGCGAGTAGGGCGTCGGCGCGGCGGCGATGCCGTCGGCCGCGAGAGCGGCCTGCGCCGCGTCGCGTGTGGTCTTGAGCGGATTGACGCGCAGATCGAGCGGCGCGGACGCCAGCATCGCGCGCGCCAGCGCCTCCCGCTCGCCGGGCAGCGCCTCTCCCAGCGCGTCCCAGAGCCAGTCGGGCAGATCGAACGCCTCCGCGCCCGTGGCGGCGATCTTGCGCGCCTTGAACGCGCGCGCCCATTCGAGCTCCTCGGCGGTGAGCGCGCCCTCGAGCTCGCGCAGGCTCAGCCCCAGCTCGCGCAGCGCCGCGGCGATGGCGAGCCGGCGCGGCTGCTCGCTCCCGGCTTGCGTCTTCAGCGAGCGCAGCCGTCGCAGCGTCGCGAACACGCCCTCGGCCACGAACGCACGATCGCGCTGACCCAGCTTGGGATGGCCGCGGAAGAACGAGCGCAGCGCCGCGTCCGCGGGCGCGTTCAGCAGCAGCACGGCGGCGAGCGCGTCGGCGAGCGCGGAGAGCTCGCGCGCACGCACGCTCATGCGGCCTCGTTGCAACGTTCACGTGGCGCGGGAGCACAGCGCGTCGGCCGCTTGCGATTCGCGCGGCGCCGAGCGCTTCGCGCCTTGACTGCGCGCGCCGCGCTCATCGCTGAGCGACGATGTCGTCGACGCGGATGCTGTCGAGCAGCGCCTCGCCCGTGATGCGGCCGTTGGACAGCCGCATCTTGACCATCACGTTGTGCAGCGTCGGCGCGAGCCACACGCGGGCGGCGAGATTGCCGTCGCCGCCGTCGCGCTCCCACACCTCGGTTTCGACCGTCGCGAACGGCAGCGCGATCGACTCGGTCCCCACGCGGCGGAAGTGCGCGCGGTAGACGCGGCGGGTGGTCGCGACGCTGAACTCCGTCTGATCGTCGCCGGGCGGCAGGAAGTAGAACTGCCAGAGCACGGCCAGCGGATCGAACGTCGGCAGCGCGAGCGGCGCGGTCTTGTGGTCGTGCAGAAAGACGGTCGCGGCTCGCCAGTCGAACATCGCCGCTTCGTGCCGCCCGTCGCTGGTGCGCTCCGCAGTATAGAGGTCCGGCTGCAGGCCCGCCGGCGTGATCGTGCCGGTGCTCAAGAGATGCCCTTCGCCGCGGATGAACAGCGCGGCGAGCCCGCGCGCCTGGGCGACCGTGGTGATCGTGTAACGCTCGCCCTCGTGCTCGAGCCGGTACACCGCGTCGCCGATGAAGAAGCCCTGCGTGCCGAGGAAGCCGCGATAGACCAGCTCGATTCGCGGCGGGATCGGCCGCGGCGGCGGCAATACGGGAGGAGGCGCCTCGGCTACCGGCGGCGGCGCCGTGGCGGCAGCGGTCCAGCTCGCCAGCGCGGCGAGCGCGTCGGCCTGGGAAGCCGCCAGCTCGTCCTCGCGGATCGGCCAGGCGTCGGAGTCAACGGGGGAGAAGTCGCGCGCGGGCCTCGCCAGCGCGACCACCGGCGCGCTCGGCCTCGGCGTCGGCTTGATCGTGCGCTTCTTCGGCGGTGCCGGCGCCGGAGCCGGCGGCGGAGGCATCTCGGTGATCGTCGCCGAGAGCATGGGCGGCGCCTCGGGGGGGCGCACCGACGGGCCGGGCAGCGCGGCCACTACGACGTGGAAGAGAACCGAGGCGGCGGCCGCCGCTGCGAGCACGCGGCTCGGTAGCTTCGGCATGCGGGCATGCAGGGGCGAATTCATTCGCGCCCAACCGCCGGATGGACGCGACGATGCAGGCGCGAATTCATTCGCGCGCCGCGGGCCGGATGAATCCGGCCCGCGCCCGACGAATGTCATCGCGGATCATGTTCACGGCTGCGCCGGCACGAGCAGCGTTTCCGCGCCTGCCGTCCGGTCCTTGACGCGCACGCGGCCGCCGTCGATGACCAGCCGGTCCTCGCAGAACCAGCGCACCGCAGCGACCAGGATGCGGTGCTCGGCGGCGAGCACGCGCGCCGCGAGACTCGCCTCGTCGTCATCCTCGCGCACCGCGACCGCCGCCTGGGCGACGATCGGGCCGTGATCGACGTCGCGGGTGACGAAGTGCACGGTGCAGCCGTGCACCTTCACGCCGTCGGCGAGCGCGCGGCGGTGCGTGTGCAGCCCAGGGTACGCGGGGAGCAGCGACGGATGGATGTTCATGAGCCGCCCGGCGTAGCGCGCGACCAACTCGGGTCCGAGCACGCGCATGAAGCCGGCGAGCACGACCAGATCCGGCTCGAGCGCGTCGATCGTGGCGGCCAGCTCCGCCTCGAACGCAGCGCGCCCGGCGAACGCGGCGTGATCGATCACCGTCGTGGGCACGCCGTGCTCGCCGGCGATGGCGAGCCCCGGCGCCGCCGGCCGATTGCTGATCACGCCGACGATCTTCGCGGGAATCTCGCCGCCGCGCACCGCGGCGAGGATCGCCGCCATGTTCGAGCCCCGACCCGAGATCAGGATCGCCAGACGCTTCGTCGGCGTGGATCTCATACGATGATGGTGTCGCAGCCGCCGTTCGGATGCCGCTCCACCGAGCCGATGAGATATGCGGACTCGCCCGCGGCGTCGAGCCGCTCGAGCGCGGCCTCCACGCGCTGCGGGTCGACCACGAGGATCATGCCGATGCCGCAGTTGAACACGCGATGCATCTCGGCCGCGTCGACGCTGCCCGAGCGCTGCAGCCAGTCGAAGATCGGCGGCTGCGGCCAGGTGGTGCGGTCGATGCGCGCGCGAAGTCCGTCGGGAAACATCCGGTGCGTGTTCTCGACGAGGCCCCCGCCGGTGATGTGCGCCATGCCCTTGACCTCGATCTCGGCCAGCAGCGCCAGCACGGGTTTGGCGTAGATCCGAGTCGGCTCGAGCAGCGTCGCGCCGAGCGTTTTCTCGCCGGTGGCTCCGGGAACGGGACGGTGCAGGTCCGCGCCCGTCACGTCCAGGATCTTGCGGATCAGCGAGAAGCCGTTGGAGTGGGGCCCGCTCGAGGCGAGCCCCACGAGAGCGTCGCCCGGCGCGATGCTGCGGCCGTCGATCGCGCGCGACTTCTCGACCACGCCCACCGCGAAGCCTGCGAGGTCGTACTCGCCGGGGGTGAAGGCGTGCGGATGCTCGGCGGTCTCGCCGCCGATGAGGGCGCAGCCGGCCTGCTCGCAGCCGGCGGCGATGCCCTTGACGACCTCGGCCGCGATCGCGACGTCGAGGCGCTCGCAGACGTAATAGTCGAGGAAGAACAGCGGCTCGGCGCCCTGAACGAGGATGTCGTTGACGCTCATCGCCACGAGATCGATGCCCACCGTGTCGTGGCGCCCGAGCGCGAAGGCGAGCTTGAGCTTCGTGCCTACGCCGTCGGTGCCCGCGACGAGCACCGGCTCGCGGTAGCGCGAGGGCAGCTCGACGAGCGCGCCGAAGCCGCCGATGCCGGCGAGGACCTCGGGTCGGAGCGTGCGGCGGGCGAACGGCTTGATCTTCTCGACCAGCCGATCGCCGGCGTCGATGTCCACGCCCGCCGTCCGGTAGGAAAGCCGTTCGCCGGAGCCGTTGCGGGGCATCGGATTGAGTCGCGCGGAGGGCCGGGGTAAAGTGCTGCGGTTTTGTGGCCCATTCTACCGAAAGATTGAGCTCTCCCCGCCAGGAAGCCGTGGCACAGACCGCGCCCGACCTGCAGCCGACGCCCGAATCGCAGCTCGCCGCGGTGCCGCCCGTGGGCCCGCGCGAGCTTCGGCCGGTGCACTACCTGTGGATCGCCGGCGCGGTGGCGGTCGTCGCGCTGCTGATCGTGTTTCTCGGCGGCGTGCTGGTGCCCTTCCTCATCGGCGCCGGGCTCGCCTATCTCGGTCATCCCGCCGTGACCTGGGCGGAGCGGCGGGGCGTGCCGCGCACGCTCGGAACGCTGATCGTCCTGATCGTCATCCTGCTGCTGGTCGCGGGCCTCGTATTCGTGCTCGTGCCGCTGATCCAGAGCGAGACGGTGCAGCTCGCGCGCCGGCTCCCCGATCTCACCCTTCAGCTCTACGCGCGGGTGGCGCCGTGGCTGCGCGACACGCTCGGCGTCGAGCTGCAGCTCGATCTGGCGACGATCAAGGACCTCGTCACCGAAAATCTCTCCAGCGCCGAACAGGTCGGGCTCCGCGTACTCCACAGCCTCAAGGCGGGCGGCACGGTACTGCTGGGGATCGTGATCAACCTGGCGATGATCCCGGTCGTCATGTTCTATCTGCTGCGCGACTGGGCAAAGCTGGTCGTCAAAGTCGACGAGCTGCTTCCTCGACGGTGGGTTCCCCGGGTGCGCATCATCGCCCGCGAGGTCGACGCGGTACTCGCGGAGTTCATCCGCGGCCAGCTCTCGGTCATGGGCGTGCTCGCGGTCTACTACGCGATCGGTCTGTGGATCGCGGGCCTGCAGCACGCGTTGTCGATCGGCATTCTCACCGGGCTGCTGGTCTTCATCCCCTATGTCGGATTCGGACTGGGCCTGATCCTCGGGCTGATGGCGGCGCTGCTGCAATGGCACGGGCTCCCCGGTCTCCTCGCCGTGCTCGCGGTCTACGGCATCGGCCAGCTGCTCGAGAACTACGTGCTGGTGCCCTTGCTCGTCGGCGATCGGATCGGCCTCCATCCGCTGGCCGTCATCTTCGCGCTGCTCGCCTTCGGCGAGATCTTCGGCTTTGCCGGCGTGCTGATCGCGCTGCCGGCGAGCGCGGCGCTGCTGGTGGGATTGAGGCACCTGCGCGCCGAGTACGTCGGAACCGATCTGTACCGCTGATTTGGAACAGCTGACCTTCGAGCTCGCGCCGCCCGAGCCTCCGCGCTTCTCGAATTTCCTGCCGGGCCGCAACGCCGAGCTCGTCGCCGCGCTGAGGCGCTTCGCGGAGGGTCGCGACGGCGCGCCCAGCCTGCTCGTCTGGGGCCCGTCCGGCGCCGGCAAGACCCACCTTCTGCGCGCCGCCATGGCGCTGGCCTCGGAGCGCGGGACGCGCGCCTGCTACTACCCCGCCCCCGCGGCCGTGCCGGGGGAGGCCGGCGCAGAGGGCTTCGGGCTGCTGGCGATCGATCGCATCGACGAAGCCGACGCCGACTCCGCGGGCCGGATCTTCACCGCCTACAACGCGCTTGCCCAGCGCGGCGGGCGGGTGCTGGCGGGAAGCCGGCTGCCGCTCGCTTCGCTGCCGCTGCGCGAGGACCTCCGGACGCGGCTCGGGTGGGGACTGGTCTACGAAGCGCTGCCGCTGACCGACGAGGAGAAGCCGATCGCCCTGTCGGGCTTCGCCCGCGAGCGGGGATTCGAACTTTCCGGCGAGGTGGTCGAGTACCTGCTGCGCCACGGGCGCCGGGACATGGGATCGCTTCTGGCAAGCGTGGTGGCGCTGGACAGGCTGTCACTCGCCGCGAAGCGTCCCATCACCGTGCCGTTGCTGCGCGACTGGTTGCAGGCGACGCTCGACGGGGACCGTCGGTCCTAGCGCGGCGACGAGCCGCGGCGGTCCGTTCTTCGTCGCGGGCTTGGATGCCCGCTGTCAACCTCCCGCGTCCTGGGCCGTTAATGCGCCTGACACAAGAAAAGTGTCGTTGCATGAACTGCACCCGATCAACCTGCCAAAGGACGACGATGAACCGTTTGATGTCGGCGCTGATTGCGAGCGCCTTTGCCGTGTCGTTGAGCGCCGCGGCACAAGCCTCGGCTTCGACGCCGGCCGCCAAGAGCGAGAATGCGCCAATGGCCCAGGCCGCGACGAAGCATACGAGCAAGAAGAAGCACACCCACAAGAAGACCCACAAGAAGAGCGCCAGCGGCACCAAGCAAAGCACGTCCGACGAGGCCGCAACCAAGGCCAAGTAGGCGTGGCTGGCGCGCAACACCTCGAGGCATCTCGCAGGCCCGGATGGTTGCCTTCCTACATATACTTCAATAGAATCAAGCCGCTCTTCCGTCTGTCATTGCGAGCCCGGTGAAACGGCCGGCGGGCAGGATCGATCAGAACGATTTTCTTCACTGAGGAACGAACCGATGAAAAAGCTAGTTATCGCACTGTGCGCCGGCGCGTTCGCGCTTGGCTCGGTCACGGCGCTCGCCCAGATCCCGCAAGGCGACAAGACGCCGCCGCAGCCCGTCAACGAAAAGCAGCTCAAGGAAGAACGCATGAAGGCGAAGGCGGAAAAGGCCAAAATGACGGCTGAGGAAAAGAAGGCCGCCCGCGCCAAGAAGCAGAAGCAGACCAGCGAAGCCGCGTCTCAGGGCGACACCGGCAACAAGATGGAGCAGCAAAAGGAAGAGAAGGCCGCCGCCGCCGCGTCGAAGATGCAACCCAAGGCGCTGCCGACCAAGGAAGCGAAGCAGAAGGCGCTGAAGGAACAGGAAAAGCAGGGCGGGCAGTAACCCCCGCGCATCCGCGCCGGCAGGGCAGGCGGGCCACCCCGCCTGCCCCTTGTTGTCATTGACGGGGATCGATCATGAGCAAGGGATTGTTTGTCGCCGTCACCGCAGCCGTCATGGCGCTCGGTGCCCTCTACGCCCGGGCCGACGACAAGACTCAGCCGCAACCGGTCGATGAAGCGAAGCTCAAGGCCGAGCACGACGCCGCCAGGGCGGAAAAAGCGAACATGACGCCCGAGCAGAAAGCGGCCGCGAAGAAGGCGCGCCACGCGAAGAAGCAGAAGGATCTCGCGCACATCGAGAAGACGCAAACGCTCAACGCCCCGGCCAAGTCGGAAGCACTGAGCAAGAACGTCGAGGCGACGAAGAACGATCCCAAGGCGCTGCCGGACAAGAAGTCGCACCAGGAGGCGCTCAAGGCCCAGGAGAAGCATTCTTCCGGGCAGTAGCGCGCTGACTCGCGCACCGGGAAAGGGGCAGGGCGGCGGTCCTGCCCTTTTTGTTTCGGCGCGCTAGCATCGCCCGCCAGGACTCGTGATCGTGTCGGCTTCGAAACAGCGCATCGTGCTTGGCCTCTCCGGCGGAGTGGACTCGTCGGTTGCCGCGTGGCTGCTCAAGCGCCAGGGCCACGAGGTGATTGGCGTGTTCATGAAGAACTGGGAGGACGACGACACCGACGAGCACTGCACGTCGCGCCAGGATCTGGTGGACGCCGCGAGCGTCGCCGACGTCGTCGGCATCGAGCTGCAGGCCGTCAACTTCGCGGCCGAATACCGCGAGCGCGTGTTCGCGCATTTTCTCGCCGAACACCGCGCCGGGCGAACGCCCAACCCCGACGTGCTGTGCAACAGCGAGATCAAGTTCAAGGCATTCCTCGAGCACGCGCGGTCGCTGGGTGCCGAGCGCATCGCCACGGGGCATTACGCGCGCTCGAGCGGCGAGGCGCCGGCCGTGGCGCTGCTCAAGGGCGTCGATCGAGCCAAGGACCAGAGCTACTTCCTGCACCGGCTCGATCGGTCGCAGCTCGCGCGCGCGCTCTTTCCCGTGGGAGCACTGACCAAGAGCGCGGTGCGGGCGATCGCGCGCGAGAACGCCATCCCGACCTACGCCAAGCGCGACTCCACCGGCATCTGCTTCATCGGCGAGCGACCGTTCCGGGACTTCCTTGCCCGTTACCTGCCGCGCGAGCCCGGGCCGATCGAGGACCTCGATGGCCGCGTCCTGGGCCGTCATCACGGGCTGGCCTATTACACGCTCGGACAGCGGCAGGGCCTCGGGATCGGCGGTACCGGGCTGGGCGAAGCGCCCTGGTTCGTCGCCGCGAAAGAGAGCGCGCGCAACGCGCTGGTCGTGGTGCAGGGGCACGATCATCCACGGCTGTACGCCCGCGCCGTCGAGGCGTGCGACGTGCGCTGGATCGGCGGCCCGCCGCCTTCGGGCAGCCGCCTCGCCGCCAAGACGCGCTATCGCATGGCGGACGCGCCGTGCCGCGTGCTCGCGCTGGACTCGGGACGCTGGCGCGCCGAATTCGACGCTCCGCAATGGGCGCCGACGCCGGGCCAATATCTCGTGTTCTATGACGGTGAGCGCTGCCTCGGCGGTGGCGTGATCACGTCCGCCATGCGCGACCCGGTCGCGCCCGCGAAGGCCGGTACCACCACCCCCGCGTAAGCGTCCGCAGGTCCGGATTCATCCGGACCACGCGCGAATGAATTCGCGCCTGCGGGGCCGGACGCATCCCGGCGCGGTGCGGCGGTGCGAATGAATTCGCACCTCCTAGAACGGGATGTCGTCGTCGAGATCGTCGACGTTCTTCTTCGGAGCGCCCGGCTTCGCCGCGGCGCGCGGCTCCGCCGCGGCGTGGCGCTCGGCCATCTCCGGCGCGGGCCCGCCGCCGCCCTCGCGGCTGCCGAGCATCTGCATCCGGTCGGCGACGATCTCGGTCGTGTAGCGGTCCTGGCCGTCCTTGTCCTGCCATTTGCGCGTTTGCAGGCGGCCCTCGATGTATACCTGACGGCCCTTCTTCAGGTACTCGCCGGCGATCTCCGCCTGGCGCCCGAAGAACACCACCGTGTGCCACTCGGTTCGCTCCTGCTTCTCGCCGTTCTTGTCCTTCCACGTGTCGGTGGTGGCCACGCGGATGTTGGTCACGGCGTCGCCGCCGGTGGTATAGCGCGTTTCCGGATCGCGCCCCAGATTGCCGACCAGGATGACCTTGTTCACCGATGCCATGCTTCAAGCCCCCATTGGATCCATGCCGCGATTGTAAAGCATGCGCGCGATGCCCAAATTCGTCCGCATGGCCGATATCACCAGGTCCAGGGCCGGTAGACGCCGGGTCGTAGGTGCGAATCTATTCGCACCGCGCCGACGGGATCAGGGCCTCGCCGCCAAAGGCCGGGTCGCAGACGAATACATTCGCAGCCGCGCCATCCGGATAAATCCTGCCCCACCGGCCTTGCGCCGAGCGGCGTAGCCGGTCCGGCTAGCCGTCGGAAAGGAGTATATTAGAGAGTTACGCTCGTTTCGCCCCCGTATGGAATACATCCGCATTCGCGGCGCGCGCACGCACAACCTCAAGAACGTCAACCTGGACCTGCCGCGCCAGCGGCTCATCGTCATCACGGGTCTCTCCGGTTCGGGCAAGAGCTCGCTTGCGTTCGATACGCTGTACGCCGAAGGGCAGCGCCGCTACGTCGAATCGCTCTCCGCGTACGCCCGGCAATTCCTCCAGATCATGGAGAAGCCCGACCTCGACCTGATCGAGGGCCTCTCGCCCGCGATCTCGATCGAGCAGAAGGCGACCTCGCACAATCCGCGCTCGACCGTGGGGACCGTCACCGAAATCCACGATTACCTGCGGCTGCTCTACGCCCGGGTCGGCGAGCCGTATTGTCCGAATCATCCGGAGCAGAAGCTCGCCGCGATGACGATCTCGCAGATGGTCGACGCGGTGTTGGCGTTTCCGGAAGAAACCAGGCTCATGATCCTCGCCCCCGCAGTGGTCAACCGCAAGGGCGAGCAGCAGGAGCTGTTCTTCGAGCTGCGCGCCAAGGGCTTCGTGCGCGTGCGGGTCGACGGCACGGTGCACGAGATCGACGCCGTGCCGAAGCTCGCCAAGAACGTCAAGCACACGATCGAGGTCGTGGTCGACCGGCTGCGCGTGCGCCCGGAGCTCAAGCAGCGGCTCGCCGAGTCTTTCGAGACGGCGCTCAAAACAGGCGACGGGCGGGCGATCGCGGTCGAAATGGATTCCGGGGCCGAGCATCTTTACTCGGCCAAGTTCGCCTGCCCGATCTGCAACTACGCGCTGGAGGAGCTCGAGCCGCGGCTGTTCTCCTTCAACAACCCGATGGGCGCGTGCCCGCGCTGCGACGGGCTGGGAACGATCACCTTCTTCGATCCGCGGCGGGTGGTCGGCTTCCCGCACCTCTCGCTCGCCTCCGGTGCGATCCGCGGCTGGGATCGGCGCAACCAGTTCTACTATCAGCTCCTGCAGAGCCTCGCGAAGCACTACGGGTTCGATCTCGAGCGCCCCTTCGACGAGCTGCCGGAGCGCGCCAAGGACGTCGTCCTCTACGGCAGCGACAAGCAGAAGATCGCCTTCCAGTACCTCACCGACCGCGGCCGGTCGGTCACGCGCGAGCACGCCTTCGAGGGCATCATCCCCAACCTCGAGCGGCGCTACCGCGAGACGGACTCCGTGATGGTGCGCGAGGAGCTGGCGAAATATCTCAATTCCAAGCCTTGCCCGGAGTGCAACGGGACACGGCTCAAGCGCGAGGCGCGCCACGTCAAGGTCGGGCCGCCCGGCGACGAGCGGCCCATCTTCGAGGTGAGCAACCTGCCGCTCAAGCAGGCGAGCGAGTTCTTCCGCGGCCTCACGCTTTCCGGACAGCGGCAGGCGATCGCCGGGAAGATCGTCAAGGAGATCGTCAGCCGGCTTGCGTTCCTGAACAACGTGGGGCTGGACTACCTGTCGCTCGACCGCTCGGCGGAGACTCTCTCCGGCGGCGAGGCGCAACGCATCCGGCTCGCCTCGCAGATCGGCTCGGGGCTCACCGGCGTCATGTACGTGCTCGACGAGCCCTCCATCGGACTGCATCAGCGGGACAACGATCGGCTGCTCGCCACGCTCAAGCACCTGCGCGACCTCGGCAACAGCGTGATCGTCGTCGAGCACGATGCGGAAGCGATCCTCTCCGCCGATCACGTGGTCGACATGGGACCGGGCGCCGGCGAGCACGGGGGGCAGATCGTCGCCCAGGGCACGCCGGAGGACATCCGGCGCGCGCCGCATTCGCTCACCGGCCAGTATCTCGCGGGACGGCGGCAGATTCCCGTCCCGGCGCGCCGACATCGGCGCGACCCGGCACGGGTGCTCAGGATCACCGGAGCCAGCGGCAACAACCTGAAAGGCATCACCCTCGAGCTGCCGGTCGGATTGTTCGTGTGCGTGACCGGCGTCTCGGGCTCCGGCAAGTCGACCCTCATCAACGACACGCTCTACCCGGCGATCGCTCGCCACCTGTACGGCAGCGCGGCCGAGCCCGCATCCTACGACGAGCTCACCGGCGCCGAGTTCTACGACAAGGTGATCAGCGTCGATCAGAGCCCCATCGGCCGGACGCCGCGCTCGAACCCGGCGACGTACACGGGGCTGTTCACGCCGATCCGCGAGCTGTTCGCGCAGGTGAAGGAAGCGCGCGAGCGCGGCTACGGGCCGGGGCGGTTCTCGTTCAACGTCAAGGGCGGCCGCTGCGAGGCGTGCCAGGGCGACGGGCTGATCAAGGTCGAGATGCACTTCCTGCCCGACGTCTACGTTCCGTGCGACGTCTGCCACGGCCAGCGCTACAACCGCGAGACGCTGGACATCCAGTACAAGGGCAAGAACATCCACGAGGTCCTCTCGCTCACCGTCGAGCAGGCGTACGCGTTCTTCGAGCCGGTCCCCGCGGTCGCGCGCAAGCTTGCCACGCTCCTCGACGTGGGCCTGGGCTACATCACGCTCGGGCAGTCGGCGACGACGCTCTCCGGCGGCGAAGCGCAGCGGGTGAAGCTCGCGCTGGAACTGTCGAAGCGCGACACCGGTCGTACGCTGTACATTCTCGACGAGCCGACCACCGGGCTGCACTTCCACGACATCGAGATGCTGCTCAGCGTGCTGCACCGGCTGCGCGATCACGGCAACACGGTGGTCGTCATCGAGCACAACCTCGACGTGATCAAGACTGCGGACTGGATCGTCGATCTCGGCCCCGAGGGCGGCGACGGCGGCGGCACCGTGGTCGCCGCGGGAACGCCCGAGGAGATCGCGACGATGCCCGCCAGCTTCACGGGGCGCTATCTCAAGCCCACGCTCGAGCGCCGGCCGCCCAAGGGCCTGCGTGCGGCGGAAGCCGCGCGCAACGGGCGGGGAAAGGCCGCTGCGGACCTGCTCGGCTAGACCGGCGCGGCGACACAACAAGGAGAATCGCGATGAGACAACGCTTGGCAACGATCTTCGCCATCCTCGGCGGCGTGCTGCTGACGGCCGCGGTCGCGGCGGGCATGGCGGCCGAGGTGCCCGGGTGGGGCTACAGCGGCGCGGACGGTCCGGCGAAATGGGACAAGCTCTCCAAGGAGTACAAGGAGTGCAAGACCGGCGAGGCGCAGTCGCCCATCGACATCCCCGACGCGAAGGCGCGCAAGGGCGACATCGCGGGGCTCCTGTTCAACTACCGGAGCGTGCCGCTCACGCTCATCGACAACGGGCATACGATCGAAGTGGACTATCCGCCGGGAAGCTTCGTCTCGATCGAGGGCAAGCACTACGAGCTGCAGTCGATTCACTTCCACAAGCCTGCCGAGGAGAAGATCGACGGCAAGGGCTACGACATGGATGCCCATCTGGTGCACAAGGGCCCGGACGGGAAGCTCAGCGTTATCGCCGTCCTGTTCGACGCCGGGAAGCCGAACAAGCTGATCAAGACGCTGTGGGACAACCTGCCCAAGGACAAGGGCAAGGAGCACGTGGTCGAAGGGGTGAAGATCAACGCGGTCGACCTGCTGCCGATCGACAAGGGCTATTACCGATACGCCGGCTCGCTCACCACGCCGCCGTGCAGCGAGGGCGTGACCTGGTACGTGCTCAAGTCGCCGGTGCAGATCTCGGCCGAGCAGATCGCGCGCTTCGGGAAGATCTACCCGATGAACGCGCGGCCGATCCAGCCGTTCAACGATCGGGACATCCTCGGGACGCGATAAGCGTCGCCTATGTTGGTCATCCCGGCGGAGGCCGGGATGTGGCGCTGGCCGCCTGTTCCGCCCGGCCCTTCAGTCGCGCATAGGTCGATTCGCGGTCGACGGTCTTCTCGTAAACGGCCGCGACCGCCGACCGGCCGATGACCGCCTTGCGTTCGCTGGGAGTTATTGGACCGATGCGGCTCGCCGGAGGAAGGATGTACGCCCTCCGGACCACGGTGGGGCGCCCTTTTCGTCGAGGAAAGACACCAGCGCTTCGCCGACGCCGAGCTCGGTGATCGCCTTCTCCGTGTCGATCGCCGGATTCGCGCGCATCGTTTCGGCGGCCGCCTTCACCGCCTTCTGGTCGCGCGGGGTGAAGGCGCGCAGCGCGTGCTGGACGCGGTTGCCGAGTTGGCCCAGCACCGTGTCGGGCACGTCGAGCGGATTCGGGGTGACGAAGTACACGCCCACGCCCTTGGAGCGGATCAGCCGGACGACCTGCTCGATCTTGTCGAGCAGCACCTTCGGCGCGTCGGTGAACAGCAGATGCGCCTCGTCGAAGAAAAAGACGAGCTTCGGCGCGGGCGGATCGCCGACCTCGGGCAGCCGTTCGTAGAGCTCCGAGAGCAGCCACAGCAGCAGCGCGGAGTAGAGCGTCGGCGCGCTGAGCAGCCGGTCGGCGGCCAGCACGTTGACGATGCCGCGCTTGCCTTCGGCGGTCTGCAGAAGATCGTCGCTGTTGAGCATCGGCTCGCCGATGAACCTGTCGCCGCCCTGCTGCTCGAGCGCGAGCAGGCCCCGCTGGATGGCCCCGATGCTCGCGGCCGAAACGTTGCCGTAGCGGGTGGTGAAGCTCTGCGCGTTGTCGCCGACGTGCTGCAGCATCGCGCGCAAGTCCTTGAGGTCGAGCAGCAGCAGGCCGTTGTCGTCGGCGATCTTGAAGACCAGCGCCAGAACCCCCGCCTGGGTCTCGTTCAGCTCGAGGATGCGCGCGAGAAGCAAAGGCCCCAGATCCGTGATCGTGGCGCGCACCGGATGGCCCTGCTCGCCGAAGATGTCCCAGAACACCGTCGGGCACGCGGCGAACTTCGGCTCGTCGGCGCCGATGAGCTAGGGCCGCTCGCCGAGCTTCGGCGACGTCGTGCCTGGTTGACTGATCCCGGCGAGATGCCCCTTGACGTCGGCCACGAACACCGGCACGCCGATGGCGCTGAAGTGCTCGGCCATCACCTGGAGCGTCACCGTCTTGCCCGTTCCGGTAGCGCCGGTGATCAGCCCGTGGCGGTTGGCGAGGCCCGGCAGCAGACAGAGCTCGCCCGCGGCATTTCGGGCGACGGGAAGCGGCTCCGGCACGGGGGAAAGTCTTCGCAACGATTCGAGGGAAGACCGCCTATTGTCGGCGCGCGCCGCAGCTCAGCGCCGCAAGGCGGCAAAAAAAGGGCGCGGCTCGAGGCCGCGCCTTGCTCTGTCGGTGCGAATTCATTCGCACCCCGGTCGGGATAAATCCCGACCTACTGGATGGTGATCTGCCTGCGGTTCGCCTTGACGAGCTTCGGCAGCGTCAGTTGCAGGACGCCGTCGACATGCTTGGCTTCCGCCGCATTGGCGTCCACGGCCTCGGGCAGGCGGATCGAGCGGGTCGCCTTGCCGTAGCGACGCTCGGTCCAGAGGGCCTTGCCGTTCGACTCGACCGCCTCGCGAAACTCGACGCCGATGGTGACGTCGCGGTCGTCGACCTTGACTTCGATCTTGTCCTTCGCGACACCGGGCGCATCCGCCTTGACCACGTACGCTTCGGGCGTCTCCATCACGTCCAAACGGAGCGCGCCGCTGGAGCCGCCGGCATCGCCGTTGACCGCGGGGAGAAGCGCGCCGAAGGCGCGATCGAACATCCGATCCAGCGGACTGTAGTAGCTGACCAGATTCGTCATTGCGTTCTCTCCTTGTATTCCGATTCAATGCGGCGATTCCGCCGCGCACGCCCCACAATTGGCGGCGCCGCGGCCGATTTCAAGACTCAAGCCGGTGCTTCGCGCGACGGCGGCACCGGCGAGCGCTCCCGCGCGGGCGCGCTGACCGCCGCGAGGATGCCTCGGAGCAGCGCGACGGGCGTGGGCGGGCAGCCGGGGATGGCGACGTCGACCGGGATCACGTTGCCCACCCGGCCGCAGCTCGCGTAGCTCTCGCCGAACACGCCTCCGGTGCAGCCGCAGTCGCCGACGGCGACGACGAGCTTCGGGTCCGGCGTCGCCTCGTAGGTGCGCTTGAGCGCGATGGCCATGTGCTTGGAGACGGGCCCGGTGACCAGCAGCATGTCGGCGTGCCGCGGGCTCGCCACGAACTTGATGCCGAGGCCCTCCAGGTTGTAGTACGGGTTGCCGAGCGCATGGATCTCCAGTTCGCAGCCGTTGCACGATCCGGCATCGACCTGGCGGATCGTGAGGGCCCGGCCGAGCGTGCGCAGGATCTCGCCCTGCAACCGCCCGAGCTCGCGGGCCTCGGCTGCGGGCTCCGGCCGGGGTTCGGTCTTGATGCCCGTTCGGGCGATCTGGCGCAGGAGCTGGAGCATGGATGGATGCTAGAGATCGTGTCCGCTGTACGAGAGGTTGAAGGACTTGTTGATGAGCGGAAAGTCGGCAACGATATTGCCGATCACCGCGTGCTCGAGCACCGGCCAGTTCTGCCACGACGGGTCGTGCGGATGGCAGCGGCGGATCGTGCCGTCCGCGCCGGCGTCGAGCGCCACGATCACCGGTCCGCGCCAGCCTTCGACCGCGCCCAGGGCGGAGTGCTCGCGGGTCGCCGCGGGGTACGGCACGGCGACATCGCCTTCGGGAAGCCTCTCGAGCAGCGTCCGGGTCAGGCGCAAGGATTCCAAGAGCTCGTCGAAGCGAACCGCAACGCGCGCGGCGACGTCGCCGGTGTCGCGGGTGGCGAGCCGCACGTCGAGAGCGTCGTAGGGAGGGCTCGGAAAATCGCAGCGCAGGTCGCGCGCGACGCCGCTTGCCCGGGCGGCGAGACCGGTCAGCCCGAGCTTGAGCGCCAGCTCGTGCGGCGCCTGGCCGCAGGTCCGGAATCGATCCTGCAATCCGGCGTGCTCATCGTAGATCGAGCGCAGCCGCCGCACCTCCCGCGCGAGGTCCTCGGCTTGCCGGTGCAGTGCGGCGGCGGTCTCGGCATCGAGGTCGTTCGCCACGCCTCCGGGCACCACGACGTCCATGAGCAGCCTGTGGCCGAAGGCGCGCACGTTGGCGCGGAGCACGTCCTCCTTCAGGCGTGAGAACTGCGACAGGCCGAAGGCGAAGCCGCCGTCGTTGCCCAGGTAGCCGAGGTCGCCCAGGTGATTGGCGATGCGCTCGCGCTCGAGGCACAGCCCGCGCAAGGCGAGCGCGCGCGGCGGCACGGCGAGACCGGCGATGGCTTCCGCGGCCTGCGCGTACGCCCAGGCGTAGGCCACGGCGCTGTCGCCCGAGACGCGTCCGGCGAGGCGATGTCCCTGAGCGAGCGCCATCGTCTCGAAGCGCTTCTCGATGCCCTTGTGCACGTAGCCGAGGCGCTCCTCGAGGCGCAGCACCTTCTCGCCGACCACCTGGAAGCGGAAGTGTCCCGGCTCGATGATGCCGGCGTGGACCGGCCCCACCGGAATCTCGTGCACGCCGTCGCCCGCGACGCGCACGAACGGGTAATGCTCTTCGCCGGGCTCCCACTTCGGTGAGGCCTGGAAGTCGCGCCGCAGCGGGAAGGCGTCGATCGGCCACGCGGCCTGCCAGAGCCAGGGACGCTGATCGTCGGCGTCGCATTGCAGGCCGAGGAGGTCGAACACCGCGCGCTGCATGCGGTTGGCCGCCGGAAAGATCGGCGACAGATCCGGATAGCGGGCCTCGCCGTCGGGCAGCGTGTGCTCGAGCAGCGTGAAGCCTTCGCCGTCGACCAGGAGGACACGCAGGAGAAACCCGCGATCGCGATCCCGCTCGTCGCTGGCCCAAAGCGCCGCGAGCTGTCCGCCCTGCTCCCAGGCGAGGCGGCACGCGCCCAGGACCTGTCCGGAGCCGACGGGACACCGCTGCGCGGGGACCGGCGCGGCGAGCGCGGCGGCGGCGATGCCCAGGGGCGAGACGTTCATCCGATCAACCGCGCCGCCTGCCGGTACCACTCGGCGAGCACCGGCGGGATCCACAGGCCGAGCGCCAGCACCAGCGCCAGGTGCACGAACACGGGGAGCATCGCCGGCCGCGCCGGCAGCCGCTTCGCGGTCGTCTCGCCGAACACCATCGGCTGCACCTTGGAGAACACGGCGGCGAACGCGACGCCGAGCGCCAGCAGCAGGAACGGCGTAGCCCACGGCTGCTCGCGCATCGCCGTGGTGAGAATGAGGAACTCGCTCGCGAACACGCCGAACGGCGGCATGCCGAGGATGGCGAGCGAGCCCAGCACGAGTCCCCAGCCGATGAGCGGGCTCAGGGTGATGAGCCCCCGGATGCCGTCCATGAGCTGCGTGCCGGTCTTCTGCGCGGCGTGCCCGACGGCGAAGAAGATCGCCGACTTGGTGAGCGAGTGCACCGTCATGTGGAGCAGCGCGGCGAAGTTGGCGACCGCCCCGCCGATGCCGAAGGCGAAGGTCATGATGCCCATGTGCTCGATCGACGAGTAGGCGAACATGCGCTTGATGTCCTTCTGGCGCGAGAGCAGGAACGCCGCGACCACGACCGAGACCAGCCCGAAGCCCATCATCAGCTCCTTGGCGAAGGCGTTGTGGAGCGAGCCCTCGACCAGCACCTTGCAGCGGACCACGGCGTAGAGCGCGACGTTGAGGAGCAGCCCCGAGAGCACCGCGGAGACCGGCGTCGGCCCCTCCGCGTGCGCGTCCGGCAGCCAGTTGTGCAGCGGCACCAGCCCGACTTTCGTGCCGTAGCCCACCAGCAGGAACACGAAGGCCAGCGAGAGCACCGTGGGCTCGAGCTGGCCCTTCACCGCGTTCAACTCGGTCCACAGCAGCGCACCGCCTTCCGCGCCGAGGATCTTCTCCGCCGCGAAGTAGAGCAGGATCGTGCCGAACAGGGCCTGGGCGATGCCGACGCCGCAGAGGATGAAGTATTTCCACGCGGCCTCCAGGCTCTCCGGCGTGCGATACAGCGACACCAGGAGCACCGTGGCGAGCGTGGCGCCTTCCAGCGCGACCCACAGGATGCCGAGGTTGTTGGTGAGCAGCGCCAGCAGCATCGTGAAGTTGAAGAGCTGATACATGCTGTGATAGAGCCGCAGGCGCCCGGCAGTGACCCGGCCGTGCGCGTGCTCGATGCGCATGTAGGGCCGGGAGAAGATCGCGGTGGTGAAGCCGACGAAGGCGGTCAACGCCACCAGGAAGACGTTGAACGGGTCGACGAAGAAGAGCTTTCCGGCAGCCAGCATCGGCCCGCTCGAGATCACGCGCTCGGTGAGCGCCGCGGCGGCGATGAGCGTCGCGCCGCACACGACGACGTTCACGGTCGGCGCCTCCTCGCGCTCGCCGAAGACGGCGAGGAGGAGGGCGCCGGCGAGCGGTATCGCGAGGATGGCGAAGATCTCGATCACTCTCCCTCCTTCAGCCTCTCCAGGTGCTTCAGATCCAGGCTGTCGAACTGCTCGCGGATCTGGAAGAAGAACACGCCCAGGATCAGCACGCCGACCAGCACGTCGAGCGCGATCCCCAGCTCGACCACCATCGGCATGCCGTAGGTCGCGCTGGTGGCCGCGAACAGCAGCCCGTTTTCCATCGACAGGAAGCCGATCACCTGCGGGATCGCCTTGCGCCGGGTGATCATCATCAGGAACGAGAGCATCACGCTCGCCATGGCGATGCCCAGCGTGGCGCGGGTCACGGTGTTTGCGAGCTGGGCGATGGGGACGGCGAGATTGAACGCGAACACGACCAGCACGATGCCGATGAGCATGGTGGTGGGAATGTTGATGAGGCCCTCGACGTCCCACTGCACGTCGAGCTGGCGGATCATGCGCAGCAGCAGCCACGGCAGCAGCCCGACCTTCAGGGCGAGCGTGAGGCCCGCCGACCAGTACAGGTGCGGCTGGTGCGTCGCGAAGGCGACGATTCCCGTCGAGCAGGCGAGCGCGAACCCCTGCGCCGCGAAGAGCTCCACCAGCGTGAGCACGCGCCGCTGCGCGAGCATGGCGAAGGCGAGCAGCAGCAGCACCGCGGCGAGCAGGTTGATGAGCTGAGCCCAGAGCGGCGCTGCCGACATCTCTAGCTGCCGAGCAGAAGATTGACCAGCATGGCCAGCACGGCGAGCAGGAACGCCGTGCCCAGGAACTCCGGCGCGCGGAAGATCCGCAGCTTCGCCGAGACCGTCTCGATGAGCGCCAGCGCGAGCCCTCCCACCGCGAGCTTGGCCACCAGGACCGGCGTGGCGACAAGCACCGCGGACCAGTCGTCGGTGTTCCCCGCGATCCCGAACGGCACGAACAGCGCGAGCCCGATGCACGAGTAGTTGAAGAGCTTGAGCGCCGAGGCCCATTCGATCAGCGCCAGGTGGCGCGCGGAGTACTCGAGCACCATCGCCTCGTGGATCATCGTGAGCTCGAGGTGCGTGGCCGGATTGTCGATCGGGATGCGCGCGTTCTCGGCCAGCGAGACCATCGTGAACGCCACGCCGGCGAAGGCGAGGCTGGGGTAGATCGCGATCTCGCGATGGGCCAGCGCCTCCACGATCGTTGGCAGCGAGGTCGACCCGGAGATGAGCGACGCGGTGAAGAGCACCATCAACAGCGCGGGCTCGGCGAGGAAGCCGACGAACATCTCGCGCCGCGCGCCGAGGCTGCCGAAGGCGGTGCCGATGTCCATCGCCGCCAGCGCGATGAACACCCGGGCGAGCGCGAACAACCCCACCAGCGCGATCGCGTCCGCGGCGCTGGCGAACGGCAGCTCGGTCGCGAGCGAAGGCACGATCGCCGCGGCGAGCGCCATCGCGCCGAACACCACGTACGGAGTCAGTCGAAAGAGCGGCGAGGCGTTCTCGGCGACCACCGCGTCCTTCTGGAACAGCTTCACGATCGCACGGTAGGGCAGCGTGAGCGGTGGCGCGCTGCGGTTGGCGAGCCACGCGCGGCACTGGTTGACCCAGCCGACCAGCAGCGGCGCCAGCGCGAGCGCCACCGCGAGCTGCAGGACCTGCGACAGGATGCCGCCGGCGCTCATCGTGCGCTCACCGGACGAAGAAGAGCAGCGCCAGCAGGGTGAAGAAGCTGTACATCAGGTACACCGAGATTCGTCCCTGCTGGATCAGCCCGACGAGGCGGGCCAGCACGTCGGCGCCGCGGGCGAGCGGCAGGTACAGCCAGTACCAGAAGTGGTCCTCCGCGACCATGCGGTACCGCGGCTCGGCGTCGAACGGCGAGGGCAGCGTGCGATCGATCCGGAAGAACGGCTCGAACACCTGGCGGATCGGCTGACCGAAGCCTTCCGCGGTATCCTGCATGCGCGGCGTCTGGAGCGGGAAGCCGCAGTCCCACGCCGCGCCGACGCGCAGCCGCCCGTGGTAGAGCCAGCGCACGACGCGGATGGTGATCAGGACCGCCGCCACGATCACCGTCAGCACGATGAGCGGAGCGTAGCTCGAGCGATCCGGGCTCACCGGCGCGAGCAGCCACCACCGGGCTCCCGCGTGGCCGACAGTGGAGGCCACCAGCATGGCATTGACCGGATCGAGCGCGGCGATGACCTGCACCGGGAAGACGCCGAGAGCAACGCAGCCGAGCGCGAGCCAGGCGAGGCCGATGCGCTCGAGCGGGCCCGCGTCGTGCGCGTAGGCGAGATTGGGCTCGCGCGGCCGGCCGAGGAACACCACGCCGTAGAACTTGACGACGACGTACGCGGCGAGCGCCGCCGCGAGCACCAGCGCGGCGGCCGCGAGCGGCACGAGCATGTTGACGAACGACTGTGGCAGGCTTGGCGTGAACAGGAACGCCTGCAGCAGCAGCCATTCGGAAACGAAGCCGTTGAGCGGCGGCAGCCCCGCCATGGCGAGCGCGCCGATCAGCGCCAGCCACGCGACCCAGGGCATGCGATGGATGAGCCCGCCGAGGCGCCCGAGGCTGCGCTCCTTGGTCGCGTGCAGCACCGAGCCCGTGGCGAGGAACAGCAGGCTCTTGAAGAAGGCGTGATTGAGCGCGTGGTAGAGCGTGGCGGTCAGCGTGATCGCGGCGAGCGCCGCCTGCCCGTAGGCCCTGAACAGGATCGTGAGGCCCGCGCCGGCCACGATAATGCCGATGTTCTCGATCGACGAATAGGCGAGCAGCCGCTTCATGTCGGTCTGGATCGTGGCGAAGATCACGCCGAAGAGCGCGGTCGCGAGGCCGAGCACGAGCGCCAGCACGCCCCACCACCAGAGCTGCGCGCCGATCAGGTCGAAGGTGACGCGCAGCAGCCCGTAGATCGCCGTCTTGAGCATCACGCCGCTCATCAGCGCGGAGACCGGAGACGGCGCCGCGGGGTGCGCCTCCGGCAGCCACACGTGCAGCGGCAGGAGTCCGGCCTTGGCGCCGAAGCCCGAGAGCGCGAGCAGGAAAGCGATCGAGCTCCAGGCGGCCGAGCGGCTGGCGACGCGCATCGAGTCGAACGTGTAGTCGCCGGCCTGCAGCACCCCGAAGCAGAGCAGGATGGCGATCGCGCCGATGTGGGCGATCAGCAGGTAGAGGAACCCGGCGCGCCGGATCTCCGGCAGGCGGTGGTCGGTCGTGACCAGGAAGAACGAGGCGAGCGCCATCGTTTCCCACGCCACCATGAAGGCGTAGGCGTCGTCGGCGACGAGCACCAGCGCCATCGCGGCGAGGAACACGTGGTACTGCAGGCTCACGAGCCCCGGCGCGGCCCCGGCGCTGGGCCGGAAATAGCCGGAGGCGAACACCGAGATGCCCGCCGACGCCCCGCCCAGGAGCGCGAGGAAGAACGCGGACAGCGGATCGAGTCGGAAGTGGAACGGCAGGTCGGGCAGCCCGAGCGGCAACACCAGGCTCTGCGCCGCGTCGCCGATCGACAGGAGCGCGACGATCGCCAGGGCCAAACCCACCAGCGCGCCGGCGTTGAACAGCACGCGGCCGACGTAGCGGATGCTGCGGGGGCTGGCGAGGCTCAGAGCCCCGATTGCGAGCCAGGCCGCGATCGCCAGCATGACGAGCGGAAGGGCGTGGCTCACCGACTGCTTGTGGGCCCCGCGAAAGCGAGGACCCGTAGGGCCGGATTCATCCGGCCGGCGCGGGGTGCGAACGGATTCGCACCTGCGATCATTTCACCCGCATGCCGGGCATCGCCCCGGAGTCCGGCGCCAGCAGGAAGATGCCGGGACCGTCGCCCGACGCGGCGAGCACCATGCCCTCCGACAGGCCGAATTTCATCTTTCGCGGAACCAGATTGGCGACCATCGGCGTGAGCCGCCCGACGAGCTCCGCAGGCTGGTAGGCCGACTTGATGCCGGCGAAGACCGTGCGATGTCGCGCGCTGCCGTCGCTGTTGACCTCGCCGACGTCGAGCGTGAGCTTGAGCAGCTTGTCGGCGCCATTGACGGCTTCCGCATTGACGATGCGGGCGATGCGCAATTCGACCTTCGCGAAGTCGTCGATGGATATCGTCTGCGCGTCGGCGCCCTTCTGAGCGCCGCCTTTGAGCGGTGCCGGCGCTGTCGGCGCGTCGAACAGCGCATCGATGTGCCGCGGGTCGATCCGCTGCATCAAGTGCTGGTATGCGGGTACGGACCTGACGCGTATCCGCTCGGCGCCCAGGTCGCTCCAGCTCAGGCCCGGCGTGCCCAGCCACGCCTCCACGCGTCGCGCGGTGTCGGGAAGAATCGGCTTGAGCATCACGCTCATGCTGACGAACGCCGCGATGCACTCGGTGCAGACCCGTTGCAGCTCGCGCGCCTTGTCCGGCTCGTGCGCCGCCCGCTTCGCGAGCTCCCACGGCCTGTGCGTATCGAAGTACTCGTTGACCCGATCGGCGAAGCCCATCACGAGGCGGACGGCCTTGCCGAATTCCCGGCGGTCGTAGGCTTCCGCCACGTCCTCCGCGATCTGCGCCGCGCCGGTGATGGATGGGGCGACGTCGGATGCCGCGTCGGCCGGCGAGGCGAGCTTCCCATCGAAATGCCGGGCCAGGAACGGCGCGGCCCGGCTGGCGATGTTGACGTACTTGCCGACGAGATCGCTGTTCACCCGCGCCACGAAGTCGTCCGGATTGAAGTCGATGTCCTCGACGCGGTCGTTGAGCTTCGCGGCGATGTAGTAGCGCAGCCACTCCGGATTCATTCCGACTTCCAGGTAGCGCTGCGGGCTGATGCCGGTGCCGCGCGACTTGGACATCTTTTCGCCCGACACGGTGAGGAAGCCGTGCACGTACACGTTGGTGGGAAGCTTCCGGTCCGCGAACTTCAGCATCGCCGGCCAGAACAGGGTGTGGTGGTAGACGATGTCCTTGCCGATGAAGTGGTACTGCTCGACGTCGCCGGCGCGGACGAAGTCCTCGAAGGAGCGCTTCTCCCCGTTCGCGCGCGCCTTGCCCGTGTCGAAATAGTTCTTGAGGCTCGCGAGATAGCCGACCGGAGCGTCGAGCCACACGTAGAAGTACTTACCCGCGACTTCGGGGAACTTCTTTGTCGGGGGAATCGCGATCCCGAAGTACGGCGCGTCGCGGGAGATGTCCCAGTCGGCGAGGTTGCTGCCTTTCTCGTCGCCGAGCCACTCGGCGATCTTGTTCTTCACTTCCGACTGAAGCGGCGTCCGCGAGGTCCATTCGCGCAGAAAGGAGACGACCTTCGGATCCGACAGCCGGAAAAAGAGGTGCTCCGAGCGCCTGAGCTCGGGTCTCGCGCCGGTCAGCACCGAATACGGATTCCTCAGATCGGTCGGCGCGTAGGTCGAGCCGCAGTTCTCGCACGCGTCGCCGTACTGGTCCTTCGCGCCGCAGCGCGGGCACTCGCCCTTGATGTAGCGGTCCGGCAGGAACATCGCCTTCACCGGATCGAAGAACTGCTCGATCGTCCTCTGGTCGATCAGATCCGCGTCGACGAGCCGGCGGTAGATCCCCTGCGACAACTCGACGTTCTCGGGGCTGTCGGTCGCGTGCCAGTTGTCGAAGCTGAAATGGAAGCGCCGGTAGTCCTGCCGGTGCGACTCGGCGACGCGCGCGACCAGCGCCTCGGGCGTCACGCCGTCGGCCTCCGCGCGCAGCATGATCGGCGCCCCGTGGGTGTCGTCGGCGCCGATGAAGTGCACGGCGTGGCCACGCATGCGCTGGAATCGCACCCAGATGTCGGCCTGGATGTACTCCATGATGTGACCGATGTGGAACGGCGCGTTGGCGTAGGGCAGGGCCGTGGTCACGAACAGCGTGCGGCGCGACATGCGAGGAAAGCCCGAAAAGACCTTGGATGCGAGAGGGGAATCTCGCATTCTAGCAAAGCGACCCCGCCTTTAATACCGAGCGCCGCGCTTTTTGGCTAAACTAGCGCGCTCGGGTGCCTTCATCGAACACGTTTCTCCGATGCCCCTCACCGAGGCCGATGTTCAGGCCAGCCTGCACGCGCTGACCGATCCCAACACCGGGCGCGACTTCGTTTCCGCGAAGTCGGTGCGCAAGGTCGACGTGCAGGGCGCGAACGTCGTGGTCGACGTGCAGCTCGCCTATCCCGCCAGGAGCCAGCACGAGTCGCTCAAGCAGCTGATCGCCGGGCAGCTCGCGACCCTCGCGGGCATCGGCAAGGTGACGGTCAACATCGGCCACAAGATCGCCTCGCACACGGTGCAGCGCGGCGTCAAGCTCGTCCCGGGTGTGAAGAACATCATTGCCGTGGCGAGCGGGAAGGGCGGCGTGGGCAAGTCGACCACGGCGGTCAACCTCGCGCTCGCGCTCGCCGCGGAGGGCGCGCAAGTGGGGGTGCTCGACGCGGACATCTACGGTCCGTCGCAACCCATGATGCTCGGCATCACGGGCCGGCCGGAATCGAAGGACGGCAAGACGCTCGAGCCGCTGGAGGCGTGGGGCGTGCAGGCGATGTCGATCGGCTTTCTGATCGACACCGACACGCCGATGGTGTGGCGCGGCCCGATGGTGACGCAGGCGCTCGAGCAATTGCTCAAGGACACCAACTGGCGCGATCTCGACTATCTGATCGTCGACATGCCGCCGGGCACCGGCGACATCCAGCTCACCCTCGCGCAGAAGGTTCCGGTCACCGGCGCGGTGATCGTCACCACGCCGCAGGACATCGCGCTCATCGACGCCCGCAAGGGGCTCAAGATGTTCGAGAAAGTCGGCGTGCCCATCGTCGGCGTCGTCGAGAACATGTCGATCCACGTCTGCTCCAACTGCGGACACGCCGAAGCGATCTTCGGCGAGGGCGGCGCCGAGCGCATGTGCGCGGACTATCGCGTGCCTTTCCTCGGCGGGCTGCCCCTCGACATCCATATCCGGGCGCAGGCCGACTCGGGCCGGCCGACGGTGGTCGCGGACCCCGACGGCAAGATCGCGGCGATCTACAAGCAGATCGCCCGGAAGACCGCCGTATTCGTTGCCCAGCGGGCCGAGGATTTCTCGGCGCGGTTTCCCAACATCGTCGTCCAGAACACCTGAGCGCGTCGTGCTGGCGGACGGCCGCACCGGGTTTGCGGCTGTCGCGGCGCCGCGGCCTTCGGCGTCGCCCGACACCGCCGCCTCCCGCGAGCGGCTGCCGCCGGGGGGAGCCTCTTCTAGCTTGACCGGCCATATTGCTATGGCTAACATAGCTATATGAAGACCGCGACCATCTCCGAAGCGAAGAATCAGCTTTCCCGTCTGATCTCGCGCGTCAAGCGGGGGGAGACGGTGCTCATTCTGGATCGCGATCGTCCGGTGGCGCGGCTCGTTCCCGTCGGGCTCGCCGAGGGCGACGATGAGCGGCGCCTGGCCGAGCTCGAAAGCCGCGGCGCGCTGCGCCGGGCGAAGGCGGCTCCCCCGAAGAGGCTGCCCGAGCCGATCGAGCTCCCGAAGGGAGCGAGCGTTCTCGACGCGCTGCTCAAGCTGCGCGACGAAGCTTCTTACTGATGCGCTTCTGGGACACTTCCGCGCTCGTGCCGCTCTTGGTTGCCGAGCGCTCGAGCAGGGCGGTTGCCGAGCTCTACCGGACGGATCAGCACATCGCCGTGGCGTGGACGGCGGCCATCGAATGTACGTCGGCTTGCGTGCGCCAGCATCGTGAGCGGAGAATTTCGGACGCGCTTCTCACGCGGCTGCTCGAGCGTCTGCGCGGGTTGAGCGCGAGCTGGCACGTGGCCGAGCCCAGCGCGGAAGTGCGCGTGGGCGCCGAACGGCTCGTCGCGCGTCACGGCTTGCGCGTCGGCGACGCGATCCAGCTCGCAAGCGCGGTCTCGATGACCGATCCCGGTGGACCGGCGGTCGATCTGGTCTGCCTCGACCGGCGGTTGACGCTCGCCGCGACGGCGGAGGGCCTTCACGTGGTACCCGAATCAGCCGACTAGGCGCGAAGGGAAAGCATGTCGATCAAATCCGACCGCTGGATCCGCCGCATGGCCGCCGAGCAGCGCATGATCGAGCCCTTCGAGCCCGGACAGGTTCGCGCGGCGAACGGCCACCGGATCGTCTCCTACGGCACTTCGAGCTACGGCTACGACGTCCGCTGCTCGGACGAATTCAAGCTCTTCACCGACATCAACACGACCATCGTCGATCCGAAGAACTTCGACGCGAAGTCGTTCGTCGACATCCGCGGCGAGCACTGCATCATCCCGCCGAATTCCTTCGCCCTGGCGCGCACCATCGAATACTTCCGCGTGCCGCGCAACGTGCTCGTGGTGTGCCTCGGGAAATCGACGTACGCAAGGTGCTTCCGTGGCGACACGCGGGTCGCCCTCGTCGACGGAACCTTTGCGACCCTCGAGGAGATGGCGCGGCGGGCCGACTCCGGCGAGCTATTCTGGGGCTATAGCATCGGCGCGGACGGCCGGGTGATTGTCACCCTCCTCGACTCCCCGCGCTTCGTGGGGCGCGATGCCCTGCTCGAGATAACGTTCGACAACGGCGAGGTCGTCCTCGCGACGCCCGACCACGAGTTCATGCTTCGCGACGGGCTGATGCGTCAGGCAGCAATGCTACGACCCGGGTATTCGCTGATGCCACTCTATCGCGAACTGTGGCGCGGGTACGAAATGGTGTATCAGCCGCTCAACGGCCACCTGCTCCCGACGCATCGCTTGGCCGACGAGTGGAATGTGCGCAATGGAATCTATGTCGATACGCCGAATACTCATCGGCACCACATAGACTTCGATCGCCGCAACAATAGGCCGAGCAACATCGAACGCATGGCGGCGTCAGCGCATATCAGACTGCACAACGGTGAAAACTACGGCGAGGACTTCGACGCGCGTGCGCACGGCGCGTCGATACGCGAGGCGATCGAGCGCCTTGCAAGACACGCCCAATGGAGCGAAAGGTTCTCGGCAGCGCAAGCCGAACGAGCGCGGTTGTTCTGGGGCGATTCACGCTACAGGGAGATCCGCGACAAGCTGATCGAGGCGCGACGCAACCCGAGCGATGCGATTCGAGAGCGTCACCGCGACTTGATGCTCCATCGCTATCTCGATCCCGAGGAGCGCTC
>Ga0335081_10002769_pt1 | contig 27637 bp, 33 predicted proteins | sample Lox_Sample_35_FD_206713 | JGI IMG/M metagenome (GOLD analysis project Ga0335081, IMG submission 206713) | Soil microbial communities from Loxahatchee National Wildlife Refuge, Florida, United States - Lox_Sample_3.5 | ecosystem: Environmental > Terrestrial > Soil > Wetlands | place: USA...
GTCCCCTGCTCGAAATCGGTCACCAGCTCGACCTTGCTGTAGCCGGCGGCATTCAAGCGTCCCAATAGTCGCATCACCGTGCCGTAGTTCAGCGCCCGGTCGGCGCGGAAGAAGATCGGCGCATTGACGCCGCCGCGGCTCGCGGTCACGGCCTGCAGCTTCTGCAATAAGTCGTCGGCGGTGATCTTTGCGTCCTGCAGATAGATCTGGCCCTGCGCGTCGACGGCGACCGTCAGAGGGTCAGTGTTCTGGCTGAGCGACTTGGCCTGGCTCGACGGCAGATTGATCGGCACGCCGACCGTGAGCAGCGGCGCCGACACCATGAACACGATGAGCAAAACCAGCATGACGTCGACGAACGGCGTCACGTTGATCTCGGCCATGACTGCGCGGCGACGGCGGCCGCTTCGGCCGGTCGAGGCCGCTTCAATCACGCTTGCCGCCATAGTCCCCTACCCGTCCCCGTAGTCCCCTTTGGCCCAAGAAAACCCAAGTCCCCTTAGACCTGGCCGCGTTCATCGATCTGGCGCGACAAGATCGCGGTAAACTCGTCGGCGAATCCTTCCAGCCGCTGGGCCTGCCGGTTCACCTCGCTGGTGAATTTGTTATAGAAAATTGTCGCCGGAATTGCGGCAACGAGGCCGATCGCTGTGGCAAACAGCGCTTCGGCAATGCCGGGGGCGACGACCGCCAGCGACGTGTTCTGCGACGCCGCAATCGATTGAAAACTCGTCATAATTCCGGCCACAGTGCCAAACAGCCCAATAAATGGGCCGGCCGAGCCGACGGTGGCCAGGACCAAAAGCCTGCTTTCCATGTGCTCGATTTCGCGGGCAATGGCGACATCCATGACCTTTTCGATGCGCATTTGCAGGCCGGCAAAGGAGCGGGCATGGCCCTCGAAACTCCGTTTCCACTCGCGCATGGCGGCGACGAACAGCACGCCGGTCGAGTGCTCGGGCTTGGCCGAGAGCGTCCGGTAGAGTTCCTCCAGCGACTGGCCCGACCAGAAGGCCTGCTCGAAATGGTCACCTGCCTTGCGAATCCGCTTGAATAACAAGGTCTTATTGAGAGCGATCGCCCACACCCAAACCGAGCAGATCAAGAGCCCCACCATCACCGATTCGACGATCCAGTGGGCGTGCCAGAATAGGTGGAACAGCGACAGATTCGACGAGGTCAGCGGGGCAACCGACTGCGCGATGTCGGCAGGATTCATGGGGCGTCCTTTCGACCATGACCGGCTTAAACGCGCGCGCCGCGGCCAAAAGGGGCCAACAGGCAGCCACTTCAGGCGCGCCGACCAAGAGCCGAAATTTCGCGAAAGACCCCGAGCCGGACCCGCCACCGGCCAGACCGGATTCATCGCGAAACTTGGCCAAAATTGGGCACAAACGCCGGTCGTACCGGGCCTAACCAAGCCCGACTGTGCTTAACGGGGAGTTAAGGCGGACGGCACGCCGGCCGGTCGCGATGCCGTAAGGCATTGACGGTCAAACGGGCGCTGCGATTAAATTTTCCCGACCAACCGCTTTGCGTTGCCCACAATGACCCTTGCTGACGTGACGGCCGCGCCGGATTTGGCGGCGGCGACCGAGACCGGGTCGCTCGGCATTTTTCAACTCAAGCGGCTGTGGTCGCGCTCGCTCGCCGCACGCCACGGCCGCCATCACCCGGCGAGCCTGCACGATCGCCACCTCGATCATCTGGTGATCCACGCGAGCGGCCTCGGTCTCGAGCAGACCATGAGCTATCTCGGCCGGCAGGCGCCGCGCTTCGAGGAGTTCGAGCGCTGGATCGTCGCCACCACCGGCGGCGTCGCGCCGGAGCGCATCGCCCGCATCAATGCCGCCGTTGCCGGTGCCGCGATCCCGGAAGCGGCCGCGCGTTGGATTGCGGACATCGAGGCGAGCGCGCCGGTGCTGGCGGCGGCAGATCTCACCGGCTGGCACGCAGACGGCTACGTCGTCCTGCACAATGCCGTGCCGCCCGAAACATGCGAAGCCGCGGCGGCAGCGCTGTGGCGGCATCTGTCCGCCGATCCGGACGATCCGGAAACCTGGTATCGCCGGAAAGACCACGGCATCATGGTCCAATATTTCCAGCACCCGGCGTTCGAGGCGGTGCGCGGAGCGCCGCGCATCCACAAGGCCTTCGCGCAATTGTGGAGCACGGCCGATCTGTGGGTGACCACCGACCGCGTCGGCTTCAATCCGCCCGAGCGGCCGGGTTGGATGTTTCCCGGACCGCGGCTGCACTGGGATGTCAGCGTCAAGACGCCGATCCCGCTCGGCACCGGCGGCATTCTCTACCTCACCGATACGCCGCCCGAGCAGGGCGCCTTCACGGTGGTGCCCGGATTTCAGCGCTGGGGCGAAGCCTGGCTGACGGCGTTGCCACCGGGCGCCGATCCGCGCCGGCAGGATCTTTATGCGCTCGGTCCGCGCGCCATCGGCGGCCGCGCCGGCGACCTCGTCATCTGGCACCAGGCACTGCCGCACGGCGCCAGCCCCAACCGCGGCACGCGCCCGCGCCTGGTGCAATACGTCAACATGTTCCCGACCCGGATCGAGCAGCACGACGAGTGGATTTAGACTCTGCCTGGCTTACGCCCGGCGGCGGCGCGGCGCCGTTTTCAGCGGCAGTCCTTCGAACAGCATCGGGCCTTCGGGTTGCGCGCCTTCGATCGAAAGAAGCCGAAGCTTGGTCGCGACCCCACCCGGCGCCGAAAAGCCACCGGTCTTGCCGCCCGCCGCCAGCACCCGATGACACGGCACGACGATCGGGCACGGATTTTCCGACAGCGCCTGCGCCACGTCGCGGGCAAGCTGGCGATCGCCAAGCCGCTCCGCGATCTCGCCATAAGACAATGTCGCACCCGGGCCAATGCTGCGAGCGACAGCGTAGACGCGCCGGTTGAACTCGGGCGTGGCGCCAAGATCGAGCGTCACGTCGTCGAGGTCGCGCCGCGCGCCGCCGATCAGCGCGACGATGCCGTCGATGGCGTGTTGCGCGTGGACAGACGGTGCCGCCTCGCGCGCGGCCGCAAAACGCCGCTCGACGCGCTGCCGGGTCGCGCTTTCGCTGCGCTCCGGAAGCTGCACGCCGACGACGCCGTTTTGGTTCCAAACAATGCCGCAACGGCCGATCGCGGTGTCGAAGAGGGCAAAGCCAAGTTCGTTCATCATGCGAAGACTCATCGCTGTGATGGCGAGACTATAATGTGCGCCGCGCGCGCAACCACCCGATTTCCGAAAAGAAGTCGGCCGCCCGCTTTCGCGGACGGCCGACATTTCGCCTCAGAAATCTTAAAACCGCGTCAGGCTTGCGGCTGCGGACCGCCGGCGCCGGGCCCGCCGGTGGTTCCCTCCTGCGGCTGCGCGCGATTGCGCCGCTCGGCCATGAACGCATCGAACTCGGTCTTGTCCTTGGCGAAGCGCAAGCGCTCGAGAAACGCGCGGAACTCGCGCTGCTCCTCTTCGAGGCGCCGCAGCGTCTCGGTGCGGTACTCGTCGAAGGCGCGATTGCCGCTCGACGGCGGCGTGTTGCTCCACCAGCCGCCGCAGCCCGCGGCGTCCATCTTGGCCCGCGCGCGATCCATCTTCTCCTGCATGCGGTCCATTTTGTTCTGCCAACGGTTCATGCCGTAGTGATAGCCGCAACCCATGCGTCCGCTCCCGATGATGAAGGCGAGCATCACAAGGCCCACCGGCCACCACCAGACGAAGCCCAGGATCATCAGCAGGATCCAGGCCGGTTTGCCGAATTCGTCGAGTTTGGCTGCGATGGGCATGGGAACTCTCCCGTGTGAATGTAAATAACATTTACATTGCCGCCCTCGGCCTGTCAAGGGATGGTCGGTCAGGTCGGGAGCGGATGCTGTGGACGGACGTCGCGCAGGGAAAATGTAGGGATCAGGCCGGCCGGCCGGAAGCGCCGCCGCCGGTCGGAATGCCGAGGCCGCGCAGATAAACCAGCACATTGGCCTCCAGCAATTCCTCGGCCGACATCGGCAGGGTTCGCCGCGCCGCATCGCCGCGGCCGAACAGCGAGGCGATGCCGTGCGACATCGCCCAGATATGCAGCGCCACCATCAGCGCCGGCGGCCGCCCTTGCGGCGGCATCTGCGCGCAGAGTTTTTCGGCGGCGTTGCGCAACACCGCGAAGGCGCGATCGCCGGCTTCGCGCAGTTCAGCGATGGAGTCCGGCGCGATGCCGGCCTCGAACATGGCCGAATAATAGGCGGGCTCGGTGCGGGCGAAGGCGAGATAGGCTTTGCCCATGCGGTCGAGCGCGGTGAAGGCATCGGGCCGGCCGTCTTGCCAGGCTTGCGCCAGCGCGATCTCGAATTGCTCGAAACCGCGCAGCGCCACATTGCCGAGCAGATCATCGCGATCGCGGAAGTGCCGGTACGGCGCCGCCGGACTGACGCCGGCCCAGCGCGCCGCGTCGGCAAAGGTGAAACCCGCCGGCCCCTTCTGCGCGATCAGTTCGAGCGCGGCGCGAATGAGCGCCTCGCGCAGATTGCCGTGGTGATAGCCGCGCTGCCCGCCTTCGCGACCCTGCTTCCAGCTCATGTAAATGAGCTTTACATTATCCCGGCGAGTCGGTCGAGTTGCTGAGTTTCTGCGACGCGACGCCGACCACGCGCCCGGGCGACGTCACCGCATCGCGCGGCTTTCAGTCGTCGACCGGCGCCCGCCCGGCCGAGCCGATGCGCACCCAATCGGCCTGCATGGCTGCGCGCAGCGGCTTCGGGATCGGTCGCGCCCGGCCGTCGGAAATGAAAGCGACGCGGACGTGAGCCTCGACCAGAGGCTCCTCGCCGCGCATCACGCGCTGGCGCAAGGTGATGGACGCGCCTTTGACCTCTTCCGGCTCGGTGATGACGTCGAGCACGTCATCCATGCGTGCGGGCTTCAGATATTCGATCTTCATCGAGCGCACGACGAAGGCGTAGCCCGGCGCCTCCTTGGCGGTCTCCTCGAACAGCGCGCGATGGTCGGCGCCAAGCAGCCGCAGATGGTTGGTCCGCCCCCGCTCCATGTAGCGCAGATAGTTGGCGTGATAGACGATGCCGGTGAAGTCGGTGTCTTCGTAGTAGACGCGCACGGTGAGCCAATGGCGGCCGTCACGCATCTCGCCGTCGAGGGGAACGGCCGTCATGGCGTTAACGCCACGGCACGCGCCCGGCCATGGCGTGCTCCCAGTTGCGGCCGTTGAACTCCTTGACGTCGAGGGACGCGATGTCGACACCGTCGAGACAGCGCACATTGACGTCGATCTTGTCGGGGTCCGAGCGCGGCACGTAGAACGGATGGATGCCGCAGGTCGAGCAGAACGTGTGCTGCGCCACACGGGTGTTGAAGCGATAGGTGCTCAGCGCCTCCTTGCCGGACAACAACTCGAACTGTCCCGGCGCCACGATCAGATGCAGAAAGCCTTTCTTGGCGCACATCGAGCAATTGCAAGAGGTGACGCGCGACAGGTCGGCCGTGACGCGGAACCGCACCCGCCCGCAATGGCAACCGCCCTCGAAGGTTTGCGGTACGGAATTCAGCTCACGCGCTCCAGCGGCGGCGAGGGCTGCGGAATCTCCAGATTCCATTTCTTGGCCGCCTCTATCCAGGATTCGATCGCATCCTGAACGTTTTTCAATGCCTCTTCAGGTGTTTCACCGTCAGACATGCACCCGGGCAAGTCCGGTACGGTTGCGAGGTAACCCCCGCCGTCACTTTCCGCCAAACGGTCGATTCGCACGGCATATTCGAGTTTCATCGACTGCCTCCGTGCGTATCAATATAGCGCACCAGCTTGCGAATGTAGACCGGCTTGATCGGCCGACGGGCTGGTATCGTCAGAATCTCGCGGGCGGACGGATGGTGCAAGTTTGCGTGCGAGCCCTTGCCGAAGCGAAAACTGAGGCCGAACTCCAGGCACAGCGACTCGACATCTTGTTGAATGCGCCAATCTGCTGCCGGGTTACGACGCATTCGCTCCAGCAGATCGGAAGGCATCACTTAATCTCCGTCCGACCCGAACTTCACCGCATTCATCGCGCCAGCGGCAGCACGTAGTCCCGCGTCAGCGGCGCGAAATTTAGATTGGGCGGCGCGCCGGTTGCATGAAGGCGGCGGTGCCGCGCTTGCGCACCAGCAGCACCCGGCCAGAGGCATCGCGAACCAGCGCGGCGACAACGCTGATGGCAGCTTCGCTCATTCGTCGTCTCCGGCGAACAATCCGAACTGCGACGGATCGCGGGCCGGCTCCGCGATGCCGAGATGGCGGAAGCCGTGGCCGGTGACGAGGCGGCCGCGCGGCGTGCGCTGCAGGAAGCCGCACTGGATCAGATAAGGCTCGATGATGTCCTCGATGGCGTCGCGCGGCTCCGACAGCGCCGCGGCCAGCGTCTCGACGCCGACCGGACCGCCGCCGTAGTTGAGCACGATGGTGGAGAGGTAGCGCCGGTCCATGGCGTCGAGGCCGGCGGCGTCGACTTCGAGCGCGGCGAGCGCCTTGTCGGCGACCGCGCGGTCGATCGCGGCGGCGCCGGCGACGGAGGCAAAATCGCGCACGCGGCGCAGCAGCCTGCCGGCGATGCGCGGGGTGCCGCGGGCGCGGCGCGCGATCTCGTTGGCGCCGTCGGCGGTGACGCCGATGCCGAGCACTTTGGCGCCGCGATTGACGATCAGCTCCAGCTCGGCCTCGGAGTAAAAATTCAGCCGCACCGGAATGCCGAAGCGGTCGCGCAGCGGATTGGTGAGGAGGCCGGCGCGGGTGGTGGCGCCGATCAGCGTGAACTTGTTGAGGTCGAGCTTGACCGAGCGCGCCGCCGGCCCTTCGCCGATGATGAGATCGAGCTGAAAATCCTCCATGGCCGGATAGAGGATTTCCTCGACCGCCGGATTAAGCCGGTGGATTTCGTCGATGAAAAGCACATCGCGCTCTTCGAGATTGGTCAGAAGCGCGGCAAGGTCGCCGGCCTTGGCGATCACCGGACCCGAGGTGGCGCGGAAGTTGACGGAAAGCTCGCGCGCCACGATCTGCGCCAAGGTGGTCTTGCCGAGGCCCGGGGGGCCTACGAACAGCACGTGGTCGAGCGCTTCTTTGCGCGCCCGCGCCGCCTCGATGAAGACGGCGAGATTTTTCCGCGCCTGCTCCTGGCCGATGAACTCGCCGAGCCGCTGCGGCCGCAGCGAGGCTTCCGCCAAATCTTCGTCGCGGCGCTCGGGCATCACCAGCTTGCGTCCCGGAGTGAGGCTCACCGTTCCGGCCCCCGGCTGTATTTGTTGGGCAGAAGCTCGCCGATCGGCACCGCCTTCGGCGTGCGCCCGTTCGGCACGATCACGCGCGCCTTGCGATCATAATCGAAGATCAGCTCGCGGCACGCCCCGCATGGCGACACCACCGCGATTTTTTTGCTCCTCTCCTGTGGCGAAGGGTGGCGCACCGCGACAATGGTCTCGACGCCGTCGTCGCCGACGTCGACCAGCGCGCGGCCGAGCGCGACCGCTTCGGCGCACACCGCCATGCGGCCCAAATAGGCGTCGAGATTGACGCCGGTGAAAATCCGGCCCGAGCGCGTGCGCAGCGCCGCGCCGACCTCCTGCCACTCGTCGCGGTAGCGCGACTTGATGGCGGCCGTCGCCGCCGCGATCAATTCTTCGTCCGCCTTGCTCAATTTCGCCGGCCGTTTCACTTCGCCAGTTCCTTCAAGCCCTGGCGGATCAGCGTCTTGGTGTCGGCGCCCTCGCCGGCGCTGCGCGCGGCGGCGGCGACCGCGGCCGCCGCCTGCGGCACCCCATAGCCGAGATTGACCAGCGCGGAGACCGCTTCGGCGACCGGCTGCGGCGCGCGCTTCTCGTCGATCGCTCCCGAAAGTCGCACCAGCGCCGGATCGATCTGCGTATAGGCCGGCGCCTTGTCCTTTAATTCGGTGACGATGCGCTCGGCGACCTTCGGGCCGACGCCCGGCGTGCGCGCCACCATCGCCTTGTCGCGCATGGCGATGGCCGACGCGAGGTCGGCGGGCTTGAGCGTGCCGAGCACGGCGAGCGCGATTCTCGCGCCGACGCCCTGCACGGTCTGCAACAGCCGGAACCATTCGCGCTCGACGTCGGTCGAGAAACCGAAAAGGCGGATCTGGTCCTCGCGCACATAAGTCTCGATCGACAGCGTCGCCGGCTCCCCGGCGCGCGGCAACTCCTGCAAGGTGCGTGTCGAGCAATGCACCAGATAGCCGACACCGCCGACATCGAGGATGACGAAATCCTCGCCGTAGGAATCGATCGTGCCTTTGAGCTTGCCGATCATTATTTTTGCCTCTCCCGCGTGCGGGGGAGGACAGCCGCGCGAAGCGCGGCAGGTGGGGGTAAGGCGTCGACGCATGCGCGAGCGTTGCCGCCGCGGCCCCCCTCCCTACCCTCCCCCGCAAGCGGGGGAGGGAAAATGAAAATCTTGAGCTTGCCGATCATCGCGCCGCCACCCTCAGGATGACACTCTGCCGGTGATGCGCGTGCGTGACCGCAATCGCCAGCGCGTCGGCGGCATCGTCGGACGTAGGCTCTGCTTTGGGCAGCAAAACGCCGACCATCATGCGCACCTGCGTCTTGTCGCCGTGGCCCGAGCCGACGATGCTTTTCTTGATCAGGTTCGGCGCGTATTCGGTCACCGGCACGCCGGCCTTGGCCGGCACCACCATGGCGATGCCGCGCGCCTGGCCGAGCTTCAAGGTCGCCTGGGCGTCCTTGTTGACGAAGGTCGCCTCGACTGCGGCTTCGTCGGGGCGGAAGTCGTCCAAAATCCGCGCGAGCCCGTCGTGGATGGCTAGAAGCCGCACCGCGAGCGCCGCGCGGTCGTTGGTGGTGACCGAGCCGCAACCGACAAAGGTGAGGCGATTGCCGGCAATCTCGACCACGCCCCAACCGGTGCGGCGGAGCCCGGGATCGATGCCGAGAATGCGAATCGGGCGCGTCATTGCTGATCCGTGATAGCGCCGGCACAGCCCCGCGCCTAGCGCGGGACGCCACCAGTATTCGCGGCTGGAAAGCCGTGTCATAGGGACAAAAAGCGCAAATCCACAGCGTCCGTTCCGCCGCAAGAGACGCCCAGCGAGCCATCCCGCCGTGACCATCCCTGACAGCGCGCTGTTGGCCGCCGCGATCCACGATCCGCGGTTCTATATCGCGCTCGGCATCGCGATCCTGGCCGGCGCGGTGCGCGGCTTTTCCGGATTCGGCTCGGCGCAGATCTACATTCCGTTGATCGCCGCCGTGTATGGCCCACGCGCCGCCGCGGTCTCGCTCCTCATCATCGACACGCTCGGCGCCGCGCCCTACGCGGTGCGGGCGCTGCCTCAGTGCACCTGGGCGGAAGTGCTGCCGATGTCGATCGCCGCCGCCATCGCGGTGCCGATCGGCACCTGGGCGCTGCTCGTGATCGACCCGGTCGTGCTGCGCTGGTTCATCGCCGCGCTGGTGCTCTCCCTCGTCGTCGTGCTCGCTTCGGGCTGGCGCTATCACGGTCGGCCGAGGCTTCCGATCACGGCGGCGGTCGGCCTGTTCTCCGGGTTCGGCTCCGGCGCCGTGCAGATCGCCGGCCCTCCGGTCCTGATCTATTGGCTCGGCACCAAAAACGACGTCATCACCGTGCGTGCCAATTTCCTGGTCTACTTCCTGCTGCTCGGCGCCACCTCGTGCGCGGTCTATATCTGGCAGGGCCTGTTCACGCCGGATTATCTCGCCCTCGCCATCCTGCTCGCCGGGCCGTTCTTCGTCGCCACCGCCATCGGCGCCCGCTATTTCCACGGCGCCTCGGATACTTTGTATCGCCGCATCGCCTACGCCATCATCATGCTCGCGGCGCTGATCAGCATGCCGATCTTCGATCGCTTCCTGCACTGATGCCGGCGATCGGTTAGCTTTCCTCGGCCATGCTGCGACCACACCGTGAAAAACGCCGCGCCGTCATTATCGACGGCTCGATGTCGGGCTTGCTCAGCGCCGCGTTTCTGCGCCGCAGCGCCTGAGAGGTCGACGTCTACGAGCGCTCGCCCGTGGAGCTGGCCGGCAGCGACGAGCATCGGCTTACCAACGAACTTGAAGTTGTGCTATCCTGGAGTTATCGGCAGCCCGCGCTCGATCGCGAGCGCCCGCGTTGTGCGCCGTTTCAGGAAAGGGAGCGACCATGCGTAAATTGTTGGCTTTGCTCATCGGTGTGGTGATCTGCTCGGCGGCAATCGCGCAAAATACCACAGCGCAGAACACCACGGCGCAAAACACCACGGATCCCGATCAAGTCGTTGCGCAATTGAAGCTCTGGACCAAGACCGACGCCGATCCTATTCCCGATCCTGTCTATTATGGCGAGATGACGGATTGGAACGGCGGCCACATGGCCTGCCTGGAAGTCGCTTTCATCAAGTACGAGGACCACGTCCTGCACTACAGTCACAAGATGTGGGCGAAGAACGACGGCAGCTGCGAGTACACCGATCAGACGACCCACAAAGTCGACAACAGCCCGACCTGTGTTGCCGACTCGAACAAGCCCAATCCGCGGGCGAACACGACGACGCTCCTGACCAAGCAGAACATCGACGTGGCCCATAGCGTCTTCCGCACCATGGATTTCCCAAATCGACGCGCCGGGCAGCTTCTGCCGTGTCTGGGCCAGACCTTGGCGCAGGCGCGCGCGCTAGGCTATCTGGGCGCCGCGGGCATCGTTTCGATCAGAATCCAAGACGGTCAGTTCAAGATGCAGTCGTCGGCGCATCGGATTTACCGGCTGCGCCTGGCGCCGACCGATCCGCGCCATCCGCCGACCGACAAGGTTTTCTAGCGTCAGCGACCGCGCACCGAACCGTCACGCACTCAGCTTCTGCATGAGCGCGTCGGAGACTTCGAAATTGGCGTAGACGTTCTGCACGTCGTCGTGCTCGTTGAGCGAGTCGATGAGCTTGAGCACCTTCTCGCCCTGTTCATCGTCGACCGCGATCGTATTCTGCGGCCGCCACGTCAGCGCCGCCTTGCGCGGCTCGCCGAATTTCGTCTCCAGCGCCTTCGCCACCGAGCCGAAATGGTCGGGCGCGGCGTAGACTTCGTGGCCTGCGTCACTGGAGACGACGTCGTCGGCGCCCGCTTCCAGCGCCGCCTCGAACATGGCTTCGCCCGACGCCACGGACGCGTTGTATTCGATGACGCCGACATGGGCGAACATGAACGACACCGCGCCAGTCTCGGCCAAATTGCCGCCGCTCTTGGTGAAGGTGGCGCGCACCTCGCCCGCGGTGCGGTTGCGGTTGTCGGTCAGCACCTCGACGATGACGGCGACGCCGCCCGGGCCGTAGCCCTCGTAGCGGATCTCCTCGTAGTTCTCGGTGTCGGCGCCGGCGGCCTTCTTGATCGCGCGCTCGATATTGTCCTTCGGCATGTTCTCGGCGCGCGCCGCGATGATGGCGGCGCGCAGCCGCGCGTTCATCGCCGGATCGGGCGTGCCGAGCCTGGCGGCGACGGTGATCTCGCGGGCGAGCTTGCCGAACAATTGCGACTTCGCCTTATCCTGCCGCCCCTTGCGGTACATGATGTTCTTGAACTGGGAATGGCCGGCCATGGCTTGTTCCTGCGCTCTCGATCGCGCGTGCGACGTGGCAATGCGTTGATGCGGCTAGCTTATAAGGCGATGCGCCGCGGAAATAAAGTGAGGTGCCAATTCCGTTTATCAAGCCCGCTACGGCGGGAGCTTTCCTTATCGACGCTTCGCGCGCTTACCAAAACCCCGGCTCCGCCGGCTCCAAACAGCCGCCGATCCGCACCGCGCCGACCTTGGTCGCAAGCCCGGTCGCCGCATCGGTCTCGACCGCGAGCCCGCACAAGGTCGCCGCTCCGGTCGCCGGCTCGAACCGCGCCGACGGAATGCGCCGCGTGAAGCGCTGCAGCGGCTCGTCCTTCTGCATGCCGATCACCGAATCGTAGTCGCCGGTCATGCCGACGTCGCTGATGAACGCGGTGCCGCCAGGCAGGATGCGCTGGTCGGCGGTCGGCGCGTGGGTGTGAGTGCCGACCACGAGGCTCGTGCGGCCGTCGCAGAAATAGCCCATGGTCTGCTTCTCGCTCGTGGTCTCGGCGTGCATATCGACGATGACGGCATCGGCGCCGCGCCCGAGCGGACAAGCGGCAAGCTCGCGGTCGACGGCGGCGAACGGATCGTCGAGCGGATCGAGAAAAATCCGCCCCATGGCGTTGACCACGAGCGCGCCCGCGCCGGTCTTGGTCTCGACCAAAGCCGCGCCGCGGCCCGGCGTGCCGGCCGGATAATTCAGCGGGCGAATGAGCTTCGGCGCCCGCTCGATGAAAACCAGCGCCTCCTTCTGATCCCAGGCGTGATTGCCGAGCGTGATCGCATCGGCGCCGGCGTCGATCAGTTCGCGATAGATCGCCTCGGTGATGCCGAAACCGCCGGCGGCGTTCTCGCCGTTGACCACGACCAGATCGAGCTTCCATTTCGCGACCAGCCCGGGCAGGCGCTCCGTCACCACGGTCCGCCCGGTCCTGCCGACCACATCGCCGACGAACAGAATGCGCATGAGGACCGGCGCCTATTCCCTCCCCCGCTTGCGGGGGAGGGTCAGGGAGAGGGGCAGTCTTGTTCTATGATTCATTTCGCGAATCTACCGCAAATCGATCACCTCGCGCTCGGTTAGCACGAGATCGAGGCGCTCGTCGCGCTCTGTGGTCGGAATTTTTGGAACTTCCTGGACGGCAAAAGCGATGCCGACCGCCGTGACCGCCTTCAGCCCGCGCAGCCGCCGGATGGTCATGTCGTAATAGCCGGCCCCATAGCCGATGCGGAAACCGGCGCGGTCGAAGGCAAGCAACGGCACCAGAAGAATATCTGGCTCCACTTCCGGCGCGTCGGCCTTCGGCTCGCGAATCCCCCACTGCCCGCGCTCGAGCGGCGCACCGAACTGCCACGCTCGCATCGTCAGCGGCTTGCCGCGCCCCGCAATCGTCGGCAACGCAAGCCGCGCGCCGGCCCCGGCAAGCTTCTGCATCAACGACAGCGGATTGATCTCACTCTTCAGCGCCATGAAGCCCGAGACGACGACGCCCGGCATTATCGCGAGGGGAAACGCTCGCGCTGCAATCGTCTCGGCGGCGGCGCGGCGCTCCTCCGCGGGCAACGCATCGCGCCGCGCCTGCGAGGACGCGCGGAGCTCAGTCTTCGCGGTTTGGATGGAATTTGGCGGCGCCATTTTTCACTCGTCATGCCCGGCCTCGGGCCGGGCATCCACGTCTTCGCCGCCGCCAACCTAAAGACGTGGATGGCCGGGACAAGCCCGGCCATGACGTGAACAAGGGAAAATAGAAAAATAAAGTGCGGAGCCGCGCCGGCCGTTGGAGCAACGATCCCGGGTTCCCTACGAAAGTAGGTGGGCGCCATATGTCCGGACCCACGAGCCCGGCCAGGGACAGCTCCCTTAAGGATCGATAAGGCCCCGAGAATAAGGCTCCTGACGAACCAGGCAGCCCCGCGCCGCACAATGTAGTGCACGATGACGGCGAACGCCAATCTCTCCCGGTGCCCCTTGCGGGAGAGGGATAAGGTCACCCCAGCGCGACGCCGCCGGAGCCGACGCCCTGATTGATCTTGCGCGTGATGAGCTCGATGCGCTCGGCGGCGGCGATGAAGGCGGCGGCGACCGCGGCCTGCGCCGACTTGGCGTGCTCGGCGGACGCCGCGCGTGCCTCCTGCATGGCGGCGATCTCGTCGTCGAGCCGCTTGATGCGCTGGGAGGCCTCCGAAAGCGCGTCCGCCAAAGTCAGCGCCGCCATCACCGTGAGCCGCGTGTCGCCGATCTCGCCGAATTTCGCGCGCAGACCCTCGATGCGGCTATCGAGGTCGCGGGCAAGCTCCATCAGGTGCGCTTCCTGGCCGTCCTCGCAGGCCATGCGGAACTGCCGGCCGTTGATCGTGACGCTGACCTGGGACATATCCCCCTTGCCCCTCTCCAAGATCCGCGCGCCCCTCACGCGCGCTGCAATACTCATCCGCGCCCCTGAACGCGCGCCGCGAACGAACGTTTAGTCCTTCGCGCCAAGCGCGCCGCGCGCGGTAGCGATGGCACTGTCGATGCGCGCGGCGATCTCGCGATTGGCCGTTTCCAAGAGGCGCGTCCGTGCCGCCGCGTGGTCGAGCTCGCCGGCGAGCCGGGCGCGGTCGGCATCGAGCACGTGCAGCTGTTCGCCGAGTGCCGCCACGCTCTCGTCGGCGTCGCGCCGCCGCTCGGCCGCGGCATCCAGCGCATCCAGCGCCACCGCCAGTCGCCGGCTCGCAGCCTCGATTGAATCGACTTCGCTCATGCGCCGTTCCGCCGTCATAACTGGCGCGAAAATCGTTAGCCAGCAACGATTTACGAAGGGAAGCTTACGTCGTACATCGGTGCAGCGTCAACGTCTAACACGATTCTGGCATTCGAGCCTGTGCATGACGGCAAAACCGCCGCGCCCGCGGAATTGACTCGCTGGGTTCCCATGTTATCTGTGCCGAAATCCCTTGCAAAATAACCGCGGCGGTCCCCGAACTCTGCCGCGTTTGGCTGGTTTCATGATCATGCCGGAACGTCTTCTCGCGGCGAGCGCGGCCCCCGCTCAGGCTTCACGTATTCCCGCGGCCGGTTCCGCGACGCCTGCGGCGCGCGCCGAGCACGACCGCATGGCGAACGCGATCCGGGCGCTCGCCATGGACGCGGTCGAGCAGGCAAAATCCGGCCATCCCGGCTTGCCCATGGGCGCGGCCGATATCGCGACCGTGCTGTTCACGCGCTTCCTGAAATTCGATCCGGCCGATCCGCAATGGCCGGACCGCGACCGCTTCGTGCTCTCGGCCGGTCACGGCTCGATGCTGCTCTATGCGCTCTTGCATCTCACCGGCTACGAAGCGGTGACCATCGACGAGATCAAGCGCTTCCGCCAGCTCGGCTCGCTTACCCCCGGCCATCCCGAGCACGGCCACACGCCCGGCGTCGAAACCACCACCGGCCCGCTCGGCCAGGGGCTCGGCAACTCCATCGGCATGGCGATCGCGGAACGGCATCTGGCCGCGGAGTTCGGCTCAGACATCGTCGACCACTTTACTTATGTGCTCTGCTCCGACGGCGACCTGATGGAAGGCATCAGCCAGGAAGCGATCGCGCTCGCCGGCCATCTGAAGCTGAAAAAGCTGATCGTGCTTTATGACGACAACGGCATCTCGATCGACGGGCCGACGTCGCTCTCCGACAACGTCGACCAGGTCAAGCGCTTCGAGTCGGCCGGCTGGGCGTCGACCCTGATCGACGGCCACGATCCGGTGGCAATCGCGGCCGCGCTCGAAGCAGTGAAGAAATCCGATCAGCCATCGCTGATCGCCTGCCGCACCACCATCGGCTTCGGCGCCCCCAAAAAGGGCGGCACCGAGAAGGCCCACGGCTCGCCGCTCGGCGCCGAGGAGATCGCCGCCGCGCGGCAAAATCTCGGCTGGAGCTATCCGCCGTTCGAAATCCCGACCGCGATCCGCGAAGCCTGGCGCGCAGCCGGCGCCCGCGGCAAGCCGGCGCGCGCCGCCTGGCAGCAGCGCCTCGCCGCGCTCGATCCCGCAAAGCGCGCCGAGTTTCAGCGCCGCATCGGCGGGGCGCTCACGCCCAAGCTTTCGGCCGCCGTGCGCGAATTGAAACAGAAGCTCGCCAGCGAGCCAGAGGAGATCGCCACCCGCGCCGCGTCCGAATTCGCGCTCGACGCGCTCACCATCGCGCTGCCGGAGATGGTCGGCGGCTCGGCCGACCTCACCGGCTCCAACAACACGCGCGCCAAGGGCATGAAGGTGCTGGACGCGTCCGACTACGCCGGCCGCTTCATCCATTACGGCGTGCGCGAGCACGGCATGATGGCGGCCATGAACGGCATGGCGCTGCACGGCGGCATCATCCCCTACTCCGGCACGTTCCTGGTGTTCTCCGACTATTGCCGGCCATCGATCCGGCTCGCCGCCCTGATGGGCCAGCGCGTCATCCTCGTCGCCACGCACGACTCGATCGGGCTTGGCGAAGACGGGCCCACCCATCAGCCGGTCGAGCATCTCGCGGCGCTGCGCGCCATTCCGCACCTGAAAGTGTTCCGACCCTGCGACGTGGTCGAGACGGTGGAGTGCTGGGAATTGGCGCTGCAGTCCAAAGACGCCCCGAGCGTGCTGGCGCTGACCCGGCAGAACCTGCCGCAGCTGCGCCACGGCTTCGACGAGCATAACCGCTGCGCGCTCGGCGCCTACGAGATCCGCGCCGCCGAGGACGATGCGGCGATCGTCTCGCTGTTCGCCACCGGCTCCGAAGTCGCCATCGCGGTCGAGGCGAAGAAGCTCCTCGCCGAGAAGAAAATCTCCGCCCGCGTCGTCTCGGTGCCCTGCTTCGAGCTTCTCTTCGCGGCGCCAGCGGCGAAGCGCGCCGCCGTCGTTGGCCGGGCTCGCGTCAACGTCGCGGTCGAGGCCGCCGTCCGCGAGGGCTGGGACGCCATCATCGGCCCGGCCGGCGCCTTCGTCGGCATGACCTCGTTCGGCGCCAGCGGCCCCTACAAGGCGCTTTACCAACACTTCGGAATTACGCCGGAAAAGGTGGCGCAGGCCGCCGTCGCCGCATTAGAAAAGTCATAGGCCAAGGCATAGATAGAGGGCGGTCCGTTGAGGAATGCCGCCCGGCCCGCCGCCGGGGCGGGTTAATGGGAAGACCGGGGAGCAAAATATGTCGGTTCGCGTCGCCATTAACGGTTTCGGCCGCATCGGCCGCAACATTTTGCGCGCCATCGTCGAGGCCGAGCGCTCCGATATCGAGGTGCTCGCCGTCAACGATCTGGCGCCGGTCGAGACCAACGCGCACCTGCTGCGCTACGATAGCGTGCACGGCCGCTTTCCCGGCGAAGTCACGGTCAAGGGCGACAGCATCAGCGTCGGCAACGGCGCCATCAAGGTCACCGCCATCAAGGACCCGACGCAGCTGCCGTGGAAGGAGCTCGGCATCGACGTCGCGCTCGAATGCACCGGCATCTTCACCTCGAAGGACCGGGCCGCGGCGCATGTCACCGCCGGCGCCAAGCGCGTGCTGGTCTCCGCGCCGGCCGACGGCGTCGATCTCACCGTCGTCTATGGCGTCAACCACGACAAGCTGACCAAGGCGCACACCGTGGTGTCGAACGCGTCCTGCACCACCAATTGCCTTGCGCCTGTAGCCAAGGTGCTCAACGACACCGTCGGCATCGACAAGGGCTTCATGACGACGGTGCACTCCTACACCAACGATCAGCCTTCGCTCGATCAGGTGCACAAGGATCTGTACCGCGCCCGCGCCGCGGCGCTGAACATGATCCCGACCTCGACCGGCGCCGCCAAGGCGGTCGGCCTGGTGCTGCCGGAGCTTGCCGGCAAGCTCGACGGCGTCGCGATCCGCGTGCCGACGCCGAACGTCTCGGTGATCGATTTCAAGTTCGTCGCCAAGCGCGCGACCACCAAGGACGAGATCAACGCCGCGGTGAAGCGCGCCGCGAGCCAGGAGCTCAAGGGCATCCTCGGCTTTACCGACGCGCCCAATGTCTCGAGCGACTTCAACCACGACCCCCATTCCTCGGTCTTCCACATGGACCAGACCAAGGTGATGGACGGCACGCTGGTGCGCGTCATGTCGTGGTACGACAACGAATGGGGCTTCTCCAATCGCATGGTCGACACCGCGGTGGCGATGGGCAAGCTCGCCTGAGGTTATCGCTTCCCGAGTAGCAACTGCGTGCCGATGACCGCCTTCCGCAGCCTCGACGACGCCGCCGTGAACGGCAAGCGCGTGCTCCTGCGCGTCGACCTCAACGTGCCGATGCAGGACGGCAAGGTCGCCGACGCGACCCGCATCGAGGAGATCGCGCCGACCATCACCGAGCTCGCCGGCAAGGGCGGCAAGGTCATTCTGCTGTCGCATCTGAACCGGCCGAAGGCGCCCAATCCGAAGGATTCGCTCAAGCCCGTCGCCGCCGAAGTGGCGAAGATCGTGAAGCGCCCGGTCGCCTTCGCCGAAGACTGCGTCGGCCCGAAAGCCGAAACCGCCGTCGCCAAGATGAAAGCCGGTGATATTCTGTGCCTGGAGAACACGCGCTTTCATCCCGGCGAGGAGAAGAACGACGCGGCTTTCGCAAAGCAGCTCGCCGCCCTCGGCGACATCTATGTCGACGATGCGTTCTCCGCCGCGCACCGCGAGCACGCCTCCATCGCCGGCATTGTCGCAGTGTCGAAGCTGCCCGCTTATCCGGGCCGCGCCATGAAGGCCGAGCTCGATGCGCTGCATCGCGCCTTCGATCGCCCGGAGCATCCGGTTGCCGCGATCGTCGGCGGCGCCAAGATTTCCACCAAGCTCGATCTGCTCGGCCACCTGCTGCAGAAGGTCGAGACGCTGATTATCGGCGGCGGCATGGCCAACACCTTCCTCGCTGCGCAAGGCGTCGCCATCGGCAAGTCGCTGTGCGAGACGGATCTCATTCCCAACGCCCGCGATATTCTCGCCAAGGCCAAGGCCATGCACCGCGACATCGTGCTGCCGGTCGACGCCGTGGTGGCGCAGAAATTAGCGGAACACGTGCCGACCCGCGTCGTCGCCATCCATAAGGTCGAGGCAAACGACATGATCCTCGACATCGGCCCGCGCAGCATCGAGCATGTGGTCTCGGTGCTCGCCCGTTCGAAGACGCTGGTGTGGAACGGCCCGTTCGGCGCCTTCGAGATCGAGCCGTTCGACAACGGCACCATCGAGGTCGCCGAAGCGGTCGCGGAACTCACAAGCGCCAAAAAGCTTGTCAGTTTTGCCGGGGGCGGCGACACGGTCGCGGCGCTCAACGCCGCCTCCGTCATGGGCCGGCTGACCCATGTCTCGACCGCGGGCGGCGCCTTCCTGGAATCGCTCGAAGGCAAGACGCTGCCGGGCGTGAAGGTGCTGCTGGTTGCCGAACCCACTCCAACTGCCGCCCGTAAATAGGGTACAAATAGGGAAAATCCCCGCCGAGTCGACGGCACCGAATGTTCGGGAGACGAAGATGAACTTGAGCGAATTGAACAAGGTGGCCGAAGCCATGGTCGCGCCCGGCCGCGGCATTTTGGCCGCCGACGAATCCACCGGCACCATCAAGAAGCGCTTCGATGCGCTCGGTATGGAATCCACCGCTGACAGCCGCCGCGACTACCGCGAAATGCTGTTCCGGGCCAAGGACGCCATGGCGAAGCACATTTCCGGCGTCATCCTCTACGACGAGACCATTCGCCAGAACGCCAAGGACGGCACGCCGCTGGTCAAGCTGATCGCGCAAGCGGGCTCCTTGCCCGGCATCAAGGTCGACAAGGGCACGAAGCCGCTGCCGAACTGCCCGGGCGAAGTGGTCACCGAAGGCCTCGACGGCTTGCGCGAGCGCCTCGTCGAGTACCGCACGCTTGGCGCCAAGTTCGCCAAGTGGCGCGCCGTCATCGACATCGGCGGCGGCATCCCGAGCTACAACTGCATCGCCGCCAACGCCCACGCGCTCGCGCGCTATGCCGCGCTGTGCCAGGACGAAGGCATCGTGCCGATCGTCGAGCCGGAAGTGCTGATGGACGGCGACCACGACATCGACCGCTGCTATCAGATCACCGAATGGACGCTGAAGACCACGTTCGAGCAGCTCTACTACGCCCGCGTCGCGCTCGAAGGCATGGTGCTTAAGCCCAATATGGCGATCGCCGGCAAGAAGTCGCAAAAACGCGCCTCGGTCGACGAAGTTGCGGAAAAAACCATCCGCGTGCTGAAGACCTGCGTGCCGGCCGCCGTGCCCGGCATCGCGTTCCTCTCCGGCGGCCAGTCCGACGAGGAGGCGACCGCGCATCTCGACGCCATGAACCGGATGGGGCCGCTGCCGTGGCGCGTCACCTTCTCCTACGGCCGCGCGCTGCAAGCGGCGCCGCAGAAGGCATGGTCCGGCAAGTCCGAAAACGTCGCCGCCGCCCAACGCGCCTTCGGCCACCGCGCCATGATGAATGGGCTAGCCGCCCAAGGCCAATGGAAGGCCGACCTCGAGCGCAAGGCGGCGTAAAGCTACATCCTCCCCCGCGCTAGCGGGGGAGGATGCAGGCTGCCCATGACTCGCGACCGCCCCACGCCGCGCCTCTATCTCTTCACACCCGTGCTCGACGACGTGACCACATTCGCGCGCGAGCTTGACGAAACCCTCGCCGCGGCTGACGTCGCCGCCGTGCTGCTGCGCCTCGCCGACGCCGACGAGCGCACGCTGGTCAACCGCACCAAACAAATCGCGACCGTCGTGCAGCGCCGCGACACGGCGCTGCTGCTCGATGGCCGGCCCGAGCTCGTCGGCCGCGCCGGCGCCGACGGCGCTCATCTCACCGGCATCGCGGCGCTGACCGCGGCGCTGCCGGGGCTGAAACCCGACCGCATCGCCGGCGCCGGCGGCCTGCGCAGCCGTCATGACGCCATGCTCGCTGGCGAATCTGGCGCCGACTATGTGATGTTCGGGGAAGCAGGCCCCGGGGGCAAAACGCCGCCTTTTCCGGCGGTTGAGGAGCGGGTGAAATGGTGGGCGGACCTCGTCGAAGTGCCGTGCGTCGGCTATGCGTCGAACGCCGGCGAGGTCGCGGCGCTAGCGCTTGCCGGCGCCGACTTCGTCGCCCTGGGTGATTGGCTATGGACGCACGCGCAAGGCCCTTCGGCGGCGCTGACCCAAGCCGCAGCGGCGCTGGCGCGCTGACGATGCGGCAGCGCGCGGCGTCCCTGTTGCTCGCGGCGCTCGCCGCGTCGGCCGTGCCGCTCACCGCCTTGGCGCAAGCGCCGGCCAAGCCGAAGCCGCCAGCGCAAACCCCCGCGAAGCCACCCGCCGTAGTGCCGCCCGCCGCCACCGCCGCGACACCGAACAAGAACGGCCCGGAGCCCGACCTGCCCTACGCCGCCTACCAGCGCGGCTATTTCGCCACCGCGTTTGCGCTCGCCACCGATCGCGTCGAGACCAAGGCCGATCCGCGGGCGATGACGCTGCTCGGCGAGATTTATTCGCAAGGCCTCGGCGTGCCGCAGAACGATCAGAAAGCCGCCGAGTGGTACAAGCTCGCCGCCGACCGCGGCGACCGCGATGCCATGTTCGCGCTCGCCATGTTCCGCCTCGCCGGCCGCGCCGGCCCGCGCGACCGCGACGCCTCGGCCAAATGGCTCGCCGCCGCCGCCAAGCTCGGCCACGCGCTCGCGGCCTACGACCTCGCGCTGCTCTACATCGAAGGCCAGTTGTTTCCGCAGGACTTCGCCCGCGCCGCCGAGCTGTTGCGCGTTGCGGCCCAGGCCGGCAATCCGGATGCGCAATATGCACTCGGCACGCTCTACCGCACCGGCCGCGGTGTGGCCAAGGACGAGCGCGAGGCGGTGCGGCTGTTCGGCCTTGCCGCGATCGCTGAAAACACCGACGCCCAGGTCGAATACGCCATCGCGCTCTATAACGGCGACGGCGGGCTCACCCGCAACCGCGAAGCCGCCGCCGCGCTGTTCAAGAAAGCGGCGCTCCGCAACAATCCGGTGGCGCAGGACCGCCTCGCCCACATCCTCGCCACCGGCGCGGGCGCGCCGCAAAATGCGACCGAGGCCGCCAAGTGGCACCTGATCTCGAAGGCGCGCGGCGAGACCGACCTCGTGCTCGACGACTACGTCGCCCGCCTCGACGCCGACACCCGCGCCGCGGCCGAGAAGGCCGCGAAGCCATGGATCGACGCGATCAAGAAGCCCCCGCCTCCGGGGTGAGCATCACGCCGCAAAGAGTAGCTCCCGCGAGCGCTCGATACTCGCCTTCACATAGGGATTATGCATTGCGCCGGGCTCGACCAAGTCGACATTGCGGCCGAACAGCGCTTCGAGCGTTTCCTTGAGCCCAAGATAGGTTTTCAGCGACAGCGCCGCAGGCGCGCGAGCGTCGAATTCGACCAGAAAATCAAGATCACTCCGCGCCGGGTCGAAATCGTCGCGTGCCGCAGAGCCGAACACGTCCAGCCGGCGGACACCGAAGCGCCGGCATAGGGCCGCAATCTCCGGTCGATGCTCCGCAATCATCGTCAGCATGACGGTGTCCTTCCTGGCAAATCGAGATTAACCCAAATCGCGCTTTGGCGAAATCCGATCCGTTCCGCCGCTCAGCAAGCGCAGGGTGGGCAAAGACGCAAAGCGCCGTGCCCACGTCTCTCTTTGTACGAGAGACCGCGTCGGCTTCCCTATGCGCAGACCGCCCTCAACTCTGCACCTACGTCTGTTGTGCCGCGTCTTGCAGGATCGCGATCATGCGATCGATCACGGCTTCGAGCGGCGTTCCGGGAGGAAACTTGATCACGTTATTGGGGTCCTCCTCCCAATATCCTTTGCGATCCGTGCGATAACCTTCGATCTGGTAATTGCCATCTTTTTCGTAGATCGACCACGGCGATGTCCCTCGCATGAACGCCGACCAGCTCTTGTCGCCCGTGTATTTGAGCAGAACCGGCGGCTTGCGCGCACCTTCAGCCGACGGGAGAAAACTGTTTTGCTTGGGGATGGTGTTTTGCATTGCGCGACGTAGCGCCTCAGTGTCAGCGACAGGAACGACCGTCACGGGCTCGACGTCCATATAGGATGCCTCCTGCCTCATTGTGGTCGGCAGATAGACCGTGCCTTTCTTGAGATAGATTTTGTAGAGCATCGTATTCGCCTAGTGTTCTTTCACTATGATGTCGACGGGTTTGTTGCCTCGCTTTGTTATTGAGCGGATCCTGTCGAAGACAATTTGCTGCGCCTCGGTCACGCTGCCGTAGGGAACGATCACCTCTACCGCTCGACTGATGATGTCGCTCTTTTTCACCAATTTACCTCCCCAGTCGGCACCTTCGAATTCTCGCACGTCGGCGACGAACTGGTTAAGTCGATAAACTAAGCTCGCGTCCTTGTGGTAGGTCGCAGCATTGAGATCAATGGATTTGACGCTAGTTGCGATTCCGTTGGGATTTTTGTCAATGACAGGATAATTATCGGGAAAGCTGTTGTCGCCGAACTCTTTGTTGATCGCTCGTCCGCGCGCTGCCCAACCCAAATTCCACACCGGCGAGGGCCCGTCACCCGGTTTGGTCGGCGAGGTGCCGCGGGGTGAGCCCAAGAGGCCCGCAGCCGCGAGAACCGCCGCGTCCAACGCATCGCGAATTCCGACATATTCGGCTGGGTCGACGCGGGTATAGACATCGATACTGTTGAGTATGCCTTGCCGAATGTCGCGCGTGACGCCTGGGCTGAGGACAACGCTCAGTTTGGCATTGAGGTCGTGAGCGGCGGACTGCCAACCGACGTCCGCGAAATATCGTTTGATCTCGGCCCGGATCGCCTTCTCGTCTTCGGGCGTCGCGTTGGCAAGCCATTCGGCAAAGTCCGCGAGCTCGTCGATGCGCTTGTGCCCAGGCTGCAGTCGGACCAGGTCGTCGCGTGGGTTTGACTGAGCATCCGAACTCTGCTTCGGGCTTTCGTTCTGCGCCGTTCGTGTCGACGATTCGCTGCTCGCACCGTCAGTCGGCGCGAACCAGCCGGGATTAGGCGGCGTGCCAGCGCGCGGATGCAGCGCCGGGTTCCAGGTGCCGCCGGCACCTTCATCGCGGGCGTATTTGATGAGGACATCGAGGGCCGCGAGGTCATCGCGCACGGCGCGGTTGGGTAGATCGGGAAGTCGCAAATGCACCGCGGCGATCCGCGCTAAGCCCTGGTCGCCGGCGTTCAACGCTGCGGCTACCGTGCCGAGCCCGCCCATCAGCCGGCCGGCCGCAAAATTTGTCCCGTAGGCGCGGCTTAACAATTGTTCGATCTCGCCGCTCTCACGCACCACAAAGCCGCCGTCGCGCCGTTCGATCAACGCCGTGCCACCAAGGGTGAGACCGCCTTCGCTACAGATGAGACCGAGATTGTCTTCGCCGCTTTCTTCACTGAGACGCCAGATTTTGTGAAACATCGTCGTCCCATTGTTCGATTCATCAGTCACACAATACGTAACGATAGGCTTATGTTCACATCTTTGTCAATTATATCGTGATAATCGTTGACAATTGTCTCCGGTTATGCGACATGGCTTCATCCCGCTCCCTTAAGGGTCGCCCCCCGGAGGCATACCGAAGGGCGGAGCGGGTGCGGTGCCCGCGGGCGGATTTGCAAAACGCTCCCGGGCGGCTTGGGCATCAGCCTCCCGGCATTATGACCGGGGTGGGAGGTGCATCCCTGGACTGGGACAGGCGAAGGCGGGTAACGCCCGTTCAGACCGCGTCCCAGGAAGCCTGGCCTGAAGCTGAGCCTTTGGGATGAAATATTTCCCTTAGGTGAGAGCCGCGGTGGAACGCCGACAGGCGAGCGCGCCTTGCAAGGCGCGAGCCGCATCCGCAAGGATGCGGAGGATACGGATCAGCGTTTGCCGGCGTTCCGCCTCCCCTTTTGTTTGTAGGGTGGTGCTGAGCGAAGCGAAGCCCACGCGGTTCAGACAAGAGGGAAAGCCATACAGCGTGGGCACGGCGCTGCGCGCCTTTGCCCACCCTACGAAACTCGAAACGCGACGCGGAGCGAGAGCGCGGACGCTCGCGCCTCCTTCTCCCCGCATGCGGGGAGAAGGATGGGTTGAGGGGGCCTCACCGCGATTCTGAGCCTGGAGGGAGATTCGCGATGGCTCAGGAACTATCCGCAATGCTCAGGCAGCGTCGGCGCCCTCTCACCCCACCCTCTCCCCGCGTGCGGGGAGAGGGAGTCGAAGGCCGTGCCCGCCCCACCCTTGCGCCGCGCCTTCGGCAACGCTACGGACGCCGCCATGCTGCATTCCGCCGTGCTCAACGTCATGATCAAGGCCGCGCGCCGCGCCGGCCGCAGCCTCAAGCGCGACCTCGGCGAGGTCGAGCACCTGCAGGTGTCCCTCAAAGGCCCGCGCAATTTCGTCACCGCCGCCGACCGCCGCGCCGAGGAGATCGTCTACGAGGAGCTCGCCAAGGCGCGGCCGGGCTATGGCTTTCTCGGCGAGGAAGGCGGCGCCCGCGAAGGCGCCGACAAAAGCCACCGCTGGATCGTCGATCCGCTCGATGGCACCACCAATTTCCTGCACGGCATTCCGCAATTCGCGGTCTCGATCGCGCTCGAGCGCGACGGCCTGATCGTCGCTGGCCTGACCTACAATCCGGCCAACGAGGAGATGTTCTTGGCCGAGCGCGGCAAGGGCGCGTATCTCAACGACCAGCGCATCCGGGTCGCGGCGCGGCAAAAGATGAGCGACGCCGTGGTCGCCTGCGGCCTGCCCCATTACGGCCGCGGCGATCTCGCGCTCGCGCGCCATGAGATCGCCGCCGCGCAGCGCGAATACGCAGGCTTGCGCCGTTATGGCGCCGCCACCCTCGACCTCGCCTGGATCGCCGCCGGGCGCCTCGACGCCTATTGGGAGCGCGACCTGTCGCCCTGGGACATGGCGGCCGGCATCCTGCTCGTGCGCGAGGCCGGCGGTTTCGTCAGCGATTGCGACGGCGGCGACGCGATCTTCCAAAAGCGCGGCATCGTCGCCGGCAACGAGACCATGCAGCGCGAGCTCCTGCGGCTGCTCAAGGCTGCGGCCAAAGCGACCGCGACCGCGCCATGACGGCGCCGCAAGTTTCTGCCAAGTCCCCTGTCGAATCTCAAAAAGCCGCGGCAAGCCGCCTGTTCGCCGTGCTTTTTCCCGTCACAGGTCTTATGGCATTATGGGGCGAAACCGAGCATGATTGAAACAACACCGCGGCCGTGATGCCGCGCTAACTGAAGCGATCCAATGGCGAGCGCCGACCAAAGCCCCGTCAAACTCACCTCGCCCACCATCTTCCTGGTCAGGATGCTGGTGTTCCTGATCCTGTGCGGCCTGATCGCCTATGTGCTGCACCAGCAGATCTTCAACGCCTTTCTCGCCAATCCATGGCTCAACGGCCTGATCATCGGCGTGCTCGCCATCGGCATCATCCTGTCGTTTCATCAGATCATCCGGCTTTATCCGGAAGTGACCTGGGTCAACGGCTACCGCAGCGCCGATCCGAAGCTCGAAGGCAAGCGGGCGCCGACGCTGCTCGCCCCGATGGCGGCGATGCTGGGACCGGCCCGCGCCGAGCACGTGGCGCTGTCGGCGCAGACCATGCGGGCGTTTCTGGATTCGCTTGCGACGCGGCTCGACGAGGGGCGCGACATTTCGCGCTATCTCACCGGGCTCCTGGTCTTCCTCGGCCTGCTCGGCACGTTCTGGGGCCTGATCGAGACGGTCGGCTCCGTCGGTTCCATCATCAATGGCCTCAAAGTCGGCGGCGACGCCGACTCGGTGTTCGATGCGCTGAAAGAAGGCCTCGCCGCGCCGCTCGGCGGCATGGGCATCTCGTTCTCGTCGTCGCTGTTCGGCCTGGCCGGCTCGCTCGTCCTCGGCTTTCTCGATCTGCAGACCAGCCAGGCGCAGAACCGCTTCTACACCAACCTCGAAGACTGGCTCGCCACCACGGTGCAGGATATCGGCGGCAGCGCCGGCGCCACCGTGCCGGCCGGACTCACTGAAGCGTTCGAGCGCTTGCGCCGCTCGGTCGAGGACGGCGGCGCCAACAAGGCCACCACCGCCGCCATGGCCAATCTCGCCGAGGCGATCCAGGGCCTGGTGCAGCACATGCGCAGCGAGCAGCAGATGATCCGCGACTGGGCCGAGGAGCAGGCCAAGCTCAATCGCGACCTGCGCCGCTTCATGGAGCGCACGCGCGAGCCCGCCGAGCGCTAGTACTTTTGTTCCCTTCCCCCTTGTGGGGAAGGGTTAGGGATGGGGGTCGCGAGGTTACGTGAGAGCCGCGACGGCTGCGCGTCGCCTCTCGCCCCCTGCCCCTCCTCACGAGGGGGGAGAGCCAACAAGGAGGCGCCATGGCGCTTGCCCGTTACCGCCGCGACGGCGGCATGAACTACTGGCCAGGCTTCGTCGACGCGCTGTCGACGCTGATCCTGTCGATCATCTTTCTGCTCACCGTATTCATGGTGGCGCAGTTCTTCCTGTCTCAGGAGATTTCCGGCAAGGACACGGCGCTGCAAAGCCTGAACGCGAAGATCCTGCAGCTCAGCCAGCTCCTCTCGCTCGAGCAGACCGGCAAGACCACCTTGCAGGACGAGATCACGCAGCTGCGCGCCTCGCTGACCGCGGTGCAGGGCGAGCGCGACCGGCTGCGCGGCGCCGCCTCTGCCGCAACGGCCGACAATCAAGCCGGCGGCGGCTCCGACGCCAATGCCGTCAACGCCAAGATCGACCTGGAAAAGGCCGCGACCGCGCGCGCCATCGCCCAGATCGAGAACCTCAACGAGCAGATCAAGGCGCTGCGCACCCAGATCGGCGCGCTGGAGCAGGCGCTCGGCGCCTCCGAGCAGAAGCAGAAGGATTCGCAGCTGCGCATCGCCGATCTCGGCCAGCGCCTCAACGTGGCGCTGGCGCAGCGCGTGCAGGAATTGTCGCGCTACCGCTCCGACTTCTTCGGCAAGCTGCGCGACATTCTCGGCAACCGGCCGGACATCCGGGTGGTCGGCGACCGCTTCGTGTTC
>Ga0335081_10002770_pt1 | contig 27632 bp, 25 predicted proteins | sample Lox_Sample_35_FD_206713 | JGI IMG/M metagenome (GOLD analysis project Ga0335081, IMG submission 206713) | Soil microbial communities from Loxahatchee National Wildlife Refuge, Florida, United States - Lox_Sample_3.5 | ecosystem: Environmental > Terrestrial > Soil > Wetlands | place: USA...
GGACCAATACAGCGGCATTATCTCGAAAAACGGCATCCAGCCGAGACTGGGCCTCTCGTACGTGCTGCCAACGCACACCGTTTTGCGCGCGGCTTACTCTCGTACCTTCGAGACGCCGTTCAACGAAAACCTGCTTCTTTCGAGCGCTACTGGCTCCGGCGGACTGGCCCAGACCATCTTCGGCGCCAATGCCAGTATTCCCATCGAGCCGGGCTTCCGCAACCAGTTCAACGGCGGGCTACAGCAGAAGATCGGCGCTTACCTGATGTTCGATGCCGATTACTTCTGGAAATTCACGCATAACGCCTATGATTTCGACGTCCTGTTCAACACGCCCATCACGTTCCCGATTGCCTGGCACAATTCGAAGTTGGACGGGGTCACCGGGCGTCTGAGCACATCCAATATCCACGGCCTCCAGGCGTATCTGACCTTCGGCCACACACGGGCACGCTACTTCCCGCCCGAAAACGGCGGTTTGATTTTCCAAGGCACGGCGAATGTGGGCGGCGTGTTTCGCATCGATCACGATCAGGCGTACCAGCAAACCGCCAACTTCCGCTACCAACGCGGCAAGACCGGTCCTTGGGCCTCGTTTATCTGGCGCTACGATAGCGGACTGGTCGTCACCGGCGTACCGGATGTGGCCGCGGCGCTTTTGCTCACACCCGCGCAGCAGGTGGACATCGGCTTCTCCTGCAATGGCGTAATGGCGACCTTCGAGCAGCCGATCCGGACGTGCACCGGCACCGGACGCTCCACCTTGCTCAGGCTGCCCCAGACGGGTACCGAGAACAACGATCACAACCCGGACCGCGTGAATCCCCGCAACTTATTCGATGTCGCGCTGGGCCATGACCGTTTATGGAGCAGCGAACGCGGCCACGTCACACTGCAATTCACGCTCACGAATCTTACCAATCACGTAGCGCTTTACAATTTCTTGTCTACGTTTAGCGGAACGCACTTCGTCGCACCGCGGACGTATCAGGCTACGCTTGGATATGTGTTCTAGTGGTCTGGGTCACAAATAACGAGGCTATTTCTCCCGCCTTCCGTGGGGCAGACCGTCGTCTTTCGCGGTCTGCCAGGGCGTGCGAAGCGCGCGCGTCGACAGACGACAACAACCGATCGTATGTCCCACAGCGTTAAACAGCAGTCTGCATGGCGCACTACGTGCCGCTCGTCAAATCCAGCTTTGGTCAAACTGAGAGATCCTCTTCGTGAGCCTTTCCCAGACGCACGCAAGCCATGGAGCGACCGGCGCGCTGCTACTTTACCAGGTTCGATGATTTGCCGGCGAAGTCCAGCACCCAGGTAGGAAAGATCCCAAGAAAGAGCGTGCCGACGGCCGGCACAATCAGCGCTGCGCTCAGGCCGGGCGAGAGCGGCTCGGCATTCGTCGCCGCTTCGCTCGGCTCGTGCATGTACATCATCACCAGGATGCGCAGATAGTAATACGCCGCCACGGCGCTGTTGAGCAGCCCCAGCACTGTCAGCCAGACCAAATGAGATTCCAGCGCGGCTTTGAAGATATAGAACTTGCCGAAAAAACCTCCGGTGAGCGGCACGCCGATCAACGAGAGCAGAAAGATGGTCAGCATGGCGGCCGTCATCGGCTGCTTCTGGCCAAGACCTGCGAAATCGTCCACGCTTTGATACCGTTCGCCCTTTCCGGAAAGATGGCTGACAACGGCGAACGCGCCGATGTTCATGAAAGCGTATGCCGCAAGATAGAACATGGCGGCCGCCGTGCCGACATCGGAACGTGCCGTCAACGCGACCAGCACATAGCCGGCATGGGCGATCGAGCTATAGGCCAGCAAGCGTTTGACGTTCGATTGCAAAAGCGCCGCGAAGTTTCCGATGGTCATCGAAAGCAGCGCGGAGATCCAGACCAGCGGGACCCAGCTATTGCCGAGCGGCTCAAAGGCGGTCATGAAAATGCGCAGGAAAATCGCGAACGCCGCGGCTTTCGGTCCCGCGGAGAGAAACCCCGTAACCGGCGTGGGCGCGCCTTGATAGACATCTGGCGCCCAAATCTGAAACGGGGACGCTGACACCTTGAACGCCAGCCCCACAAACATCAACGCTGCGGCCACTCCAACAAATACAGGCGAGGGTCCATTTGCGCTCGTAATCGCGGACCGTACCATCGTCAGGTTGACGCTGCCGGTGGCCCCGTAGATCAGAGCCACACCGTACAGGAAGAAGGCTGTGGCGAATGAGCCCAGCAGGAAATATTTCAGGGCGGCTTCGTTGGCGCGTTTATCGTCGCGCAGATACCCGGCCAGCACGTAGCTCGCGATGGACGAAATCTCGAGGCCGATGAAGATCATGATCAGTTCGTTGGCCGAAACCATCACACACTGCCCGGCAATCGAGAACAGCAGCAAAGCGTGATATTCGCTGGTCTCAGCATCCTGGCGGGCCAGGAAGCCGTACGACGGCAGAATGGTCAGGATCCCAACTCCAATCACGAGCACGCGGAAGAACGTGGCGAAGCCATCTATGATCAGCATGCCGCCGAATGCCGGGCCGGCTTCCGAATAAGCCGCTACGGAAGCGATGAGCGCAGCCACCAGGGCCAACAGGCTCAGCCCGCCAAACCAGCCGGAAGAACGGCGATTGATGATCGGATCGAGCAGCATCAAGACCGTGCCCATTACAGTGAGGATGATTTCGGGCAGGAAGCGGACCAGATCGCCCGCGTTCACGAAGGAGCTAACGGGCACGAGCCACCTCCACATTGCGCCGCAGCTCCACGCGGAAGGGCACGTTGATTTGCGCCTGATCGAGCACGCGCGCGGTGGCCTTGGTCACGGGCGGCAGGAAGCTCTGCGGATAAACGCCCATCCACACCATCATCGCGATCAGCGGAACCACCACTGCCCACTCGCGCAAATTCAGATCCGTAATATGGTGGCTCACGTTCTCCGTCACGTTGCCGTAGAAAACCCGCTGGTACAGCCAGAGCATGTAGCAAGCGGAGAGAATGACGCCAATCGCCGCGAAGATCGCCCACGTGTAGTTCGTGATCGCGGTGCCCTGCAGCACCATGAACTCGCCCACGAAATTGTTGAGCGTGGGCAGCCCGATGCTGGCCAGCGTCGTAATCAGGAATACAGTGGAAAGCCACGGAGCTACGGTGGCCACACCGCCATAATCGGCGATGGCCAGGGAGTGGTTGCGTTCATATAACAGGCCGACCAAAACGAACAACGCTCCCGTCGAGATCCCGTGGTTCAGCATCTGATACACCGCGCCATCCATGCCGAGCTGGGTAAAGGAGAAGATTCCCAGAACCACGAAGCCCAGGTGACTGACCGACGAATACGCCACCAGCTTCTTCATGTTCGGCTGCACCAGCGAGACCAGAGCTCCGTACACAATGCCGATGATGGCGAGCACTACGATCCACGGCGCGCAGCTCCGGGCGGCGCTCGGAAACAGCGGCAGGCAATAGTGCAGGATTCCGAACGTGCCCATCTTCAGCATGACGGAAGCGAGCATGACCGAGCCGGCCGAAGGCGCTTCCACGTGTGCGTCGGGAAGCCACGTGTGTAGTGGGAACAGCGGAACCTTGATGGCGAAGGACACGAAAAACGCCAGGAACAGGAGCATCTGCTCGGTGGGCGCGAACATCAGGCGGCCATTCGAGAGCATCTGCAAAATGGCCGGGTAACTAAAGGTGCCGGCGCGGTTGTACAGATAAATGATCGCAGCCAGCATCAGCACCGAGCCCGCCATGGTGAACAGGAAGAACTTCACCGCGGCGTAAATGCGGCGCTCGTGTCCCCAGATGCCAACCAGGAAGTACATCGGAACCAGCGAAACTTCCCAGAACACGTAAAACAGAAACAGGTCCTGCGCGATGAACACGCCCACCAGGCCGAATTCGAGCAATAGCAGGAACGCGAAAAATTCTTTCACCCGGTGCTGGATGTAGCGCCACGAGATCAACACGCAGATGGGCGTGAGAAAGGTAGAAAGCATCAGCAGCCACAAGCTGACACCATCTGCCGCAATGTAGAAGTGGATGGTGGGCGAGGCGATCCACGGTAAATCGACAGCGAACTGTTCGCCTGCGGCGCCGCGATCGAACGTGAACGGCAGGCCGAGGGAAACGACGAAGATCGCGAGCGAGCTGATGAGCGCCCAGTTGCGGCTGCCCTGCGGCGAAGACCTCGGAACCGCGAGTGCGACCAGAAACGCCACCAGCGGCAGGAAGAGAATGATGGACAGCAGATTCACCGGATGCCTCCCGCCATGCCCATCGCCACAATCAGCAGGACCGATCCGAACAGCACCCAGGCGGCGTAGCTGCGGATATTGCCGGATTGCAGCAGCCTGAGGACGCTGCCCGCATCTTTCGACCGCGCCCCGATTCCATTTACGATGCCATCGATCAATCCGGCGTCCATGCCCTTCCAGAGCACTATGCTCGAACCTTCGACAGTCGGGTTCACCACCGTGGCGTCGTAGAACTCGTCGATGAAGTACTTGTTGTAGACCAGAGTGTAGAGGCCTTTCATGCTTCCAGCCAGCGAATCGGCCATACTGGGCTTCAGTACGTACATCCAATAGGCAATGAGGATACCGAGAAGGCCGGCCGCCACGGAAATGAGCATCAGTGTCGTGTTCTCGGCTTCTTCTCCGGCGGGAAATACTCCCTTGAGGAAGTTGGGGACGTTAAACAGGAATCCGCCAGCCAGCGACAAGAACGCCAGGATCGTGAGCGGAACCATCATGACGGGCGGCGATTCGTGGATGTGGTGTTCATTCCCGCGGTACTCGCCAAAAAATGCCATGAACATCGCGCGCGAGACGTAGAACGCGGTGATCCCAGCGGTCACCGTTCCCAGCCAATAGATCCAGGGGTATTGCTGAGCCGCAGCCACGAGAATCGCATCCTTGCTGAAGAAGCCCGATGTACCCGGCACCCCGGAAATCGCTATCCAGGCGAAGAACATCGTCCAGAATGTCCATGGGATCTTCTTGCGCAGTCCGCCCATGTTGCGCAGGTCCTGTTCGCCCGAAAGCGCGTGGATCACGGCGCCCGAACCGAGGAACAGCAGAGCCTTGAAAAACGCATGCGTCACCAGGTGCCAGATACCTGCCGAAAACGCACCCACGCCGACGCCCACGAACATGTATCCCAGCTGCGAGACCGTGGAGTAGGCAAAAACCTTCTTGATATCGTTCTGCGTGATGCCGATCGTGGCAGCGAAAAACGCAGTGGCGATGCCGATGACAGCGATCACTTCCATGGCGACGGGCGCGTGGGTATAGATCGGCCACGCGCGCGCGGTCATATAAACGCCCGCAGTCACCATGGTCGCCGCGTGGATCAGCGCCGATACCGGCGTGGGACCGGCCATGGCATCAGGAAGCCAAACGTACAGCGGAATCTGCGCCGATTTGCCGGCCGCTCCCACCATCAGCAGAATTCCGATTACCGTGAGGACGTCTTGCGGCGTACCCGCTGCCCGCTGGAAGACCGCCGCGAAATCCAGCGTTCCGAAATTCTTCACGATGTAGAACATCGCCAGCGAAAAGCCGAAATCGCCAATGCGGTTTACGATGAACGCTTTGTTGCCGGCGTCGGTCGCGAATTGCTTATCGAAGTAGAAGCCGATCAGCAGGTAGCTGCACAGTCCGACGCCCTCCCAGCCCACGAACAGCACCAGGAAGTTCTCCGCCAGCACCAGCACCAGCATGAAAAACATGAACAGGTTGAGGTACGCGAAGAACCGGTAGTAGCCGCCATGGTGCGGCCCGTGTTCGTGCGCCATGTAGCCGATCGAATAGATGTGGATGAGCGAACCGATACCGGTGACCACCAGCAGCATGACGACCGTGAGCCGATCGACCGCGAAATCCGCATTCACACTGAAGGCGCCGCTCTGAATCCAGGTGAAGTAGTGCTCGACGTAAGGCGTGCTCAAATCGCCCAGGCCGACGATCGTCTTCAGCACCCAGGCAAAGGAGAGCACCACGCTGCCGATCGCGAACAGATTCACCAGGGCTTTGGAAAAGCGCTGGCCAAAGATGCCGTTGATCACGAACCCGGCGAACGGGAGGATGGGTATGAGCCAGAGTTGCATGCTAGTTGTTCACCGCCGAGACGCCCGATTCGGGTAAACGCCGGCGCAAAGAAGAAAGGGCTGCGGCGGCCGCGTGCCGTTTGTAGTTTTGCATCGCTCCATCGTCTCCAAGCACTCCAGCGCCTTTAGTTCCTAAAACTCTGCATCGGCGTTTACCCGTTTCTGGCGTCTCGGCGGTGATCATCATCAGTTCTTCATCGAATCCAATTCATCCACATTCAGCGTCGAGCGATTCTTGAACACGGTCAAGATAATCGCCAGCCCCACGGCGGCTTCCGCGGCAGCCACCACCATCACAAAGAAGGTGAACAGGTGGCCGTTCACCTGCTTGTATTGGTACGAGAACGTGACAAAGCTCAGGTTCACTGCGTTGAGCATCAGCTCAATCGACATGAACACGGTGATGATGCTGTGGCGAAACAGGAACCCCGCCACGCCCAGCACGAACAGAATCGCGCTCAGCGTGAGATACCACGAGATCGGAACGCTCGTCATCATCGTTCTAGTCCATTTCCTTTCGCGCCAGAACGATGGCGCCGAGGATCGCGATCAGGATCAGCAGCGAGGTCACTTCGAAAGGCAGCAGATAAGTGGTGAAGAGCGCCTGGCCAACGGCCTTCGCCGTGCCTCCCGTGAAACCGCCGAAATGCACGGTAACGGTTTGCGGGAAGAGGCGCTCCACCAGAAATGCCAGGAGACCGAGCAGCGCAATGAGCAAAGGCACTCCCAACACTTGCACCATGTAGGAGCGGCCACGCTTAGCCTCAGCGCCGGCGTTGAGCAGCATGATCACAAAAATGAACAGCACCATGACCGCGCCGGCATACACGATCACCTGCGCCGCCGCGATGAACTCGGCGCCCAGCAACAAATAAAGCACAGCCAGCGAACCCATGACGCCGATCAGCGACACCGCGCTTGAAATGGGATGCGTCTGCACCACCACGTTGATGGCGGCTACTACCGCGATGATCGCGAAGATCAGAAAGAGGACGACGTCCATTCAGGCGATTCTCACTCTTGCGAAGCCCGCTTCAAGAAACCCAGGCGACCATCAAGCTGGTCACCAGCATATTTACCATGGCGATCGGAAACAGAAATTTCCACGCGAAGCCCATCAATTGGTCATAGCGGAACCGCGGCAGAGTCCCGCGAATCCAGATGAAAACGAATAGTAAGAAACCGGTTTTGGCGAGGAACCAGAAAAGCGGCAGCAGCCAGCTCTGCACGATAGGCGCAAGAAACACAGCCGCGATGATCAGGAAGATGACGCCGAACCCACCGAACGTGTATCGGTCTTTCAGCCGCGGCGGGTTCGCAGCGTGATAGAGCGACGTCAAGCCGGCGATCAGGAAGATGATACTAGGCACAAGGCTGGAGCCGTACGCGGCCGGCCAGGGAGCCTCCCACCCGCCCAGGAACAGCAGCGTCGCCATGCAGCACACCGTCACCATGTTCAGGTATTCGGCCATGAAAAACGCCGCAAATTTCATGCTGCTGTATTCCGTGTGAAAGCCGGCCACCAGCTCGTTCTCCGCCTCGGGCAGATCGAACGGAATGCGGTTGGTTTCGGCGAATGCCGCAATCATGAAAATGATGAAGGCGAATATCTGCGGGAATGGCAGACGTAGAATGTTCCATCGCAGAATGCTGCCCGCCTGAGTGTTCACCAGCTCCCGCAGGCTGAGAGTGTTCGAGAGCAGCAAGGGCGAGGCGATGGCCAATGCCAGTGGCAACTCGTAACTGACCATCTGCGCCGAACTACGCAAGCCGCCCAGCAGTGCGTATTTATTGTTCGAAGCCCACCCCGCCAGCGCAACGCCATAAACACCCATCGACGAAACCGCCAAAATGAAGAGCACGCCGATATTCAGATCGGTGAGCTGCATGAAGGTTGGGTATCCAACCACTTCAATGCGCGGGCCGAACGGGATCACCGCAATCGAAAGCAGCGCCATCGCCACCGCGATAAACGGCGCGAACAGGTAGAGCGGCTTGTTCACATACGACGGCATCATGTCTTCCTTCGTGATCAACTTGATGACGTCGGCCAACGGCTGCAGCAACCCATGGGGCCCCACGCGGTACGGACCGGGCCGCACCTGGATGTGCGCGATCACCTTGCGCTCCACCCACTGCAAGTACGCAACCGCGGTTAGCAACACGAACGCGATGACCGCGAGCTTGATCAGGGTGATGACAATGAACGCGTCCATTAGCGGGTTGTACGGCTTTCTATGACGGAGTTCAGTACCTTAGAATAGCGCCCCAAAGTTCCCGAAGCGAACAGCCCGTTGTGATCGGATTGCACCAGGTCCGGGCGGCTCTCCACCGGGATGCGTCCGTTGAGCGGCGTGGTCTGCGCGGCGCCCGTGGCAATCACTGGAGCTGGAATCTCATAACCGCGCACGTGCTGGCGGATCTCTTCGAACACGACGTCTGATTTCCACGGCCCTAACGCAGCCGCCACGCCCATGTCGCGCGCGATGAAGCCCATGATTTCCAGATCCGGTTTCGCGCCCATTGTGTTCACAGCACGCTTCAAGCGCTGGACTTCGCCGGTGACGTTGGTGACCGTGCCGGCTTTTTCGTAAGCGCAGGCAGCGGGCAGAACCACATCGGCCTGCTGGGCCGTCTCAGTGAGGAACATGTCCTGAACCACAAGGAACCCGGCCTTTCGCGCCAATCCGTTCTTAAACGGATTGGAACCCACCACCCACAGCACACTCAAATTCGCGGCCAGCATTTGACCGATGCGCATGCCCGGCTGCCCCGATGGCTGGTAGCCCGGAAGCAGTTCCGGCGTCAAACCCATATCGACGGCGCCGCGCGAATTCGAATCATCCACCAGGCAAACGTATTTTACGGGGATGCCCAGCGATTCGCCGAACTCCACCAGTTGGCGGACATCGTCGCCTTTGACCGAATCGTCGAACAGGATCGCCAGTTCCCGCTCAGCCTTGAGTTTCCCGCGCAGCGATTCGTAATCGGCGCCTCGCACCACCGCCGTGGCGTAATTGTCTTCCCGCACCGGCTGCGGCGTGACTGCGTAGATGTGCGCCTGGTGGTGCCGGTAGTTGGCGCGGATCTGGTAAGAGAGCAGCGGATGCTCGAGCGCCAGGTCGGCGCCCACAACCAGGATGGCTTCCCCGTCATACAGATCGGCAACCGTGGCCAGCTTGTCGGTTTGGCCGCGCAGCGCGTCGAGGAGCGTGACTACATCGCCCGTCCGGTGGTGGTCGATACTGTTGGTGCGCAGCACTTCGCGCGCGAATTTCTGCAAATAGTAATTCTCTTCGTTGGTGGTATGGTTGGAGCCAATCACGCCGAAGGTGCCGCCATCGGCCAGCGTCTGGTTGAACTTCTGCGCCACCGTTTCGAGCGCCTGCGCCCACGACGTTTCTTCCAGCTTGCCATTCACCTGCACCAACGGCCCCTGCAACCGGTCGGGATGATCATAGAAATCGAATCCGTAACGCCCCTTGATGCACAGAAACTCGCCATTGATGCCGGAACGGTCGCGATTGTTGCCGCGGATGATACGGTCGTTGCGCGTGCCCAGCGTGGTCTTGCAGCCATCGGCGCAATGCGTGCAGATGGTGCCGACGTGGGTCATCTCCCATGGCCGCGTCTGGTAGCGGTACGCGCCGCTGGTCAGCGCACCCACCGGACAGATGTCGATGCAGGCCCCGCACTCATCGCACTCGAGGTGGTCGCCGTGATTCGGCGCGATCTCCGAAACCACGCCGCGGTTGATCACACCCAACGCCTTGACGCCCATCCCTTCGTCGCAGATGCGCACGCAACGGTAGCACAGGATGCAGCGCGGCGCGTCGAAGAAGACCACCGGCGAATACTGCTTCTCAGGCGTGTGGACTTTCTCTTCGGTGAAGCGGCTCTCGCCCACGCCGTAGCGGAAGGTCATGTCCTGCAATTCGCATTCGCCGCCCTTGTCACAAACGGGGCAATCCAGCGGATGGTTGGTGAGCAGGTATTCGAGCATGTACTTGCGCGCTTCGGCAACCTGCTTGGTTTCCGTCCGCACCACCATGCCTTCAGCCACCGCAAGCGTGCACGCCGTTTGCAGCTTCGGCATCTTCTCGACTTCGACCAGGCACATGCGGCACGCGGCCTGCAGCGTCAGCCCTTCGTAGTAGCAGAACGCAGGCACCTCGATGCCCATCCGCTTGGCCACGTCGATCACCAGCGTTCCAGGCGCGGCCTGCACGTCGCGGCCGTCAATCGTCAGTTTTACCGGATCTGCCATGTCCACCTGTGTTCTCTTGTGGGGCGGACGATCGCCTCTTGTCGTCTGCCGCGGACGCCGCCGGTAGTACTCATGCCGGCACCATATGCCGTGCATGCTCGAACGGGCACGGCCTGCCATTGAGATGATCCTCAAACTCCTGCCGGAACTTCTCCACGATGGAGGTGGTCGGCAACGACGCCGCATCGCCGAGCGGGCAGAAGGTCCGCCCCAGCATATTGCGCGATACATCGCCGATCAGGTCGATATCGCTGCGCGTCCCGCCACCCTCATGGAAGCGCGTCAGTAGCTTGCGCAGCCAGGCCGTACCCTCGCGGCACGGAATGCACCAGCCGCAACTCTCGTGCGCGTAGAACCGGATGATGCGCAGCGCCGCCTTCACCATGCAGGTATCTTCATCCATGATGACCACACCGCCCGAGCCCAGCATCGACTTGCGCGCGGCCATGGAATCGTAATCCATCGTCGCCCCCTGGCATTCCTCCGCCGTCAGGATGGGGCACGAGGAGCCGCCTGGAATAAACGCCTTGAGCTTCTTGCCATTCCGCATGCCGCCGCCCACCTCGTTGATCATCTTCATCACCGGGAAGCCGAGCGTCAACTCGTACACACCGGGTTTGTTGATATGCCCCGTGAGGCAGGTCAGCTTGGTGCCACCGGCTTTGGGCACTCCCAAATCGGCGAACGCCTTGCCGCCGTCGCGGATGATGGCCGGCACCGCGCAATACGTCTCGACGTTATTGAGAATTGTGGGGCATTGGAAGGCGCCTACCACCGCGGGAAACGGCGGCCGAATGCGCGGAATCCCGCGCTTGCCCTCGAGCGATTCCAGCAGCGCCGATTCTTCGCCGCACTCGTACGCGCCTGCGCCTGTATGCGTGTACAGATCGAAATCGAAACCGGTGCCCTGAATGTTCTTTCCCAGCCAGCCTTTTTGATAAGCCTCGCCGATCGCCTGATCCATCACCTCGATCAGGTAGCGATACTCGCCGCGGATGTAGATCCAACCCGCATGCGCATCCACTGCCAGGCCGGCAATCAGAACGCCCTCGATCAACTGATGGGGATCGTACTCCATCAGAAGCCGGTCCTTACAGGTGCCGGGCTCGCTTTCGTCAGCGTTGACGACGATGTACTTCGGCTTGGGCGAATTGCGCGGCACGAAGCTCCACTTCATCCCCGTTGGAAATCCGGCGCCCCCGCGTCCTCGCAAATTCGAGATCTTGACTTCCTCGATGATCTGCTCAGGCTTCATGCCCGCGGCTTTGCTGAACGCCTTGTAGCCGTCGGTCGCCAGGTAGGTATCGATGGACGCCGAGTTCGGCATCCCGAAGCGGCGGGAAAGGACTCGCGTCTCGAGCGGGCTGGGTTCGTTATAGAGCATAGTAAGGCCTGTTTTCACCGCCGAGGCGCGGAGACGCAGAGGCAGGGCAGATAGTGGCGTGCGCGTGACGCACCCGGCGAGGATCACGAAAAGAAAGCCCGAGCTGACGTAAAGACCCGTTCCAGCACTTGTTCCCTCTGCCTCCTCGGCGCGCCAACCCGATAAAGCAGACGTCCGCCACAAACTTCTCCGCCCCCTTTATTCTTAGGACTCGGCGTCTCTGCATCTCGGCGGTGATCATTGCTTCCTCAACCCATCCAACAACTGATCCAACTGCTCGGGCGTCACGAAATGATGGAACTCGTAGTTCACCTGGATCGCGGGCGCCCAGGAACACGCCCCAATGCACTCCACTTCTTCGAGCGAGATCCTCCCGTCGGCCGTTACCTCTTTGTGGCCGATGCCCAACTTTTCACACGCCTGCTCCCACAGCTTGTCGCCATCCCACAGCAGGCAACTGATGTTGGTGCAGATCTGGACGTGGTACTTCCCCATGGGCTTCTTGTGCAGCATGGAGTAGTACGAAAGCACCTCGTTCACCTGCAGCGCGGTGACGCCAACCCGCTTCGCCACCTCTTCAATCAGTTCGTCCGAGACGTGTCCCACCTCGTCCTGGCCGTATAGCAGCATCGGGATCATCGCCGAGCGCTGCCTGCCGGGCGGATAGCTCTCGAGGAGCTTGGCGAATCGTGCCTCAGTCTCTGGAGAAAAAGTCATGTTATCGAGCCGCTCGCCGCCTGACCTGTCCTCGACCCCTCATCGGTCCGTGTCCCCTAAAACGAAATCCATGCTGCCGATCGAAGCGATCACATCCGCGATCAGAATGCCCTCCACCAGCTTGGGCACCGCCTGGAGATTGCCGAAACTCGGCGTCCGCATGTACACGCGGTACGGCTTGGTGGTGCCATCACTGATCATGTAGTACGCCAATTCCCCGCGCGGCGACTCGATGATCTGGTAGACCTCGCCCTCCGGCACCCGGAAGCCTTCCGTCACAATCTTGAAATGATAGATGAGCGCTTCCATCTGCGTCTTCATCTTTTCGCGATCGGGAAGCACCACGTGCTGGTCCTCGGCCTTCCACGGACCTGACGGCATTCCCTCCATCGCTTGCGTGATGATGCGGGCGCTCTGCCGCATCTCTTCGATGCGCACCTGGTAGCGCGCGTACACGTCGTTTTCGGTGCGCGTGGGCACTTCGAAATCAAATTTGTCGTAGCTCGAGTATGGCCTGTCTTTGCGGGCGTCGATCCTCAAACCCGCCGCTCGCAGCATGGGCCCGGTAATTCCCAGATCGAGCATATCTTCGAGCGAGATGAATCCCACACCGCGCGTCCGCCCGATCCAGATTCGGTTGTTAGTCAGCAGGTTCTCGTACTCATCCACGCGGCTTGGAAAAACGTCGATGAACTTCTTTACCCGCTGATACCAACCTCTCGGCGGCTCCAGCGCCAGTCCGCCGATACGGAAGTAGCTGGTCATCATGCGCTGTCCCGAGAACATCTCGAAGATGCGCAGAATATCCTCGCGCTCCCGAAAACAGTAGAGGAATACGCTCATCGCGCCAATATCGATGGCGTGCGTTCCCAGCCATACCAGGTGGCTGTTGAGGCGCGTCAGCTCCGTCAGCATCACGCGCATCCACTGAGCCTGCGGCGGAATCTCCAACTGGAGCAGTTTTTCCGCAGCCAGGCAGTAGCAGAGGTTATTAGAGAGCGGGGCCAGGTAGTCCACGCGATCGGTCAGGGTCACGCCCTGCTGATAGAACTTCTGCTCGAACTCTTTTTCGATGCCGGTGTGCAGATAGCCGATGTCGGGCTGGCATTTGGTGATGATTTCGCCATCCAACTCGATCAGCAAGCGCAGCACGCCGTGCGTCGAAGGATGCTGCGGCCCCATGTTCAGGATCATGCGGCGCGGCTGGCCCTCTGCAGGCTCCGTCTCCAGAGTCGCGACAAATCGGCCGGGGACTTCTGCTTCGCTCATAGCTACATCCTGTATCCGGTCACGGGATAGTCTTTCCGCAACGGGTATCCTTCCCAATCGTCCGGCATCATGATGCGGCGGAGGTCCGGGTGGTTGAGAAACTGAATGCCAAACAGATCGAATACTTCCCGCTCGTACCAGTTGGCCGAACGCCAGACGGAAGTGACCGATTCGATGACCGGGTCGGTTCCCGGCAAGCGGCATTTCAAACGCAGCCGCTCGTGCCGTTCGATCGAGTGGAGATGGTATACCACTTCGAAGCGCGGCTCAGCCGGGTAGCGATCCACGGCTGTCACCGAGCTGAGGCGAATAAACTTCCGTTCGTATTTGAGGAATCCGCACACGCTCACGATCTTCGAGTGTGCGATCTCCAGCGTCAGCTCACCCAGGTCGTAATGCCCGCCGGTGAGCGCGTCCCGATCGAACGAATCCACCGCCGCGGCGAGGGCGTGTTCCCGCAAATGGTCCGGTATCATTTCGAATCGTTACCGCTTGGCGCTGGTACGGTCTTGCTGCGACCAATCCAAAGCGCCCTTCTTCCAAATGTAAAAGAACCCGGAGAGGATCAGCACCACGAAGATCAGCATTTCCACAAATCCGAACCACTTCAAGTCGCGGTACACCACCGCCCACGGATAAAGAAAAATCGCTTCGATGTCGAACACGATGAAGAGCATCGCCACCAGGTAAAATTTGACGCTGAAGCGGCTGCGCGCGTCGCCGGTGGGCGTAATGCCCGATTCGTACGGCGTGTCCTTAATCTTGTTCCGAACTTTTTTCCCGAACACGTAAGAGATTATGATGAGCGCCGCCGCAATCACCACCGCCAACAGGCCCTGCACCAGGACAGGGAAATAGATTTCGGGATACGAGTCAGGCATTGTTGTTTACGGGGATACGAGGCTCAAAGATTGACTATAATGGTTGCAAAACAAGGGTGTCAACCGATCGATGCTCATAGAGATCGTCCTCAACGGCGAACCCCGCACAGCCCCCCAAGGACAGACTGTGCTCGGGCTCGTCGAACAGCTCCGCTTGGACCCGTCGCGGATCGCGGTCGAACTCGACCGCCGGATCGTCAAGCAGCCTCGGTGGGCCGATACGGTTTTGCATCCGGGCGCTGAGGTCGAAGTAGTGCAATTTGTGGGCGGCGGTTAGCCCGTTTCCCCGGGCGGGTAAACGCGCCTTACGCAAAACTGCGAATCGCCCCTGCTTCATCTTCGTGAACATCGAAGACGGTGTACAGCTTGGTGATCTGTAACAGGTCCTTAACCCGCTTGGTGAGGTTCAGCAGCTTCAACTGACCGCCGCTGTTGGTTACCGTCGTGAAACCCGAGACGAGCTCGCCGATGCCGGAGCTATCGATGTACGAGACATCACCCAAATTGAGCAGGATCTTCTTCTGGTTCTTCCCAACCATTTCGCGCAAGGCATCGCGCAACGCGCTGGAGCCTTCCCCGAGGGTGATCCGCCCCGCCACGTCCACCACGCTCACGTCGCCTACCTGCCGTGTATTCAACTTTACACTCACTGAAATGCCTCCCTCATGAAGCTGCCAGGCGGCTGAAAAGCGGTCGCCTGCCTTGCTGAACTCAAAAACCCTATTTGGAAACCATGTACTTGACCATGACGAATTCCGTCCCGCCGGGCTCCAGACGGTTGATCTGCAGCTCGTCCATGAACGATCGGATCAAGAAGATTCCCCGTCCCGAGCCCCGCAGAAGATTCTCCTCTTCCAGCGGATTGGGCACCTCTTCATAATCGAAGCCCTCACCCTCGTCGGCGATCCGAATCGTAAATCGTTCCGAGTTCTTTGCCACGGAAAAGCGAACCTTCTTATTAGCGTTGTACCGATTGCCATGGACTACTGCGTTTACCACGGACTCGCGCACCGCCATTCCAATTTTCAACAAATCCTCTTCACCGAAGCCCGCCCTTTGCGCTACCCCGACCGCAAGCTCCTCGGCATGATCGACACTGTCCAAAGTCGAATCGAGAAACCGTTCGACGGTCTCCGATTCGTGCCGCGCTGGATCTCTCATACCGAAGGGCCGACCCGCGTAACTCAGGCCAAGTGGAATGGTTAGAATAAAGTACCCCTGCTGCCAAAGTCAAGGAAGTGGGCGCGGTTTCAACCGCCGCCGGTCGCCCCAGCCGCTGCGGGCCGGCACTATGCGCTCAACCTCGGCAGGAATTTCAGCGCGTTCCCGCGCTCGATTCCGCGCAGTTCCTCGGCGCTCAGGCCGGAGCTTTCAAGGCCTTGCCGGTGCTTCGCCGCATCGCCCCCGAAGGGGTAGTCAGTGCCGAACACGATTTGCGAGACGCCCGCAATCGCTTTCAACGCCTGCATCTGCACGAGATTGCTGGACATCGCCGTATCGTAGTAGAAGCGCCGCAAATGATACAACCGGGAATTGGGCTCCGCCGTCCGGCTCAGGACTCCGTTGAGCGCATCGGCCCCGCCGATCCCCAGCCGGCCGATTACCGCGGGCATCGTCCCGCCACCATGCGAGAAAATGAATTTGACGTCAGCGTAACGAGTGGCCGAATTGGTCACCAGCAGGCTGAGGATCGTCCGGGCCGTGTCCGTGGGAAACTCGAGCGTCGTGGGATTCACATCGGGCCACAGGTCTTGGCAGCAGGGCGCGTCGATCGGATGCGTGTAGACCACCGCCTTGCGCCGGTTCAGTTCGTCCAGTACCGGCCGGAATTGCGCATCGCCAAGCCAGTGGCTGCCATAGCTCGTCAGGATTCCCACACCGTCGGCCTTGAGCGTATCGAGCGCATACTCGATCTCGCGCAGGCTTTCGTCGATGAGCGGCAACGGTAGCAGCGCGAACAGGCCGTAGCGCCCTTTGTAGTCGGACACCATCCGCGCGCCAAACTCGTTCATTTCGCGGGCCAGTTTGCGCGCTTCCTCTTTGTCTCCGAACCAAACGCCAGGCGAGGTGACCGAAAGCATCGCAGTGGCCACACCCTGCTTATCCATTAACTCGATGTCTTTAGCTGGCGAGTAATTCGTCCACAGGCCAAGCGGAAAATAGCTGGTCAGCCCTTCCACTTTGTGGCCCTGCTTGGACTGCAGGGTTTTCAGAAAGTCCGGCGAGACGAAATGGTGATGAACGTCGATGATGCCCGGACTGGCGGATGCCGTCTGGCCCAACGCCCGTTGGCTTAGCCAGGCACTCCCCGCGAGAGCAGCCACGCCCGACAAAAGGTCTCGTCGCGTGGTGCCGCGCGAATGGGCTCTCCGCTCGATTCTCACAATGGCGATGTCCTTGATCCTGTGAGGATATCACGGACAACGCGCTACGCCGACTGACCCAAGTTCGTGCTGACCTATGCCCCTACCATTGTGCGTAACTGACGGGCAATTTGGTTCAGCGTCGCCGCCTGTGCCGCCATTTGCTGGCTCGCGGCAGCCGTTTCTTGGGAGTTGGCTGCCGTAGCCTGAGTGATCTGGGCCATCTGCCCGATTACGCTCGAAATGCCTTCGATGCCTTGGGTCTGGTCGGAGCTGCTCACGCTCACCTCGTCCACCAGCACCTTCACCTTAGCCGTGCTTTCCGTAATCGAGCGGATCACTTCCGTCACCTGTTGGAGCCGGGTGCTTCCTTCATTCGACTTGCCAATCGAATCTTCGATCAGAGACGCTGTGTCCCGGGCGGCTTGTGCCGAGCGGTGCGATAAGTTGCGCACTTCCTCGGCCACCACCGCAAAACCCATGCCTGCTTCGCCCGCACGCGCCGCTTCCACGGCGGCGTTCAATGCCAGGATATTGGTCTGGAACGCGATCTCATCGATCGCCTTGATGATTTTCGAGATCTTCCCGCTGGATGACGTAATCTCTTCCATCGACGAAACCATCTGGTCGAGCGCTGCATTCCCGTCGGCTACTCGTGCGTCGACCGTGTCCATCAGATCAGAAGCATTCTTCGAGTTTTCTGTGTTCTTGCGCGTCATCGAGGTGACCTGCTCGCTCGATGCGGAGGCCTCCTGCATAGATGCCGACTGCTGGGCGGCGGCTTGCGCCAGCGATTGACTGGCCGTGGAAACCTGGGACGTTGCGGCGTGAATCTGGCCCGAGCCCTCGTTCAGTTCCGCTGCGATTCTTCGCAGGGTCCTGGCGATGCCGCGAACGATGACGATCATGGCCGCCACCACGATAAAAGCCGTGATGTTCATCAGGATGGCCGTCCACCGCGCGCTGCTCACCTTTTGCGCCCCGACATCGTTGCTGGTTTTGATGCGCTCGGTCACATCCTTCATCAGGTCGGCCGCCGCCTTTTCCATCGCGACACCGGCCGGTGCGCCTCGTTCGCGATAGATACCGGTTGCCTCATCGATCTTGCCCGTCGCGCAGAGCTCGGAAACCTCCCGGAAACATGCCACATGCTGTTCCACTTGCGATTCCAGAGTGCTGGTCAGCTCCCGGTCTTTTTCGTTCGCCAGAAGCGGCTTGATCTTCCCCAGCAGCTCCTGCTCGGTTTGATAGTATTTCGCGTAATCCTGCTGTTGTTTCGCCACGCCCTTCGTGTCGTTTTGCAATGTGAGCAGCAGAACCCCGCGTTGCCCGGTTCGCATGATATTGGCGGTCGCCTTGAGGTTGCCTGCCAGGGCCAACTCCGTGGTCAGTCCCGTTAGTTTTTGCAACTCGCCGCTTACCATGCCGAGCGAATGCAAGGAGGAAAACGTAAATCCCACCACCACCAGCAGCATGCTAACCGCGGCCGCCATCAGTTTCCGGCTAATTGTCCAGTTCGAGCCCATTACCGTCCTCTGTCTCTTGCTTTATCGGTAGTTGCTTCCTCTGCCACTAGATCAAACGCAGCTTTTTTCGGTACCGCCCATCGGCCGGCGCGCAAGCGTACCATATAGAATCGATGACTCTGGCCGACCGATGGGCCCGCCAACCGCAACAGCTTTGGCTGCGCAAGGCGCTTTTCCAGGTCCATCTGTGGACCGGCATCATCATCGGACTCTACGTCGTAGCCATTTGTGTCTCCGGCAGCGCCCTGGTCTTCCGCGACAGGATTTTCAAGTCGCTTCAGCCCAAGCCCAGGCTCGTCGCAGCCTCAGGACGCAGGCTAACCCCTCCCCAACTGCGCGCGGCTGCGCAAAGGGCGCACCCTGGCTACACCACTGGCTACGTTTTTCAAGCCAAGAACCGCAATCAAGCGGTCGTGATCTGGCTCGACCGCAAGGGAAGCTATATCCAGCGGCTCTTCGATCCATACACCGGCCAGGACCTGGGGCCCTCCGAACCACTGGCGCTTCGATCCCTCACCTGGCTGGCAGACCTGCATATCAATCTCCTCGCAGGCGAGCGCGGGCGCGATGCCAACGGCTATGCCGCCATCCTTTTTACCCTCTTGTCTTTGACGGGCGCAGTGATGTGGTGGCCGGGAGCCGCCAACTGGCGGCGCAGCCTCACCGCCGGCACGCGCAGCAACTGGAAGCGGTTCAACTGGGAATTGCACAGCATGATCGGCTTCTGGACGTTCGCCTTCTTCTTCATGTGGGGCATTACGGGAATTTACGTCGTCTTCCCCGCCCCGTTTCAGCGGGTCGTGGCGCTTTTCGTCACACCGGACTTACTCGACCCCCGGCGCAGCCCCGACGAACAGTTTCTGCGCTGGTTCACCCGCCTCCATTTCGGTTCGTTCGATTGGCCGTGGAAATTCGTCTGGGTTGTCCTCGGACTCGCCCCCGTGGCCCTGTTCATCACCGGCGTGCTGATGTGGTGGAACCGCGTGCTCCACCCGCGGATCCGTGCGTTGGGCCGCAAGGCCGAACTGGCGCGCGCGGCGGCTCCGTCTCGCTGACGGTCTATCCCTTCAACGCCGCTCTTGAGCCGTTCGCCCGGCAGTAACCTAGCCACCGTCGCACGCCGAAATCCACATCGCCGAACCGACATCCTAATTGCTTACATGGAGTGTAGCTTTTCGTGGCCTAAGTTGCCGGCATCCGGAAGATCATCTGGGGTGCCGTACGAAAACGTAACCTTGCTGAAGTTTAGAGACAGGCTCTCCGTTGGCCGGTCGCCACGTCCAGACACTAAGAACGAGGAAACCATCGTCTCGTCGAGTTTCAGAGTGAGATATACGTTCCCCTCCTTGTCGACGAAATCGATAGTTACTGCTCCTCCCTTGCCATTGAGAGATTCCTTCCATAGAGCGGCACTGCTGCCATCGTGATAACGGGAAATCTGAAACTCTTGAATCGTGGTGCCTTTGGCGCCTGCCGGCCCATAGGTGAGCGATTCGACTGGGATCCATCCCACGTGGCCCTTATCTGTGGCCCATCCTTTTATGGATCCATACTTCATGTAAATCGGCATCCGGGCCACCCTTCCTGAATACGATACCGCAAATCCGGCAATGCACGCCGCCGGAGATACAATGATAGATCCTATGAAGATCGACATTTTCAATCACTTCTTCCCCAGGCGCTTTTTCGACGAGTTCATCAACACTCCCGCCGGGCCGAAGGATATCGGCAAGCGCGTTCGCGAGGCAGCCACCATCGTGGATCTCGACGCCCGCTTCAAGGTGATGGATGAGTTCGGCGAATACTGCCAGATCCTTTCGCTCCCCATGCCCGCGCTCGAAGCGCTCGCTCCGCCGGACAAGTCTCCGGCGCTGGCAGTCATGGTCAACGATGGCTTCGCGGAATTGTGTGGGCGCTACCCCGCGCGGTTCCCGTCCTTCGTTGCGTCCCTGCCCATGAACCATCCCGACGCCGCGCTGCGCGAGGCCGAACGCGCTACCAAGCAGTTGGGCGCTCGCGGCATCCAGGTGTTCACCAATGTCGCCGGCAAGCCTCTCGATGCCCCCGACGTCCTGCCCATCTTCGAAGAACTCGCGCGCCGCGATACCGTCATCTGGATGCACCCTTCGCGCGGAGCCAACTCATCCGACTACCTCACCGAGGACAAATCCAAATTCGAAATCTGGTGGACCTTCGGCTGGCCCTACGAAACCAGCGCCGCCATGGCGCGCCTGGTGTTCTCGGCGATCTTCGACCGCCATCCCAATTTGAAGATCATCACCCATCACATGGGCGGCATGATTCCGTATTTCGAGGGCCGCGTCGGCTACGGCTGGGATCAATTAGGCAAGCGCACCTCCGACGTGGATTACTCCGTGCTTCTGAAGACGCTCAAGAAGCGCCCGCTCGATTATTTCCGCATGTTCTACGCCGATACTGCTTTGTTCGGAGGAGCCGCTGCGACGCAATGCGGCCTATCCTTCTTCGGCGTAGACCGCGTGCTGTTCGCCTCCGATGTTCCCTTCGAGCCCGCGCCGGGCCTCTATATCCGCGAGACCATTCGCTGTATCGAAAGCTTGGGAGTAAGCGCCAAAGAGAAGGATCAAATCTACCGGGGAAACGCCGCGTCGCTGCTGAAACTGTCCGAAGTCATGCAGACCGCGTGACTCCCGCCCGCTGACTCGGGCCGTTTCCGTCGTGAGCGAGCGCTGCTACCGCCGCAACAACCGCTTCAGCCGCGCCACCAGTTCCACCGGATTGAACGGCTTCACCAGGTAATCGTCCGCGCCCAGATTGAAGCCACGGCTGATGTCGTTCTCATGCCGGCGTGCCGTCAGCAGCACCACCCGCACCGGCAGCTTTTCCTGGCGCACGGCGGCCAACACCAGGTAGCCGTCCATTCCCGGCATGTTCACATCCAGAACGGCCGCATGCGGCTTCTGCGTGCGGATCATTTGCAGCGCTACGGTGCCGTTCTCGGCCATGTGGCATTGCATGCCATAGTCCTGCAGAGCCAGTCGCACCGCCGAGCGGATCACCGGATCGTCATCCGCAATCACAATGTCCGCACTCGCGATCGGCGTGTTCCCTTCCGATTCCTGGGCCGGGTCCGCGCGCGTTGCGGCCACGTTGCCATGGCGCCCTTTGCTGATGGCGAAGCTGAGCCGCAGCAGCGCCTCTTCCGGCTGCCAGCCATCGATTAGAAACTCGCTGGCGCGCGATTGCACAGCCACATCCAGCCCCATGATCTGGTCCCGTTTGCCCGCGAATACCACCGGCTGCTCGGCAGGCAGCGCTGAATCGGGAGCCAGCCAGGGCGTCGAAATCGTGTCCGGCGTAACTGAGATCATGATCACCCGGCAATCCTGCACCGAACCGGTGTTGATCGGGTCGGCCGGATGAAACAGGCGCGGCCTCGCGTTCACCTGTTCCAGCGCGGAGCACACGCGTTCCGTTTCATCCGCCCCGAAGCCCACCAGTCCAATCGGTTTCGAGGCCAGCGCCTGCGTAACGGATACCGGAATGGCTTGTTGCGGAGTCGACTCCAGCGGGTCCTGAAACGCGATGATCAATTCCGAGAGCGACTCCCGCAGAATCTCTTGCTCCGGCGGCGACACTTGCAGCGCTTCTTCGGCTTGCCGCGCCAGGTTGGAAATCGTCATGTAGCCCAAAATGCCCGCAGCTCCCACCCAACTGTGCAGCAGGCGCGACGATCTCTGGCTCTCGAAATTCTTATTGAGCGATTCCAGCATCTGTCGGCTTTGCAGCGCCCCTTCTTCCAGGAACCGCCGCCGCAGCGTCTCAATGTCCTCGTCTCCCGAAGAGGTGCCTTCCGGCACCGACGTTTTCTGCCACCGGTCCGTGCGCTGCTCGCGCTGCTCGCGCTGTTCGTGCCCCGCCTGCCGGCTAAGATGTCCGCGAATGCTCGACACCAGCGTCGCCGAGTCAATCGGCTTGGTGATGTACCCGTCGCATCCCGCGGCGTAAGCCTTCTGGTCGTCGCCGCTGCTGGCCCGCGCGCTCAGCGCGATCACCACAATGTCCTTCGTCGAAGGATTCTCTTTGATACGCTTCGTCAGCGAGAATCCGTCCATCCCCGGCAATTCAATGTCCACCAGCATCAGATCGGGATGGAAGCCGCGCAGTAAAGAGAGCGCCTGTTCCGCATCCGCTGAAGTGTGCACCTTGAACCCTTCGCGGCGGAGCAGGATGTCCGTGAGTTTCAGATTCACAGGTACATCGTCCACCACCAGAATCGATTCAGCCGCCATACGATCCGTCTCCCCAATTCACATTCGACATGGCCTGGTTGAGTTCCGCGAAATGTTGCTCGATTTGAGCCAGCAGCCCGGCTGCGTCCGCAATATTTCCCGAGTGGCCCATTTGTTCCATCTGGAAACACATGCGCGCCATTTCCGCCGCGCCTAGTTGAGAAGAGCTGCCTTTGAGGGCATGGCCTTCCGCCCGGATGGCTTTCGCATCGTTGTTGCGCACCGCTTCCCGTAGCACCTGCAGCCGCGAAGCGGAATCCTCCTGAAAGACGGCAATGACGTCGGCGACCACGTCGACTCCGCCGTCTTGCGCAAGTTGCCGTAGCTCTTCCGGCAGTGTCCAGACACTTTGCGACCGAGCATGGTCATGAGCGGGGATGGTACGGGTTTCCATAGAGTTTACCGGTTACAAAACTTCACTCCCTACTTTCTCGGGAATGGCCCTCCGGCCACAACGTTGCTCTTGGTTAACATCCACGCCAAAATCCGCCAAATCCACAAGGCGCGGTTGTAAACTGAGTACGCGAAATCGGGGGAATGCCCGCCGATATGAACCAAGTGCTGTCCCAACTCACGCTGGTCGTGGCCGTGTTGTGTGCCAGCGTAGCTGCGTTCGGTTGGCGTCAAACGCGCCGCCGCCTCGCCAAGAGTCTGCGGCAGCAGGAAGAACTCGAAAAGTCGTCCCGGGTTCTCGAAGAAGAGCGCCAGGTTCTCGAATTGATCGCCCGCGGCGCTTCGCTCAAGCAGGTGCTCGATGCGCTTACTCACGCCATCGAACACATGTCTCCCGGCTGCCTGTGCTCCGTCTTGCTGCTCGATGAAGATGGGCGCACCCTGCTCGAAGGTTCCGGCGGCAGTTTGCCGCAGGACTACATCCGTGGCGTGCATGGCCTCGAGATCGGACCTGAGGTCGGCGCCTGCGGTTCAGCCGCCTATCACAACGAAATGGTGATCGTCGAAAACATTACGACCGATCCCAAGTTCGCCGCCGCCCGAGGTTTCGTCTTGAGCTACGGCCTGCGCGCGTGCTGGAGCATGCCGATCCGCGATTCGAAGAAGAACGTGCTCGGCACCTTCGCCATGTACCACCGGTTCCCCGCTAAGCCGCGCGAGCTCGAGCTGCGCCTCGTGCGCGCGGGCGCGCACCTCGCCGGAAACGCCATCGAACGCCTGCGCACTGAGCAGTCCTTGCGCGAAAACGCCGAGCGCATCGCCCTCGCCGAGAAGGTCGCATCCTTTGGCATTTGGGAAGTCGACAACGCCTCCAGCACGCTCAAGTTCTCCGACGGCTTCGCCGCCATGATGGGGCTTACCGACGGACCGCGCCGCGTGACCATGGAGCAGTGGCGCGCCATGATCCATCCCGACCACCTGGCCGCCTGCAACGCCGCCTTCGACTCCGCAACGCCCTCGCAGCAAATGTTCCAGGTCGAGTTTCGCGTGGTGCGCCCGGATGGCTCGATTCGCTGGCATCGCGGACACGGCAGGGTCGAGTTCGTCGGCTACGTAGCCGTCCGCGTGACCGGCGCCTCCATGGACATCACCGACGAAAAAGAAATGCTGCTCCGCCTCGAACAGGCCCGCGCCACCGCCGAGGCCGCCATGCACGCCAAGGGCGCGTTCCTCGCCAACATGAGCCACGAGATCCGCACGCCCATGAACGGCATCATCGGAACCATCGGGCTGCTGGTTGACTCGGGCGTCACTGAGGAACAGCGCGAGTACGTCAACACCATCCGCAGTTGCGGCGACGCCCTCCTCCAATTGGTCAACGATATTCTCGATCTCTCCAAGATCGAAGTCGGCAAGCTCACTCTCGAGCGCGCCCCCTTCCAGTTGGAAGCCTTGGTCAAGGACACCGTCTCCGTGGTTTCTCCCATGGCCCTGTCGCGCAATCTCGAGCTGCGCCTGCTGTTCGAAGAAGGGCTCCCCGATACCGTGCTCGGCGATCCCCAGCGCCTCCGCCAGGTCCTGCTCAATCTGCTGTCCAATGCCGTGAAATTCACCGAGCACGGCAGCGTCACCATCGGCATCGGCGTCGTAGGCACCGGCCAGGATCTCGTCGACGTGCAGTTCACCGTCAAGGATACCGGCATCGGAATCTCGCCGCAGGTACAACAGGCCATCTTCGAGCCCTTCACCCAGGCCGATAGCTCCACCACCCGCCGGTACGGCGGCACCGGCCTCGGCCTCGCCATCTGCCGCCGCCTGATTACCTTGATGGGCGGCAGCCTCGACCTCACCAGCGAACCCGGCCGCGGCAGCACGTTCGTATTCACTGTCAGCTTCCCCGTGGTGGCCCGCGCGGCTGCTCCCGCCCGCCCGGCGCAAGACCGCATCACCATTTCCCGCAAGCGCCTTCAGATTCTGCTGGTCGAAGACAATGTGGTCAATCAGAAAGTGGCCATGCGCCTCCTCGAACGCATGGGCCACCGCATCGACATCGCCCCCGACGGCCAGCAAGCCGTCGCCGCCGTTCAAGTCGTCCACTACGATTTGGTGTTGATGGACTGCCAGATGCCCGTTATGGACGGCTATGCCGCCACCGCTGCCATCCGCAGCCTGGAATGCGGCAAGCACCTGCCCATCGTCGCCATGACCGCCCACGCCATGCCCGAAGACCGCCGCCGCTGTCTCGAAGCCGGCATGGACGAATACCTCGCCAAACCCATCTCCGCCGACAAGCTCTACGACCTTTTGGAAAACTTCAGCGGCCGCCGCACCGTAGCCGCGTCCTAGCCGCCTCTTAGCTGCCATCAGCTTCACAGCGTTTCGCGATAAACCTCACCATTTCCAACCCGCGCGTCGACGATGCCGCAGCCGCACGGCGCCTTCGCGCACGTGGGACGTCAAGCAGCGCCAAAAAAGTGCCGAATACCTAAAAAATGACACATGATAGCTTGGAAACAGTGGTCGACCGCGTCACGAACATCCATCTACGAGTCTTTTATGGCGCTTCGGCTCCTACACCTCCGCCTCACGCCGGAGGTCCGGTACACGCGGTGGGTCAATCCGAATTTCCACGAGCTTCCGTTCGACCCGATTCTCCGGTCAGATCAGAACCAGGCCGAGATTCTCTTGGGTCTTACTATTCCGTAGCTCGCGGATAGGCTCAGTTCGGAGACGGCCCTTCCATTCGCTCGACGATGATCACCTCGACCGGAGCTTGCTGAGCTTCCTCGAACTAGGAATCGCTTGTAGGGCGATGGCAGCAGAGCGCAGTGTACTCTAAAACGCTATTCCGGCCGTGGTCCCTTAGGGGTTACTAAGGTAGAATTAAAACCCTCGGTACCTATACAACTGTGCGTTAAATCCTATCGCCTAAATCGATTCCGTGTGACATTTCGACAAAGGGGGACCCGTTCATGTTTGACCGAACTCAAGTCTTCCATCGCAAGTTAGTAACGGCTTACACGCGGGTGGCCGATGCGATTGGTGCCTATCATGAAGCGCTGCGAGACTATCGTATGGCTCTGGCAGCGGCTTATCCCCAGAGGGGTTCAGGACCTCGTTGCTCTGTCTCACACCACTGTAGGCGACGATTGCCCCGAACCGAGATCCTTACGGGCTGAAGATTGGTCTGGGGCTGGCGCAAATGACAGGCGACAGGAACCTCATTCTCCTCGCCGTGGTGGTAGTCTTAGCCTTGATCGCGATCATCTGGGACCTCATGCGAAAGCAGTAATCCCGTTTGATCGGGATAGTGGACGGCCAGGGGATGACCGATGCGTGGAAAACCACTCTCGGAGGCGACTGCGCGGTTGTGGCCGCTTAAGTGACGTTTGCGGAAATCGTTCCGCACCTGTCCGACATACCCGCGAACGTCCATGTCCATATGCTGCCCAGACGCGCGTAGAATCAAGCATCCGACTCGCGAAGCGGCCAACACGGATCGGCTCAGTTCGGGGACGGTCTTTCCATTCGGTCGACGATGATCACCTCGACCGGAGCTTGCTGAGCTTCCAGCCGCAAGCCGAGCTGATCCTGAATTGCGCTGAAGATAGACCCGTGGTCGTTCCCCGGTGCTGCGGGCACATCAAGGCCGGGCACGCCGCCTTCCCGGATTGGGGCATCGTCCCATTGCAGGGACAGATCGTAGCGCCCGCTGAGTGCAGTCCGGTCAATCACGGGCCGTCCTAAGGCCGTTGCGAGGACCTGCGCCATGCGGGCGAGTTCTCCTGCCTCCATACGAATGGAGTTGCCGGTGATGTGAACGTTCGTAACCCCATCTTGCTCCCGTGCCTGGAACTTTGGTCCACCCTTCGCGACGGTTAGCCCATACACCGGGCGTTGCTCGGTTTCCCGATGAATCCGCAGGGCGAAACGCTCAGTGAGCATGCTCTGCAGCATCCGGCGCGTCTCCTCCGCGCTGTGCTGGATACGGTCATCGCTCCTTGCTTCAATGTCCCATTTCTCCGTGGCGAACCAGCTTGGACCCCCGGTAAGCTGGGTTTCCTGAACATCGTAGGCAAGCATCAGTAGTAACTTTGCGACGGCGCCAGTTGCGGTGAATCGTCCATTCGAAGGCATTGCTACCCGGAACCGGATATCATCCGGAGCATGCGGGCGGATGCTGGCTACATCGAAGCTTACGGCATCTGCGCCTCGCAGGCATACCAGCGAAATGCAAATGAGGAAGATCACCTTAAGCATGCAAATCTCGCTCCCGGAGCTCTCTTGGAACCAAGGATACACCCACGGTTTCCACTAGTGACTTGTGAAAGAATGCGGCCCCGACGGATGAACCGCTCGCTAACGCCGCGCAGCAATTACCGAGCCGCGACCGTTAGGGAGCGTCCTGCCGCGGGCTTTTTCAGCCTGTTAAAGCAGTAGCCAGTTCGCCGCCA
>Ga0335081_10002771_pt1 | contig 27622 bp, 21 predicted proteins | sample Lox_Sample_35_FD_206713 | JGI IMG/M metagenome (GOLD analysis project Ga0335081, IMG submission 206713) | Soil microbial communities from Loxahatchee National Wildlife Refuge, Florida, United States - Lox_Sample_3.5 | ecosystem: Environmental > Terrestrial > Soil > Wetlands | place: USA...
CGCCCCACACCACATCGCCGTAGACCTTGAACTCGCGAAGACAGTTGATTGCCTGTATGTTCAGGTCGCCGTTCTCCAGGTCTGTGAGTACGTATTGAAGTCCGATCTCGCTGGTGAGACCGGCATCGACGCCCGCGGGCGCCTTCCATACGCCGCGACTGGCATCTGTCGCGGCATAAATGCCCGCAACAAAGCCGCAGGGCGGAAACAGCGAGGGCCGATTGCTTGCGAGCGGGTCCGGTGCCGACACCCAGGGAAAGTAGTACGCCGCGTTCGGCGCATCCGGGCCGACTACCGAGACGCCGCCGGTACCCGCCGGGCCGGAAGTTCTTAGGCCACCGATCGTAGCCAGCTGCGGCGGATCGACGATGTAGAATGCGCGTTTGCCCGCACAGTATGTTTGCAATGCCTTTACCGTGGGCGGATCGGTTTCGGCAGGCGCGCACAGCAGGTTGAAAATATCCACGCGGTTGAGCAGGTTGATGCCGACTCCTCCCACCGCAGACAGCAGCGCGAGTTCGAAGTTCCCGTTCGTCGATGGAACCAGCACATCTCCATCGGCTCCCACCGTGGATGTCCCCAGGTTTCCGCTCGCCGTTGCACCGGGCAAAGTGGGTGGAGCAGGCGTCGGCGGAGGGCTGATGGTTGGGTCGATGAACGTGATGTAGTTTGAATCGCTGTCGATGACGTTTACGGCATACTGCGCATCGGTGGGCGAGACCGAGAGATTGGAGAAGTTCTCCAGCGTGATTGTCTGCGCGCCGCTGACCAGTTGTACCAGCACACTGAATCGCGTGGGATCGAGGGTCGAAGGCGTGACCGTGATCTTGAGGTTGTTGCCCCACTGGCCTGGACTGCTGGCGAATAACGTCAGGGTGCTGACGATGCCCTTAGCAGTCGCCGCGAAACTCGCCGCCGCGGGCGTGTCTGCGGTAGTGGCGACCAGGCGGACGATATAGGCCTGCTGCCCGCCGTTCGCGAAGAACTGGTTGACCGCGTACCCCAGATAGTTGCCCGAACTGAGCCCGCCGAACTGGCGCGCGAAATCCGACCAGCTCTCGACCATCACAGCTTCGGTTACGGATCCCTGCGGCGCCCAGCCCGCAAAGGCGGCAATCGAGGTTGCGACTCCGGTGATGGTGTGGACTCCGCTCGGCAGTTCCTCGATGTAAACGCCCGGATAGTTCAAAGTCGGCGGCATCTGATCTCCTCCCGCATTTGCTGTAGTTCTCGGCGGCTCGACAGCGCGTGCGAACCGCGGTCTATGGCACCTTGCGCCCTACCACCACCTGCACACTGGCGTCTTTCGTGGATGTGTTGTTGAAGACGAGTTTCTGCGGGGGAGCGCTACTGTTCAGAAATCCAACGGCACCGCTGCCCAGCAGGACGTGCGGCCCGTCCAGTACGTTCTTGACGGTCAGCGCATCCACCGTGTAGTTGATTCCCGGGTCATACACACTGGAGCTGACCACGAGGAAAACCACATCCCCCGCGCCCGTCGACGGCTGGATGGGAACATCGACGCCACTGGCGCCGGGAGCAATGTCGACAGCGGCAACATCGTAGGCCGCAACCGGAATGCCCGGCTGGTTCAGCAGCACGGATGGCCCGCCTGGGATAGCGGCTTGAAACTGCCAGTTGACGTTGGGCATTGACTTCAACCTCCAGCTTGCGTTCGTAGTCTCAACATCGCTCCGCGAGCGGGCTCAATTCGCCTTGAGTACATGCAGGGCACCGACCGGCAGCAGCACCGACTGCTGCGCGGTGATGCGCACCACGGCGTAGGCACGCAGATTGTTGCCCGAGTCGGAGAACTCAACCACCACGCCATTGGTTTCGGCCTCAGGTGTGAGGTTGGCCAGCACCTCGGAGGGCTCGGGCAGGAAGGCGTCGGAAATGCGAAAGCTCACCCGGTCGCCGATCTGCGCAGAAGACCCTATGTGCATGTGCGATGATCCACTGGACCGTCAGTGGCAATTCCCACGCCATCGCGAGAGATGGAGAAATGGTCTGGCAGATGGAGTAAACGCGAGGGTCCTCAGCGTGTTTGCGGGAGAAGCAAAGGTATCGATTGCGTCTAGCTATCTGCTGCTCTGCCGTTCTTGGCAGAGGTCACTGCAAGGAATGGCAGTGGAACGCCGTGCTTTATGCCCCCGCGTGGACGCAGCTCAAGATTTTATGATGTTTGGGCACAATCCGTCGCAGGTGGCCAGTTCGGCTGCCTTCGACCAGCCCGTTTTGCGGCTATGAGCTCCTGCCGTTACGATCACTTTTACCCCACTCCTTCTTGCTCGAATCGTCCAGGATCTCCACTGTCGTATTGAGCTCGAGCTGAATCCGTGACAACATCCGCAGATCCTAATGCCCTGAACTCAACAGCGAGGGTCCCTGACACAAATTCAAGACCGGGCGTTTTCGATAGACTACCCGCTCATCCACATTTAATTGCGATAGTCCCCACTTTGGAAGAAGTCAAAAACGACCTTGTAGTTGGTCTCCACGAACTTAGGATCAACCAGCCACAGGGAATACGCCTCCGCAAAGAATTCCTCGGGTTGCGCTGGCCAGGTTTCGGCAGCGTATTGGGTGAACGGCCGAATATGGTTCCCGTTAACAAGGTCAACGAACTTCTGCAACCGCGCGGAACGTCCACGCCCGCGGGCCAGGGTCCGCTCAGCCTCAAACCAGGCGTCTTGCGCGGCCGCGGCGCGGCGAAACGGTTCAACCGCGCTTTTGGCCCCGGCTGCCTTTATTAGAACGTCGCCAGCTCTCCGGCGGAGCTCAATCTTCCCGCGAACAACCGATTCAAGCGCTGCGGTATCATGCCCCCCGGCTTTGGCATCGATGCCAAACCGTGTAATTGCCGCAGCAGCATCGTCGATGGCGTGAACGTACCCCTGAATCTCGTTTGGCTGCGGGCCCTGTAGCGCACCCTTCGCAGATGCGAGGGCCGTGGCTGCGGAGTTGCCCCTGGCGCTGGCTTCCAATTCCAACGCAGCGACGACGGAATCACTGACTCTCGCACTGCGGAGGTCGGTGGCTGCCTGCGTCTGATGAGTGAGCGCCGTTTTCTCGGCTGCCTCGTTCTGCTTGTGAATCTTCTCGGCGGCTCTGTAGAATGCGGCGGTCTTGTGTTTCTCCTTGTCGAACGCCTCCCGCTCCCCCGCAACGCGCGTCCGCGCCGCCTCCACTCCGGCTGTGGCCTGGTAAACGTCTTGCCGGGCCGCACGGAGATTTTCGGTTTCAACAGCGTGACCGACCTCATGCAAGATCGCTTGAAAACTGGACGGAACAGCCGGTGAGCCCGCCCCCCCGAAAAACTGAGCACTGTCCCCTTTGAAGACCTTGTCAGAGAGTTTCAACCACGGATTGTTGCCAGAGGTATTGTCGTTCGGAAAGAACTCAGCGCCCTCGGTCCCTGGGAGCGACGCGACCCGAATTAAATCCACTCCTTTGAGAGCGAGAATGTCCTTGGGGGCACGGCTCTTCAGCAAATCCAGAGCCGCCAGTACATCGCTGATCTCGGCAGCGTCCTTCCTAGGATCTGCCCCGGACCAGCCCTGGACCGTCGCGAATCCGAAATCGTGCTTCAGCTTGTCCGAACCGTCGCTAGCGGTCGTTGGAGTGGTGGCAGGTACAGGCCCTCGCCCGACCAGTTCCGCCCTGACTGCCCCTAGGCGGTCGATACGAACTATAACTTGACCCTGCGGGGCGGGGTCGCCTGGTCTTGTTGTCCCGGGCCAACCGATCGCGGTGATGAGATGGGCCTCTGTTCCCCATCGGGTCTTTCTGCCCAGGCCATAAATCAAATTGAGAAGGAACACTTCGGCGGGTTCACCCGCAGTCACACCCGTGACCGCGTAGCTGGTAATTTCGCCGGCTTTGATTCGTTGCTTCAATGCATCTCTCGCCTGCACAGCGGTCAGAGTTCGGGGAACGTCTATTGGTAGGTAAATGCCACGGTCATAGTCGAGCGGCGCGAGAGGTACCGAAGCCGTTGTTGGCTGCCCGGCGGGTGTTTTGTCCTTCGGGGGATCCCGCTGCAGAAGAGGACATGCTGGCGCCAACCCGAAATCGAGGAGGGCGTTTGTTTCTGTGCCCCGCATAAACGAATCCGCGACGGCTCCGGCCTGGTGTTCTTGGAAATCCCCGAAGGCTGCAACGCTCCCGACAAAGGAAAGAGTCGAACGCCGCTGCTGTACCACATGAGTTAATTCATGAGCGAGTAGTCGCCGACCCTCGTGGGTTTCGGGCAGAAACTGGCCAGCGCCAAAGACTATGTCCGATGCAACCGTGTAGGCGTTGGCGTTCACGCCCCGCGCGGACTGCGCGGAGCCCGCATCCGCGTACACGCGCACACGGGAAAAGTCTCTGCCGAATCTGGGCTCGAAGAATGCGCGTGTTTGCGCATCCAGCGGGTGGCCGGGCGAGCGCAGAACTTCATGCACGATGGGCGGAGCGGTCATCCCAGTGGCCGATGGCGATGAAGCGGCCTGCGAAATCTGCGGGGCAGCCGGCCTGCGCTGCACTTTTCCTTGTTCTTCGTCGCTTTGCCCGCCTTTGCACTTGTCGCAGCTTCCTCCGCAGGAGCACTTGCCCTGTACCGTAGAAGCTGGTGCGGTGGGACTTCCGGCCGGGAGCGCCGGAAGGGAGCCCGGCATCGTCGAATTTATGGAGGTCTTGGGTTCCGGCATGCGCATCACCTGCTCGGCCACCCGATCCGCCTCCCGCTCCAGCGGATCGTCCACCGCACCAACCTCCAGCTTGGCCTGTAACGGCCAGGGCAATGTTGTCATGCCCTGCATGGCAGATTTCCTGGCCTTGTTGTCACTCGGGGGTCCGCCGTCGCCCGGCGCGGAGATCGCGATGTTTCCAATACTCCAGCCGAATTTTGGCGGAGTGAATTCGTCTATAGAGTGTTCTTGTTGAGGAGAGGATTGCTCAAGAGCGTTAGGCGATTTGGGCGAGGTCTTGGCGGCGACGTGAGGGGACGACTCCTTGCACAGGGAAGCGTGTGCCAACACCTGTGGATACCTCGCCGAAGCGCAGTAGCAGCCCGAGAGATTGTTGGCAATTGACGTTCCAATTCATTCGCAAGCGGAGGTGAACTTACAATGCCTTGCGAGGTCGCCAACTCACGGGTCACTGCCAATATTTGCAGTCGCCCGGTTTTCCTGCGCAGTTTCCTCGATGAGTCTCAGGTCATCCCGCACGGCGGGTTGCGCCTTCGACGGCCCGCGAGGTGAGCTTGTGGTACAGCGTCCGTTCGCTGGTGTGCAGCATCTCGGCAATTTCGCGCCGGGTCTTGCGCTGAACCTGTAGGGCCTTGCCGAGCACTTCGCTTTCGACACAGCGCAACAGCTCCTTCAACGCCAGGCCGCGCTTCTGCATGGCAAGCCACAATAGGTCTGCGGCCTGAGCGATTTCGTCTTCACGCCCCTGCTCCGGCCCGGCGGAAGACGATTGCTGGTCCAGCCAGTCGGCGCGTGAGAGTGAGTCGCCGTCACTCTTGTGGAACAGCATGCGCTGCACGGCGTTTTCGAGTTCGCGCACGTTGCCGTTGAAGGGGCAGCTTTGCAGGCACTGCAGCAATTCCGGCTCGAGCGAGGCGATGCCCTCATGCAGGTGCGCGTGGCGGCGTGCGAACTCGATCACCAGGGGTGCGAGATCTTCACTCCGCTCGCGCAAGGGCGGCAGGCGCAACTGGATGACGTTGAGCCGGTGATACAGGTCGCAGCGGAAAATACCCGCCGCCACCATCGGTTCCAGCGGTTGGTTGGCGGCGGCGATGACGCGAACGTCCACCGCCGTCTCGCGGTCCGAGCCCAAGGCGCGAATAATGCCGCGCTGCAGCGCATCGAGGAGCTTGGGCTGTAAGCACAGCGGCAGGTCGTTAATGTCGTCGAGGAAGATCGTGCCCCTGTCGGCGGCCTGGAAGAGCCCGGCACGCGCGGTATCGGCGCCGGAGAACGAACCCTTGCGATGGCCGAACAGCTCGCTCTCCGCCAGCGTCTCGGTCACGGTGCTGCAATGTACGGTGACAAAGGCGAAGCGGCAGCGCTTCTGGTCAAGGCTGTGAATGGCCCGCGCGAGTACCTGCTTCCCCGTGCCGGTTTCGCCCTGCAGCAGAACGGTGGTATCGCTGACCTGCGCCGCTTTGTAGGCGCAGTGCAGAATCGGATCCATGCTCCGGCAGATGGTGACAAAACCCAGCCGGCAGAATATCTCGCGAAGCCTTTCGGCTGTCGGTATCGCTTGCGCCACGGTCGTTCTTCCCCGGAGAAGCAGCTGGTCTTGGGCGTTGTGGTCAAGCAAGGCGTGTGCAAGACCGTGACCGGAGCTGCACCGGTTCGTATCTGGCGAGCTTGCTTCCTTAGGGTCGCGATTGCATGGACGAAGGGCCGGGACCAAATAAAGAACTGGGATCACCATGCTCGGTGATCATCAACTCTTGTGCGCAACACTTAAAACCATTTTTCGCCGGAGGGCAAGAGAAAAAGTTGCAGAGGTACGAACTGTCGACTTTACTCCTGGAGAAATCGCCATCGAGAGGCCCAATCGCAAGCCGCGTTGCACACGCATGTGGCTGAATCAGCTAAAACTGGTCTTTTTCTTTAAACCGCCGTGCAAGGCGGGTAGAATCAGCTGATCGCTCCGAAGGCCGCGTGTCGGGTTCGGAGGGCGCGGCGGCGAGGCCTGGAATTCCGTGTTCGAGGCTGGAATCAAAGATAAAAAGACTGAAAATCCACAAATATCGCTTCAAATCCCAGTGGATTGAGAATGTAAGCCCTGGAAACCAGCATATTGACGACCGGTTCGGGAGGAAAATTGCGTTTGAAGGCGTAGAAATGGGAAGCCCGACCACGTCAAATCTCACGAACGACATTGCCATTTCGGGCTTGACCACACCAGAAGCCGAGCAGCGACTAAGCCAGTTCGGTCCAAACGAACCGGCAGCGACGAAACACCGTTCCCTTTTTTCCGATCTCTGGCACGCATTCACTAATCCTCTGGTATTAATTCTGGTGATTGCGGCGGTAGTTTCCGCGTTTCTGGGGGAGAGAGCAGACGCTGCGATTATCGCCGTTATCGTTCTGCTGAGCACAGCCATTGACTTAGTTCAGACTTACCATTCGCAAAGTGCAGTTGAGAAACTACGCGCCCAAGTTGCGCCCACGGCAACCGTGCAGCGCGATGGCAACTGGAAAGAACTGCGGCGACGTGAGGTGGTGCCGGGAGACATCGTGCGTCTTTCGGCCGGAGATCTGGTTCCCGCCGATGCTCGCCTGCTGAAAGCTCGTGATCTCTATGTGCAACAGTCCGCGCTGACGGGCGAATCACTGCCGGCAGAAAAGGAAGCCACCGCCGGGCCCGCCTCGACCAAGGCTGACGCCCGCAACATGGTTTTTCTGGGCACGTCGGTGGTCAGCGGAACGGCCGAGGCCGAGGTTGTCGCAACCGGCTCCCGGACTGCGTTTGGCGACATAGCAGCCCGGCTGGGGGCGCATCCGCAAGAGACAGCGTTCGACCAAGGCTTGCGAAAATTCAGCCAACTGCTGGCGCGCACGGTGTTCTTTCTTGTTCTGTTTCTGATTGTGGTCAGTGTTGCGCGGCACCGCGATCCTTTGCAGTCGCTGCTGTTTGCGGTTGCGTTAGCAGTGGGATTGACGCCCGAGTTCCTGCCGATGATCACCTCAGTGACGCTCTCGAAAGGCGCCGTGGCAATGGCACGGGAGAAGGTCATTGTTAAGCATCTTTCCGCCATCGAGAACCTCGGTAGCGTGGACGTGCTTTGCAGCGACAAAACTGGAACGCTCACCGCGGGCACGATGTCGCTTGATCGCTCTCTTGATCCCTTCGGCAATCCCTCTCAGCGCGCCTTAGAGCTGGCTTACATCAACAGTAAGTTCGAAACAGGCATCCGCAGCCCTCTCGATGACGTAATCCTCAGGCAGTCTGGGATAAAAATCGACGGTTACTCCAAATGCGACGAAATTCCGTTTGATTTCGAACGAAGGAGGCTTTCGGTCGTGGTGCAGCATGGGGCGCAGCGGATGCTCATCACCAAAGGCGCCCCGGAAGGCATTTTTCCGCTTCTCTCCGGCTATGAGCTCGAGGGAAAGACCATACCCATCAGCGTCGAGGCTACGAAGCGGATGCAGCAGGTCAGTGACCAACTAAATAGCGATGGTTTTCGTTCGTTGGCGATTGCGTACGCGGAAGTTCCCGTACAACCGACGTACTCCGTCAAGGACGAGCGGAATCTTATTCTCGCCGGCTTCCTGAGTTTTGCGGACCAGCCGCTGCCAGACGCCGGACAGGCCGTGGCGTCTTTGAAAGAGGATGGCGTTGAGCTGAAGGTTATTTCAGGAGACAACGACCGTGTCACTGGCCATGTCTGCGCTGAGGTAGGAGTTAAACCGGGCCGGGTGATCACAGGCGAAGACCTGGACCGCATGACGGACCCGGCATTAGCGGTTATTGCCCAGCAGACAGACGTCTTCGCGCGTATTTCTCCCGCTCAGAAAAACCGCATTCTTCTGGCCCTGAAGCACACCGGACACGCCGTGGGATTTATGGGCGACGGCATCAATGATGCGCCGTCGCTGTACGCGGCTGACGTTGGCATTTCCGTCTCAAGCGCGGTGGATGTGGCCCGTGAGGCCGCCGATGTTGTTTTGGTCCAGCCCGGGCTGGAAGTGCTGCACGACGGCATCATCGAGGGACGGAAGGCGTTCGGCAACGTTATGAAGTACCTGCTGATGGGCACAAGTTCGAACTTTGGCAACGTACTTAGCATGGCCGGCGCCTCGCTTTTCCTGCCGTTCCTGCCCATGCTGCCCACGCAGATCCTGCTCAACAACCTCCTCTATGACCTGGCCCAGCTCACCATTCCGACTGATAATGTAGACGAGACCTATCTGCGCAAGCCGCAGCACTGGGACATTGGGCTGATCCGCAACTTCATGCTCTATATCGGCCCAATCAGTTCCATCTTCGATTTTCTGACTTTCTATGTGCTGCTGCATGTCTTTCACACGACGGAAGCGCAGTTCCACACCGGTTGGTTTGTGGAGTCGCTGGCAACGCAGACGCTGGTGCTGTTTGTGATCCGCACGGCCAAGAATCCGTTCCTCAGCCGCCCCAGCGGTCCGTTGATTGCGACTTGTGTTGCAGCCGTCACGGTGGGGATTTTGCTGCCCTTTAGTCCGCTGGCCAGGGTGCTCGGCTTTACGCGGCTGCCGGCAAGTTACTTCGTTTTTCTCCTCCTCGCGACGGGAACGTATGTCTTGCTCGTAGAGTTCGCCAAACAACGCCTGCTGCGCAATACGACCAAAGCAAGACCTGCGGAGCCAGGAGAAACGTTAGCGGTCGCAACTTAGATTTCCTCGAAGAGACTCGATGCAACAGCCAATCAGAGCTTGCAGGTATCGGCATTGCATCAGAAGTTGCGGACCGGCACTCGAAGAATTAAAGCAGTGGCGGCTTCTCAGCGAGAACGCACCGAACTAAACTATGGAGCGTTCTCCAGCGCGTTCCTAATCGTAGTAAGCGCATTTTGCAGGTTTGATACGGACCGTCCCACTGCAGCCTTTCGCACAATCGATCCCTTGACGCCGGTCAGACCGGCCTGCTCGGAGCCCATGGCCATGATGAGGTAGAAGCCGGGCTGCTTGTCACTTCCTCGAATGCAGAACGAAAGATCTAGTGCAGTTTCGAAGTAGTGGCTCGAGTAAAGCTGTTTTTCGGCAATAGCGTAAGCGACCGGGTCAGTTGGCTTCCCGCGCATGGTTAGGAGCTGCACGACACGCAGGGTTGGCTTCAATCCAAATTTCACCCTTGCCCAATAGAAGGTGTCGTCAACGTTCGCGGGTTTATCGTGCGGATATGAGAGAAGGTAATCGTAAAAATCCGGCAGATTCGCTGGGAGCGCTTTGCCGTAGCTGAGCATGTAGGCGAACTGCTTGGGCACTTCGGTCGGGTTGCGCTTGTCGTTGTAGACGCCGAGGGCTTCATTGCCGTCACGCTGATAAGCGAGCAGGCGCTCCAAGGCGGTCTTCTGCAAGTGCTGATTCAATTTTTCGGTAGCGTCGGGAGCAGACCAATCGATCGTGCGCTGAAGGTCCTCGATGGAGCTTGCGGGCATCTGAATCAGGCAATCGCCGGGTTTACAGTTTTTCAGGGCTTTGATGTCATCGTCGTCAAACGCGAAATCCTTCAGATCTGAAAGTTGCGGGGGAGTGCTGAATACCCCTAGCGCAAGGTAATTGGGCAGCTTGCGAAGGCGGTCGAAGTCGTGGGCGAACCTGACATATTTCTCCGGAGTGGCATTGATGTAAGTCGCGCCGAACAAAAAAACTTCGGCCGGCTCCCGCGATGGTAGGGCCTTGGTTACGGGCTTTCCGCTTTGGATGTCAGCGATTTGGTCAGGGCTCAACCCGACATCCTGCTCAAAAAATTCTTGCAGCTTTGGAGGCAATTGAGAATAGCCCGGCACAGCGCAAGCGATCACGAAAAGGACCATTGCGGCCAGGGAAAGAACGCCGTAGGGCGAATGGGTAGTCTTCGTAACCAAATGCTTGGCGGGCCCCACTCTGCGTGTCATTGCCACTCCTTTCGCCATTGCGCAGGAACAAATTCATTTTCCGGCGTGTTGTTGATTGTCGCCGGACGTTGGCAACCGATTGGTTGGGGCGAACGGTAGAGTCCGATGGAACCGACTGGCCTGACGCGATCAGATTCGCAAGCGAAAAACGGATGGTGCAACACCGCATCGCATTGGGACGTTCGGGAGCACTTCATGCCTCAACTTCCGCTAGAGGCTTATCGGATGTGGCACGCGACGGGCCTTTGGGAGCCAGGTATGCAGTGGCTAAGATTCGCAGCACGGCAACGGTCGGCACGGAAAGATACAATCCGGCAATACCGCCGACTTGCCCTCCCACCATCAGAGCAGCCAAGACGGTGAGCGGTTGCAATCCCAGGTTGTTGCCCATAATGCGTGGCGAATTTACGTAATCCTGCACCACCCTCCACAGCAACAACAATCCGGCCATCCAGATCCAGTGCGCGTGAGTCAGGAAGCCGGTGGTGAGAATCGTAGCGGCAGAGGCGATCCATCCGACTGCCGGAAGGAATTCCAGGGCCCCACCCAGAAAACCAAGCGCGACCGCATATGGAAATCCCAGAACCCACATGGAAACGCTGTAGAAGAGAAAAGACAAAGCGGCCAGGACGAATTGGGCGCGAATGTAGCGAGCGAGCATCGCGTCAATCTCTTTCACGATTCGTTCTGCTCTAGCTTCACCGCCCCGGCCGGCGAGATCGACGATCGCCTGAAGCATGTTGCGCCCGTCGCGCAAGACGAATATGGCCAGGATTGGAACCACGAAGAGCCAAACCGCGCGCGCGGCCAGATATCCTGCGGACGCCGCAGCTCGCTCAGAAACACGAACGATGAGGTCATGGTTGCCCACCAACCATTCGCGTATTCGTTCCTGCTGGTCCCCGCTCAGGCCGTGTTTCGCTCCCAGATCGGCCGCGGACTTTTCATCGGAGAAGTTCTGCAAGATCTTTGGAATCGCGGCGTGAAGGTTCTTTATCTGCCTCACAAAATGCGGGCCGAATTCGTATGCGAGGAGGCCGAGCACAAGTAAGCCGATTAGGTAAATCTGCGTAATTGCCCAAGTCCGGCTGCCTTTGCCGATCCACGAGTGTTGCTGCACCAGCAGCACCGCGGGTTCGAGCAAGTATGCAAATAGGACGGATAGCAGCAGGATGAAGAAGGCGCCACGTCCAAGGTAGAGGATCGCTGCAGCAGCCAGAAAGACCGCCAGAGTCGTCATCACGTTGCCGGCTCGATCGTCAAGCGACAGCATCCCGTCCTCCTTCGGCGATTTCCGGTACTTGGCGGGCCGGGTCCCAAAACCCAGGCCTAAGACCCGGCCCCGTTCAGTGCTTTATGCAGCCTTGCGTTGCTGAATCTGCGGCAAGCTGTGAATTGCCCCGGCGAAACCTACCAGCGAGGCGCCGTCAAAGATGAGGTCAATGCCGATCACGACACCGATGAAGAAGGTGCTAGCTGCCGGCCAAGTGACCAAAAGGTAGATGCCGAGCGCGACCGATACCAGCCCAGAGAATGCGGTCCATCCCCAGCGCGGATAGTGAATCACACTCGCTCCGATTCCGCGGAACAGGCCTCCGACGATGAAGAGCGCGGCTAAAAGCATGGTGACTCCCTGCGCGCCGGCATCCGGGTGGCGAATCAAGAGGTATCCGGTGACTCCGCGGATGATCGCGTTCAGCAGGTAGAGAAAGAATCCGTGCCAGTTAAACGCGTAGAAAGAACTGATCAGCCAGGCCACTCCGCTGATCACCAGCACCCAGCCGAGCGCCAGGATCGAGAAAGTGGTGGCAGTTTGCGCCTTACCGACGCAAAGTATGCCAAGCGCCATCAGCAAAATGCCGAAGGCAAGGAACCAGCCCCACGACTTCCTGACTTGGTCGAGGCCGGCAGCGAAAGCATCACTAAGATAGGTCATTGTTTTCTCCTTTTGCGGTGCTGGACGGTTTTTCACCGGCTGAGCAGCGCGTGAATTTACCTCTCAATGCATGAAAGTCTCGGGCGCGTTCTTACTGACAGGAAATTGACTTGATGACTTGGGGTCGGGATTGAACTTAGCGAAGACCGTCGGATTCTCGCGGAAGTGCTTCTCGAGAGCGTCGACGCGGTTTTGGTTATTGGGATGGTCGGATAACAGCTGCGGCACCTGTCCCATGTTGGCGTTGTCGAAGTCCTGGAACAACCACACCAGTCCCCAGGGGTTGTAACCGGCGGCGGCACAGACGTCGGAGCCGGTCAGGTCAGCTCGCGATTCCACATCGCGCGAGTAGCCGAGGGAATGCAGTTTGCCGATGAGAAGAATGGCCAGAAGGTGTGCACGGGTCGGACCCAGGAGGATAGCAGCCCCCACCTCGCGTTCCTGGATTTTCTGCTCTTTCTCCATCAACGTCACCGTGTCGTGATGGATCGTGTGGGAAACCTCGTGACACAACGTCGCGGCGAGTTCGTCGGTATTTTTGACGAAATAGAGGAGGGAATCGACAACGTAGACGTTCCCGCCCGGAGTTGCGAAGGCGTTCGGTTGAGTTTCATGAACAAGATAGAATTTGAAGGGGTGGTTATATCGCGGCTGCGCCACGCGGGTGATGGCGTCGGCAAATGGCTTCAACTGATCGTAAAGGGGGGACGATTCAACGATTTCTCCCTTGGCCTTGAGTTGGTTGAAGACTTCCTGGCCCATTTGCACTTCTTCATCCTGATTTTTGTCCTGGGCGCGTGCAGTCCAAACCGAACCGAAGCACAGAGCCGCCACTCCCGCCCATAGGAAAACTTTTCTAAGTAATTCGATTGCATTCATGCATCACCTCTCCGGATTGGATTGCCTGGTCTTAACACTAACTGTGTGATGGGAAGTGCCGCGAGGTCCAACTCACTAGCCACGATCGCACCTGGATTCAGAGGAAAGCCCAGAACCAGCAGACTCAATGTCGCCGTCAGATCGCTCATGAAGGCCAATGCCCCTTCTCGCGTCTCAACCGCTTGCGCAATGTTGGCCAACCGCATTCAATGGAAACCTCTCGCCAAGCCTGGTTCAAATGCAAGGCGAGAGCCATTGGTAAGCTATTCAAAACGCTGCCATTTGCATGTCATGGAAGTTTTTTCTCCCCACAAATTCGCGAAATTCGCGAACGCCCGGAGGCGCTTCCAAGCGAATTTGCCCGAGCATTTGAGAGCGCCCCGTCAGGGTCTAACAGTGAAATAAAGGATCGATCGGCCGCAGCGGTCAGAAAGTCCTAGCGGCTAAGGCACCCATTTTGCGGGTTCGTTCGGAACGTCTTTTATTTCGGACATTGCGTGGTCTTCGCGATCAATCATCCGGGCCTCTTGCTGGGGGGTTCTCGTCAGTTCGAAGATCACGACAATCGCGATCGCAACCAGTCCACCGACTGCCGCAATGATGGGCACAAACCTATGCATAGTCAACTCCCAATCCGCGCAGCCTGCTCATTAGTCCGCATAAGGAGCGAAAACCAAAGCAATTTATTCCTGCTCACCCGGCGTCGTGTAGAGAGGATCGTCCCCGGTCGTGGAACACGGCGCGTGCTTACAGTCGCACTGGATTTCGACTTCCTCAGCATCATCGGCGTCGGAACAATAGTCGCTGCAATATGTCTCCAAGGTGGAAACCTGACATAGGCATGGCTCGTACCCGCATTTGTGTTGTCCGCCCACATCGATGATTTCCGCCATGATGTACCTCCTGTCCGATGGCCGCTTATATGGTGTGCCAGGTTCTCGCCCGTCGTCGGACGCTGACCTGGGCAACTAGCTTGATCTCTGGCCGCCAGGGACGTTACTTGGCACCCATATAACTTCCCTCGCAATTCCAGGTGGAAGAGCCATCGGGACTGCCTGTGCCTTTGCAGCCGCCTTCACCCTTCGCTTCCTTGTACATGCCAGTGCCGCCTGCCAGTCTCCATTTGTTCATGCCGCTGACCATCTTGCCATCTTTCCAGGCCTGGCTGCCGTGATAGTCATAGAAAATCTTGTCGCCGTTGGCAAGGGTTTCTACAAATACACCATGGTTCAGGTCGGTGCCGCTGGCCATGTTCATGTCGCCAAATTCAGTGAACGTGCCTTCTTGTTCTTTGACGTCTCCAATGGTGCCCTTTTCGGCGGTGCACTTGCCTTGAGCAATGGTATAGCTGCGACCCTCGTGATCTGGGACGCTGATACTGTGCTGCTCGGAAGGTTTTGCATCGCATTTCCATTCCGTTGAAATCTTCCCTTGCGCCGCCGCGAGGGTGACGCACAAAACCAACGAGCAGACTAGAAGCACGAAGTTGCGCATTGTCATTTCCTCCTCTTAATTGCTTTGGTCTCGAACAAGGGGCCCAGTCGAACACGCCTTGAGCGACCTTGCAGAAAAGGATGTTCGGCAGAGAGCCGGCTCATACTACGCCGAGAGCAGTTCAGGGTCAATGTAAGACCGCTGCAAAAGGGGGCGAGAGATCCGGGAGCAGATCGCGTTGCTGCCTAATTCGAGCCGTCAGCTAAAATCAAATGTGCGGAACGAAGAATAGAAACAGATGATTCATCCCTGGCACGATGTGACTCCCGGCGATAAACTTCCGCAGGAATTCGACTGCGTAATCGAAATCCCATTTGGCTCGAGCGTAAAGTATGAGCTCGACAAGCCAAGCGGACTAATCCGGCTCGACCGCGTGCTCTACTCCGCCGTATATTACCCTGCGAACTACGGCTTTATTCCGCAAACGCTGGCCGAAGACGATGATCCCCTGGATGTGCTGGTTCTCTGCCAGGAGGCTGTGGTGCCACTGACGATCATTCGCGCGCGCGCGATCGGACTGATGACCATGATCGACGCCGATAAACCGGACCACAAGATCATCTCGGTTGCGACTCAAGACCCGGAATTTAACTTGTACTACCAGGCTTCCGAAATGCCACCGCATCGCCTGTTGATGCTGCGGCGATTTTTCCAGGACTACAAGCAGCTCGAAGGCAAGGTGGTCAAGGTCGATGAGATACGGCCCGCCGAGGAGTCGTATCCCATCATCCTCGACGCGCTGCATCGCTACAGCGAACAACGACGGAAAGGATTTTAGGCCCCCTCGTAATTTTTTCGAACGCCGGGAACGACTGCAATTTAATTTTTGCGATTTTAGCTCATCCTGGCGGCGTCTAGCTTTGCGCAAACCGCGATGGCGGGCCGCCCACCGATGTGTCCGTTCAGTTTCGCGTCATGTAGTAATAGATAGTGGGCGTCACGAAAAGCGAAAGAATCATGGCGATCAATAATCCACCGATGACAGCGACAGCCAGTGGTTGCAGCATCTCCGAGCCGGCGCCAATAGCCAGCGCGAGCGGCAGCATGCCCACGACGGCCGCGATGGCGGTCATCACGATGGGGCGCAATCTCCTGCGCCCAGCCTGGAAGATCGATTCTTCGCCAGAGAAGCCAGCAGCTTGAAATTTCTAGTCGGCATCGAGCAGCAGGATGCCATTTTTGGCGACGATCCCGATCACCATAATCAAACCCATGAACGACGACAGGTTAAAGGTGATTCCCGTGAGCAGCAACGCCACGAAAACCCCAGCGGTGGAAAGGATTGCGGAAACCAGAATAGAAATAGGCGCCGAAAAATTACGGAATTCGAACAGCAAAACGAGAAACACGAAGACAATCGCCATGCCGAGAACCAGCGTGAGATCGCGAAACGATTTCTGCTGCGTCTCGTACAGGCCGCCATATTTGATCCGGATCGAGGGCGGAAGCTGCATCTGGGTAAGCACCTTCTGGACGTCGGCAATGCCGTGGCCCATATCAAGGCCTTCAAGTCGGGCGCTCACCGCTACATACCGTTGTTGATTCTCCCGCAGGATCTCGGTTTGTCCGGGCAATTCGGTCATTCTCGCGAGCGATCCCAGGTTGGCGATCTGGCCTCCCGGTCCTACGAGCATCGTGTTATTGATCGTGGCGAGCGACGAACGGAGTTCGGCAGGATAGCGGACCCGCACCGGGTAGGGACGGTCGTTCACCACCACGGGCTGGGCGGCCTTTACACCGTCGAGCATGGCTTCGGCTTCTTCGGCCACGTTCTGGGGTGAAAATCCCACATGGGATGCGGCAGCGATGTTTACCTGAAACGAAACTGCCGGCCCGCTGGTCGTGGATTCGATCCCATTATCAACATCCACCACGGGTTTACGTCCGTCCACTTCAATTTTGCCGATCGCGTCGGCAACGCGCGGTGCCCATTGATCGAGCAGCCTGGCATCGGGAGAAAACATCATAATGTCGATAGGTTGTGGCGCGTTGGTTAAGTCTCCGATCATGTCCTGCAATTTTTGAGTGAATTCGACTTCGACCGCCGGTTCGGCCTGATTCACTTTGCCGCGCACCTCGGTCATGATCGACCAGATGTCGCGATGCCGGTCGGGCGTTAACTCCACGGAGATGTCTCCGATATTCGCTTCCGTCACGGCCGCCAGGCCGAGTTGGAGGCCGGTGCGGCGCGAAGTGCTTACTACCTCCGGAACCGAGCGCACGATCTGCAGCATATGCTCGACCATGCGATCAGTTTCCTGAAGGGAGCTGCCAGGCGGAGTTACATAATCGAGAATGAACGTACCCTCGTCCATTCTGGGCAGAAGATCAGACCCGATTTGGCGATAGCAGATGTATGAGATCGCCACAAGAAGAACCGCCAGGATTGGGACCCACACCGGATGCTCCAGACTTCGTCGAAACCAGGCTTCGTAGAACCGAATGACCCGGCCGAAATGTCCTTTCATCAGATGATCTTCTTCCGCCCGCAATAATTGGCGTATCTCCTGGGTCCGGTCCTGCTCAGGCGCATTTGAGGGCTCATTCTGGTCCGGTGCGTCCGATGGCCCGGATGCAATGGATTCGCCATCCTGTGCTTTATTGCGCAACAAATACAGGCAGAGGGTTGGCGTCCAGGTTAAGGCGAGCGCAAGCGAAGTGAGCAGCGCTGATCCAATTGTGACCGCCATGGCGCGGAAAAAAACGCCGGTCACGCCGGTGATCGCAATAAGCGGCACAAAGACGACAATCGGCGTCAAGGTCGAGCCGACCAGGGCGGGGGAAAGTTCGCGCAACGTCATGGCGACGGCCTGGAAGCGATCTTCCCCTGCTTCGCGATGCAGCACCACATTCTCGAGAACCACGATGGCGTCGTCGATGATCAGGCCGACGGCGGCCGCCATTCCACCCAGCGTCATCAGATTAAAGCTTTCACCCAGAAGCTTCAGGACGATAAAAGTCACCAGCAAGCTGATGGGGATGACCATGCCGGCAATGAACGAGGTCCCCCAGTCGCGCAAAAAAAGAACGAGCACGGCCGAGGCCAGCAACAATCCGATCAGGATCGCGTCACGCACGCTCTTGATCGATTGCCCGACGATCCACGATTGATCGTAGAACGTGCTCACCTGTACGCCGGCAGGCAAAGTTTTCTTGATCTGGTCCATCTCCGCATGGATAGAGCCCGCGACCTGTATGGTGTTGCTGCCGCGCTGCCGGTTGATATTGATCAACACTGCGGGCTTGCCGTTGGCGCTGACAATGGTGAATTTGGGTTCAAAAGAAGGTCTCACCTGGGCCACATCTCCGACGTAAACGGGGCCTCCACCGGAGCTGGTTTTGACGAAAACGTTTGCGATTTGTTGTGCGTCGTGAGCCTGGCCGCTGACTAATCCAAGGTAGAGTTGATGATTCTGCGAAAAAAGCCCTGGAGAAGTAATAATGTTCGACCGATCGACCGCCGCCAGAATATCGGGCACGCCGACGCCGGTGACGCGCAGTTTCGCAGGGTTGGGGATGATGTGGAACTCCGGGACCTGGCCACCCTGGATGAGAATGGTCGACACGCCCGCCAGACTCGTAAGACGTGGCTTGATCTCATAGGTAGCTATTTCCCAAAGCTGCTGTTGCGAAGCCGTATCTGAGGTCAGGGCATATCCAAGGATGGGAAAGCTGGAGAATTCCAGACGCTGGCTTGAGACTTTTGCGGTCGGCGGCAAGGTCGCACTTATGCTTGCTAGCGCGGCGTTCACAAGCTGGAGGGTGCGAAACATATCCACTCTCCAACTGAAGTAGAGATCGATCTCCGCTGAGCCACGGCTTGTAATCGACTTCACGTCCTCAATGCCCTCGACGCCGCTGACCGCCTCTTCGATGGGACGAGCGATCGTTACCAGCATCTGATCGATGGGCATCACGCCGTTATCGACGGCGATGATGACCCGCGGGAAATCCGTGGTGGGAAAAACGGCGATTGGAATACTGAACGCCAGGTACGCTCCGATCGCTCCCAGCGTGCCGATCAGGAAAATGATCGATTTGTGCTCACGCACGAACCAATATCTCTCGCCGGTCACTTTACGCCTTTGCGGAGCAGAGGAAATTATTTGGCTGGAGTTGGCCATAGGCCGGTTCGCGCTCAGTCTGCCTTTTCCGAAGGCCCGGGTGGTTCTGCAACTGTAACCTTTGTCCCGTCAGGCAATCCGTAAGCGCCCTGGTTCACAACCCGCTGTCCGGGCTGAAGCCCATTCCGGATCTGGACTTCGCCATCTTCGCGAATCCCCGTCTGCACCACGGTCTGACGCGCGGTGTGATCCTGCCCGATTACCATCACCGAGGTCGTTCCGTCCGACGCTGTCAGTACCGCCCCTGCCGGCACGACCAGAGCGCCGCTCAGTGTTTTCGCAATGATAGTAAGGCCAACACTCGAGCCAGGTTTCAGCCTCCCGCCCGGATTCGGCACTTCCACCCAAACCTGAAGGGCGGTGGTGTTGGGATCAAGCGCCGGGCTCACGACCGTTACTTTGCCGGTAAGTTCCCCGCTACCATCCTGCGGCGACACCGACGCAGGGTCGCCAACGCGCACCTGCGCCGCCTGTTCGGGGGTCATGTAAGCGCGAGCCACAACTTTTGACAGGTCCATTACCGTGAGAATGGCGGCACCGCCAGGCGGCATTTCTCCTGCGTAGAAGGGACGGTCGGTAATGACCCCATTGATCGGACTTACAATTTTGCTGTAATCCACCTGGGCTTCTGCTGAAGCCAGTCTGCCTTTTGCCGCAGTAAATTGTCCTTCGGCAACTTTCAGGTTGTAGCGCTTCTCGGTGAGGTCATATTGATTGCTGGCCTGAGTCAGAGCGATCTTGGCATCCTGCACGTCTCTGTCAGCAATCGCGCCCTGCTTGTACAGCGCAACGCGGGCGTCGTAAAGCGAGCGCGCTGCCTGGAATTGTTCCTGGGCAGCTTTCAGATCGCGTCCAGCCGATTGCAGCGCACCGTCATAAGCCGCCTGCGCCTGGTCATACGTGCCCTGGCTTTCGGTCAGCGCTCCCACCAAGTCCTTGTTTTCAAGGGTGGCAAGGAGTTCTCCTGCATGCACACGGCTGCCCCGGTTGACGTAAAACTCTTTGATCGGCGCCGAGATTTTGGGCACGATCGCTGCCTGATCGCGCGGATAAAGAACAGCCTGGGTGGTGATTCTCGCCTGGATGGTTTTTCTCTCTACCGTCGCAGCCTGAACCTGCACCTCAGCAGGCGCTTCTTTTCCTTTGGACGAGCATCCCGGCATAAGCAGGATCGAAGAGCAAATGCCAGCGATAACGAATGCGCCCGCAAGGACCGTACGCACGCGCAGGGTGCCAAACCGGCGATTTAGTCGTGCGCAATCACTTCGTTGTTCGAAATCGAGCAAGGCCATGGTTTTCCGTCAGAAGCTTCCCGTCACTGTCTGAAGAGACGCCAGCGCCATGCGGTAACGCACTTCGGCATCGTTATATGCATTGCGGGCCTGCGTCAAAGCATTTTCCGCCGTAACCACTTCGAGCGTGGTCGAGGCCCCGGCCTTGAAACGCAGGTTGATCAGGCGCAGGCTCTCCTCAGCCAGAGCTGCGGTCTGGCGCGACTGGTCTACAGCCGCGCGCGCGACTGCAGCTTCATTGTAAGTGCTATACAGGTTTTTCAGGAGTTGCCGCTGGGTTTCGGTTAGTTCCACACGGGCCTGGTCGCGCTTGAATTCTGCCTGGCGGAGCTTGCTTCGTAACATCCCCCAGTCCCACACCGGCACATTCACGCCCACCGTGACGAAATAACCGAGATTCGGCAGAAGGCCGGCTTCCCGTTTCTCTGCATTTTCGCTATGCAGGGCAAATGCGTTGGCCTCAATTCCATAGTCAGCGTCAACAAAAAATGACGGTAGAAATGCGCCCTTTGCAGCCGTAACGCCAGCTCTTGCTCCTTGCAGGGCAGCCATTGCCACGCGAAGATCAGGATTTTCGTTCTCCGCCATTCGTTCCGCCTCCGAGAATGGCGGCAAAGCCACGGCAGAATCCAGGTCGTCGACGATGCTGAAATTCTCAGTTAAGCTGGGAAACAAGAGCACAGCAAGATCGAGCCGCGAAGACTCCATGGCCAGCTTCGCGTCTTCGAATTGCTGCTCCTGCTGGCGATATTGAATCTCCGCCTGAACCACGTCGCTGTGGGCGCCCTGGCCCACGCGTTCCTCCTCCTGCGTGACGTAATAAAAGTGCTGGGCCGTGTCGAGAGCGGTTTGCGCGGTTGCGTATTTACGCTGTGCCACGGCCATCCCGTAATAGGCCCTGACGACCGCAACCATCAAGCCGCGGCTACCGATTTCTGCTCGTGCGCGAGCCATCGCCTCGGCGGCCTTGCCCTGCCGGTAAATCGAGCCCAGATAGTTGCCCGGTGCGAGATCTTCGTGAACCACACCCCAAGAGCGGTAAACGTGGACGCCATCGTTTGTGACGAACCGTCCGACGGCTGTTCTTCCGCCGTTGCCCTGGGTGAGCAGCGCCTGTGAGCTGTAACTCGCGGCCGGCAGAATGGCATTTCTCGCTTGAAGGCGATCTTCATGGGCAGCTTTCGCCTCGTTCAATGCCGCCTGAAAACCGGCGTCCACCTTTCGCGCCTGGTTGATAGCATCGGCAAGCGTGACGATCACGGGTGGCTGCGACTGGTTGGGGCCCATAGGTTGCACGAGCTGAACCGTCGCGTTCATCTCCTGTGTTTGCGCCCAAACCGCTTTCGGCCCACAGCACAGCGCGATAATGAAAGCGGCCGCCGTCATGGTCAGTCGACATAACCATCGTCCAGTTCTTTCATTCAATACGCGGTTCATCATTGCCCTCCCAAATTCGATATCGGAACGAGAAAATTGCCGATTCAACGAGTGCCCGCCGTTTGCGGTCTTCGGAAGGTGCGGACCACTGCGTTCAATCTTCGGGATTTTAACTCGTCCGCTTGCAGTTTCAGCGATCCGTTTGAGGACATAGGAGGAACCTGTCGTTTGTGATCAAGGACGGAGTCGTGTACAAAAGTAGGGAAACTTCCTCGCCTAGGTCTCTTCCACTGGAGTTCAAAATGTCGATTCGACCGATTAAGAAGCTTATCGAATCCAAGCCGACTCTCGAAGGCGCGGGTGTCCATCTTCGGCGAGCGTTTGGTTTTGGAAACACGAAGGACTTTGATCCGTTCCTCCTGCTGGACGATTTTCGTAATGATGTTCCCGAGGATTATCTGGCGGGATTTCCCTGGCATCCGCACCGCGGAATCGAGACCATTACGTATGTGCTGGCGGGCACGGTTGAGCACGGCGACAGCATTGGCAACAGCGGCGTCATCGGCGCAGGCGATGTGCAATGGATGACCGCGGGCAGCGGCATCATTCACCAGGAGATGCCGAAGGGCGACCGGGCCGGACGCATGCATGGATTTCAGTTATGGGGAAATCTGCCATCATCGCTCAAAATGACCAAGCCTCGGTATCAAGAGGTGAAGGCAGGGGAGATCCCTGAAGTAATTGATGACGACGGCACTCACGTGCGAGTGGTCAGCGGGACTTTCTGGGGAAAGAAAGGCCCGGTGGATGGAGTCGCCGCCGATCCGATTTATCTCGACGTGTCGGTTTCTCCCGGGAAGCGAAAGACTCTTCCGGTTGAAACCACGCGCCATGCATTCGCTTATATTTTCGGCGGGGATGGAAAATTCTGCAATGCCTCGGGCCCACTTGCGGTTCCGACCGAAGCGGTCAAGTGGCTGGATACCAATCCTCCCGTGGACGCGGAAAACCGCTCATTGGTGCTCTTTGATCGCGGGGATGAGGTTATGGTGCAAGCCGGCGACGATGGAATCCGGTTTCTGCTTGTTTCCGGCAAGCCGCTCGAGGAGCCTGTCGCCTGGTATGGTCCGATCGTGATGAACACGCAGGAACAACTGCGGCAGGCGTTCACCGAACTTCAGGAAGGGACTTTTTTGAAAGAAGGGCGTGCGCGGAAATAAATTCTTTTTCTGCCTTGCCTGCCTTTCGTTAACCCTGCCGGGAGAATTCGCGACAATGAATGTGCTGGTCCTGAACTCGGGAAGCTCCAGTCTGAAGTTTCAAATCATCGCCACTGATCTGGAGCGGATCAAAGAATACAAAGACGATCGCGTTTGCCGGGGCGAAGTGGAGGGTTTTGGTGGCGAAGCCATCATTCACATTCAATATCGAGAGCAGCCCGGCCGCACACTCACTGCGCCATTGCAGGACATATCCTCGACCCTCGATTATTTGATTCGCTATATCGCCTCCGACCAATCGGGAATACCCGAGATTAAAAGCACGGCTGATGTGAATGCAGTCGGACACCGGGTTGTGCACGGCGGGGAACTGTTCAAGCAATCGGCGCTGATTGATGAGAAGGTGTTGAAGGGGATTGAGGATTGCATCGATCTTGCGCCACTGCACAATCCCAATAACCTGAAAGGCATTCAGGCGGCGCGGGACTTGTTTGGGAAAGATACACCGCAGGTCGCGGTGTTTGATACATCATTTCATCAGACGATTCCGGTGCAAGCGTACCTGTACGCCGTTCCTTATCACCTTTATCGGAGGCACCGCATCCGGCGATATGGATTTCACGGGACATCGCATCGCTACGTGGCATTCCGCTACCGAGCCCTGCGTGGGCTGAGCCGCGAGCAGACGAATATCATCACATTTCACCTGGGAAATGGATGTTCCGCGGCCGCGATCAAGGGAGGCGCTTCGATTGACACTTCGATGGGCATGACGCCGCTGGAAGGCCTGGTCATGGGCACGCGTTCGGGTGATCTTGATCCCGCCGTCGTGGGCCTGATCGCAAGAAAAGAGGGGATGTCTGCGTCCGAAGTGGAAACGCTTCTCAACACCCAATCCGGCCTGCTGGGGGTATCCGGTCTGACGAATGACATGCGGGAGTTGCAGGCGGAGTTGAAAGAACACGACGACCGGAGAGTGCGGTTGGCGATCGAAATCTTTTGTTACCGGGCGCGGAAATATATTGGCGCATACCTGGCGGCGATGGACGGGGCGGATGCGATCGTTTTTACGGGCGGAATCGGAGAGAACTCGCCGGATATTCGCGCGCGAATTTGTGCGGGAATGGAATGGGCGGGACTGAGATTGGACGCCGACAAAAATCAGGCGGCCGTGGGACGAGAAGGCCAGATTTCCGCCCAAGGTTCGAAGTTACTCGCTTATGCGATTCCGACGGATGAGGAACTGCTGATCGCGCGGGACACGGTGCGGGTGATTTTGGGAGTTCCGCATCCGTCGTGAAATTCCGCTGTCATTATGTATTGTCATCCCGGGCGGAGCGAAGGACCTATGTATTGCGCGACAAATCCACAGGTCCCTTCGCGGTCTGAAGGCCGCCCAGGATGACAGCAATGTGGAATCGTTAGTAGGGCCAGGTCCAGCTGGCTGCCTCCGGTTTGTCGATCCCGTACTGGTCCGCGTAGTTGCGGCACTCGATCTGCTGGTTTAGAAATCTTTCCTTGGCGTGACCGCCAATCTTCTGCAATTTTGGTACGCGATCGACGACGTCCCTGGCAAGGCTGAAGCGGTCGATGTTGTTGCTGATGGCCAGGCCAAGCGGCGTGTCGATGCTTCCTTTTTCTTTATAGCCGCGCACGTGCATGTTGTCGTGGTTTTTGCGGCGATAAGCGAGGCGATGCACAAGCTGCGGATAGCCGTGGAAATTGAAGATCACTGGCTTGTCCAATGTAAATAGCGAATCGAAATCCCGATCGGAGAGTCCATGCGGATGCTCCGTGTTGGGCTGCAGCTTGAACAAATCAACCACATTAATGAATCTGATCTTAAGATCGGGGAATTCCTTGCGAAGAAGAGCAATTGCGGCCAGTGCCTCTTGCGTGGGAACGTCGCCGGCAGAAGCCATGACCACGTCGGGTTCGCCAGCTTCGTCGTTGCTGGCCCAATCCCAGATGCCGATTCCCTTGGTGCAGTGGATGATGGCTTTTTCCATGTCCAAATACTGCAAGTGTTTTTGCTTGTCGCAGACGATCACGTTTACGTAGTTCTGGCTGCGCAGGCAATGATCGGCGACAGAAAGCAGGCAATTTGCATCGGGCGGCAGATAGATGCGTGTGACGTTGGCGCTCTTGTTTACCACCACATCGAGAAAGCCGGGATCCTGGTGGGTAAAGCCGTTGTGATCTTGCCGCCACACAGTGGATGTGATGAGCAGATTCAACGAGGCAATGGCCTGGCGCCAGGAAAGCTGGCGGCAAATCTCCAGCCACTTGGCATGCTGGTTGAACATCGAGTCGATGACATGCACGAACGCCTCGTAGGAGGCAAAAAAACCATGCCGCCCGGTCAGGAGATAGCCCTCGAGCATTCCCTCCAGGGTGTGTTCGCTAAGCATCTCCGTAACGCGGCCGTCGGAAGCGAGGTTGCCGTCGTCGCTGTCTTCGGGAAAATATTCTTCGATCCAGAACTTCTTGCTCGCTGCGTAAATCGCGTCCAGGCGGTTTGAGGTGGTTTCGTCGGGGCCGAAGACGCGGAAGTTGTTCATGTTCTGCTTCATGACGTCGCGCAGCAAAGCCCCGAGTGGCCGGGTGTTCTCGGCTTGCGTCGCCCCCGGCTTCGCAACTTTAGCGGCGTAATCGCGGAAGTCCGGCATGCGCAGGGCCTTCTTGAGGCGCCCGCCGTTGGCATGAGGATTTGCGCTCATGCGCCGGTTGCCGGTGGGAGCGAGCTCACTGAAAAGGGAGATCAGCTTGCCCTTGCCGTCAAAGAATTGCTTAGGTTCCTGCGAGTGCATCCAGGTTTCGAGAACACGCAGCTGTTCGGGGTCTTTTTTTGCATTTGGCAGCGGCACTTGATGAGCGCGCCAGAAGCCCTCGAGAAAATGGCCTTCGACCTCGCGGGGCGCGGTCCAGCCTTTTGGAGAGCGCAAAACGATCATGGGCCAACGCGGGCGGGTGGAAACGCCATTCTTGCGGGCCGCTTGCTGATACTCGCGAATTTCGAGTACGCAATGCTCGACGGTCGCCGCCATGGCCTGATGCATGGCGTCGATCTCTGAGCCCTCCACAAAATAGGGCGTCCAGCCGTAGCCACGAAAGAGATTGTCCAGTTCTTCATGCGAAATTCGCGCGGGCAGCGTGGGATTGTTGATTTTGTAGCCATTCAAATGAAGGATGGGAAGAACCATGCCGTCGCGCACGGGATTGAGAAATTTGTTGATGTGCCACGAAGTCGCCAGCGGGCCAGTCTCAGATTCTCCGTCGCCTACGACTGTCGCCACAATCAGGTCCGGATTATCGAAAGCGGCGCCGCAAGCGTGGGAGAGCGAATATCCGAGTTCGCCGCCTTCATGGATAGAACCTGGAGTTTCCGGCGTACAATGGCTGCCGATCCCGCCGGGAAAAGAAAACTCCTTAAAGAACAGGCGCAGACCATCAACGTCCTGGCTCTTCTCCGGGTAAATTTCGGAATAGGTGCCCTCAAGATAGGCGGGACCGAGAACGCCCGGCGCGCCGTGTCCGGGCCCCGCGATGAAAATCATGTCGAGATCGTATTTTTTGATTACCCGATTCATGTGGACATAGACGAAAGAAAGCCCGGGACTCGATCCCCAATGTCCAAGAAGACGATTCTTTATGTGGTCGGGGATAAGAGGCTCGGTCAGTAAAGGATTCTCAAGCAGATAAATCATGCCCAGGCTCAAATAATTGCAGGCATGCCAGTAGGTTTTTATTTTGCGGAGTTCCTCGGCGCTGAGCGGCTTTCCGGTAATGGTGGATCGGGTAGGAGAGTAAGGGCTAAGCTCAGAGATTTCAGCGGGAATAGTGACGTCGATTGTGCTCATGGCTCACTCCTTTCAATAGGCTATGCCCCAGTCGAGAGGATGGCAAACCGCTGTGAGCAGATTTTTAATATCCGGCTACCGAAACGTGCCTAGGTGGGACTAACCAGAAGATCGGGAATTGGTAAAACGCACTAAGGACTCCAACTTGCGTGCGGCGGCGCCCGAGTCAATCGAAATTTCTGTGAGCGGAAATGCATCTCGCAAGTGATCGGCCTTGCATGCGGCGACAAGGGCAGCTGCTGAATTAAGCAATACAACATCACGGCACGGGGATTTCTTGCCCGCAAGTACTTCCCGAATCAACTCCGCGTTCGTCACCGCATCGCCGCCGGAAATGTCATCGAGAGTTGCCCGTTGAATCCCAAATTCCTCGGGTGCCACTTCGTAACTGCGGACTGACCCTTCGCGAACTTCCGCGATTCGGCTCGGGGCAGTGACCGTGATCTCGTCCAAGCCATCGAGTCCGTGCACCACGAGGGCGCGGTGCAGTCCCAGCATGCTGAGCGCTTCCGCAAGTTTTTCCACGAGATCGACTGAGTACACACCGACCACCTGCGCCGAAGCGTGGGCAGGATTGGTAAGCGGGCCAAGTAGATTAAATACAGTGCGCAAACGAAGCTCACGGCGTGCCGGCTGGACGTACTTCATCGCGGAATGCACAGCAGGCGCATACAGAAACGCAATGCCAACTTCTCGCAGACAATCAGCCATACCGGCCGGGGGAAGATCAATCTTGACTCCCAGCGCTTCCATCACGTCGGCCGAGCCACATTTAGAAGTCACACTGCGATTGCCATGCTTGGCTACCCGCACGCCCGCGCCTGCGACCACGAA